>Ga0209517_10003429_pt1 | contig 21525 bp, 16 predicted proteins | sample PeaSoiMetSII2010_FD_187695 | JGI IMG/M metagenome (GOLD analysis project Ga0209517, IMG submission 187695) | Peat soil microbial communities from Weissenstadt, Germany - SII-2010 (SPAdes) (version 2) | ecosystem: Environmental > Terrestrial > Soil > Wetlands > Peat | place: Germany...
ACTCCCCCTCCAGGTGGCGGTGGCATCGGACGCGTGCCCTGAAACGCTACTCCCCCTCCAGGTGGCGGTGGCATCGGACGCGTGCCCTGAAACGCTACTCCCCCTCCAGGTGGCGGTGGCATCGGCTTCGTTCCCTGGAATGCAAATTCCTGCGGCGCGGTTCGTGACACCTGACCGGTCGCAACCACCGCAACTGCCGCCAGTGCGACAGCCAATAAACAAGTGAAATTCCCGAGTTTCATAGTTTTCTCCTCTGAGTTGTAATGGGACCCAAAACGGCATGTTGAAGATAAAGAGGATGGGGGTTCAGGCAGCATCCACCCGGGAACCGCTTGGGCGGGAACGCAAGAACGAGATTACATGATAGTTAATAGCTCCCATGGCCGTCCGATCCTCGAATGTACCGCACGCGGGAAGTGTGTGAATTCCCTCACGACTCATCCAGTGATTGTCGCGAATCCGCCGCTAACGACATTGAAACCTCTGCGGAACATACTTATGGAGTTCACATCGGAATCGCGGTACTAAAGGTAGTCAGGCAATCTGTGTCGGTGAGCACAATGGTTGAAGCGAATCCCTCTCAAGACGCCGCGAATATTCGGCCGGACGCGTTCCGCGAGCACTTGCGGACGCTCGACCGCCGCCAATGGTGGCTGTGGTCCTCCACCGTACTTGTCCTAGCTCTGCTGACCATCGCCGTGGCGTCGTTTGCATTCCCCAAGATGCTTAGCATCGAGGAGGTGACGTACTCGTTCTACCTCAACCAGGCCGTGCGAGCTCTTGTTGGAATCGTTCTCGTCTTCTGCGTTTACGTGGTTTACCAACAGACGATGATCGTTCGCATGCGGAATCAACTGGCCGATCAAATCCAATCGCTCGCCAGAGTCGAAAGCCTGACCGATGAGGTCTACAAACTCGCGGCGCTGGATCAATTGACCGGCCTCTACAACCGCCGCTCCGGCGAGCAGCGCCTGGCCGAAGAGATCAGCCGAGCCGTGCGTCATGAACGGCCTCTGACGATCTTGCTCATGGACCTCGATGGCCTAAAACAAATTAACGACAAGCTCGGCCACGCGGCCGGTGACCTGGTGCTCAAGGGTTTCTCCGATCGTTTGCGCAAGGCCATTCGCGGCTCCGATCTCGCGGTGCGTCTCGGTGGCGATGAATTTATGGTCCTCCTGCCGGAATGCCGCGCGGACGAAGTGAAACACGTCCTCAATCGTCTCGATGGGCTTGAGGTCGAATACGAGTCCACCCGCGTACCCTGCCGGTTCTCGCGCGGCTGGACCGATTACAAGCCCGGTGAATCGGCCGAAGAGTTGTTGCGGCGCGGTGATGAAGCCCTCTACGCCGATAAACGAGCCGGCAAGAAACCCGCGGAACTTTCGCAACTCAAACCCGCACCACAGCCCGTTCGATAGCTCTCCGGGCAGGAGCATCCCTGAGAGACCTCCAAAACGCTCGCCCCGGCCGTGTGTGTCCCTCTGCCTACTCAACGCATTGGTTTGCGGTATCATGATCGCGAGGGCCACGTAACCTGCCGTGGCGAACACCTCGTGGATTTTGATCGCCCAACGTGATTGGTTCGCGAGACTGGGGAAGTCATCATGAAATCACGCGCGGAAGTATCCGGAAGATCCCGCACTGAATCACGATTGCTGAAATTGTTGCTACTCGGCTTCGTCGGAGCAGCCATCTCCGGCACCGCACTGGTGGGATTTGCGCTCGGCGACACGCTCGAACTTCGGACCGGTCAAATCGTGCAGGGCCGGTTCGTCGGCGGATCGCCGCTGAACATCCGGTTTGAGGTGGACGGCAAGGAACAGATTTTCGCCACGAAAGACGTGCTGAACATCGGATTCAGCGACGTAAGCGACGCATCGAACGCGCCAACTCCCCCCGCCGCTCCTGCTCCTCCTGCGGATTCGGCGGCAGCGCCGGGGACTCCTGCACCGGTCGCGCAATCAGCCGCCGCCCCACCCCCCACCCGCTCGGATCTGCCAGACGCGCCCGTGGCAAATTCAGCGGCGCGACGGAACCCTCCCGCTGCGCAGGCCATTACGATTCCCGCGGGTACATCGCTGCTCGTCCGCATGGTTGACGGCGTGGATTCCTCAACTAGCAGGGTCGGCGATCCATTCCAGGCCAGCCTGGAAAGCGATCTCGTCGTGGGCGACACCGTGGTCGCGCCTAAGGGCGCGGACGTGTTCGGCGAGCTCTCGCAAGCAAAAGGAGGCGGAAAAATTTCGGGCGCGGCGCAGCTAACGCTCGAACTCACTGGTATTCGCATCAACGGCAAAATGCTGCCCGTGGATTCGACCACGTACGACGTCGCCGGCAAAGGACGCGGTACGCAAAGCGCCGAGCGCATCGGCGGAGGCGCAGTACTCGGGGCCGTGATCGGCGCGATCGCGGGCGGTGGCAGAGGTGCCGCGATCGGCGCAGGAGTTGGCGCGGGAGCTGGCACCGCCGTGCAAGTGATGACCCACGGCGAGCAGGTACGAATACCGAGCGAAACCCTCCTCGAATTCAAACTGGAACAAGACGTCACCGTGCCGATGCCCGGTACGTCCAACTAACGGTTTTACCCAATGTTCCTGCCAGGAACACCCGCCGATAATTTTCTTGCGCCCTACGGGGATGACTCGTAAGATACGGCCTGTTGCAGGAAAAGAATCGATGCCCAAAGAAAAGCCCAAAGTAAACATCGGCGAGGTCATCCGGTCTTATCGGAATGACCGAGGCCTGTCTCAAGGCGATATCGAACGCCGCACCGGTCTCCTCCGTTGCTATCTTTCGCGCGTTGAGAATGGCCACACCGTACCTTCGCTCGAAACTCTGGCGAAGATCGCCGAGGCCATGGAAATCAGCCTGGCGGATTTTTTCCCCGGCACGGACACGCCGCAGGACCGCGAAACCCGCAAGATGCTCGGCGAGCTTTCGGAAGAGGAAATTCGGTTTCTCGCGGACATCAAGCGCTACTCCACCAGCCTCTCCGATGACGACAAGCGTCTCGTTCTTGCCATGATTCGCAAAATGGCCACGATCGTCCCGCCCGCGCGCAACGGCAAGTCTGTCGGCGTCGCGCACCGCGCGGAACTCTAAATTCCCGTTCCCGAATTCGCTTTTGTAGGGGCACGGCATGCCGTGCCCGGCGATGATGCTTGCCTGCGCGTCACCCATCCGCCACCGGCTCGTAGGCGCGCTGCTTGCTGCGCCCTTGACCAACGGTTGCCGCGATCGCGCCACCAATCTTTCCCTGCTTCTCTGCCTCCCTGCTTCTTTATCTGTGTTGATCTGTGTTCATCTGTGGCGAATCCTGCATCACCGCACTAGCGCCCAACTCCACCGATTCGCTACAATAGCCTCACGATGCTTCGCAAACGCCACAACACGGTCGGCGTAAAGGTCGGCAAAATCCAGGTCGGCGGCGGCGCGCCCGTCGTCGTCCAGTCCATGACCAACACGGACACGGCCGACGTGTCCTCCACCACGCAGCAGTGCCTCGAACTCGCTCAGGCCGGCTCCGAACTCGTTCGTGTCACCGTCAACGTGCCTGAGGCCGCCGCGGCTTTCCCGGAAATCAAGAAGCGCCTGCTCGATGCCGGCTGCGACGTTCCGGTCATCGGCGATTTTCACTACAACGGTCACGTCCTGCTGACGAAATATCCCGAATGTGCCCGCGCGCTCGACAAGTACCGCATCAATCCCGGCAACGTCGGCCACGGCCAGCGCCGCGACGAACAGTTCGCGACCATCTGCAAGGTAGCGCGCGACAACGGCAAGCCCGTGCGCATCGGCGTCAATGGCGGCTCGCTCAATCAAGAGCTGGTCATGCTCAAGATGCAGGAAAACACCGACAAAGACCTCGGCAAAACATCCGAAGAGATCATCAACGAGTGCATGGTGCTGTCGGCGCTCCAGTCAACCGAGCTGGCGCTTGAGTGCGGACTTCGCAAGGACCAGATCATCATCTCCTGTAAAGTTTCGCGCCCCGGCGATTTGATCGCCATCTATCGCGATCTCGCCGAGAAGACCGACCAGCCGCTGCATCTCGGCTTGACCGAAGCGGGCATGGGCGCCAAGGGACTCGTCTGGTCCGCCGCCTCGATGGGAATTCTGCTCGATGAAGGCATTGGCGACACGGTTCGCGTTTCGCTCACGCCGCGGCCCGGCGGCGATCGCCGCGACGAGGTCTATGCGGCGTGCGAGCTGCTGCAATCGCTCGGCCTGCGCGCGTTTGCGCCGAGCGTCACGGCCTGTCCCGGCTGCGGTCGCACCACCAGCTCCACGTTTCAGGAGCTAGCCGAAAGCATCCAGAGCTATATCCGCGACAAAATGCCCGAGTGGAAACGCGAGTACGAGGGCGTAGAGGAATTAAAACTCGCGGTCATGGGCTGCATCGTCAACGGCCCCGGCGAATCGAAGGCCTCCAACATCGGCATCAGCCTGCCGGGCACAGGAGAGGCCCCGCGCTGCCCCGTCTACATCGACGGGCAAAAGTTCACCACTCTCGAAGGCACCTACGACGAGTTGTCCGCCGCGTTTCAAACTCTCGTAAACGACTACATCGCCACGAAATATGCGCGCCGCGAAACCCCGCTTCCCGCAAGCGCCGTCTCCGCATCCGCCGCGCCTGCAAAGCCGTCGTTCCGCGTAATCGCCTAACCCGCCCACATCCCGAATTTGGTTTTCGTAGGGGCACGATATATCGTGCCCGGCACAAATCCTTGGCGTGATCGCATCCATCCACCTCGCACGCCCTCGCTGATTTCGTAGGGGCACGATATATCGTGCCCGGCGCAAATCCTTGGCGTAATCACATCCATCCCCCGCGCTCGGCCGACGCCTCCGCGCGTGTGGAGTGCGGCGGCTTGCCGCCGCTGTCTGTGGGCTAGGATCGCCTCGCCCACTCCTCGCTCGCCCGCCATCGCCGATTTCGTTCGGACATCCGCCTCGCTCGATCGCCAGCCGTGCGCTCTTAGGTGAAAGCGTGGGCCTTCCAGGCCCAGGAAACATCACCCCACCAGAACAATGGCTTCATCCATGGTTCCCGTGCCATCAGCCCATTCTTGTTTCCTGGATTAACGAAAAGTCCACACAACCTCACCCTTGCGTCCCGCACCGCGCGGCATAAGATACGCTTGTAGTTCTGTCGCATTTCCGTACTTGCGGCCGAAAGGAGAATCGGATGCGCGCTGCCGGAGCCCTCGCGCTAAGAGCCCGTGTTGAAAAATCGCCGATTCTCGCCTCAACAAACCGACACGCCATGCAAAGTAATTTGCAGTGTAACTCGCTGAAAACAAACGATAGCGACCCGCACAAAGTGACACACTTTTCACAGCTCGGGAAATCGCAAGAAAACGGCCGACGATGATGGAAAATTCAACACTCTCCTCCAGTGCGCCCTCGCAACCACCCGCCAACTGGCGGCGCGGCTTCTGGAGCCTCATCGTCACGCAGTTCCAGACCGGCTTCAACGACAACGCGCTGAAGTTCCTCGTCATTTACATCGTCGTGTCGATGGATTTTCCGAACGACCGGCGCGATCTTCTCGTCCTCGTCGTCGGCGCGCTCTTCGCGCTTCCCTTCATTTTCTTCTCGATGGCCGGCGGCTACTTCGCCGACCGCTTTAGCAAGCGCAGCGTGACCATCGGCACGAAATTTCTTGAAATTGGAGTGATGGCGTTTTTCATCGTCAGCCTGGCGCTGCACAACTTGCCGATGGAGTGCACGAGCGTATTCCTGATCAGCACGGAGGGCGCGCTGTTCGGCCCTTCAAAATATGGCCTGCTGCCGGAACTGCTGCCGGAGCCCCGGCTTTCCTGGGGCAACGGGATCATCGAACTCGGCACGTTCGTCGCGAGCGTCGGCGCCATGATGGCAGCCGGCGTCCTTGCGGATCGCTATCACGGACACGAGGCGGTCGCCGGTTTCATGCTCTTTGCGTTTACCCTTTTCGGTTTGGCCACGAGCTTTGGAATCTCGCGAATCCCGGCCGCCGATCCCACGAGGAAATTCCGCTGGAACCCTCTCGGCGACTTGGGCACGCAACTCAAGACCATCCGCGCCGACCGAGTCCTGGGATGGGCCGTGCTTGGCAACACCTACCTTTTTTTTCTGGCCGGGCTGCTGCAACTCGTAATCGTGATTTACGGGCACGACATGCTGCGCATCGACGACACGCATACTGCGTATCTCCAAGCCGCCATCGGACTCGGCATCGGACTTGGCAGCGCCGCCGCGGGATATCTTTCTGCCGGAAAAATCGAATACGGTCTGATCCCTCTCGGTGCCGTCGGCATGACGGTCTTTGGCGCTCTGCTCTATAGCCCCAGGCCCACGCTCCTGATTGCGGGTACCCATCTCGCCTTGCTCGGATTCTTCGGTGGATTGTTCGCGGTACCGCTCGGCGCCCTGATCCAGCACCGGCCGCGGCCGGAGCAGAAGGGCGGCGTAATCGCCGCGGCCAATCTGCTGTCGTTTATCGGGATCTTCATCGCGGCAGGCGTCTATTACTTGTGTTCGAGAGTCTTTCATCAGTCGCCCCGCGGAATCTTCCTCGATGGCGCCATCCTCACGCTCGTCACCACCGCGTACTCCACTTACCTGCTTCCGGACTCGCTGGTGCGATTCGTGCTCTGGGCTGCGACGCACACGATCTATCGCATACGCGTCGAAGGCCGGGACAACATTCCCGAAACCGGCGGCGCACTTTTCGTCGCGAACCACATGTCGTTCGTGGACGGACTCTTGCTGATCGCGTCTACCGACCGGCCGATCCGTTTCCTGGTCTACAAAGCCATTTACGATCTTCCGTATGTCAAGCCGTTCGCCAAAATCATTCATGCGATTCCCATTTCCTCCGAGCAACGGCCCCGTGAAATGCTCCATTCGCTCCGCGAAGCCACCAACGCGATCAAGAATGGCGAAGTGGTCTGCATTTTTGCCGAAGGGCAGATTACGCGCATCGGCCAGTTGCTCCCATTCCGCCGCGGCATGGAGCGAATCATGAAGGGCGTGGACGCGCCGATCATTCCGGTGAATCTCGACGGTGTCTGGGGCAGCATCTTCAGCTTCGAGCGCGGCCGCTTCGTCTGGAAACTGCCGCGTTCGATCCCCTATCCGGTGACGGTCAGTTTCGGCAAACCAATGCCGGCTACAACGCCACCTTTTGAGGTGCGCCGCGCGGTGCAGCACTTGCAGTCCGAGGCGTACCGCCACCATCGCAAGCGCATGCGCACGCTGCATCGATCGCTGATTCATACCGCGCACCATCATCCGTTCCGTTTCGCGCTGGGAGACAAGCGGCGCCCGCGGATGAAATGGGGAAGCGCGCTGCTGAGCGCGATTTTTCTGGCGCGCAGGCTCCGCAGCACCTGGGCGGGACAGGAGATGGTTGGCATCCTGCTGCCGCCGTCCGTTCCGGGCGCGCTCGTGAACTATGCGGCCGCGCTCGCGGGAAAAGTGCCGGTGAATCTGAATTACACGTCTTCGGACGAATCGCTGGCCTCGTGCGCTGCGCAATGCAAGCTCGAGACCGTCATCACCACCAAGCAGCTGCTCGATCGCATCCCTCTGAAGGTGCCGGGCAAGACAATCCTGCTCGAGGAAACCGCGTCCGGCCACGGCTTCGGCGAGCGACTCGTGGCGCTGTTCCTGTGGTTCTTTCCCGGGGGCGCGCTGGAGCGGATCCTCGGCGGCGGAAAGAACAAGGCGCTCGACGATCTCGCCACCATCATTTTTTCCAGCGGCAGCACGGGCGAGCCCAAGGGCGTGATGCTGACGCACTACAACATCGCTTCGAATATCGAACAGATGGGTCAGTTATTCATGTTCGATAGTGGCGATTGCCTGCTGGGCGTACTGCCCTTCTTCCATTCGTTCGGCTTTACGGTGACGCTGTGGCTGCCTGCGGCGCTCGGGATCGGTGTCGCCTACCATCCGAGTCCGCTCGACTTGACCGCGATCGGCGAAATCGTCCGCGATTACCGCGTCACATTCCTGATGGCCACGCCGACATTCCTGCAAGCGTATGCACGGCGGTGTTCGCCCGAGGATTTCGGAAGCTTGCAGTATGTGGTTGTCGGCGCGGAAAAACTGCCCGAACGCCTGGCGCTTGCGTTTGAAGATCGCTTCGGCATCCGGCCTCTCGAAGGATATGGCGCCACGGAATGCGCGCCCGTCGTCTCCGTGAACACGCGCGACTATCGCGCTCCGGGTTTTCGACAGGTGGGCGCGAAGCGCGGGCGCATCGGCCTTCCGCTTCCGGGCGTCAGCGTGCGCATCGTGGACCCGGATACGCGCGAGCCGCTTGCCGCCGGCACGCCGGGATTGCTGCTCGTGCGCGGGCCCAACATCATGCTCGGCTATCTCGGCAAGCCCGAGAAAACCGCGGAGGCCTTGCAGGACGGCTGGTACGTCACGGGCGATATCGCCACGGAAGATGAAGACGGATTCCTGACCATCACCGACCGCCTGAGCCGGTTCAGCAAGATCGGCGGCGAGATGGTGCCGCACATCAAAGTAGAAGAGCAACTGCACGAACTCGCCGGCGCGACCGACCAGCGATTTGTCGTCACCGCCGTGCCTGACGGAAAAAAGGGCGAGCGCCTGGTGGTCCTGCACACGCTCACGCCGGAAGAATTGAAGCCCGTGCTCGAGCGTCTTGGCGAATCGGGCCTGCCGAATCTGTGGATTCCGCGTCCCAATCAGTTCTTCTCGGTCGAAGACCTGCCGCACCTCGGCACCGGAAAGCTCGACTTGCGCCGCGTCCGCGAAATGGCTCTCGAGTTTTCACCAGTTGAAAAGGAATAACCACGGAGTCTCAGAGACACCGAGAAAGGCCGGGAGTTGAAGAATCCGGCCGGCTTTCGTACTCGGTGTTTTCTGGCTCTTTGGTTTTCCCGTGTTTTCCCATTTTCTCCGTGACTCTGTATCTCTGTGGCCAACTCCTAAAACAGGCCGATTTTGATGTGCAGGAATTTTTTCGGGTTCTGGCGGAAGTCGCCGATCAGCAGCCGGAGATCGCCGGTCAGCCCGGTCACGTTGTCGTAGAAAGTAGGATCGGTAAAGAATTTCCCCGTCGTGCCTTGATTGGAATTCAGTTTCGCGGAGGCGTCGCGAACGTTTGCCGAAGCGTCGCGCAAATTCACGAAGAGCGTGTCGTCCGTGGCGAGCTTGCCGAGCGTGCCCTTGCCTTCGCGTACGTCACCGAGCAGGGCGTTGCTTTTCTCAGCGACGCTTTTGATGCTGTCGTAAGCGCTGGGATCATAAATCAGCTTGCCCATCGTGCCCTTCTGATCGCGAACGGCGCCGATAACGTCATCCGCTTTGGCGAGCGTCGAATCCACCCTCTTGTACAAATCATCCGAAGTCACAAGCTTGCCGAGGCTGCCTTGTCCTTGCTGGATATTCGACGTCATCGTGTCGAGCTTCACGGCAGTGCTGTTCAAGTGGTTGTATAGCTCCGGATCGTTCAGCAGCTTGCCCATCGTGCCTTTGCCTTTTTGCACCTGCGCGATGACGTCTCGAATGTCGTCGGTTAGAGTGCCGAGGTTCTCCATAAGGTCGGCGCCGCGCTCCACCACTTGCTTCACCGCCGCTTCCTCAGCGCCGGGAATAGTTCCGTTCGCGGGTATGACCGATCCTGTGAGTCCCCGCGAGATCGTCACGTAACGGTCGCCGAGCAGGCCTTGCGTGACCAGTCGGGCGCTCGAGTCCGTGCGAATCTGTTCCTGGTATCTCTTATCGATGCGCAGGACGAGTGTAATGCTGTGGAGGCGGTCCAGCGGGTGGGGAGTGAGGCTGAGGGATTGGACGTTGCCGACATCGAGGCCGTCGAGAGCCACCGGGGCGCCCGTATTCAAGCCATCCACTTCCGGGAGATAGGTGGTCAGGCGATATTTCGGCCCCAGAAATCCGGCGCCGGTAACATAGAAAATCGCAACCATCACGATGACCAGACCGCCCAGTACAAAAAGTCCGACTCGCAGCTCCGTCCACGTCAGTTGCTTTCGTTGCGCCATCGCCTTTCCTCCTCAGGAACTCCGAATGCCAAAGCTATTCCGCAGAAGCCAAAAACTTTTTCAGGTAATCGTCGGACGAATGCAGCACATCGTCGGTGGTGCCTTCGAAATAGATCTGCCCGTCGCGCAGCACGAGCACGTGGGTCGGCGGAAAACTGCCGTCATCTTCCTCCGCTTGCAAGGAACGAACGCCCTTGCCGTCGCGAGCCACGACCCGATTCGCCGCTTCGTCAAAGCGATAGCGCGCCAGACCAAATGCGTCCTGCACGCGATGCGTGGCCAGCAGCGAAGTCACGCCCTGCAAGTCGCGCCCGCGAAGAATCAGCGAAATGATCGTTTGCGAAGTTACCGGATCGAGCCCGGCGGTCGGCGAGTCGTAAAACACCAGCGGGGGCTTATCCACCAGCGCACGGGCGATCGAAACGCGGCGGCGCATGCCGCCGGATAGCTCGGCGGGATACTTGTCAATCGCGGGTTCCAGCTCGACAAATTGCAAAACTTCCCGCACGCGCTTTTCGATTTCCGCGTCGTCGATGTTTTCTTCCCGCAGCCGGAACGAAACATTTTCCGCGACCGTCATCGAATCGAAAAGCGCGCCCTCCTGAAAGACGAAGCCGAGGTGCCTACGGAAGTCGAGAAGTTCTTTTTCCGGCATCTCCGTGATGTTGTGGCCCATCACCCAGATCCGTCCCGCGTCGGGGCGTAGAAGACCCGCGGCCATTTTCATGACCAGCGTTTTCCCCGAGCCGCTTGCGCCCAGAAAAACTTTCGTTTCTCCCGGTGATACTTCAAACGAGATGCCGCGAAGTACGTCCCCTTGGTCGAAACCGATGTGGACGTCCTTGAATGCGATGAGCGGTTCGCCCGGTACGAGTGTGTGCATTTCCAACATCGGCGCCGGGCGGGAGAGGCGCGTCATGAGCGGATTATAGACGGAAACGCGGGAGATTCGCAGTCAGGATTGAAACGCGCGACCGGCCGATCCTACTTCTGAAATATATACAACAGTAGCTTCGCCAGGAAGAGATCCGCGACGAGCACGAGCACGGAGGAAATAACCACAGCGGAAGTCGTTGCGCGACCAACGCCCTGCGTACCGCCCCGTACGCGCAGTCCTTGATAGCAGCCGATCGTGCCGATAATAAACGCGAAAACGACGGGCTTCACGAAGCCCTGGACTAGGTCCCCGAATTCCAGGACGTTGATGGCACGCGTCCAGAACTGAACCGCGCCCAGCCGCAGGGTGAAATAAGCCACGATGAAACCGCCGCAGAGTCCGACGAGGTCAAAGACCGCGACGAGCAGCGGCATCGTCGCCACCATCGCCACTACGCGAGGCGTCATCAGCTTGCGGACCGGATCGGTGCCGAGGGCGCGCATCGCGTCCACTTGCTCGGTAACAACCATCGAGCCCAACTCCGAAGCGATGCCGGACGCATTGCGGCCTGCGACCAGCAGCGCTGTGATCGCCGGGCCCAATTCGCGGACGAGCGCCAGCGAGACGGCGTCTCCCGTCAGGGCCGTTTCGCCGAAGCGCGTGAATCCCGATGCTGTGTTCAATACCAGAACGCCCCCGATGGATAGCGAGGCGGCAACGATAATCGGGAGGGAACCCACTCCAATCGAGTCCATTTGCTCGAGCGTGTCCGCCCAGTACTGCGGCGGCGTGAATAGATTGAAGACGGACTGCAGCGACAGCAGCGAATAATCCTGCACGGAGAAGATCTGACGCTTGAGAGCGGTCCCGAGAACTGACGGGAGCGATGGAGTTTCGCTGGCTTCGGGCATCGTGTGCGAAGCGGCTGCCGGGATCCAGCCGAGTCTTCGGGAGCGTAACGTCCGCTGCGCGGCGCGTCAAGCAAACATCGGCGCGAGCCGTGCGGAAAATGCGATGCCGATTGCAATTCGCGGGCGGCGCGGCCTTTACGGGCGCGAGTGCGTCCGGTAGAATCTTTCGTCTGTCCCGAAAGGCAAGGCACGAAAGAACATGCTGCGATTCGTCACGGCCGGGGAGTCCCATGGGCAGGCTCTCGTGGCATGGATTTCCGGTTTGCCTGCCGGCGTACCCGTCGACCTCGAATTCATCGGCCGGGAGCTGCACCGGCGGCAATTGGGTTATGGTCGCGGCGGACGCCAGCGTATCGAGAAGGACCAGGCTGACTTTCTCGCCGGCGTGCGGCATGGGAAGACGATCGGCGCTCCCATCGCGCTGCGCATCGAAAACCGCGACTGGAAAAACTGGGAGAAGGCCATGCCGGTCGAGGACAGCGAAGGCGCGGAAGACGCGCAGCGCCGCCTGACGGCGCCGCGGCCGGGTCACGCGGATCTGGCTGGATCGCAGAAATTCAATTTTCACGACGCACGGTACATATTGGAGCGCGCTTCCGCGCGTGAGACGGCCGCCCGCGTGGCGGCGGGCGCGCTAGCCAAATCGCTCCTGCGCGAGTTCGGCATCGCGATTCTGAGCCACACCATCGCCGTGGGCCACGCGCGCATGGAACGGGCGGCGACGTGGGAGGAAATTGCGGCCATCTGCGAAGATCTAGAATCGCCGCTGCGCTGCGTTGATCCAGCGACCGAAGCACAGATGAAAGCGGAAGTGGATCACGTGCTGCGCGCCGGAGATTCGGTCGGAGGAATTTTCGAGGTGATCGCTCGAGGAGTTCCGCCAGGGCTTGGAACTCACGCGCAGTGGGACGAAAAACTCGACGCCAAGCTGGCGCAAGCGGTGATGTCTATTCAGGCCGTGAAGGCCGTCGAAATCGGTACGGGCATCGGGAATTCAGGCAGCTATGGCTCGGAAGTGCAGGACGAGATCCGTTACGATGCGACGCAGAAACGGTTTGACCGATCTTCGAATCGCGCCGGCGGGCTCGAGGGCGGAATCACGAATGGGCAGGACGTGGTGGTCCGCGGATATCTGAAGCCGATTTCGACGTTGCGGCGGGCCCTGCTCACGGCGGACATGAATACAAAAGAAGCGGTGAAGGCGGCGTACGAGCGTTCGGACGTATGCGTGGTGCCGGCCGGGGGCGTGGTTGGCGAGGCCATGGTGGCGCTTACTTTGACGGGAGCGTTTCTGGAAAAGTTCGGCGGGGATTCTCTCGAAGAGACGCGCAGGAATTTCGACGGATATCAGCGGCAACTGGATAATTTCTAAGGGAATTTTTCGGGAACCAGGCGAGAAAGAGCACGATGATCCATCCCATTGTGAAATACGGCGACCCGGTGCTGGAGACTCCCGCGAAGGTAGTGCAGGAGTTCGACGAGGAATTGCAGAAGATGGTCGCGGACATGTTCGAATCCATGTACGCCGCGAATGGCGTGGGGCTGGCGGCGCCGCAGATCGGGATCAGCAGGCGGGTGGCCGTGATTGACGTGAGCAACGGAAAAAACCAGGAAGCCAAAATCGTGTGCGCGAATCCGGAAATCATTCACTTCGAGGGAGAGCAGCGCGAGGAAGAAGGCTGCCTTTCCGTGCCGGGATTCCGGGGACACGTCGCGCGACCGCTGTATGTAACCGTACGGGCGCAGGATACCTCGGGCAAGGAATTCGAGATGCGTGGCGAGGGACTGCTGGCCCGCGCGTTCTGCCACGAGATCGACCACCTCAACGGAATTCTCTTCATCACGCACCTCAGCATGCTCAAGCGGGACCTGATCAAGCGGAAAATCCGCAAATTGAAAAAAGCCGGCGACTGGTAGGCACGCGGTGGCGCTGCACATCATCTTCTGCGGCACGCCGGATTTCGCTGTGCCGTCGCTAAATCGCCTGATCGCGGAGCAGGATTTCGAGGTCTTGGGCGTGGTCACGCAGCCGGACCGCCCGCGCGGCCGGGGTCAGGAAATGCACAGCCCGCCGGTGAAAAGCGCGGCCGTTGCTGCCGGGATTCCTATTTATCAGCCTGACAAAATCAAATCGGACGAGGCGTACGATTATTTCAAAGTGCTTGCACCCGATGCAGTCGTCATCATCGCCTACGGGCAGATTATTTCGCAGCGGCTGATTGATATTCCGCGGCTCGGATGGATCAATCTGCACGCGTCGCTCCTGCCGAAGTATCGCGGGGCCGCGCCGATCAATTGGGCAATCGCGAATGGCGAGAAGCTTACCGGCCTCACAACCATGCTGATCGATGCGGGGCTCGACACCGGACCGATGCTGCTGAAATACGAGACCGGGATCGCCGCAGACGAAACTGCGCCGGAATTGACTGCTCAGCTCGCCGAAGCAGGGGCGCCGTTGATCGTCGAGACGCTGCGGAAGCTCGATCGCGGCGAGATCGCGCCCACGCCGCAGGACAACTCTCAGGCCTCGCTCGCGCCAATCCTCAAGAAGGACGACGGGCGAATCGATTGGTGGCTCAGTGCGTTCAAAACATACAACCGCATTCGCGGCCTGCAGCCGTGGCCCGGCGCGTTTACGACCTTTCGCGGAAAGAGCTGCCAGATTTGGGGCAAGCCGCTCAAGCCCATCGCGGCGGGCGGCACACCCGGCGTGATACTGCCGACGAAGGAAGATGGGTTGCTGGTGATCTGCGGCGCCGGCACCGTCTTGCGCGTGGAACATCTCCAGATCGAAGGCCGCAAGCGCGTCACGGACGGCGAGTTCATGAGCGGGGCGCGCATCAAGCCGGGCGAGCGCTTCGGCGCGTAGAACCGCACCATGGCCATTTCCCCATCCAGACAAATCGCGTTCGAGGTGCTGCGCCGCGTCGAAGCGGAAGGCGCGTACGCGAGCGATGTGCTGCACGCCGAGATGGGCGCCAACATCAAGCCCGCGGACGCTGCGCTCGCGACGGAAATCACCATGGGCGTCCTGCGCTGGAGGCGACTGCTCGACTTCCTGCTCGAGCGGCAGCTGAAGAAGCCGGTCGAAAAACTCGACCTGCCCGTGGCACTCGCGCTGCGAATCGGAACTTACCAACTGCGATTCCTCAAAAAGATTCCAGCGCGCGCGGCGGTGAACGAATCCGTTGAGCTGGTGAAAAGAGCGCGGAAGGCTTCGGCCGCGCCACTCGTGAATGCGGTCTTGCGCCGGATGGCAGAAGACTCAAAAACGCCCGCCGAGAATTATCTGCCGCCCAAGATTTCTCCGGCCGAACGATTTGGAATTCTGCACTCCCATCCGACGTGGATGGTCGAGCGATGGCTATCGCGGCTGGGCGAAACGCGCACCGTCGCGCTGCTCGAAGCGAACAATCGCGCGCCGCGACTGAGCTGCTCGCTGCATGATGCCGATCATCGCGAAGAAATCATCCGCGGCCTCGAGAAGGCCGGCCTGCGCGTCGAGCCGGGACAATTGTTGAAAGCGGCGTTCGCCGTGAGCGGCGGCAGCCCGGCGCGCACGGAAACGTTTCGCGCAGGCAAGATTTCAATTCAGGACGAGGCGTCGCAGGCAATCCCGCTGCTGCTCGGTGTTCGCCCGGGCGATCGCGTGCTCGATCTTTGCGCCGCGCCAGGAGGCAAGACGCCCGCACTGGTGCGCGCAGCTGGAAGCGAAGGCACCGTCGTCGCTGCAGACCGCCACGCGCACCGGCTACGGGCTATGCAGGCGCAATTCAAGCGCCTCGGTCTCGATGGCGCGCGGCTCGTCGAACTCGATGCCACGCAACCGCTCCCCTTCGCCGGCGAGTTCGACAGGATCTTGGTGGACGCTCCGTGCTCCGGCACGGGCACGCTCGCGCGGCATCCGGAAATTCGCTGGAGGCTGCGCCCCGAGCAACTTGCGGAATCAAGCGAGCAACAATCGCGGATGCTGCGAATGGCGCTGGCCCACCTCGCGCGCGGCGGCAGGCTCGTTTATTCGACATGCTCGATCGAGCCGGAAGAAAATGAAACCGTCGTCGCGGCAGTTTTGCAGGACACACCATCGATCCGGCGCGTTCCTGCGAGCGAAGCCGCGCGAACGCTCGAAGCGCAACTCGTGCCGGGAGTGGAATTGCTGGCGCTCTTCGCAGGCGACGGCTATTTCCGAACTTCACCCTCCACACATCGCACCGACGGATTCTTCGCCGCTCTCCTCGAAAAAATATAGACGCAGCCGCAAGCGATTCGTTTTTCCATGAGCTCACCGATTACGAATTATCTGGCGATCGTCTTGCTTCCAGACATCACAGATGCTCGTCCAACTTCCTGGGTGTCTCCGGCGACTCGTGCTAGTCTCGTCGTGAGAGGGGGCCGGCGAATGACGATGGCGGAGCGCATCCAGTGGGTTTTTCGGATGGCACTGCTGCTTTTCATTTTGTCGTCCGTCGCGTTCCTGAGCGCGCTGACCGCGATGCGCTTCGCCGTGCAGAGCCGCGAAGTGCCCATGCCGGACGTGGTGGGCAAGGGCGCTGTCCCGGCCCAGCAAATCCTCCGTGGGCGCGGCGTGGGAATGAAGGTGGAAGATCGCATCTTCAGCAATCTTCCGGTGGACACGATCGTGCGGCAGAGCCCGCCGCCGAACATGCGTGTGAAAACCGGGCAGAGCGCGCACGTGGTTCTCAGCCTCGGCCCGCAGAAGGTGACGATTCCCCAGCTCACGGACCGGAGCCTTCGGGCTGCCCAAGTGGAACTCCTGCGCGGTGGAATGCAACTCGGCGAAGTATCGAGCGCCTACCTGCCCAACGGTCTGGCGGACACGGTAACCCGGCAGGATCCAGCGCCTGGCAACACCGAAGTCACCGGCCCGCACGCCAACCTGCTCGTTTCCCTGGGACCGCGCCCGGCCGCCTACGTGATGCCCGAACTCTCCGGGCTGCCTCTCGCCGAAGCACAGGCGAAATTGGGCTCCGCGGGCCTGCGACTCTCGAAACTCTCTCCCGTACCGGCGCCTGACTCGGCCTCCGGAACGGTCGTCGGCCAGACGCCGGCGCGCGGCCAGCGGATTGACTCGAACTCGACCATCGAATTGCAGGTGGCTGAGTAGCGGTCGCTTCCGCGCCGGTCGTTTCCGCCTGTGCTAGAATTCCCGGGTCTGCCATGGCCTACGCAAAAATCGAAATCGCGCCGTCCATTCTGGCCTCAAACTTCGCCAAGCTGGGTGAGGACGTTCGTGCCGTAGAGCAAGGCGGAGCGGACGTGATCCATGTGGACGTGATGGACGGCCATTTCGTGCCTAACATCTCGATTGGGATCCCGGTTGTCGCGTCCCTCCACAAGGCAACCCGCCTGCCCCTCGACGTGCATCTGATGATCGAGCGCCCCGAGGACTACATCGAGCAGTTCGTCCGGGCCGGCGCCAGCCGGGTGCTGATTCACCAGGAAGCGACGTCGCATCTGGACCGCGCACTTTCCATGATTCGAGAGCTCGGAGCGCAAGCAGGGGCCGCCATTAACCCGGCGACGCCGGTGGCGACTCTGACGGATGTTTTTGATAAGGTGGACACGGTGCTCGTGATGTCCGTCAATCCGGGGTTTGGGGGGCAGAAATTTATCCCCGGCGCGGTTGAAAAAATACGGCAGCTGAATCAATGGCGTGCGCGCTATAATGGCGCCTTCCGGATCGAAGTCGACGGCGGCGTGGACGCAGAAAACACGGCCGAATTGGCGAAGGCCGGGGCAAACACGTTCGTCGCTGGGACTTCGATCTTCCACACGCCCGATCCGGCAGCAGCCGTGCGCCAAATTCGCAAGCTCGCGACGGACGCCTTCAACCAGCAAGTTTGAAAAGTCGGATGATGACAAAAATGTTCATGATGAAGCGTCACCTCTTGATCGCCGGTATCGCTTTCTCGCTCGCCGGGTCCGTGTGCGCGGCCGCCATTGGGCAGAAGAAGCCCAAGATCACCAAGGTCAAGCCGGATGCGGCCGCGAAAAAGAAAAAAGACGATACGACCCAGTCGGCCGAGCCCGACAAGGTCCTGTACGATCGCGCGATGGCCGCTGTTAAGCACAGCAGGTACACTGAGGCGCGCCTCGATTTTCAGACCCTGATCAACACCTACCCGGATAGCGAATATCTCGCCAAGGCGAAACTCGGTGTCGCCGACTCTTTCTATAAGGAAGGCGGTACCTCCAGCCTGACGCAGGCGATTGAGGAGTACAAGAATTTCGAGGTCTTCTTCCCTTTCCTCGATGAAGCCTCCTACGCGCAGATGCAGGTCGGCATGGCGCATTACAAGTTGATGGAAAAAGCGGACCGCGACAACAGTCACGCCGAGGCTGCCGAAGACGAATTCCGGACGTTCCTGGTGAAGTACCCCCAGAGTCCCTACGTGCCACAGGCCGAGCAGAGCATGCGCAACGTGCAGGAAGTTCTCGCCGAAGGCGAGTTCGGGATCGCGCGCTTCTACTACCTCAAGAAAGATTATCGGGCGTCAGCCGCGCGCCTGGTGGAAGTCACGGGACGCTATCCGCTTTACAGCCAGAGCGACGAAGCGCTCTGGATGCTGGGAGACGTTTACCAGCGCGCGAAGCAACTATCGAAGAACGAAGACGACAAGAACCATTGGGCCGATCTGGCAGCGCAGTGTTATGACCGGATCGTGCAGGATTATCCGGCGTCGGACCTGGTATCGGGAGCCAAGGAGCGCTTGAAAGCCATGGGGATGCCCATACCCGCCGTGAAACCCGACGCCCTTGCCCGGATGAAGCAACAGCAGCTCTATATGAAACAGCATCACGAGTTTGCCATATTGAAATTCCCGATGGACATGATCAAGAGCGGACCCGATGTTTCCGCCGCGGCGCACAGCGGCCTTCCGAATCTGAGTCCGCCCGACGAAGCCATTTCTCCCATGGAAGTTTTGAATCAGGGCGCGGCCGGACCTTCCTTCACTGTGGTTGCTGCGGGCGCGGTGGCGGGCGGCGGAGACAAGGCGGGTACCGCCGATTCGGAGTCAGTTGAAACCGAGACGCCGGAAGCCGCACCTGCCGCACCGACGACGACCGCGCCGACCACGGCTGCCGGTGTTCAGATTCTCGCTGCGCCCGATGCGGGCACTTCCGCGACTGCCGCGCCTGCCAATTCGTCAGCGGCTCCCGACCCAGCGGCCACCAGCGCAACAACAGCTTCGACAACTTCTCAGTCCGGAACTTCGACGCCACAGGCTGCTGGGACCGCGAATTCCGCCGACAGCGCGCAAACTCCGGCCGACAAGAGCGACCCCAACACCGAATCCACCAGCAAGAAAAAGAAGGGGTTGCACAAGCTGATTCCCTTCTAAATCTGCTGTTTACCCCCTGCTAACAACTGTAGCACCCCTGTCCTTCGAGTTCGTTGACGCTCCCTTCCGGTAATGCTGCAATAGGACCAGGCTGAGGCAGGCGCAGTGCCGTGGGGACGCGCCTCCAGGGGATTCCAGTGCCCAAGATTTTGGTCGCGGACGACAACGCCAATATTCAGAAAATGGTCGTGCTGGCGTTTGAACAACGCGGCATTCAAGTCGTCACCGTTGGCAATGGGGAAGCGGCCGTGCGCCGCATTCCCGATCTGAATCCCGATCTGGTTCTCGCCGATATTTTCATGCCCGTCCGCAACGGCTATGAAGTCTGTGAATTCGTAAAGAAAGACGAACGATTTGCGCACATCCCCGTCATTCTGCTGGTCGGCGCATTTGACCCCCTCGACGAAAAAGAGGCGCGGCGCGTGGGCGCCGATGGAGTTCTGAAAAAGCCATTTGTTCCTCCTGACCCCCTGGTCGCGATGGTCATGTCCGCGCTCGAAAAGAACCCCAAGGTCGTCGCCGAGATGGCGAAGGCGAAGGAAGCCAAGGAAGTCCTGCCGCCGGAGCCCGTGGCGCAGCTTGAAATCCCGGCGAGGGCTGAACCCAAGCCGCTGCCTGATTTTCCTGAGCCAACTCCCGAGGAAGCAGCGATGGTATATGGCTTCGGGAAGGGCGTGCGCGCACTGGACGACGAACACGCAGGAGCCGCGGGCGGAGCCAAGACTCCAGTCGCAGCAACCGAAGAAGCCGAGGACGACGAATTTGATGGCGCGTCAACCTCGCGCGATTGGCGCCGCAACGCCATGGATTTCGAGGTTCCGGCCGAATCAGCGAACACGCCCGCTTTTTCTTCCAACGACAATTTGGAACCATCCACGTTCCCATCGGAACGCGACTACCCTCCGCGGCACGTTCGAATGCCCGATCCTGAGGAAGTATCCGACCCGGTCGTGCAAGACGCGGCGCCGGCTTCCGTGGCAGCGGAATCATCGTCATCTGAAATATTCAGCGCGCCGCTGGCCGCTCCAGAACCGGCCGCTGCTGATTCCGTGACTTCGGCGGAAGTTGAAGCGGAGCCTGAGTTCTTGGAAGCGCCTGCGGTCAAGGCCGAATCGACATCCGAGCCCAGTTCATTGCCCGCCGCGGCTCACTGGATGGACGCCCTGGCGCCGGCGCAGTCGCAACAAACCGGCGGCGGATGGATGAATTCACTTTCGACACGGGCTGAGGAATCTGAATCCGTAATCGCGCGCGCGGACGAGTCAGCGCAGATACGGGATTCGTCGCCCGCCGAAATAATCGAAGCGCATGAGGAAGTGCTTGAAGAAGCGCGCGCGGCCGTGGAACTTCCGTCGTCTGAGGCTTTGTTCCCGGTCTCACATTCAGTTCACGACGAGCCAGAGCAGCCTTTCGCGGAAGCGCCTGCGGCGATGGAAACCGCGCCGGCTGAATCCTGGTTCGCGCCCGCTCCGTCCGTTTTCGAATCCGATCGCGATCCCGTCTCCGGACCCGTCGCAGTCGCTCCATCTGCGCCCGATCAAGAGCTCGAACTTGACACGGCCGACACGGAGCCCTCTGTTGCGCTTCGTGACCCAGGACTCATCGAATCGCCAGCCGTTCGCGTTACTCCCGAACCCTTGCTCGTGGACAGCGAGGAATCGCACGGGCCTTCGGAATACGGCGCGCGCAAGCAGGAGGTTCCTCCACTGCATTCTTTCTTCGCGCCGGCGTCAGGAGACCCGGTTGTCGAAGAGCCGAATGCGGCGGGGTCTTCCACGCGCGAAGAAATCTCCGTCCCATCGTCTGAGAATTCGTTCAACGATTCCGATGATCGAATACCAACCGGCCCGCCGCCGAACCGGGAAGCATTGGCCGGGATTCCGTTCTTGACCCCTCCGCCGGACTTTCGCCCGGAAAGGCCGGAATCCGCCGCCGCGAACCCCGAAACGGTGGATGAAGTGGTGCGGAGGGTCCTCGAAAGGCTCGAGCCGCAAATTCACGATCTGCTCTCGTCGGGCGTGCTGAAACCCCTGGTCGAAAACCTCCTCCAAAGCGAACTCGCGAAAAAAGGAAAGTGACGACCCTTGTCGGGTCGTCATCTGGCGATGCGATTAACATCGCCATCCTGAGGACGGCGAAGTTGGCCGGACGAAGGACGTCTCTGCCAACGCGAGTTGGAGGACCCCTCTTCCATAGTCGCGTTATCCCGATTGCCCTGGACGACGCCTGCCTCTGCAATTGACGCCCTGCGCGCCCGCCGCTTATCATTGATTGCTTCGCCTCAGCACGAAATTCAAGACCATAAGGAATTCATGCCACGGGAAATTCCCAAGGCTTACGAGCCG
>Ga0209517_10003430_pt1 | contig 21524 bp, 18 predicted proteins | sample PeaSoiMetSII2010_FD_187695 | JGI IMG/M metagenome (GOLD analysis project Ga0209517, IMG submission 187695) | Peat soil microbial communities from Weissenstadt, Germany - SII-2010 (SPAdes) (version 2) | ecosystem: Environmental > Terrestrial > Soil > Wetlands > Peat | place: Germany...
TGCGGCGGCTTACCGGCGCGCGCGCGAACTTCTGGAGAGGTGCATAGAAATCAACCAGGCCCAAGAGGAGCAGGTCAACCAGGCCTACGAGCAGCGGAGGGAAGCGAGACACGAGAAACGCGCGCCGGGCGTGGTGGGACGCACCAAGCTGGATGCTTACGGGCTGCTCGCGGAGGCCAGTCAGCGGCTGGGAGACATGGACGGCGCGCTTCGGGCAGCGAATGAGGCGCAGCGGATGGCCCCGCAGGATCCTGAGACGTACAACCAGATTGCGGACCTGTTATTGAAGCGCGATCAGGGCAACGAAGCAGCGGTGGTGTTGACGGAAGGTATGCTGATCACCTCGGACCCGGGTTTGCGAGCGAACCTGGTGCAGTTATATGGCAGCTCGACGGATCCGGCGAATTGCACGCTGGTTCCCGGTCCAAACGGTCCGGCGATCAATCCGCGGTGCCAGATTGTTCTCGATCACATGTGCGCGGCGGCTCCGGGCGTATTGAAGGCGCTGAATGACACGGGCAGGCAGCAGGAGGCGATCGAGAAGAAGCAAATGTTTATAAGCAAGTACCGGTGCGCGCCCGAGCCGCTGAATGAAGCTGTACCACGTTAATACTCCGCGTGATCTTGCCCTGTTCCCACGAATTTTCCGGCAGGTAACCCACTGTAGGGCACCCAGCGCCCCTCACCAGACGTGGACGGCCAGGGGCTTCGGGGGACCGACATTATCGCCGACCACGGGGCTGGAGAAGACAATCTGGATGTTCTTGCGGTCCCAGCCGCTCGGCACGTTGCGCAGAGCTTCGCCGAGGTATTCGGCGGAGGTGAGCAGTTCGGCGGCGGCTTCCGAGCCACAGTGGTCCACTCCGAGCGCGGTGATGACGACTCGCCCGGTGGACGGATGGCGGATGCGCGATACCAGGCCGTAGTCGGTCCATGTCTCCGGATGGGGCCACACGTCCCCAACCTTCCAGCCCTCATCCTGGGGCTTGGTCCGGTCCCATATGGCTCCGATACTCCGCGTGGAGTCGTACTTGAGGGCAAACCGAAAACCGTCGGTCAGGCGGAGGGTCCAGTCGTTGGAGAAAGCGCCAATGAGGACTGCCGGGCCGGCGCGCAGGTCGGCGAGGGACGTCGCCGAGGCTCCCCGGGCGGAGAAATTCTTCCCGTGCCGGGAGAGAAAGGCGGCTAGCCGCGCTACACAGACGCTGTTTCCTATTGCGATGTACTCACCCCATACCGGCAACAACTCCTCCAATTGCCCCTTGACTAGCGGCACGGGACGGCCGGCCTTGTAGGACTCTGCCGCCTGTTTGGCGATCTCGCTTCTCAACGGTTCCCGGAAGCCGTACACCTTGGCTTCGCCCACGCTGAGCAGGACGGGGCTTGAATCCGAGAAGACCGGCTCCCAAAACCGATCCACTACAGTCGCGGATCGCCAGGAAAGAACCCAGAGCGCCCCGGCCAGGATCAGAAGAACAGAGGCCGGCAACGCCAGCCAGACCCTTCGTCTCGGCTTCGAGGCTGGAGGTGGAGGTGGCAGCGGCTCAGGAGCAAGGTGGAATTCCGGGACGTAGGAACCAGACGGAAAATCCATCCGCAATTCATGCTCGTGCCCGGGCTCCTGGTAATACTGAGCCAGGCGTTTGCGGACTTCGCCGGCTGTATACCGCACGATCGGATCCTGACCCGTGTCATAGCCAGGATCCCGTCCGAATACCTGCGCACCCAGCGAGCGCTCTTTCAGCCGTTCGAGATGCCCATCGAGCGCTTGCTCGACGACGTACTCGAGCAAGGAAAGGCAGCGTTTGCTGGTACGGAACGGACGGCTACCCCGGATGCGTGCCAGTTGATCGAGGACCGCTTCCTTCGGTATTGAGGATGAACTCCCGTTCCCTGCGCTCATAGCGGCTTACCTCCCGAACACCGCAGATTCTATCACGTGGCGGCGAGTAGGCTACGGTATGCTACGGGCCCGGTTATCTCAATGCCGTCGTTTTTCTCGTCAGGGGCAGATCGGTGATTGTGGTGGGAGGCGCTCGAAGTTATACTGAGCCAGTCAAGTTCATTTTTTGGGAGGGCTGGTGTGCCGAAGCGAGAATCCTGGCGTGATGGGGGATGCCCGTGGCTGGGTATCACAGGCACGAGGAACGCTCCTGGATGGCGAATTCTGGTGTTGAGCGCCGTAGTCGCGCTTTTGGCCCTGGCGGCGGATCAGCCGGCGCCGATTAGCATCGATTATCCGGAGAATGGGTCGATCTTCCCGCCTGAGATTGTCGCCCCGACTTTTATGTGGCGGGATGCCTCAGCGGCCGCCAGGCTGTGGCGGATCGACATCACCTTCGGCGACGGCTTGCCCGGCATCCGCGCGGTATCCCGAGGAGAGCGGCTGCGCATCGGCGAAATCGACCCGCGTTGTGTATCGGACAACAATGAACCTCCGAAGCTGACCCCGCAGCAAGCCGCTTCGTGGACCTGGAAGCCGGACGCCCAGACCTGGGCGGCGATCAAGAAGCGTTCCGTGAACCGCCCGGCAACCGTGACCATCACCGGCTTCCCGAACGAACAGACGCAACAGCCCTTTTCGCGTGGCTCGGTCACCGTCCAGACGTCGAAAGATCCGGTGGGTGCGCCAATTTTCTATCGCGATGTGCCGTTGATGCCCTCGGAGACGGAAAAAGGGATCATCAAGCCCCTCGACCAGACTAGGCTGCCGCTGATCAATTGGCGTTTGCGAAACGTCGGTGAATCCCGCAGCCGGCTGCTCCTGACGGGCATGTACACGTGCGCCAATTGCCACTCTTTTTCTCTCGACGGCAAGACCATGGGGATGGATCTCGACGGCCCGCAGAACGACAAGGGCATGTACACCCTGGTTCCCATCCGGCAGCAAATGTCGATCGCCAACAAGGACGTGATTGAGTGGAGCACCTACGAGGGCAAGCTGACGGGCGACATCCGGGTCGGTTTCATGTCGCAGGTCTCACCGGATGGGCAGTATGTGGTGACCATGATTCAGGGGCCGGGCTCCAGGCAACAGGGCTCGCTGAACAACTTCTACACGGCCAACTTCAAGGATTATCGATTCCTGCAGGTGTTCTATCCGACCCGCGGGATCCTCGCCTGGTACAGCCGGGCGACAGGTACACTACAGCCTTTGCCGGGCGCCGACGACCAGCGGTATGTGCACACGAACGCTGTCTGGAGTCCCGACGGAAAGTACTTGGTGTTCGCCAGGGCGGAGGCAAGAGACGCCTATTCGCCAGGGGGCAAGCTGGCGGAGCGCGCCAACGATCCGGAAGAGACGCAGATCCAGTACGATCTATACCGGATCCCCTTCAATGGAGGCAAAGGCGGGCAGCCGGAACGCATCCTGGGCGCTTCCGAAAACGGGATGAGCAACACGTTTCCCAAGGTCTCGCCGGACGGCCGCTGGATCATATTCGTCGCGTGTCACAACGGGGAGTTGATGCGTCCGGACGGCAAGCTTTACATCGTCCCAACGGCGGGCGGGGAAGCCCGGCTGCTGAGGGCGAACACCCCGTTGATGAATTCCTGGCACAGCTTTTCGCCCAATGGCCGGTGGCTGGTGTTTTCTTCCAAGAGCCGCGGACCATACACGAAGATGTTTCTGACGCACCTGGACGAAGAGGGCAACTCCAGCCCGGCCATCCTGATCGACGACGCTACGGCCGCGAACCGCGCGGTGAACATCCCGGAGTTCGTGAACATTCCGCCGGATGGACTGTTGAAAATCGACGTTCCGGCTACGGAATTCTACCGCCGTTACAATGTGGCGTGGGAACTGGCGGGGAAGGGCCAGTACGAGGCGGCCATCGCCGAGTGGAAAAAGGCCCTGGAACTCAACCCCGGCGAAGCCGTTATCCACCTGAACCTCGGGGTTGCCCTGGCCAGATTGGGAAAGCCGGACGAAGCCATCGCAGAGTATCAAAAGGCCCTGGCGATCACGCCCGACTCCGCCGAGGTTCACTTCCGCCTGGGGAGTGCGCTGGCCGATCTAGGGAAATTCGACGAAGCCATCGCACACTACCGGAAGGTCCTGGAGACCAGGCCTAAGAACCAAAGCGACACTTATGATGCGACCACTTACAATCTCATGGGAAGAGCGCTCGCCGGGAAAGGCGAGATGGCCGAGGCTGTCGAAGATCTCGAACAAGCGACCCGGCTACGTCCAGGTTTTGGACCGCATCTCTACGATTACGCGCTGGCACTGCTCCAGGTAAGCCGATTCGACGAGGCGCAGGAATCCGTCGAAGCCGCGCTGCGCGCCGATGCGGGTCTGGCGGAAGCGCACGTGCTACGGGGCGAGCTTCTCGCCAGAAAACGGCAATTGCCGGAGGCGGCGCAAGAGTATCAACGGGCGCTGGAATTGCGGCCCGACTTCAGCCGCGCGCACCTGGAAGTGGCATCCGTTTTGGCCGCGCAGGGAGACATGCCGGGCGCCGTGCAACATCTTCGCGAAGCCGCCAAAGGCAGCGATGGGGCAATTGCCCAGAAGGCGACACAGGCGCTTCAGCAGCTCGGCCAACGGTAGGCTGGCGTGCAAGTCCGCAAGAGGCGCCCAAAATCGTGTTTCAGGTCCAGAAAGCTGCTACTATGGCGTCCGGCCGGAAGCCGCCTGAAAGGCGGCCGCGGCCAGGATTGGCGGCCCCACTTCGAAGGAGGAAAACTGCCCATGTGGATTCGAATGACAATTTCCTTTCTAGCGGCTGTCTTGCTGGCGCCGGCCGGCCGGGCGCAGGCCGCGGCTGGGAAAGCCGAGTCGAAGCTGGTGCTCCAGTCCTCGGACACCCGCCTGGTCGAGGGATTCAACTGGGCCAAAAGGCAGGCTATGGCCTACGTTTTCGACGGGGATCCGGTGGGCCCCTGGTACGAGGCCGCGCTTCCCGGGCGCGAGGCTTTCTGCATGCGCGACACGGCCCATCAGGCCACCGGCGCTCATGTCTTAGGCTTGGCGCGGTACAACGCCAACATGCTGCGGCGGTTTGCCGAAAACGTCTCGGAGTCCAAGGACTGGTGCAGCTATTGGGAAATCGACCGCTACAACCGGCCGGCGCCGGTGGACTACAAGAGCGACACGGAGTTCTGGTACAACCTGCCGGCCAACTTCGACATCCTCGATGCCTGCTACCGGATGTACGTTTGGACCGGCGACAGGACCTATATCACCGACCCGGTATTCCTGAATTTCTACGACCGCACGGTATACGACTATGTCGAGCGCTGGGGCCTGAGCCTTGACCGGGTCATGAAGCACCAGCGCCGGATGAACCTGGGGGAGGCATTTGACCCCAGAAAACGGTTCCAGACCGCCCGCGGCATCCCCGGTTACGACGAAGGCGACCCGAACTACGCGCTGGGCATCGACCTGCTCGACGCTCAATACGCAGGCTATCTGGCATACGGCCGCATCCAGGAGCTGCGGGGGAACCGGGAGGCGGCACAGACATTCCTGAAGAAGGCCGCCGCGGTCAGGGAGCTTGTGAACAGCGCGTGGTGGGACGAGAAGGGCCAGTTCTTCTATTCGCACCTGGGCCCGGATTACAAGTTTCAAGGACGGGGCGGGCTGGACTTGCTCTACCGCGATATCGTGGATGACGGTCCGAAGGCAAAAAGCGCCCTGGGCGAGCTACTCGCCGCCATCAAGAAAGCCCCGTCTTCCGCTGTGGAGGGCCAGTCGCACCAGGCGGAGGTCCTGTATCGCTACGGGGTCCCGGATGTGGCCTACACCCAGATGATGGACCTTACGGGCGCGCATCGCGCGCGGCGGGAGTATCCCGAAGTGTCGTATACCGTCATCGGCGCCATGGTGACGGGGCTGATGGGGACCACGGTGGATCCGGTGTCTCCGTTCCAGGCGGCGGCCGAGGGCGACTTTGTGGACAGAATCGTAAGGACCTTACCCGGACTTGGGACGATCGCCTGGGCCGAGCTTCGCAGTCTGCCCATCCGCGCCAATGAAGTGGCGGTGCGGCACGAAGGCGGGCGGAAATCCGTCTTCACCAACCAGACGGGGCCCGCGTTGATCTGGCAGGCCGCGTTTGACGGCACTCATGAGACGGTATTGGTCGATGGTCAACCCACGAAGGCCCGCATCGATAAACGGCCCCTGGGACGGGTGACTTCCTCGGTCAGGGTTCCCGTCGGCGCAGGCGGAACCGTGACCGTGGAAATCCCAAAATAGCCGACTCCAACCCTTATTTCTTGGGCTGGCTGATAGTGATGTTGCGGTAACGGATGCCGCCGTGATGGTCGCCCTGCAGGTAGATCGGGCCGGGCTCGCCCTCGTTGCTGTCGATCGCGCCGCCGGTCACTCCGGCGATCTCCCCTTCGGCCGTGGTGACGCCGTTGAAGATCACGGTCACCATGCGGCCTACCAGCGTGATGTCGTACACCTGCCATTCCCCCTTGAAGGCCGGCTGCGAGGCGGGCCCGAGCATGCCGTAGATGCACCCAGTGAAACCGTAGGGGTTGTGATAGCCGCTGCCCATGCCCCTCTTCGCGCCCCCCTGTTTGGCGGACGGCGGAGCCGGGGTCTCCGGCGGGGCGACCTGCGCCTCGTATCGGCCGCGCAGGTAGACGCCGCTGTTCTCCCCGGGCGGGCAACTGAATTCCACGTGCAGCTTGAAATCGCTGAAGGTTCGAGTGGTGCGCAGGTTGGAGCCGCGGGCCTCGTTTACCAACTCCCCGTTCTTCACGGTCCAGTGATTGGAGAAGTGCATGTCGGCGGCTTCCGGGGTATTGTTGATGGGCTGCCAGCCGGTGAGGTCCTGGCCGTTGAACAGCGGCTCGGGAGCGCCCCACGCGGCGGGCGCGGCCCGCTTCATGGCCGGCGCGCTCACGCCGGCGATCTGCCAGGTGACGTCGCCCTGCTTCGAAACGCCGGAGAGCTTGCCGCCCTTTTCCGTGAGGTCCCAGACGATTTCGGGACGCGCCGGTGTGGCCGGCCGGGTGCCTTCGGCCGGGCGTGCCGGCACCGCCGCTGCGACGGTCACCAGCAACCGCTGGCCTTCCATACGGACCCCGTCCACCGGGGCCACATTGCCCGTGCGCTGCTGGGCGCGCGCATCGAGTTTGCCCGCTTTGTCGGTGACTTCGAGCCAGCTCGCGTATTTCATGTCGCCGACGGTGACGGTCAGGTCCCAACGGCCCAGAAACGGCTTGGAGTTTTGCGACAGGGCCGGAATTGTGGCCGCGGCCGCCAGGAGAAGTGCAATGCCGATCTTTTTCATAGTTTCCTTTCAAGCCGGGAAGCGATATTTTCGGATGCGGTCCGGCCGGTTAACATCAGCGCTATGGTAGCGGCGCGCTCCGCGCAGGTCAAGGCCGGGTGACGTTTCGAGCGCAACGCCATCGCGCTAAAGATTGGCGAGCAGAATATCCACGATGGTCTGCACGGGCGCGTAGGGATCGGGGCTATTGCGTGAGGCGGCTTCGATGGAATAGACCCCTTTGTACCCCGCGGCCTTCGAGATCGTGATGGCCTCAGCCGTGTCAAATTTCTCGGGAATGTGCTTGACGTGGCTGCTGCCCGCTGTCAGCTTGTACATTACGGCTAATCCGGCCGCCCGCGAGTCATTGTCCGGGAAGTTTCCACAATCGGGATTTGCGGAAATCCCGGAGGCCTTGATTACTTCAACAACCACCTCCCAAGGCGCGTTGCGGTTCTCCATGGTCACGAAAACGTTTTTCGTCTTGGCGTAGGCGTTAATCGTCTTCAGCGTCTCGATCGCGGTTTGCCGCACCGCCGGCACGAGATCGCCCTGATTCAGCATGACGCGCGGACAGTCGAGCGCCACGGCGTAATCGATCCATCGCCTGGTCAGGTCGATCGTTTCCAGCCGGATCACCGGATCCGGTGACGAGATGTTCAGATTGTCGAATTCCAGGTTGATCTGGTTCATTTGCGACTTAACGGTTTTCATCCGGTTCCGGAACTCCTGGAAATACGCGGATTCGGTCGAGGGAAAATCGGTATGCTGGAATTCCACACGATGGATACCGTAGTGTTCGGCAACCGTGGCGGCAAGATCCATCAGGTCGACGGTTGCCTTGGGGTTACCCGCACGCGCGGTGCCTTTGAGGAGAGGGGCGAGACCGCCACTCATGACCGAGATGCGATCCAGCTTGGCCTGATCCGGGCGTTGTCCCCACGCGCTGCCAGAGATAGCCGCTGTGGCAGAGCCAATGAGAAACTTTCGTCGCTTCATCACAGGCACCTCCATTTCAAAAATACTGGCCTACATATTGGCGAGCAGAATATCCACGATGGTTTGCACAGCCGCGTAGGGATCGGGGCCATTATTGGCCCGAGCTTCGATCGTGTAGATCCCTTGGTAGCCTGCCTCTTTGGAAATCTTGATGGCGTCAGCCGTGCTAAATTTCTCCGGGATGTTCTTGACATGGCTGCTGCCCGCGGTCATCCCATACATGATGGGTAATGCGGCGTTCCGCGACTCCGTGTCGGGAAAGTTTCCGCAATCGGGATTTGCCCGAGTCCCCGAGGCTTTGACCACTTCGACAAACACGTCCCAAGGCACATTGAGGGCGTCTGCCCGCCAGCGGGGTTCCATGGTCACGAAAACGTTTCTCGCTCTGGCGTAGGCGTTCATCGTCTTCAGCGTCTCGATCGCGGTCTGGCGCACCTCGGGCGCGAGCGTACCCTGGTTCACCATGACCCGCGGACAGTCGAGGGCCACGGCATGGTCGATCCAAGTTTTGGTCAGGTCGATCGCCTCCAGCCGGATCACCGGATCCTTAGCCGAAATGTTCAGATTGGCGAATTCCAGGTTGATCTGATTCACCTGCGACTTCGCTTTTTTAATTCGGCTCCGGAATTCCCCGAAGTAAGCGGGTTCGGTTGAGGCAAAATCGGTTTGCTGGAATTCCACACGATGGATGCCGAAGCGTTCGGCGACCATATCGGCAAAGTCCAGGATGTCGACCGTCCTTTGCGGATCGGCCGGATGCGCGGCGCTTTTGAGGACAGGCTCGAAACAGAGGCTCATGACCCCGATTCGGTTCAGCCTGGCTTGGTCCGGGCGTTGTCCGGATGCGCTGCGAGAAGCGATCGCCGCGGCCGAACCGATGAGAAACTCCCGCCGTTTCATTATTGCCATCCTTACGCCGCGCTGGTCGATGTCCCGGTGTTCGATCCGAAGCGCCGTACGTATTCCGCGTTGACGGCGTACTGGTCGATGTGTTTGTCGTACATCCCCACCACTACCGCGTCGATCGGCTTGATGTTCGCGAAACACTCTTTGAAGGCCGCCTCCACGAATTCCGGCTTCTCGCACAGGCGCCCGGAGGCCAGGATCTTGTACACAAAGCACGGCTTCTTAGTCTGTTTGATCACTTTGTACATCTCGGCCGGGTCGCCGCGGGTGAAGGCGGTCTCCCCGCCGTAATGCTCCGAATTACCTTCCTTCGTGTGATAGAGCTCCGCGGGCGCCATGCCGGGGTTGGGCGCGAACGACTTTTCCCATTCCGCCTGGGTGCGGCCGTACTTGTACAGGCAGGTCATGTAGTAATCCACGTCCCAGCCCTGAGACTCGATGATGTCGAACACTTCCGGCCGGTGACTGGTGACGGCTACCAGCACACCCGTGTCCCGTATCATCTTGCAGTACTCCCGCACAGCGTCGAGCTGGCCTTTTCTCCACCAGGCGTCGGTGCCGTTCTCGCCGGCGCCCTGGTGGTGAATGCCGATAGGTCCGAGCTTGGCGATGTCTTTGGGATGGACCCAAGGCCTGGCTTCGGTTTCATTGCCCAGCTTCGCCGAGCCCCGGAGGGTAAACAGCATTTTGCCGCCGAATTCCGCGTTGTACTGAGGGATGCGCCTTCCGGACTCATTGCAGTTGATGCCCAGCTCTTCGCAATGCTTGAAGGTCTGCATCAGGCGCTCGGGCGTGTGCCAGGCGCGCATCTCCACATCGATCATGGAGGACAGATGTGACAAGCCGCCGAGGGTGTTCGATCCGACAATCAGGCGGGAAACCATATGCTTGCCGAAGCGGACCATCGGCATCGGCGCCGGCGTTGGCTGCTGCGGGGCGGCGTTGGCATTGGCAACCAGACCGGACGCCGCGGCCAGCGTCCCGATCTTTTGCATGAAGTCCCGCCGGGAGTTCTCGCCCGCCGGGTTCGGTTTCGATTGTGAATTCATTCCTGTCTGCCCCCTATGCAGATACGATAGCCTGTCTGCAATTCTTCTATACAGATATTAATACCCGTAAATACTGTAGTACAATAGCGGACCGTCCCTGGTTCGAGGTCTCCCCGGACAGCCGCGGCCTACTTCTTGGGCGCCGGCTTCGCTTCGCCGGCGTGCAACTTATTGTAGAAGATGAATGTGCCCCTGTTGACCGAGGTGATGATGTCAAGCGCGCCGTCTTTGTCCAGGTCCACAGCCACGAAATGGGAACCCACACCCGAGCGGTTATGGATCAGCTCCGGAACAAACTCGGCTCCCCCGGGAGCTTTCGGATTACGGACCGTCCGGTACCAATACAGCACGGACGCGCCGTAGGGATCCGGATCGGTGTAACTCTCCTCGTGCGAGAAGAGCCGCTTGCCCACGATGAGGTCTGGAATTCCATCGCCATCGAGATCGGCGGCGATGGATGCGTGAATTTCCGAGAAGGCCACGTTGCCCGCACTCTTGGTGGAGAGGTCGCCCATGATGGGGTGCTCTTCAAACGAGATCTTGCCCGCCTTATCCCGTTTCTGCTCAAACCAGGAAATCCCCCACCCGTGCGCGGCGAGAGGGGTCACCACATCGTTGAGACCATCGCCATTGACGTCGTACACCGACATCTGGCCGGCGCCACCGCCGAAGTTGGCCGCATGGAACGTCCACGTCTCCTGCTGGCTGCCCTTGGGCGGCTGCTCCCACCATCCTACGGCGGTCAATATGTCCAGGCGCCCGTCGCCGTTGATATCGCCTACACCAAGACCGTGGGGGTTGAAGGCGATTGGACCGGAAACGTGAGTTATCTTCCAAGGACCAGTCGGATTGCCGCGATCCGGGCTAGCGTAGGCGACACCGCTCTCCCGGTCAACGTATACAACATCGGGCATCCCGTCCCCGTCGACATCGCGCAGGAGGGCGATCTCACTCCCCACGGCCGGGACTACCTCGTATCTGTCCCAGCGGCGCGATTCCCCTTTCGGGTTCACGTACAGGTATAGGGGCCTCCCGTTGGTGTAGGTGCTCACGATGTCCGGCCAGCCATCCCCGGTGAAGTCGTGTGCAAAGACGATCATATCGCTCGTGTACTCGGTACTGACGTTGAAGGTGCGGCCGGGCATGAACTCCCGCCTCTCTGTGAAGTTGGGGCCGAGATAGTAAAACGGAGGAGCCACCACGTCCAGGACGCCGTCGTGGTTGATGTCGGCCACCGCGGCGCACCAGGAGTAGTAGAAGTCGCTGATGCGCTGCATCCGGAAGTGACTCGAAACTTTCTCCATGGGCTCCGTCTTGTGCATCAGGTCTTTGAAAGCGACGTCTTTGAAGTGCACCTCCCCCGATCCGCCGGCATAGAGCGCTACCGGGCCGAAGCCCGCCATGTCGTCGTCCGTAGCACCCCCGGAGATCATGCCGCGCCCGCCAGAGAACGTCCCGCCCCGGACACCCGTGCTGCTGGAGGCCAAAGTGGGCCTCAGGATGTCGGCATCCAGAATGAGTTGAATCGTATGCCACTGCTCGGGTTCGAAAACAGGTGCTGGGCGATCGCCCTGGGCGCCTCTGCCGCCACCGATTCTGCCGCCGCGGCCGGCGGCCTCCGGCTGGGGCGGTTTTATGTCCTTCGTGTACCGAAACGTGCCTGAGGCGGGCCGCAGCTTCTCGCGGCTGAGTTCCTGGCCTTGCGCGTCCAGGGTCACACGGTAAGAAGCCAGATCCCCCTGGGTAAGGGAGACATAAACACCCTTCATGCCGCTCCCGGTCTTTTCGGCGCGGAGCAGCACGCCGGTCCGGCAACTCCCGCTGCAACGGAACGATGCAAAGAATTGGACGTCCTGATAAGACTTGTCAAGCACGAGCCAGCCGCCTCCGGCGTTCTTGGGGGTGGCGATGAGCTCGCCTTTGTCCGCGCGCCAGTCGGCTTGGCCTAACACGTGCCAGCCTTTGAGGCTCGAACCTTGGAACGTTGAATCGGGAACAAAAGCCGGTGGAACCGCGGCGAAGAGGGCGGCCGCCAACAGCGCGGCGGCCCCCGTAGTCCAATACGCAAACTTCTTAGGCATCGAGTGTCTCTTTCCTTCCGGCACTTATGTAACGGTAAATTCGCTTATGGGGATATTAACACCTCGATCTATATTGGTCAACGATGAAACCATGCACGATGAAACCATGCCCTCGCCCTGGCGTTGCCAGCGCGGCGGGGCAGGTTGCGCAGCCATGTTTCTTGGCCCGCGAGTTAAAATGTTGCCTGTGCCTCCTACCCCCTCTCTGCGATCCAGTTTCGCCTGGACGTTCGCGGGGAACGGGGTCTATGCCGCGGGCCAATGGGCCATCCTCAGCCTGTTCGCGAAACTCGGCAGCGGCGAGATGCTCGGCGAGTACGCGCTGGCGATCGCGATTACCGCGCCGGTGGTGATGCTTTCGCACCTCAACCTGCGCAGCGTGCTGGCCACCGACATCGCCGGGAAGCACCCCTTCGGCGACTACCTCGCGGTCCGGCTCGGCGCCACGGCTTGCGGGCTGGCCGCCATCGGGATCCTTGGCTTCGCCACCGGAGGCTCCGCCTCGATGGCCATCGTAATCCTCGCCGCCGGCATCGCGCAGAGCGCCGAAAACATCAGCGACATCTACTACGGCGCGATGCAGCGCCGCGAGCGCATGGACCGGATCGCGCGGTCGATGATGGCGCGCGCGGCCGTTTCCGCGGTTGCGCTGGGCGCCGTACTGGCCGCAACCCGCAACATCGTGCCCTCCATGATCGCGTTGGCCGGGGCGCGTGTGGCCGTGCTGTTGATCTACGACCGCCGCGCGGGCTCGGCGGGCGAGCAACTCGCGCGCTCCGGCCTGCGCGCACAGCTCGCCATCCTGCGCACCGCCCTTCCGCTCGGTATCGTGCTCATGCTGATTTCCCTCAGCACCAATCTGCCGCGCTACGCGATCGAGAGGCGGATGGGCGCGCGCGCGTTGGGCGCTTTTGCCGCCGCGGCGTCCTTCATGACCTCCGGAAACACCGTGATCAACGCGCTCGGCCAGTCCGCCACGCCGCGGCTGGCGCGCTACTTCGCGGAACGGAGCCGCGCTCGTTTCCTGCGGCTCGCGCTCCAGCTCATGGCTATCGCGCTGGCCCTCGGCGCGTCGGGTGTGGCGGCCGCGGCGCTGATGGGCGCGACCATCCTTCGCATCCTGTACCGCTCCGAATACGCTCCATACGCCCCGCTGTTGACCGAAGTCATGGCCGCTGCGGTGCCCGCCTACGTGGCCGGCATTCTCGGTTACGTGATCACCAGCGTACGCGCTTTCGACGCCCAGTTGCCGCTCTTCTGCATGGTGACCGCGAGTTGCGGGATCGCCGCCTGGCTGCTCATCCCTCGCTTCGGGCTGGCCGGCGCCCCGATGGCGCTGGCGGCCGCGGCGTGCGTGCAGATCGCGGGAGAAGTTGCGATCCTGACTCGCGCCTTTCACCGCCCGAAGGCCGCATGAAGATCCGGGTGCTCGAAGTGGTCGCCTCCTTACGGCGCGCCGGCGCGGAGCGCGTCGCGGTCTCACTGGCCTGCGGTCTCGACCGCGGCTGCTTCGAAACCGAAGTCGTCTCCCTTTTCGATGCCTTTCCGGAGGGCTTCGAGCCCGCCTTGGACGCAGCCTCGATCCGCGCTCACCATCTCGGCAAGCGGCCCGGGCTGGATGTGCGTATGTTTCCGCGGTTGGCGCGCATCATGCAATCGTTCCGTCCGGCGATTGTGCACACGCACTCCTACGTTCTGCGATATGCTCTGCCGGCGCGCCTCTCATCGGGTGGCGGGCCGGTAGTCCACACCGTTCACAACCTCGCTTCACGCGAAGCGGGCCGCGTAGGCACGTGGATTCACCGCATCGCGATGCGCGCCGGCGTCGACTCCGTCGCGGTGAGCGAACAGGTGGCGCGATCGTTTGTCGAGCTCTACGGCCGCCCGCCCGCCATCGTCATTCCGAACGGCATCGATCTCTCGCGCTTCCAGCCAGGGGGCCAATCGTGGAAACTCGCGAATGGTTTTGCGGACGGCGATCGCTTGATTGTATCCGTCGCCCGGCTAGACCCGCAGAAAAACCCGCTGGGCCTCATCGATGCCTTTGCCCGCGCGCTGGCCACCGAACCGCAATGGCGCCTCCTCCTGGTTGGCGATGGCAGCCTGCGCCAGGAGGCCGAGGCGCGCGCCGAGTCGCTCGGGCTGGGCGCGCGGGTCCATTTCCTCGGCGTTCGCCCCGATATCGATGCTCTGCTCCCCGAGTGCGACCTCTTCGCCCTCGCCTCCAATTGGGAGGGCATGCCGATAGCGGTCGTCGAAGCCATGGCCGCCGGACTGCCCGTGGCCGCTACGGCAGTTGGCGGCGTGCCGGAACTGGTCGGGCACGGAGCTACAGGCCTGCTCGTGCCGCCCGGCGACACGCCGGCGTTGGCGGACGCACTGGCTCTCCTGGCGCGCGATCCCGTCCTGCGGCGGGAACTCGGCCGCGCCGCGCGCGAACGCGCCCAATGCTTCGGCTTGGACCGGATGATCGGCGCGTACGCCCAGCTCTTCGAGCGCCTCGCGGGAGGCCCGGGTTGACGCGCATCGCCATGCTTATCACCGGACTGGAGCGCGGCGGGGCCGAAACGCAGGCGGCGAATCTCGCCCGGTCGCTCGGCGCCCGCGGATGGGAGGTCACGGTCTTTGCGTTTCGTACGGGCGCGCTCGAACCCGAGTTGCGCGCCGGCGCCGTGCCGGTTCGCGTGCTCGGCCCCGGGCACTTGCTCATCCACCTGGCCCGTCTCCAGCCGGCGATTCTCCACGCGCACCTTTTCCACGCCAACCTGGCCGCGCGCCTGGCGCGCCTGCTCTGCCCGATTCCGGTTGTGGTCTCGACGGTTCACAGCGTGGCCGAAACCGGCAGCCGCTCTCGCGGCAACCGCCACCGCGATCTTCTCTATCGCGCCACGGACGCTCTGTCCGATGCCACCGTGTTCGTCTCGTCCGCGTCCGCCGGCCGTCACATTGCGGCCCGCGCCGTATCGAAGCGCCGCTCCCGCGTAATTCCCAACGGCGTCGACACCGCCCGCTTCCGTCCCGATCCGGCGCTGCGCGCGAAGGCACGGGCAGCCCTCGGGCTCGGCGGCGAGTTCGCGTGGCTGACCGCGGGACGGTTAATGTGGAAGAAGAACTACCCGCTCATGCTCAAAGCCATGGCACGACAGCACGAAGGTGTGCTTTTCATCGCCGGCGACGGACCCGACGCCGCTCGCCTCCGTCAACTCGCCGGCCCTAACGTGCGCTTTCTCGGTGCGCGCGACGACATCCCCGCCCTGATGAATGCTTGCGATGGATTCGTGCTCTCGTCGGACGTGGAGGGTCTGCCAATGGTCCTCCTGGAGGCCGCGGCCAGCGGTCTGCCGCAGGTCGCCACCGCCGCGGGTGGCGTGCCCGAAGCGGTGATTCACGAGCGCACCGGCTATGTCGTACCAACTGGCGACGCCGCCGCGCTGGCCGCCGCCATCGAGCGTCTGGCCGCCATGCCGCCCGAAGCGCGGGCCTCCATGGCGCGCGCGGCGCGGGAGCACGCCGTCACGCGCTTCGACCTCACCGCTGTGACGTCCGAATGGGAGGATCTCTACCGCCAGATGATCGAAGCGGCGCGCTTCGCGGCGATGGAGCCGTAGCCCGCATGGACGTCACCAACCGTTTCGTGCTCGATTTCTGCAAGAGCTTTGCGCTTGAGCGCCCTTCCTCGCCGATTCTCGATTTCGGCTGCGGGTCGGGCGATCTGGTCGCGGCCGGGCTCCGGGCGGGCCTGCCGATGTTCGGCGCCGACGTCTTTTACGGCGGCTCCGGATCCCGCGACCAGGTCGAAGCAAACGGCCTGCTGGGCGACGCCGTGCGCGAAATCCGCGAAGGCCGCCTGCCTTTTGCCGACGCCCACTTCGGCCTCATCGTGAACAATCAGGTGATGGAGCACGTTGACGATTTCGACCGGGTGCTCGCCGAGCTCCACCGTGTCCTGGCGCCAGGGGGCCTGCTGCTGAGCGTTTTCCCTTCGCGCGACGTCTTCCGCGAAGGCCATATCGGCATCCCGTTCTCGCACTGGTTTCGGAAGAGTTCGCGCGCGCGCTTCTACTACACCTGGGCGCTGCGCAGCCTCGGCCTGGGGACCTGGAAACAGGAGGCCCCGTCCGCGCGCCAGTGGGCGGTCGACAAGCTCCGCTGGATCGACACCTACACCCGCTACCGCACTCGATCGGAGATTTTTGACGCCTACGGCCGCTACTTCCGGAACGAAACCCGCGAGGTGGACTACATCCGCTACCGTCTGCTCGACCGCCCCGGCCGCGCCTGGATCGGCTCCGCGCTGCGCTTTCGCCTTGCCGCCGCCGCGGCCCGCGCGATCTTCCGCAAGCTCGCGTTCTTTGTCATCCTCTCACGGAAGGACCCGCGGTGAGGATCGCGTACGTCATCACCCGCGCTGACGCCGTGGGCGGCGCCACCATCCACGTCCGCGACCTTGCACGCGCCATGCGCGAACACGGCCACCACCCGCTCGTCCTGGTCGGCGGGCGCGGACCGGTCACCGCGCAGTTCGAAGCCGTCGGCGTCCGCGTCCACTCGCTGCGCCACCTCCGCCGTAATCTTCATCCCGTTGGGGACCTTCTCGCCTTGGGTGAGCTGATCGGCGCTCTGCGCGATTCCGCCCCCGATCTCGTCTCCACCCATACCGCCAAAGCCGGTTGGATCGGGCGGGCTGCTGCCGCGCGGCTGGGACTACCGGCGATCTACACCCCGCATGGATTGCCCGTCGGCGGCCGCTTCTCCTCCGTTTCCGGCCTGCTCTTCACGATCGCCGAGCGCGCCGCCGCGCGATGGAGCGCCGCCATCGTCTGCGTCTCCGAATCGGAGAGGCGGCTGGCCCTCGAGAGACGCATCGCTCCGCCGGAACGGTTGTTGGTGGTCCACAACGGCGTACGGGATGTTCCGCCTGAGTACCGCGCTTGCCCGGATCGGGAACCGGTGCGCATCTGCGCCGTGGCGCGGTTCGAGCGCCCCAAAGATTTCACCACCCTGATATCCGCCGTCTCCCGCCTGGAGGATCGGCAGTGGACTCTGGATCTTGTCGGTGACGGCCCGCTCGAGCCCGCGATCCGCCGCCTGGCCACGGCGCACGGCATCGCCGAACAAATTCACTTCCTTGGCTACCAGCCCGACCCCGCCCCGGTGCTCGCCCGGTCGCAGCTCTTCGTGCTTGCCTCGCGCTCCGAGGCCTTTCCGCGCAGTATCCTGGAGGCCATGCGCGCCGGCCTTCCGGTCGTCGCCACGGACGTAGGGGGTGTTAACGAAGCTGTCACCCATCGTGCGACCGGGCTGCTTGTGCCTCCCCGAGACCCCGCCGCGCTCGCGGTAGCCATCGCCGAATTGCGGGACGCCCCCGGTCTCCGCCGCGAATTCGGCGAGCGGGCACGCGGCGTATTCGAACGGCGCTTCCGTCTGGAGCACACTGTCGAGAAGATGCTGGCGCTCTATGCTACCGTTCTAGGCAAGCCGTGAATTCACCACTTTTCCGGTCTCGCAATCGGGTCGTGAAGCGCTTGTTCGACGTCATCGTTGCATCGCTGCTGGCGATCCCCGCGATTCCCCTCGGCGGCGCGATCGCGCTCGCCATCGTCCTGGAAACTCGCGGTCCGGTGTTCTTCGTGCACACGCGCCTCGGCAAAGGCCGGCGCCCTTTCCAGCTTTGGAAGTTTCGTTCCATGCAGGCCGGCGCGGACGAGGTGCTTGGCCATTACCTCGCGCAGCATCCGGAACGGCTCACCGAATGGCATGAAACCCACAAGCTCAAAGACGATCCCCGCGTCACCCGCGTCGGACGATGGCTCCGCCGCTCGAGCCTCGACGAGCTCCCTCAGCTATGGAACGTTCTGCGCGGCAGCATGAGCATGATCGGGCCGCGGCCGATCGTTCAGGAGGAGATCCTGAAATATGGGCCCGCGCTCCAGCACTACGAGCGTGTGCAGCCCGGCCTCACCGGCCTGTGGCAGGTTTCCGGCCGCACCGACCTCAGGTACCGGCGCCGCATCAATCTCGATACCGAATACATCCGCCACTGGACGCTCGCGCTTGACCTGAAAATCCTCTGGAAGACTGTGCGCGTGGTCCTGCGCGGGCATGGCGCATATTAATCGCCCCCGGCGGAACACTGGACGCGAGAGAATATAAACCGGGATCGAGGCCCGGATCGAGGCATCGACAAGTCCACAATCATCGGCACACTGCGGGAACACGAGGGCGAGCTCAAAGCCGCCGGTATCGAGCATCTGTCCCTGCACGGCGCCTACGCGCGCGGGACGGCCGTTCCCGAGTTGCCGGATGTGGATGTCATAGCCGAAGCTCCCTCCCGGACGGCGCCTGTCGCTCTTGGACATGGCCGCCATTGAAAACCGCCTCGCGGATATGCTGGGGCGCCCGCGTAGATCTTTCCCCGGTAAAGGGACCAAGGAGCCGGCCGCCGCCAGGGCTTCCTGCGAGGCCGTCCTTGCCTTTAAGGGAACCGCAACTTTCGGTAATTATTTACTTGACACACAAGCCAAAATCCCGGATAATAGATTCATGAGCAGCCCTCCAGCAAACTTTCCAGCTACCCTCCAGGAGGCGATTGCATATTTCAGCGACCCCGACAAAGCGTTTGACGCTGCCGTCGCACTTCGCTGGCCGAACGGCGTCACCTGTCCGCGGTGCGGGTCGAAAGAGCAATCGTTCATCTCCACCCGCAAGATTTGGTTCTGCAAAGGGTGCAAGAAGCAGTTCACGGTCAAGGTCGGAAGCATCTTCGAGGACAGCCCGTTGGGGATGGACAAATGGATGTTCGCCGCGTGGCTGGTCGGCAACTGCAAGAACGGCGTCAGCAGTTGCGAGGTTGCGCGCCATTTGGGGATCACCCAGAAATCCGCTTGGTTCATGGACCACAGAATCCGCGCCGCCACGCAGTCCGGTTCCTTCAACAAGCTCTGGGGCCAGGTGGAGGCGGACGAGACCTACATCGGAGGCAAGGCGCGGAACATGCACGCGCACAAACGCGCGAAGAAAATCAAGGGCACGGACGGCAAGGACAAGACCGCCGTAATGGGCATCCTTGAGCGAGGTGGCGAGGTCCGCACCAAGGTCGTGGACAACACCAAAAAGAAGACCCTGCAATCCGAGATCCGTGAGCACGTTCTCGCAGGTTCCGCTCTGTTCACCGATGCACTGAAGTCCTACGAAGGGCTGGACGAGTTTCAGCATCGAACCGTTTCATCTGTTTCGCTACCTTGATGAGCAAGCCTCTCGTTACAACAACCGGAAGCAACTGACTGACGCGGATCGGTTCGCTATGGTTATGGGTGGGGCCTCTGGCAAGCGCCTAACTTGGAAGCAACTCACTGGAAAACTTACCAAACCGGACTCAACAGTGGAACTGTAAGGAAGAAGCGGCAGGGGCGCGGCAAACGAAAGAACTAAACGTCTCCAGTAACGCAAGAACTCAGTACAAACACAATGTCCTTAAGAAGAACCACTCTACTATCCACTAAGTAGATGGCTGATCCATTGACCAGTTTGAACGTAATCTCACCACGATGTTCCTGCGGATCACAACAGCAGTATTTGATCCGTGGAACCAGAGGATCATATTCAAGCCTGATTCTCTTTGGAACAAACCCCTCATAAGACACGCGCTCCAAAATAAACTCGTCTTGTTCTTCATGGAAGCGAATAGTAATAGAAGTAGCGGAGGAGCAAAACTGTTTCAGGCCAGTTTTGACTTCCTCCCATTTGCCACGGGCCATGAAGTTGATTTTAATTCTGTCCTGCTCCAACACTTTTAGGTCCTTTCTTTAAACGCCTTCCGGCGTCCCTTCTTCCGTTTCGGCCTCTCCGGGCTTTCGCTCCGGGGAATCTGAAACAGGCCGCGCATGATACGCTCGAAGTTTGATGACGCCTCGGGTCCCTCGACGTATTCGGCTTTACGTTTCATTGGCTACCTGCTTCAAACTATACCATCCGCGTCACCCCGGCCATGGAAGCGGAGATCACGGATCACGTTGGGGAACTGGCCGACCTGCTGGCGTGATACGATTGCTGCTGAGTGAAGCCGCTGTTCACCATTCACGCTGGGGAGTTCGTCGTCGCGGATTACATCGAGGGACACTTTCGCGGCGTGAATCTGTGGGTCCCGGCCAAGGACACGGGCATCGATCTTCTGGTCACGGACTCCGCGAACCGAAACACCCTTTCCCTCCAGGTCAAGTTCTCGCGGGATTACAGCGACCGCCATCCGTTCCAGGAACCGCTGAGGGCTTGTAGTTGGTGGAAGCTCAACCGTCAGAAGCTCGCCACATCCAAGGCCGATTATTGGGTGCTGGTTCTGATCGGCTTCGTACGCCGGAGCACCGACTTCGTTGTAGTCAAGCCGTCCGAACTCCTGGCGAGGCTCGACGCCATCCACGGACAGGCGGATACGATACAGAGCTATCTGTGGGTGACCGAAGGGGATCGCTGTTGGGAAACCCGCGGCCTGAACAAGGCCGAAGAATCGCTGATCGCCAAGGGCAAGTACAAAAATGAGCTCCGCGACTTCTCGGGATACCTCAACGATTGGAGTCCGGTTGAGGCCCTCGGCGGTTGAACAGCGCCGCCGCAATCTCCGAATCGAGCCTCTTGGAGCGCGCCGTCAGATCCGAAACTTCTTCATCGCTGACCGTCGTGAAGCCAGCGGGCCGGCAAAGAACGATTCCCAAGCCGGCTACCCCGGCGGGATTCATGGCCCCGGCCATTAGCACGGTGTGGGCGGCCAAGAAGATCAGATCCTCTATCGGTCGTTCGCGGTAATAGCGCTCGGAAAAGAAACACGCTGGCGTGGTACTGTCCCCAATCTTGCACTTATCTAGGATTCTCAACACGCACGGTATGCCCCTGTCCGGCGCAATATCCACACGCCACAATCTTAGCGGCGTCGATGTAACCAATAACACAGATCCACCCTTGAGCATTTCCCATGGCTGCTTTCCGTCAGATCGTTTCCGTTCGGCCGATATCGCTGTGGCCCCACAGGAATAGATCCCCTGTTCGATTGCGAACTCCCCTTCCAGTTCTTCGATGCCATCGGCGATATCCCGTCCCGCTTCTTGGCTCAACAGATCCCCGGCGCAGCAATAGGCGATTCGCCCCCCCCCTCCGTGTCAACATAGATGAGACAGTTCTCCCGGTCGTGATTACCGAGCAGGGCGAGAATAGGAATGAATGTGAAGAACAACGGAATCTCTTCGGCTTCCCCCACGGTTTTGCCTGCT
>Ga0209517_10003431_pt1 | contig 21521 bp, 20 predicted proteins | sample PeaSoiMetSII2010_FD_187695 | JGI IMG/M metagenome (GOLD analysis project Ga0209517, IMG submission 187695) | Peat soil microbial communities from Weissenstadt, Germany - SII-2010 (SPAdes) (version 2) | ecosystem: Environmental > Terrestrial > Soil > Wetlands > Peat | place: Germany...
GCCGCGAGAAACTAAACCGGGCGCCCCCGCCCCACCCCCCGCGGACAACAAGCCGGCGGAGTTCGTCGGCTCGGCAACCTGCCAGGGGTGCCACGAAGACATCTTCAACGCATTCCAGAAGAACCCGCACCAAATCGTGGAAAAGGACAAGAAGCGCGGCTTTGAAAACAACGCCTGCGAGTCCTGCCACGGCCCCGGGAGCAAGCACGCGGAATCCATGTCCGCCGCCGATATACGGAATCCGGCCAAGCTCAAGCCCGCGGAGACGGACAAGGTCTGCCTCACTTGCCATCTCAATCAGCCCACGCACGTGGGACGCATTAATAGCGGTCACGCCAAGAATCAAGTCAGTTGCGTCGCCTGCCACTCCATCCACAAAAATGGCCTCAACGGCTTGGTCGCCCGCAAGCTCGCGGATATCAACGAGCTGTGCGCCAAATGCCACACCAACATATGGGCCAGCTTCCAGCGGCCCTACAAACATCGTCTGCCGGAAGGCGCCATGTCGTGCGTGGATTGCCACAATCCGCACGGAACTTTGCTGGCGCGCTCAATGCAGACGGCGAACGCCAATGAGCCCGGCTGCTTCAAGTGCCACGGCGACAAGCGGGGACCCTTCACTTTCGAGCACGCCCCCGTACGCCTGGAAGGCTGCGGTGCGTGCCACGAGCCGCACGGCTCGGCCAACCCGCGGATGCTGACCCGCGCCCAGGTACGGTTTGTGTGCCTGGAATGCCATTCCAACCTGCCAGGCCCCACGCTTCCCGCCAATGGCACCCTGGGTACGGCACCGCCCGGGCTGCACGACCTGCGCACGACGCGCTTCCAGAACTGCAACCTATGCCATCAGAAGGTGCATGGCTCTTACGTGAGCCGGGACTTCTTCAAATGAGATTCCTACTGGCTTTGATGCTCATCGGTGCCGGTACCGCCGGCGGTCTTGCCGCCGGTGAGCAAGCCGAACAGGCCGCCCAAGCCCCCGGTCCCGCCGCCAGCCAGGCCGCACAACCGGCTCAGGCCCCCGCCCAAGCCGCACCAGCCGCGCAAGCCCCCGCCAAAGCCGACGAGAAGCCGGCCCAATCCCCCGCGCCTTCCGCGGAAGACTGGCTGACCGGCAGCATCGATTTCGGATATCGCTGGCTGACGGACATCCGCGGCAACTTCCAGGAGTACCGCAGCGTCATCAACCTGGGCCAAGGCCCCAAGCTCTTCGGGCTCGACCTGACGTTTCAGGACCCCAAGAAGCGCCTCTTCGACCGGGTTGACGTACGGGCCTACGGCTGGGGCGGGGATCCTTACAGTACGGCGTACCTGGGCGCGCGCAAGCAGGGTGTGTACGATTTCACCGTGGACTACCGCGATATCGCCTATTTCAACGCCGTTCCGTCATTTGCCAACCCCTTCGTACCGGCCGGTTTTAACGAGCAGTCGTTCGATATCCATCGCCGGAACACCAGCGTGACCCTCGACCTCCGCCCCGGGAAGCGCATCACGCCCTACCTGGCGTTCGACCGGAATTCCGACCATGGCCAGGGCATCGAAACCTGGGTGCAGGATTCCAACAACGAATTCGCCGTACCCAGCCTGTCGCGCGACAGCACCAATAACTACCGCGGCGGAGTCCGCTTCGAGTTCAACCGTTTCCACGTCACCCTGGAACAGGGTGGCACGACGTTTCAGGATAACGATTCGGCCTACGCCAAGGGCTTGAACCCGGGCGACAACACTACTCCGGTACTGGGGCAGCCCGATGTGCTCACTGGCCTGTCGCAGGCCTACGGCATCCGTGGCCACAGCATCTATGAGAAGGTGCTGTTTACCGCCCAGCCGGCTTCCTGGCTGGACGTATACGGCCAGTACCTGTACAGCGACCCCAAGACCGAAGTCCACTTTAGCGAACTGGCCTACGGCAACTTCCTCCAGATCAGCTCGCTTCTGTTTTATAGCGGTCAGTCGACCTTGGGGACCGGCTCGGCGGTTCAACCGCACAACACCGCCAATTTCGGGTTCGAGCTGCGGCCGTTCCGCCGGCTCCGCATCATGGAATCCTGGATGACCGACCGCTACCACGATGCCGCATCGCCCCTCGTTTCCGAGCAGCTCTTGTTGGGAGGCAGCACTCCCAGCCAGACTCTGCTTACGTCGCTGAACTACGGGCAAGTGGTGAACTATAACCAGCAACAGACCGATGTGATGTTCGACCTCACTTCCAAGCTCACGCTGCGCGGCGGTTACCGCTACGTGTGGGGCGACGCCACGGTTCTGGCCGGCCAGCTCAGCCAGACCGGCAGCCTGGTTTCGGGCCAACTGAGCCGTAATATCGGCCTCGCGGGCCTGACGTTTCGGCCTTCGGAGAAACTGTCCGTCAACCTGGATTACGAAGGCGCTTCGAGCGACCACATCTACTTCCGCACCAGCCTGAACGATTACAGCCGGGCGCGGGCCCGAGCGCGGTACCAGGCCACCCACTCGCTTTCCTTCCAGGCGAACTTCCAGGTGCTGAGTAACGAGAACCCAGCGCCAAACATCCAAAACAGTTTCCTGAGCCGCGACAATTCGCTGGCGGTCTACTGGACACCCGCGGCGATCAAGCGCATCACCCTGGTCGGGGAGTACGATCGTTCGACGGTACGCTCCGATATCACCTACCTCGGGCTGTTCCTGGCCCCCGCCACGTCGTCTTACCGCGACAATGCACACACGGCCTCGTCGGCGATCGACATTGCCCTGCCCGGTCATGCCAAGCTCACGGCCGGTGGATCGATGTTCGTTTCTGCGGGGAGCGCCCCTTCGCGTTTCTATCAGCCGCTCGTGCGGCTCGCACTCCCTCTCTATAAACACGTATCCTGGAACACCGAGTGGCAGTACTATGGTTTCGGGGAGCAATACTACCTGTTTGAAGGCTTCCGGACGCACGTATTCATGACGGGGCTCAAGGTGACCAGATGAAACGAGCAATGTTCGTAGTGGCGGCGGGCGCTTTCGCCGCCTGTAGCGCGCACGCGGCCAATATCATTCCGGGGGACGCGCGGCGCGGCGAGCAGTTGTTTGACACCGAGCAGTGCATCCAGTGCCATAGCGTGAAGGGCCGGGGAGGGGACATCGCGCCCGACCTGGCGAAACGCGTAGATCGCAACTACACCCCCACCGTGATGGCCAGCCTGATGTGGAATCACGCCCCCGATATGTGGGCGGCCATGAAGAAACACGGCATCGCGCAGGCCCGGATGACGCCCGAATCGGCCGCGGACCTGTTCGCCTATTTCGTGTCGGCGCGCTATTTCGAACAGCGGGGAGACGCGGCGCGAGGCAAACAGGCATTCGCCGCGAAGCATTGCGCGGAATGCCACGGGGTCACGACTTCAAACGCGGCCGGGGCGCCGCCCGTGGCCAAGTGGGAATCCTTGGGAGATCCCATCATCCTGGCGCAGCAGATGTGGAATCACGGCGCCAAGATGCGCGAGGCATTCGCCCAAAAGAAGCTGGCCTGGTCGGCTCTCACCGCTCAGGAGCTTACCGACATCCTGGTATACCTGCAAAACCTGCCGGAGACCCGCGGCCTGGCGCAGAATTTCCAGTTTCCGCCGTCGGACACCGGCGAGGCGTTATTCCAGTCGAAGGGTTGCGCCGGCTGCCACACGGGCAAACTGGCGCTCGAAACCCGCCTGCGCAACCAGACCTTGACGCAGATCGTGGTGGACATGTGGAACCACCAGCCCAGCATGAAGAACCCGCCGCCCAACCTGTCGCAGGAAGAGATGCGGCAGATTCTCTCGTATATCTGGGCGAAGCAGTATTTCCGCGGCAACGGCAGTGCCGACCGGGGCAAGAAGGTGTTCAGCGACAAGAACTGCGCCACGTGCCACAACGATCCATCGAGCGGCGCTCCCAAGCTGGCCAAGGGCAAGGACGCGTATTCGGATATCACCATAGTGGCCGCTCTGTGGGACCACGGCCCGCACATGCTGGAACTGATGAACCAGCGGAAACTGGCGTGGCCGCGCTTCACCGCCGACCAGATGTCGGACCTGATCGCGTACCTCAACTCGCTGTAGCGCGCTACCATTTAGTCTTGCTCCCCAAGCTTGCATCGCTCTCGCAGATCGCCCTCTTTGCCAGTTTGAGCGAGGCCGAAATCCAGGCGCTGGCCCAGCGAGCCGTCGAGCGCCGCTTCGCTCCCGGCGAAATGCTCTTCTGGGAAGGCGAGCCGTGCGCCGGCATTTTCCTCATCGTTCAGGGAAGCGTCAAGATCTTCAAGACCTCCGCCGGCGGCCGGGAGATGATGCTGGCTTTGGAGAACGCGCCGTCCACGGTAGCGGAGCTGCCGCTCTTTGATGGCGGCCCTTATCCGGCGTCCGTGCGGGCCGTGGAGCCCGTGGTTTCGCTCTTCGTCAACAAGGCCGATTTCCAGCAGGTCTGCCGCCAGTACCCCGAGGTCGCCCTCAAGATACTGGCCGTGGTGGGCCACCGGCTGCGGCACCTGGTGGGTGTGGTCGAATCCATGACATTCGGCAGCGTGACCGGGCGCCTGGCGCGGCTGCTGCTGGATGCATCGAAGCAGGCCGGCGCCGACGAGTTCGACCTGCCGATCACCCATCAGGAACTGGCCTCGCGCTTGGGAACGGTGCGCGAAGTGGTCTCGCGAAATCTGGCCCGCTTCCGGGCCGAAGGCCTGATTCGCATTCAAGGACACCAGCTTCGGATTCTGGACCGCGCGGGGCTGGAGCGGGAGTCCGAGCCTGCTACCTGACCGGCCGCAGGTCCAGGTCCTGGAAGTCGAAGCTGAAATCGGTGAGTGGCGACACCGCCTTCATTTTCACCTGCTCGATCTTGCCATCCGGCCCGAGCGAAAACGTCACGTACGCATCCGCCGCCAGCGTGCGGTCGCGCCAGCGCGCCACAAACGTATCGTAATGCCAATGTTCCAGGTCGCCCGTGAGCTGCTTCGTATGGCTGAAGGAGATGGCGAGCTTGCCTCCACGCTCTTCGATCGCTACATCGCCGTACCAGGCGTCGCGATAACGGCCCGCATACGCCGCCAGCGGGAGCGACGGCCGCGAGTTGGGATTGCGTGCAGCGGGCGATTGCGCCGTTTCCACCGCGGCCGGTTTCCGAAACGCCGCGACCCAGTCGGTCTCGGGAGCGCCGAGGTACTGATCGAGGATCGTCCAGGTCACCGCCGCATGCGCGCCAGTCTCTTCCTGGTTGGTGAGCACCACAATCCCGAGCCCGAGATCGGGCACCATCGTCACGCGCGAGACAGAGCCCGCCAGCGTGCCGGTGTGGTACACCATCTTCCGGCCGCGATAGTCGCGCAGCATCCAGCCGAGTCCATAGGCGTAGAAGTTGGACGTGGGGAGATTGTCGCTGGGCAGGATGGTCTGCGGCGACCACATCTCCTTCGACTGCGCTTCGCTGAACAGCCGTCCGACACCCGGCAACGCGCCGCGATTGAGCTGCACAATGACCCACTTCGCCAGGTCGCTCACGCATGAGATCACCGAACCGGCCGGCGAGAGCACATGATCGGACTGTTCCATCGGCACGACCTTCCCATCGGCACGGCCGTGCGGCGTGGCTACATCGGCATCGGTCATGAGCGAGTGTGTATCCACGTTCGTGCGGGACATGCCGAGTGGAACGAAGATCCGCTCCCGCATAAATTCGTCCCAGCGCTCTCCGGTCACCGCGGGAATGAGCTGTCCCGGCACGAGGTAGAGCACGTTGTCGTAGGCGTAGCGGCTGCGGAAGCTGGTGGCCGGCTTCAAAAAGCGGATCCGCCGGATGATCTCGTCGGGCGTCAGATCGGTGGAGGGCCAGAACATCAGATCGCCGGCGCCAAGTCCCAGCCCGCTGCGATGCGTGAGCAAATCGCGCACCGTCATTTCCCGCGTCACGTACGGGTCGTACATCTGGAACGAGGGCAGGCGGTCCACCACCCGGTCGTCCCAGCTCAGCTTGCCTTCATCCACCAGGATGGCGAGCGCCGCGGTGGTGAAGGCCTTGGAGTTGGATGCAATGCGGAACAGCGATTGCGGCGTCACGGGCGCTGTGCCCCCGAGTTTGCGGACGCCGTAGCCCTTCGAGAGGACGACCTTCCCATCCTTCACCACGGCCACCGCAATGCCCGGAACTTCGAACTCCTTGCGCGCGCGTTCCACCACCTGGTCGAGGCGGTCCTCGGCCGCACACAGGGCAGCCAGCAGCAACGCAACGCCGCTAGCCTTTTGGCAGCAGGCGATCATAAACCTCCCTCTTCGAAAGGCCGCGCCGCCGGGCCACCTGCTTGATGGCGTCCATCCGCGGCATGCCGTCGCGCATAAGCGCAGCCACCGCCTCGTCCAGCGGAGTGTCGTCCGGAGCCGGACCTGTGGCCTTGGCAATCAGCAATGTGATCTCGCCTTTCACAGCATCCCGCCCGGCCAATTGCGCGCGGACCTGGGCCGCGGTACCGCGCAGGAACTCTTCGTGAATCTTGGTCAGCTCGCGCGCCACCACCACCTGCCTGGCTCCCAGGACCTGCTCGACAGCCTCCAGGCTCTCGAGGATTCGATGGGGCGCCTCATAGAAAATGAGGGTGGCGGGTTCGTCGGCCAGCGCTTCGAGCGCCTTGATCCGCTGTCCCGGCCCGTGCGGCAGGAAGCCCCCGAAGTGAAACGCGTCGCTGGGCAGCCCCGATGCGGCCAGGGCCGCGAGCGCCGCCGAAGCTCCCGGCACAGGCTGCACCGGGATGCCGTTTTCGACCGCGGCCTTTACCAGCCGGTAGCCCGGATCGGACACCAGCGGCATGCCTGCGTCCGATACCAGGGCGATGACGGTACCCGCCAGCAGCCGTGCCGTGAGTTCCGCGGTCCGTTCCGTTTCGTTGTGGTCGTGATAGCTGATGGCCGGCTTTTGGATGCCGTAATGATCGAGCAGCTTGCGCGTCTGCCGCGTGTCCTCGCAGGCGATGAGGTCGGCTTCACCGAGCACGCGCACCGCGCGATAGGTGATATCTTCCAGGTTCCCGATGGGCGTGGCCACCACATAGAGCAGGCCGGGCATGCTCTGAGTATAGTCGGCGGCACAGGGAGATCGTAAAATCGGAGTGGAGGCGCAATGCTCAACGACCAACTGGCAGTGTTGACGGCAGCTTTTGACGATGAGCCCGAAACCGAGGAAGAACGGGCCGCCGTTGAAGCAGCTCTGGCCGACCCCTCTCCCGACGTTCCCTTCGAGCAGATCCGCAGAGTGCCCGCGTGAAGAGGGTCCTGTTCCGCCCGCACGCCGTCAAGGACCTGGGTAATTCGCCAAGAGTTGTGCTGGTCTGATTACATGTTCGCTACGCTGAATAAACATCCATTCCGGGGAAATCGAGCCATGGACTTTGTGTCTGCGCAAGTTTAAGATGAGCTAAGACGACCGTGGACGAGCCAGAAACATTTCAAGCGAAGAATTATCGTGGCTTACGAATTCTCCTCCGGAAACACGAGTCCGGATGGCTCGTGAACATCTTCGACGGAGATGGGCCGAAACCCCTCATTGCTCACACTATCCCCGCGAAAGATCGAGTAGTGGCCGAGTCTGTGGCAAAACGCCTTGCGGATGACTTAAGAGACAAACCGAAAGTCAATCCAGACGAAAACCCGGATCAGAAAGACGTACCTGAAGAGTTAAGGGCGACATGGGACGAGGAGGAGAACCTTCGACCGACAATTCAAGGTGATGCTGATCCACTAACGGGCGACGGAAGCTTGCGCTACACGAAAGATAAGCGCCGACGAAGGCTCGATGAAATCGACGAGGAACCAGAGTAATCAAGTCTTGCGCGACGTTGCTAATCGGCTAATGCCCTGCTTCGATCCAAAGATACCGAAAGCTACATGATCCACGTTGGCAACCAGCCAACTGTGGGACCTGGAACGGCTCGAAGACCGCGATCGTCAACCGGTTAAAGAAGCAGCGATTGAACGATTTGCCCGAAAGGAGCAGGCGTCTGAAGATGCCCACCGGTGAGGAGCGCCACCTGCGCTTGCGCGCGGGGTTGGGAGAGTCCGTACCGCTGACATAAGATTACCCCAGCTCCCTGAAACTCACCAGCTTAATCCCATTCCGTATCAGCGCCTGGCGCACTTCGGGCGCCAGCAACGCTTCCAACTCGTGCTCGCGGCTTTCCTTCAAGCGCGTGCGGGCATGGCGGAGCGCCTCGCCGCAACGTCCGGGATGGCACATCAGCTCGGTACTTCCGGGGGGCAGGGCGCCGAGTAGATCGACCAGCTCGGCGGTGCGAAACCGGCCGGTGATCTGGAAGCCGGCGAAATGGTCGGTGGTCCGGCAACCGTGCTTCTCCAGGACCCGGTGGAACCTGCGGCGCAGCAGTCCCAGCGCGTCGCTGGTGAGGCGCTTGGCGCGCGGGACTGTTCTGCGCAGAACCGTGCCGCGCAGCGCGGTCAGCGGGAAGTCGAACGGACGCCGCACCCAGGGAATGCCGAACTCCTCGCTCAGCCGCGCCACGGCGTCCAGGACCGGCGGCGCCAGGTGGGTGTGCTTGTGGGTGTCGAGGTGCGTCGGGCGGATGCCGGCGTCCATGATGGAGCGCACCTGCGCTGCCAGCTCCTCGTAGATGCGAATCTCGCGCCGCGCCAGGGCGGCCAGCAGTTGCGCCACGGTCGACGGAAGCGGCTTTCCGCTGGCGAGCGACCGGCCGCTCACCAGCACCAGGTGGCAGCCGATATCCAGCGTGGGAACCTCGCGCGCCAGCCGCACCGCGTCTTCGAAGGCCGCGCCGTTGGCCATGAGGGTGGTGGCGGTGAGGATGCCGCGGCGATGCCCTTCGACAATTCCCGCGTTGACGTCGGGCGTGAAGCCGAAGTCGTCGGCGTTAACCACCAGTCGTTTGGGTGCCGATGTCAAAACAGGGTCAGCCGGATGGTCAGGAATTTCTTGGGGTTCGCGCGCATGTCCTTGGCCAGCGATTGGGCCTCGCGCGTGGTCTCGTTCAGCGACTCGTAAAGCTGAGGATTCACCAGGAGCTGGCCCAGCGTGCCCTGACCCCCACTCATTTTATCCAGGATGCCGTTGAACCTGGCCACCAGGTCGTCCACCCGTTTATGGAGTTGTTCGTCTTTGAGCAGCTTGCCGGCGGAGCCTTTGCCCGCATTCAGGTCCGCCAGCAATCCGTTCAGCTCGCCAACCGTCTTGCGGAAGTCGTCGTAGAGTCCCGGGTCCTTCAGCGCCTTACCCACCGTTCCCTGCCCGGATTGAATATCGGCCAGGATGGCATCCAGGCGTTTGAGCGGCGCGCGGAGCTCCTGGTACAGATCGTCGTCGTGAATCAGCTTGCTGAATGTGCCGTTGCTGTTGCGCACGTCCGCCAGCAGCTTCTGCATTTCAGCGGCGATTCCATCCACGCGGTTGTACAGCTCTTCGTCCTTCAGCAGCAGGCCGATATTGCCCTTGCCTTCCTCCACGCCCTTCAGCAGCGCATCCAGCCGGTTGACGATGGTCTGGAACGATTGCAGAAAGTTGGAGGTCTGGGCCATCAACTCGGGGATGTCCTGGCCCTGAAAGCTCTTCAGCTCGGCGCCGTCGCGCACGGTCAGTCTCTCCTGCCCCTTGGTAATGTTGATGAACTTATCGCCCAGCAGGTTGGCCGCGGTGATCGTGGCCACCGAATCGGTGGGGATGTCCTTCAGGTATTTCTCCTGGACCCGCATGTCGAATTCCACGGCCCGCTTGGGGTCGCGCGACGAGGTCAGTATCACCCCATCCAGATAGCCGACAGTGTAGCCGTTGAGCCGCACGACGGAGCCATCCGCGATGCCGGAGGCGTCTTCCATATAAGTGCGCAGCAAGGCGTTGCGCTGGAACAGTCCACCCTTGGAGCTGGTGAGCAGGAAGACCAGCACGAACAGGATGACGAACGCGGTGAGTCCCACCACGCCGACCTTCAACTGCGACCACCGCACTTTGCTGCGATCCGGCATCGTCTATTCCCGGTGCTTCACGAACTTCGAAATGTACACATCCGTCGAGGACTCCAGACGGTCCTGGTCGCCTTCAAAAACCAGCCGGCCCTCTTTCAATACCATGAAGGTTGTACGCTCGTCCCGTCTCGCCCCGTTGCGAGCGGGTTCCACTCCCCCATGTTCCGGATTGTAGCGGAAATTGGCGATCAGATTCCCGTCCTGGTAGCGATGCGTCACCATGAGGGTGGTGGTGTGGGTCACGTCGCGCTCCTTGATGAGCAGCGTCATGATGGTGTGGGCGGTGATGGGGTCGAGCCCGGCGGTGGGCGAATCGTAAAGGACCAGCGGGGGTTCGGTCACCACCGCGCGCGCGATGGCGGCGCGGCGCCGCATGCCGCCCGACAACTCGCTGGGAAACTTTTCGAGCGTCCCGCCCAACTCCACGAATTCCAACGCCTGCTTCACGCGCGGCAGCACCTGATCGGGGGGGCAGTGAATCGATTTCTGGTTTTCCAGCGGATAGGCCACGTTCTCCGCGATGGTCATGGAATCGAACAGGGCGCTTTCCTGGAACAGCATCCCGATGCGGCTGCGAATTTCAAACAGGTCCTGCTCGCGCATCGCGGTGAGGTCTTTTCCCAAGGCGAAGACCTTCCCGGAATCCGGCTTGACCAGCCCCAGGGCGGTCTTGAGCAGCACGGTCTTGCCGCTGCCGGAGGCCCCCAGAATGACTCGCGAGTCCCGCTCGAACGCCTCGAACGAGACGTCGGAGAGCGCCACGTCGCCTTCAAACGAGACGGTGACGTGTTCGAACCGCAGAATCGAGGGGCGGGAATCTTGGGGCATGGCAATCAGGTCTGGAGGAACCACAGGATGATCTTGGTGACGAGCGCGTCGAGCACGAAGACCAGCATGGATGCCGTCACCATGGCCTGGGTAGTGGCGCGTCCCACTCCCTGTGTGCCTCCCGTGGTGCGGAGGCCGTAGAAGCAGCCGATCAGTGCAATGGTTACGGCGAAGAGCAGCGGTTTCAGCACCACACCCTGCATAATGTCGTCCCAGGCCAGAGCCTGCCACACGGTGGTCCAATACTGTTTGGCGCTGAGACCCAAGAGAGAAACAGCGATGATGAACCCGCCGAACATACCGACAAAATCGGCGATCACGGTGAGCATCGGGAGCATGGTGGCGGTGGCGATCAGGCGCGGCGTCACCAGCTTCTGAACGGGGTCGGTGCCGAGGGCGCGCATGGCGTCGATCTGCTCCGTGACCTTCATGGAGCCGAGCTCGCTGGCCATGCCCGAAGCGTTGCGTCCGGCCACCATCAGGGCCGTCAGCACGGGACCCAATTCGCGCGCCAGGGTCAGCGAAACCAGGGTGCCCGTTTTGGAGACCTGGCCATACTGGGCGAGGGCGCGGGACATCTGCATGGCCATGACCACGCCCGCGAAGAATCCAACGAAGGCGCAGATGATCAGGCTTCCGACGCCGATCAGATCCATCTGGAGGAAGACGTCATCCCAGTAATGGGGGCTGCGAGTCAAGTTCCGGAAGGCCCTTCCTGCAAGCAAGAAGAATTCCTGAACCGCGAGCACAGGCTCTTTCAGCAGATCCAGCAAATAGGTCGGTCCCCGAAACTCGATGCTACCATACTGGAAGAAGCCAGAAGCCAGCAGTCAGGAGCCAGAATGAAAGGGCTCACCGACATTCCGGGGATTCGCGTGGGCCACGTTTCGGATTACGAGGCGATCACCGGATGCACCGCGATTCTGTGCGAGCAGGGCGCGGTGGGGGGCGTGGACATCCGCGGGTCGGCCAGCGGCACGCAGGAGATTTCGACCCTCGATCCCGGCCACGTCGATCCGCAAGTGCACGGCATCCTGCTGGCGGGCGGGAGCGCGTTCGGCCTGGAAGCGGCCGCCGGTGTCCGCCGTTACCTGGAACATCGGGGAGTAGGGGTGACCGCGGGGCCGGCCAAGGTGCCCATCGTTCCGGCGGCGGTGATTTTCGACCTGCCCATCAGCAAGCCGGGAGTCCGTCCCAACGTAGCGATGGGCGAAGCTGCGGCTGCCGCTGCAACCACAGATGCGGTGGCGGAGGGCTCGGTGGGAGCGGGCACGGGCGCAACTATCGGCAAGATATTCGGCATGAAGCAGGCGATGAAGGGGGGCGTGGGCTCGTTCACATTGACGCTGCCTGGCGGAGTCCTGGTGTCGAGCCTGGCGGTGGTGAACGCGCTGGGCGACGTGCGCGATCCGTCTACCGGAAAGATCGTGGCCGGGGCGCGCAAGGCGGCAGACAGCCGCGAGTTCGCCGACACGATTGAGGTGATGAAGCGCGGCTCGGCCATCCACTTCATCCGCAGCAACACGACCTTGGGTGTGGTTGCCACCAACGCCAAGCTGACGAAGGTCGAGGCCACCAAACTGGCGCAATTCGCGAGCCTTGGCATGGCCCGCACCATCTACCCGGTGAACACCATGGCCGATGGCGATACGGTCTTCGCGCTGTCGATCGGCGATCGGCAGGCGGACATCAACATCCTGGGCGTGGCTGCCGCCGAAGCCCTGGCCGAAGCGATTCTACGGGCGGTGAAACTGGCGAAAACTCTGGGCGGCGTGCCGGGGCTGGGGTGAAGCAAGCTTCCCCGGAAATCAAAGCCATGTGGGATCGGGCGATCCTGCTGCACGGCCAGGGCCGGTATGGCGATGCGCTGGATTGCCTGATCGCTCTGGAGGCGCGCCTGCCGGACCACCCTGGGCTGCTGGCAAACCTGGGCGTGGCGTTGACCGCTACTTCCTTCCATCTCCCGGGGTGCATAGCCCGCGGCGCCTACCCAGTCTGCGAGAATCACTTGCATTTTCGGCTGTCCAACAGGTATAACAGGCTCACTTGCTGTTTTCGGGTGCCAACTCGGTTTCAAAGTGAGGCAGCAAAGATCATGCCAATCATCACGCGAAGAGAACTGGGTAGAGCGGGACTGCTTCTGTTGGCGCGTGGCCGGAATTCATCGGGCGCGTCCGGGCTCGACGAGACTCTGCGCTCCGCTGTGGAGCGCAGAAAGATTCCCGCGGCGGCAGCCATGGTCTCGACCGCGGAGAAGACCATCTGGTCGGGCGCCTTTGGCAAGCGCGATTCCGCGTCGGGAGTGGACGTGACCACCGGGTTCATCTTTGGCATCGCTTCGATGACCAAGGCCATCACCTCGACGGCGGCCCTGCAACTGGTGGAAGCGGGGAAGGTCAAGCTCGACGAACCCGTGGCCAAGCACCTTCCACAGTTGGGCAAACTGGAAGTTCTGCGCGGCTTCGACCGGAGCACGGGAAAGCCGGTTCTGCGGCCTGCCGCGAAGCCGGTGACACTGCGGCGCCTGCTGACGCACACTTCGGGGTTCGCCTACGACACGTGGGACGAGAACATGTTCCGTTACGCGGCGCAGGCTGGATCCGCCGCGCCGGGCTCGGTCCCTCCACTGATGTTCGAGCCCGGGACGCGCTGGCAGTACGGAACCAGCGTCGATTGGGCGGGGCGGCTGGTGGAAGCGGTTAGCGGCCAGACCTTGGAGCAGTATTTCCAGCGCAATATTCTGGAGCCCTTGGGGATGAAGGACACCAGTTACATCCTGCCGCCCGAAAAGTTCGACCGGCTGGTGAGCACGTGGCAGAGGCAGAGAGACGGGTCGCTCGCGCAGGATCCGCGAAAGCAACCTGATCCTCCCAAGTCCTTCAACGGCGGCGGCGGGTTGTATTCCACGGTGGGCGACTACACGCGTTTCATGCAGATGATTCTGCGGCGCGGGCGAGGCGCCAGCAGCGAGCAGATCCTGCAAACGAAGACCGTGGAGACGATGGCGACCAATCAGATTGGTGGGTTGAGCGCGGGGAAGATGAAGAGCTTCCGGCCCGACCGGTCGAGCGACGTTCAGTTCCATCCCGGTTTCACGGACGGGTTCAGCTTGGGATTTCTGATCAACGGCACGGCGTACGAAGGCGGCCGGTCAGCCGGAAGCCTGGCCTGGGCGGGCCTCTACAACACGTTCTATTGGATCGATCCGCATCGCGGTTTGTGCGCGGTATTGATGATGCAGTTCCTGCCGTTCGTGGATAAGGACGCGGTCGGCGTGTTGAACGATTTCGAGCGGGGGGTATATGCGACGGTAGCGGCCGGCGGGTGATCGGGTTCAGTGAGTCAGACGGGCATCAAGATGGCGTCCTACAGGGAACGATCTGCCGGCTATGCCGCCGATAGATGCGGAAGTCGGAATCTGTAGTGAGAATCAGCGGATCGGGAAGCGTTTCGGTCATCCGCACCAGGCAGGCGTCGGCGAGGCTCATGGGTACGTCTGCGTATTTCCGCAAGAGATCGAGCACTGGCTCAAGGTCGTTGTCCAGGTGGAAAGCGGCGACCAGGGCGCGGCGCCGAAGCAGCGCGCTGAGTCCAGGCTCTCCCTGCGCGCCGAGAAGGTGTAAGGCCTCGGACAGGACGGCTTCACAGGTGCGCCAGGGTGGAGAGTGGCCGGACGCCTGCGTTACGGCCCACTGGTGCTGGGAGTCGCGGCGGCTGAGTAAAGCCACCAGAAAGCCCGCGTCAACGACCACGTTTTTGGCCATAGCCCGTGGCTTTCAAGTATTGCTTCTTTCGCGCGCTCAAGTCGGCCGGCAACCCGTCGACCGATCCGATGAGATCGGCAATGGCATCCAGCGCCGCGGACTGACGCCGCGCGGGCCGGGGGGCGCGCTGCAAGCGCTCGCGAATGATGTCGGACTTCGAGCACCCGCGGCCGCGCGATTCCGCATCGATCTCGGCCACCAGCGGCTCGGGCAGTCGCACGGTTAGAGTCTTCACATAAGCAGTGTATTACGGTGCCGCCACGTATGCAAGACAGAGCTGGGTGCTAACCGGCGCGGCCGCCCGCGGAAGAAGCATATCGAAATAAGCGAACTTTCTTTTCAATTGACTCTGCTTTCGATTCGTTATAGCATAGGCGCAACCGTACAGGAGATGTGCTATGCGCAGATTACTCTTCACCACGGCAGTCGTGTTCTTCCTGGCGAACATGGCCTTCGCTCAGGCCCCTGAACTGCCCGGCTGGAAGCTGGTCTGGTCGGATGAGTTCAATTACACGGGACACCCCGATCCCACTAAGTGGGGATATGAAGAAGGATACGTCCGCCACAACGAGCTTCAGTATTACACCGTGAACCGTCTGGAGAACGCGCGGGCGGATGGCCACAATCTCCTGATCGAGCTACGGAAGGAGACGCCCGAGAGCTTCCTGCCCACCTCCATCAACGATGAGTACCATCGATACACCGCGGCCAGTGTCAACACGCGCAACACGGCATCGTGGACCTATGGCCGTTTCGAGATCATGGCCAAGATGCCCGAGGGCAAGGGCACTTGGCCGGCGCTGTGGTTTCTGAGCCCGCTCCGCACGCCTCGTGTCCCCGGGCCTCCGCAGCCGAGGGGTCCCGACGGCAGAGAGGTGCAGGGCCAGGGCGGGTATAGCGGCGGCGAATCGTCGCAGGGTGAAATCGACCTCATGGAGGCATGGGGAAGCCGTGCGAACCGAACCGCGGTCCACATCCACGGCACCAAAGGGCACACTCCATCCAAGACCGTCCCAGTCGATGACATGTATGGGAAGTTTCACCTCTATGCTATGGAATGGTACCCGGACCACATGGACTTTTTCCTGGATCAGGACAAGATTCTCACTTACACGAAGGACCCCGAATTGGGCTGGTCTTTCGACCACCCCATGTACCTGATCATGAATATCGCGTGCGGCGGTCCCGACGAACCCGCCCCGGACGATTCCAAGCTTCCGCAATTCATGACGGTGGATTACGTGCGGGTCTATCAGAAGGTCGTCAAGTAGGACCAGCCTATCCCGCGTTACTTCGGGCCCGCTGGAAGGCGCGGCGGGCGTTGTCGGAATACACCTTCTTCAGAATCGAGTCCGGCAAGCCGAAGCCGTTCAGCGCCCAGTGGTAATCGAAGTTGAAGTTGAGGTCCCTTTCGTAGAAGTGCTCGTCGTGGCTCTCCAGGATCCGAAACGTAGTGCTGAACATGCGTTGCGTGTACGCCATGTCCGTTCCGTAGAGGACGCGGTCCGGGTATTTCTGAAAGAACGCGGCGACCGCTCGCGGGATGGGTGCGGTCTCGGCGAAGCGCGCCGAGATGTCGGCATAAAGGTTGGGATTGCGATCGAACATCTGGCCGAGCCGGGTCAGATCGTACTCCAGGTTGGCAAGGTGGCAGGCGATGAAGATGGTCTTGGGGTGCTTCTTCACGGCCCGCTCCAGGCACTCGATCAGCTCGTTATGTAACAGAAGGCCGGGGGCCGGCCGGATGGTCCAGGTGTAACCGTTCATGAGCCCGTCGTTGGTATTGTCCATCGGTTCGTAGGACCAGATCGGGTCGGACACGTGCATGTTGACGGGCATACCCAACTGGGCGCACTTGTCCCAGAGAGCATCCATCCGCGGATCGTCGGTATGCGGACCGCCGGCGGCCGGGCTGGGCGCCGCGGGAGGATTGGGCGAGTCTCCGCGGCCGCCGCGGCCACCCCGGCCGCCACCGCCCCGCCCGCCGAAGCCCCGGCCCTTGTCGCTGATTTCTCCAACCCCCAGGGCGCCCAGGCGATGGCACTCTTCCAGCGATTTCAGAGCGTTCGGTCCAAATCCCGGCTGGTCGTTGCCGCTCAGATCGAAACTGCACCACAGGTCGAATCGGCGAGGGTACTTCGCGTAGGCCTGGCTGACCTCCTTGAAGCGGTCGCCGGTCGATGCGCCGGTGAAGATCACGGCCTTCTCCACGCCCACCGTGTCCATGGTTTTGATCCACTCGTCCAGTTGCCCGGCGGGACGAACCCCGTGGCAATGCACGTCGATGACCGGGTACTTCGCCTTTTGGATATCGGTCTTGGGGATCCTGTAAATGGACTTGGGACGATAGTCCTTGAGCAGGATCTTGTCGGGTGTGTCCTGCGCGGCGGCCGGCGCCTCGGAGGTTTGCGCGAATCCCCGGCGGAACAGAAATCCCACACCGGGAAGCATCATCAGTTGCCTGCGGTTCATGTGTTTTGCTCCTTCTGACCTTCTCCCAATGCTTGTCCTTCACCCAGTACTTGAATGAAGACGGTGCGGGCCAGCGGCCCGTCGTACTCCACGAAATAGGCTCTCTGGCGGCTGCCCCGCACCAATTTCCCGTTCTCCACGGGGAAGAGGCAATTCACGCCGCCCAGGATGCTCTTCAGATGGTCCCCGGCGTTGAAGCCCAGGCGGCCGTCGAAATCCAGGTAGCGATTGTGCCAGTAGCCGTAGGTTCCCTCGGGCGGGAGCTTCGGCGCCAGCCGTTCCAAATGGGCCAGGACATCGCGCTCCAGGCAATCGATACCTTCGGTGACCAGCAGCCCGGCGGAGGTGTGCGCGGTCATGGCCCAGGCGATTCCATCGCGCACGCCGCTGGCGGCCACAGCGCTTTCGATCTGGCCGGTGATATCGATCATTTCCAAATCCTTGCGGGATTGGACCTCGATGCGGGTGAGCTTCACGATCATGGGGTCACCCCCAGCAGCGTCTCGGCGTTGCACCGGAAAATCAGGTCCAGGCATTCCTCGGAGAAGCCCAGGGAATCGATCGCCGCAGCCATGTTCTTGATCTCCACGCGGGGGTAGTTCGAGCCAAAAACCAGTTGCCGTCGGAGACTGCGTTCGAAGACGGTCAAGGGCACCTGGTGAGTCATGGCGAATTTCAGAAAGTCGCGCGGGTTGTCGAAATACAAAGCGGAAGTGTCCAGGTAGACATTCGGGTATTTCAAAGCGAGCGCCACCGCCTCCACCACCCAGGGCCAGGCGAGGTGCGCCAGCACGATGCGCAGCTTGGGAAAGTCCGCGGCCACGTTCTCGAATCGCAAGGGGTAGCCGTACTGCAGACGGCTGCCCGGCTCCCAACTCATCCCGGCGTGGAAGAGGATCGGGATGCCGAGGTCGCGGGCGGCTTCGTAGACGGGGTAGGCCAGGCGATCGTCCGGGAAGAAACCCTGCATGGGCGGATTCAGCTTGAGGCCGCGCAGGCCCAGTTCCCGCACCGCGCGCTTCAGGCGCTCGGGCGCATCCTGCTGGTGGGGATCGACACTGGCGAACCCGATGAAGCGCGCCGACATCCGGCACAATTCGGCGATCTGCTGGTTGGTCCAGACGGTCGCGCCGGCCGCCGTAGTGGCATCCATGGGAAGCACCACGGCCTTCTCGAGACCCGCGAGATCCAGTTCCAGGTGGAAGGTCTCGAGCGGCTGAAAGTTGTTGCCGATGAAATAGGTCTCACGCGCGGCCTTGGCCAGTTCGGGATACCGCTCCACCATTTCCCGAACCAGCAGGGGATGGGTGTGAAAATCAATGCCCGGTTTGCGCATGCATGTAGTTCTCCGCCTCTTCCCCGGTGGGTTGCGTGGTGGTGCCGCCCAGTCCTCTGGTGGATAGCGAGCCACAGGCCGCGGCGAAGCGCAGGCAATCGTGGAGCGGGCCGCCTCGCAGCCAGGCGTGGAGGAAGCCGGCGTCAAAAGAATCGCCGGCCCCGGTTGTATCGACCACACTGACGGGAAACGCACCCACTTGGATGGTCTCGCCGCGGCACAGCGAGATGCAGCCATCGGGCCCCAGCTTGCCCACCACGAGGGTGTGGCCGTTGTCGAGCGCGCGAAGGCCATCCAGGAGGTCGCGGCAGCCGCTGATCCCCTGGATCTCCGATTCGTTGGGCAGGAATACGTCGACTTCCTTTAGCGTCTCGATCAGCTCGCGCGGCCACGTCTCCGAGGGGTCGTAGCCGGGGTCCAGCGAAGTAGTCAATCCGGCTCTCCTGGCGGCGGCAAACAGGTCCCGCAGGCCGGTTCGCAGACCGTCTTGCAAAAAGTATGCCGACACGTGAAAATGACAATGCCCCGCAAAGGCAGTCTCGGGCACATCCTCCGGCCGAAGCGTCGCAATCGCGCCAAGATACGTTACCAGGGCCCGGTCCTGGCTGGAGGTGATGGAGACCGTGATCCCGGTCTTCAAGTCAGCCCGCCGGTGGATGCGCGAGACGTCGACGCCCTCCCGTTCGAACGCGGCGACACAGAAATCGCCATACAGGTCGGCCCCCACGTTGGCGGCAAATGTGACGGAATCGCCCAGCCGCGCCAGCCCCACGGCGCAGATGGCCGACGAACCGCCCAGGGTCAATTGCAGGTCTTCGACCAGGACCTCCTTCCCCAATTCCGGGAACGCCTGGTAATTGCGCAGGATCAGGTCGGGATTGGCCTCGCCGGCGATCAGGACTCTCATTTCGGCGCTGCCTCGGCGCGATGAATCCGGAATTCGCCGACCACGCGGCTGATGACCTGGTTGACGGAGGGCGAATCCGGCTGCAATCCCTCCTCCAGGCAGCGGTGGAAACCCAGAATCTGGGCGATCATCGCGTCCAGCAACACGAGGTCGTCATCGGCGGTGTCGCGGGGAACCGCGTACGCGATCGCCATGTCCTGGTCCTGGCAGAGGCCCTCGCCGGGGTCTCCCGCTCCGGCGATCAGCTTGCGCGCGCCCAGGTGCTTGGTGTTCAATTCGGCGATCAGGTCCCGCTCATACTCTCGAACCAGTGGATCGGAGGACAGAAAACAGACCACCAGAGTGCGCTCGTCGAGGAAAGACATCGGCCCGTGCCGCAGCCCGAGATACGTTTCCGCCAGGGTGGCCACGCGGCCGCCGGTCATCTCCAGGAGCTTCAAAGCGCCCTCGCGACAAGCTCCGAAGCGCGCTCCGCTGCCCAGAAACACCACCCGCTGGATGCCGCCACGGACCAAACCGCCAAGACAATCGGGCCAAGTGCTCAGGAGTTGCCGGCCGGCCGCATCGATGCGATCGGCCATGGCGCCAAACTCGCCGGTGCGCTCCACCCAGCCCAGGAACCGCGCGCCCAGAACCAGGTTGGTGAAGCTGCCGGTCATCACCAGGCTGCGGTCGTTGAGGTGCGCGCCGAGGTCGATCACGCGCACGCGGGGATCGCCGGCAAACTCCCGGGCCAATTTCCCCTGCGCGTTGCAGGTGACAACCAGGTGACGGGTCTGGGGCTCGGGTTCGAGCAAGGTCTCCACTACCGCGGCGCTCTCGGGGCTCTCTCCCGAGCGGGCCAGCGAGACCACCAGCGTGGGTTCGCCGGCCACCGAAGACCGGCGCCTGAGGAGCAACTCTCCGCCGCCCGCGACCTCGACGGGCCGCCCGAAGTCACGGCGCAGGGCGGGCGCGGCGCATTCCCCGGCGTATTGCGAACTGCCGGAACCGGTAAGCACCACGCGCCGACAAGAGTCCAGGCTGGAGGCGGCCAGAGCCTGGTAGGTGGCCAAGCGGCGAGCGGTCGCAGCCCAGGTAGCCGGCTGCTGACAAATCTCCCGGATGGTATCACGGTAGCCGTCCGCGGGTGCTCTCAGCATGGCCGCGAAATCGCTTCGCCCTTGCTGCATTTCCTGCAGCCAGTCCGCGATCAACGGACTGGCACTGCACTGGACACCATCCGGCATGATTGGAAGACCCTCGCTAGCAGTATACACCGATTTTGTTTCTAGTTCTTTCGATATCTTTCTTTTGGCAGAACCGGTAGAATGGGGCGTGGAACCAGTGGCCACAGAGATCAAGCGAAACCGGCTGTTGTCCGAAGAGCGGCGGCGGAAGATCCAGGAAGTCATCGAACAGGACGGCCGGATCACGGTGGAAGAAATCGTCGGCAAATTCAAGGTTTCGGCAGTGACCGCGCGCGCCGACCTGGACATTCTCTCCGACCGGGGCGACCTGGTCCGATCCCACGGCGGCGCCGTGCGCCAATTGAACCCGGTGGTGGACTACCCTCTGCGCTTCAAAGAGACCATCCACCACGCCGAGAAGGTCCGGATCGGTCACGCCGCCGCTCAGTTGATCAAGCCCAATCAAACTATCATCCTCGATTCGGGAACCACCACCGCTCAGATCGCCAGACAGATCAAAACGGCGCGCATTCAGCCGCTTACCATCATCACCAACGCCTTGAACATTGCCTATGAGCTGGCAGAGACCGAGGGCGTTTCGCTGATCATGATCGGCGGAATCCTCCGGCACGCTTCCAGTTCCTTTGTAGGTCCTCAGGCCGAGCGGATGCTCCAGGATTTGCACGCGGATGAGTTGTTCCTGGCGGTGGACGGCCTCGATCCGGACGAGGGATTCTCCACTCCGGACATCCTCGAAGCACAGCTCAATAAAGTGATGATTCGGGCTGCCAACGAAGTCACGGTGGTCGCGGATGCCAGTAAGTTCGGCCGCCGCAGCCTTTCCCTGATCGGCAAGATGGACTGCGCTCAGCGCATCATCACCGACAACCGGGTGGATGGCGGAGTCGCCGCGAAACTGCGCGAGAGGGGACTGGAAGTGATCGTGGTCTGAGGTGGCAAACTGCCGGCTCACGATATACATCCGCGCATAATTAAAGGGACATAAGGATCAACAAAAAGGAGCCAGGTAGGAAGTGATCAATTGCGGATGTGCCTGCATCTCTCCGAAGACGCGCGTTA
>Ga0209517_10003433_pt1 | contig 21512 bp, 13 predicted proteins | sample PeaSoiMetSII2010_FD_187695 | JGI IMG/M metagenome (GOLD analysis project Ga0209517, IMG submission 187695) | Peat soil microbial communities from Weissenstadt, Germany - SII-2010 (SPAdes) (version 2) | ecosystem: Environmental > Terrestrial > Soil > Wetlands > Peat | place: Germany...
AGCCGAACTGATCGAAAGGTTGCATCAATATTTTCGCGAGCTCAACGAAGAGCCGGTCGTGTTTCGTTGGAAATATAAAATGGACGAAGTTCACATTGTCTAGCTATTAAGAGAACCACGATCTAGTGCTATAGAGAGGCGACCTCGTCCATATTTCCGTGACATCTTAGCTCAGACTCCCCTTGCCTCACCTCTGAATTTCCTATCGCTAACCCGCGAGTTGCCTTCGAGTTGTACCACCGAAGGCTCGTTGCAACCCGGTTGCATCTAACTAAATGGAAGAAGGAGGTGCGCTATGAAAGGCAGATGGACGCGGGTTTGGCAAGTGGCGTTAGCCCTTCTGACCACGGCGGCATTTGGCATGGCGGATAATAACTCGACCCCGCCGGGAACGCTGAATTATGTTGAAGGTCAGGTGTCTGTGCAGGGCCAGGTGCAGACACAGAAATCAGTTGGCTCCACGTACTTGGAGCCCAATCAGGATTTGGCAACCGGCAACGGCCATGCTGAAATGATTCTCACGCCGGGCGTGTACGTGCGGCTTGGCGACAACAGCGATGTGAAAATGATCTCGCCGGGGCTGGCCGACACCCAGGTGGAATTGGTGAAGGGTTCGGCCATGCTGGAAGTGGATGAGTTGTTCAAAGAGAACAACATGAGTGTTGTGGTAGACGGTACGCGAACGCGACTTGAAAAGAACGGACTCTATGATTTCACCGCCAGCCCGGCTTCCGTGAAGGTGCTGGATGGCAAAGCGGTGACTTACGAGGGAGATCATCCCGTCACCCTCAAGAAAGGGCGCGAGGTGCTGCTGGCGGAGAGTCAACCCTTAAGCACGCAGAAGTTCGACAAGAATCAAATTGAGAACGATCCTCTCTATCGCTGGAGCGATTTGCGAAGCGAATATGCCGCCAACTCCAACGTTCAAGAGGGCAACGCGTTGATGGCGGACGGCGGTTGGTGGGGTCCCGGTTGGTACTGGGATCCATTCTGGATGGACTTTGCGTGGATGCCTGGCTGGGGTATGGGCTGGGGTATGTTCGGCTACCCGTTCTTCTCGCCGTGGGCTGTAGGATACGCCCCGTACTACGGCTTCGGCCTAGGGGGCCGCTACTACCATTACCCCGTCAACATGCATGCTGACCCTCGAGCCACTGGGTCGATGCCGCGGCTCGCGAATCCGGTCACCAGGGGTGCGCCTGGATTCCGTGCCCTGCCTAGAAGCATGGCCATGAACCGTGGCGGAATGCGCGGCATGGCAATGGGCAGGATGGGTGGCGTGGCAATGGGCAGGATGGGTGGCGTAAGAGGCGGCAGTTTCGGAGGCTTTGGTGGCTTCCACGGCGGCATGATGGGGCGTCGCTAGGATTATCGGACCGCATAAGATTGCCCATCGTCGCGCAGGTGACGCGGGCCCGATCGACAGGAGGGCCCGCGTTGCCAAATCCCTGCAAGTACCCGTCTATTGATTCCTTCCTGTGTTATATTTGAACCATCGCAACTGGGGGGCTGCCCGTGCAAAAAGATGGTTTCACGCGACGAGTGTTTTTTCGTAACGTTTCCCTGGCTTCAACCGGAGCGGCGCTCGCTTCCCTGCCCGCCGTCGCTCGCGCTGAAGCGGGAGAACCGGCCCCTGAGCCGCCCTGGCCGGTAACCGCGGAATCTTATCCGCTGGTCGAACCCGGCAACGTTGCCAGCGTGGGGCGCTTCAAGCTGGCGACACTGGATAACATGCCTGCGGCCTACCAGGAAAAACTGCGCGCCTATGCGCCCGACATGGATTTCAAGCTATGCCGCGGCGAGGAGGAGTTCCGGAAAGAGGTCGCTGACTCGAACGTGATTTACGGCTGGTTCTCCCGCGAACATCTTCAGGCCGCGCGCCAATTGCGCTGGATCCAATGGCCCGCGGCGGGTGTCGAAAGCATCCTCCATCCCGAACTGGTGGACAGTCACATCGTGCTCACCAACATGCAACGCATGTACTCGCCTACCATCTCAGAGACGGCTATTGGACTGATCCTGACCCTGACACGCGGGCTGAATCGGTACACAAATCAGACTCGCGAGCACGTCTGGAAAGAGCTCGATGGGCTTACGGAAATCAGCGGCCTTACACTGGGCCTGGTGGGCCTTGGCGGCATCGGAACGGACACGGCCTATCGCGCCCATTACGGGTTCCACATGAAGGTCCTGGCCGTGGATCCCAAGCCCTTGCCAAAGCCTGCCTTCGTGGCCGAGCTGCATTCTCTGGACTGGCTTCCCAAAATGGTGCCGCAGGTTGATGTGCTGATGAGCGCGGCGCCGCATACCCCGGTGTCCCAAGGCATGTTCAACGAGGCGATTTTCCGCGCCATGAAGCCCACCGCTTACTTCATCAATGTTTCGCGAGGGAAGTTGGTGAACACGCCGGACCTGATTCGCGCCCTCAAGGAAGGCTGGATTGCCGGGGCCGGGCTGGATGTGGCCTACCGCGAGCCATTGCCGCCGGATGACCCGTTGTGGACCGCGGGCAACCTGATCATCACTTCGCATTCATCTGCGGCTTCAAAGGGCTCAACCGAGCGTTGTTACGATCTGTTCTGTGAGAACGTTCGACGCTATGTGAGCGGCCTGCCGCTGCTCAATGTGGTGGACAAGAAGCGGGGATATTAACCGGGTCGGCTAGCGCGCGGCTTCATACGTGTCAATGTCGACGTGCCCCCGAGTCCCGAAGGGACTCAATATCATTAGCCGTAGGTGAAACCTACGGAAAACGCCAGAGCCAATGGACAACAACCCCGAAGGGGTTGAACGCCTCTGTATTCGACCCCGCCGGGGTCGGCAGGTAAGGACGGTTATTCACCCGTAGGTTCCACCTACGGCTAATGATCTTAATGCCCTTCGGGCATTCCCCCGTTTTCAGATTGTCGGGCCGTGGGATTCAGGCCTGTCCAGGCTCGCCGGGCGCAACCCGTCCCATCGGAATCGGCGCGCGGTATTCCCAATCCGAGGTTAGCCCAGCCTTGTATCGAAACAGCTTACAGACTTCACAGACCTGGGCCACGATATAGGGACTCTTCTGGTTTTGCCACTTGTGCTGGCAGGAGCCGGCAAGAGGTTTTGTTAAAGGCGATTCTGACATCACTCCACTCGGCACGCGCAGTGCAGGACATCCCTTGCGGCTCGCAGGGGGACGGCTTGCCGTCCCCTGATGAACAGGGTAGGGCAAGCCCTACCCTTACACCCTTTCAAAGCAGAAAGCCACAAGGGATGGACCTACAAAAGCGCTTTAAGCACCTTCTCGAAGGCGCGAATAATTTCGTCCTCGTCTTTGGGCGTCAAACATGAGGGGATGGCAATAAGTATGCTCCGCTCGAAAAGGCTGTCCGCCTTGGGGCATGTCCCTTTGCTGTAACTCCGGAGCAAGGGCTGGTTCTCTGCCAGGTTCCAGGGAAAGCCGCGACCGTCCACGGAGGCCGTGTTCACAAGGCTGACGTTATTGTAATAGAGATGCAGGCCCCAATCTGTCATTACCACATTGGAAACGCCTTGCGGGAAAGTGACAATGCCTTCCGCCCGCAGCGCGCGGTTCACGCGCTGCGCCGTCTCCGCGTCAGCGTAAGTGGTGATGAGGAAGCATCCGGTGTCGCCGGCCGGGTCAACCATTTTACGCAACTGCACGCCGGGGAGTTTTGCCAATGCTTCGCGGATGCGGTATTTGCTGGCGTGCATGGCCGCAACGATGCGCGGCAGTTTCCTCAGTTGCACACGCAACACCGCTGCCCGAATTTCGTCGAGCCGATAGCCCATACCCCACAGCGTGAGGTCGGGGTCGTTGAAGATCAGCCTTCCTGACTCGTCGCGCGCGTAGCCCAGGTCATGGCAGGCAAACGCCCGCCGCCAGAGCCGCTTGTTGTTGGTAGCAATGCAGCCGCCTTCTCCCGAACTCATGTTCTTATTCATCTGAAAACTGAACACGGCCATGTCCCCGAACGTACCCACTCTTTGCCCGCCCACGCTTCCACCGTTGCACTGGGCGCAGTCTTCCAGCAACCAGAGTCCGTGTTTCTTCGCAATCCCCTCGACCGCCTTCACGTCTCCCGGCGCCCCGCTCATATGAACCATGATGATCCCTTTGGTATTGGGCGTGATGCGCTTCTCCACCTCCGCCGGGTCCAGGCAGAAGGTTTCATTAATGTCTGCCAGCACCGGGATCGCGCCGTGGTTCACCACCGCCGCCAGCACCGATACCCACATGTAAGCGGGGACGATCACTTCCTGGCCGGGGCCCGCGCCGAGCGCCGAAAGTGCAGTATGGAGCGCCCCCGTGCCGCTGCTGACTCCGATGGCGTGAGCGACACCCAGGACTTTCGCAAACTCCGATTCGAACGCCTCGACCTCTTTCTGCAAAGCCACCCCATAGTATCGGAATAATGAGCGGCTTCTGAGGAGGCGCACCACGGCCTCAACCTCCTCCTCATCCATAAAGTGGACGCCGGGGAATTCCAAAGGCAGCGGTTCGGTTCGCACCGGCGCACCGTTGTCGATGGCCAACTTGTCGTTAAGAACCTGCGTGCTTGGGCTTTCCGATTTTTCGTTTGGCATTTTGACATCCGTCCTTTCGTAAAGTTGCTCGGAGCGCGGGCTTCCAGCCCGCAGTTCGTCCGCTTTGTGCGGGCTTCCAGCCCGCACTCCGGATAATTCGGCTGGCGGCCAGAAGGGCCGCGATTATTCCGTGACCTTCAGAATCCCGTGGACTTGAATATCTTGCGCCGACTTACCCACCATGATCTCAAAGTCACCCGGCACGACCTGCCAGTGCATGTCGACGTTAAGCAATTGCAAGTCTTCCGGTGTCAGCTTGAAGGACACCGTCTTGGTCTCGCCAGGCGCGAGCGCCACGCGCTCGAATCCGCGCAGGCGTTTGACGGGCGTAGACACCGGGGCGTACGTCTCGTGGACATAGAGCTCGACGGTTTCCGTTCCAGCCAGACTTCCCACGTTCTTTACATCCACGCTCACCTGCGCATTCCCCGCCGGGTGAATCTGCTCGGGAGTGATGCGCAAATTGCTATGGTCAAAACTGGTATAGCTCAACCCATAACCGAACGGGTATAAAGGAGTGGCAGGCATGTCGGCGTAGCCCCTGTGGATCTCCTGCATCCAGGCGGCCTTCGAGGGCTTGTAATTGTAATAGACCGGCAACTGCCCGGAGTGGCGCGGAATGGTAATCGCGAGGCGGCCGCTGGGATTGTAGTCGCCAAACAGCACGTCCGCCACCGCTTCCCCGCCCCGTTCGCCCGGTTCCCAGGCTTCGACGATAGCCGGAATATGCTCCGCCGTCCAGCGGGTCGAGAGCGGCCGGCCGTTAACAAGCACGACAACGGTGGGTGTGCCTGTTTCATAAACAGCCTTGATGAGATCTTCCTGAACTCCCGTCAAATCCAGGTTGGCAACGTCGTGACCCTCGCCATCCGTCCGGTGCTCGACACCTTCTTCGCCGTCCGGATCTTCCTGCTGTTCGCCGACCACCACGATGGCCACCTTGGAATTCTTGGCGGCCTGAACGGCCTCTGCAAATCCCTTCTTGCTAGGGCTCAAAATTCCGCAGCCCTTGGCGTAGGTCACTCGAGTCGAGGCCGGAAGTGCTGCCTTGATCCCTTCGCGAATGGTCACCACGTGCTGAAGGACCTCCGAGGGCGAGTAATCGCCCAACTGGTTTCGGACGTTGTCGGCGCTGGGGCCGATGACAGCAACCGAGCCAACGTCCTTCTTAAAGGGCAGGAGATGGTTGTAGTTCTTCAGCAGCACGATCCCCTCGCGTGCCGTGCGCAGCGCCAACTCCTGATGCTCTTTTGAATGCACGATGTTCACGGCTCGCTCAGGGTCGACTTCCGAATGCTCAAAGAGCCCGAGCGCAAACTTCTGCTCGAGCACGCGCCGCACCGCCCGGTCGACCAGCGCGATGGGCACTCGTCCTTCTTCGACATTTTCGATCAGGGGACCCATGTACGCGGGCTCGTAGGTGATGTTCAAATCCACGCCGGCTTTGAGCGCCAGAGCCCCCGCCTCTTTTTGGGTGGGAACGATGTGCTCATAAATCAGCGTTCCGAATCCGCCGCCTTCGCTTTCGACGATGCCCTTGAAGCCCAGTTCCTGCCGGAGCACATCATTCATCCACTTTACGGAAGCGTGAGCCGGAACGTCTTCAACCTCCGGATAGCCGGCCATGACGCCCAACCCGCCCGATTTGGTGATTCCCCCAATCCAAGGAAGCAGCACGTTTTCGCGAATGTAACGGTCTGACAACTCAATGGCGCCGCGCTCAAGGCCGCTCGCAGGCTCGCTCTGGGTGGGGAAATCCGTCATCACCGCGATGACCCGATCAGGGGCGGCAATGTTATCGCCCTGAGTGCCCTGAACGATGCTTTCCGCGATGCGTTGGTAGAGGTAAGGATCCTCCGTGTAAGCCTCCTCGTTTCGACCCATGCGCGGATCGCGGTCTTCCTCCAGCACCAGCGTGGAAAGCATGTGGATTCCGACGGCCCTGGCTTCAGCGGCCGCAGACGCATAGACGGCCTTCACGAGATCCATGTCAAACGTGCTGCCAATGGTCAGGCCTTCCGGGAAGACCGTGGCGCCGGACATCATGGCGCCGTGCGTGCCTTCTTCGTCTTCGAGCAGAGGAATCTTCAGCCGGGTCTGGGTGCGCGCAATTCTCTGGAGTTCGTTGAAATACTCGGCCTGTTGGCGCGCGCCTTTGCGCAGAATCTCGTTCGCCAGCGTGAAGAAGCCGCACCCAGGGCCGATTTCCTGAGTGTAAGTTCCCGCCGCGAACTTTCGGCACGCCTCCGTTTTCGAGGGGATGTCTTTTCCCAACTCATCCACATAAACGCAGGGCAAGTTAAGCTGTCCCACCTTCTCCTTGAGCGTCATGCGGCTCATCAGGTCATTGATGCGCCGCTCGACGGGTTCATTAGGATTGAGATAGATTGGTTCGTCGCCGCCCCTCTGTGCGAGGGCCGCTGGGACCAACCCCAGAAACAAGAGTCCCGCAAGAAATATGAGAACCCACTTCTTGTTCGACATTCCCAACCTCCCAACAACTGTCATACTGAAGAGTCCGTCAGCCGACGGACGATGAAGGATCTCCGAAGTTCGTTGAAAGTGCAACTGCCGAGATTCTTCGCGGAGTTTACCCTGAGCACCCAGAGCGAGATCCTTCGCTTCGCTCAGGATGACAGCGAAGGACTCGGAATGACACAGTGTTCAGGCGTTTTTCTGTAGCCTACAAAGCCAGCCCCTTGGCAGGCGATTGCCGCGCGTAGCCGAGACACGGTGAGCTGACGTGGGAACCGTTTGGATCAACCCAGCCCCGTAGCGCCGAAACCCTGGCATTATACCCGAAGAGGCTAACGAGCCTGCTCTGAAAATCGTGGCCCGGCGTCCCGCCCGTGCGTTGCCAGGCCGAAGCCACGGGCGAGCCGCCCGTGCCACCTCTGCATTTTCATGGCTTCTGGGCGCCCGCCAGCCGACGGGCAATAGGGACCACCGTGCAATCTGTAACGCGTGTAGCCCCTTTCCGGTCACTTTCTTGCATCACATCTCCATTCGAAGCTCCGGTTCGTTTCGCGCAAGAGGCGTTGTTTTTGCTCGTTTTAGTGCTCAATTGTGCTAATCTGTGCGCAAAACACGCATAATTTGCAGCATTATGAAAAGCGATTGTCCTTTGTTTTCAACCACTTCTTAGCTTCGTTCCCGCTATTTTTCATTTTTTGTCTTTCCCTGCTTTGCTCCCCACACCGCGCCGGTCCCGTTCTCCCTACTCGTCCATGCGTTCCGACTCTCCCCAGCGACAAATCGTCAACAATAGCCATCCGGGTAGGCTATCATAAGATGACCGGGCTGTCAAGTGAAAAAAGGTCTGCGGCCAGTTGTGCTCATCACGGAGCAACCCCTCACCCGTCCCGCTCCGGCTGATGAAGGCGCCGACAGCGGGACACCCTCTCCCCAAGGGAGAGGGCTGCGGTTCACGTTGGGGGTCGGGGGTGGCGCAGACCTGCCGCGGTTTGGCATGTCTCGGTCACGTTCTTGTCGAGATTAGGGCGAAAGGCGCATACATCCCGACGAAAAGCGTCGGGACGTATGCGCCACCCATGGTTCGAGGTCCGCGGCTTTTCGCGTGGGCGAGGGGTCGTAGGGGCAACCCTGGTGGTTGCCCCCGGCTGGACAACGGGCGGGCGCAAGGGCCGCCCCTGCAAGCTCTAAAAGAAGAATTTCATGGCCACCTGGCCAATGCGCGGCGGGTTGGCGCCGGTCACAAAGCCGAAGGTCGAATTGTTGCTGATTTGGCCCTGCGGCCCCCCACCCAGTCCACCTGAGGAGAACTGAGCGTGATTCCAAGCATTGAAGAACTCGGCGCGGAATTGCAGGCTCTTCGATTCGGTAAACTTCACATCTTTGGTCAAAGACAAGTCGAAGTTGTTCCACCCCGGGCCGTCGAAAAACCTGCGACTGGAATTCCCGAGTTGCCCCCGCGCCTCAGGACTGAAAAGCGCGGTGTTGAAGTATGGATTACAGCCCTGGGGGCACCCTGGGGTCCCGGGAAGACCCTCTGTTCGCGGATCCCTGATATTCAGGCTCCCGGGAGCGCGGTTGGGCTCGTCGATGGGGTTGCCCTGCCCGAGACTGGAAGTTCCCAGCATGGAATTATCATCATTTTCCGAGATATAAACCGGGAACCCAGTGGCAAAGCGGGTAATGCCATTGATGGCCCAGCCATCGGTCAAGCGTTTGGGACCAGGGAGTTTGTCAAAAGGTATCCGATAGGCGTAACTGAGGACGAAGTTGTGCTCAACATTGAAGGCAGAGAGCGCCTTGGTGATTCCCGGGGCGATCGGGTTGATGTTGTCGCCTTGGCCGAGTCCGTTGCCGGATGCGTTATCCAGCGACTTGGCGAAGGTGTAGCCGGCGAGGAATTCGGCACGGCCCAGGGTGCGGCGCAGCGTGACCTCGAGTGAATTGTAGTTGGAATTGGCCATAGTGGCCATGTAGCCATCACTGGCAAAAGCTTCGGTGAGACCAGTTTTAGTGAGATTCTCAACCACATCGTTGTAGGGCGAGCGGACAGTGTAGACGAGGGCGCCCGTGGAGGAGGTGAAGGGACCTGCATCCTCGGCGTTAGGGCCGCAGCCTGGCAAGCTCGCGCATAGAGCCGGATTGGAGGGGTTGCCTTCGACGGTGGCCAGAAGGCGGTGCGCTTGCGTGCCGACGTAGCTAACAGAGATTATGGTCGCCGACCCGAATTGGCGCTGAAGGGAGAAGTTGTAGTGCTCAGCATAGGGAAGCCGATTGTCGTGGAAGAAGGCCGGTGAACTGCTGAGCGGAAGGAATTGCGCCCAATTTATGGAGGTGTCAGGGTTTTTCTGGCTAATGTTGAGAGGAGGCACGGGGACGGGGAAACGCTGACCCTCGTTTACTCCGGAGGTGCGAATTATAAAGGGGTTCTGAAAATCCGGGAGAATACCAGGCTGCCACCAGTACCCATACGGAGCGTCGCCGCTCTCCTGCTCAAGGATGCGGTTCTCGAACGAGCTGTAGTAGAGACCAAAGCCTGCCCGGATGCTTGTCTCGCCGCCCCCTCCTACCAACTTGCCGAGGATGCCCCCGGAAGCATGCGGCGAGTAAGCAAGCCCTATGCGCGGGCCGAAATTGTGATGGCCGGTCGGGGCGAGTGTGGAGGGAATTCCCGGGTCGCCCGGGAAACACCAACCGGTGGGTGATCCCGGAAACTCCTTCGACTGGCAGCCGGGAATGAGGGCTTCCCATTCGTTGTGGGCTTCCCACCAGGGAGAGCTGACCTCCCAGCGCAGACCATAATTCACGGTAAGGTTGCGGGTAGCCCGCCAACTGTCCTGGGCGTAGAGGTCGTAAGACCGCGAGCGAGCATAGACGGGCAATTGCAATCCCTGGGAATAGGTATACGGAGCTCCAAGCAGGAAATCGGCAAAATCAAAGCCCGTCTCGGTGCCGTTAAACCCAAACGATCCGTTTAGATTAAGCGTGAAGCGATATTCCACCTGGTCGTAACTGTACGCCCCGCCGAATTTCACGGTGTGGGTTCCAATCACCTTGGAGAAGTTGTCGGCGAAGTTGTAGGTATTGTCAAACACCCGCAGGAAGCTGTTCGCCACGCCGATGCTGTAGTTGTTGAAGCCGATGGGTTCGACGCCCTCGTAATTGGGATTCATCGGGAAAATTCCGGTGAAGCCTTCGTCGGAGAGTTTTGGACCCAGCCCTCCAAGTGGGGCGTTGGAAAAATTGACATTACGCATGTAGCCCGCGCGGAATTCGTTGACGGCTGTGGCCCCGAACGCTTTGGTGAGGCTTAAATTGATTATTTGCGCCCGGGCGTTATTAGCCGAGGCGAATCCCGGGAGACTTGCCCCTCCGTAGGGGTTGACCCCGATGTCATCGTCGATGAAATAGTAGCCTGAAACCATCCCCAAATGCGTGTTGCCGTCGATGCGCCCGCTGGCTTTATCATCGCGTAGCGTTGACTTATAGGCCGAGGTGGTGAAGACCGAGCCTTGGTTTGGAAGAGGAATGTACTTCATCAGGAATTGGGCGGGCGCGCTGAAGGCTGACGTCGGAATAACCGCGTTAGGAAACACGCATCCCTGGGCAGCACTCGTGCAGAGGACGGGCTGCGGCGGGGGTTGACCCGGAACCGTCGGGGGTGTGTAGGTGAAGTAGGGCTCCCCGGCGCTGACGGGGTAGCCCAGCCTCTGGGACAATTCGTTCGCGAAGTAGGCGCCGTTCACTGACTTGTTCGCAGCTACCAGCGCCGGCGCCTGGTCAGACAAGTCTCCACCCTTGTCGTCCGAGGAGGGCACGGGAATGGCCCCGCTGTCTACGCCTTGCACCAGTCGCGTCCCCTGATAGTCTGTAAAAAAGAACACCTTATCACGCATGACGGGCCCGCCGAAGGTGCCGCCGAACATGTTCTGGTGATAGGTGCCACGACTCGAGGAAAAGAAGTTGCGGGAATCGAGGTGGGGATTGCGTACGAACTCGAACGCATCTCCGTGGAACTGATTAGTGCCTTGCTTGGTGATGACATTGATCAGCCCGCCGGAATAGTTCCCGTACTCGGCGTCGGCATTGTTGGTGAGAATGCGGAATTCCGCGATCGAGTCGAGGTTGGGAATAATGGCGGTGTTGTTGTATAGCCTGTCCTCCGCGTTGCCGCCATTCACGATAAAGCCGTTGGCGCCTTCCCGCTGCCCACTCACCGAAAGCGCCCCGGAGTTCAGGTTGCCTGAGACAGCCATGCCGGATCCCTCGCCGCTGGTAGTGGGCGCCACGCCCGGTTGCAGAGCCAGCAGGTCGGTGTAGCTGCGGCCATTCAGAGGCAGAGTGGTCATTTTCGTGTTTCCGATCACCTCGCCCATCTGGGTGTTGGTGGTTTCAACGTGTACGGCCGTAGCGGCAACGCTCACCTCCTGGTTCACGGAGCCCACCTTCATCGTGGCGTCAACGCGGAGCGCCGTGTTAACGTCAATGACCAATCCGGTCTGGCGGTATTCCTCGAACCCTTTCTCAGTGATCCTGATCTCGTAATGACCGGTGGGAAGGGCCGGAAAGTTATAAAAACCAGCCGCATTGGTTTGGGTCGAGGATTGGATTCCGGTGTCTGTATCGAGAGCCACCACCGAGACTCCGGGCATGATCGCCCCGGTAGGGTCCGTGACCGTTCCTGAAATACTGCCTGTGACGGCGGCGCGGGCAAACGGGCTTGCCAACACCAACATCACCGCAATCGTCAATAAGCGTTGAAAGCGCAAACTCAATGTATGGATTGCACGCATTGCGATTCTCCTGTTCCGAAACACGGTTGTGAGAAGGACGATTCTCGCCCTTCGCCAAACGACCCGACGAAGTACACATGGAATGCCAATGACGGCCAAGGTGGGCTAAATCGCCAACGCCTACAAGGTTCGGCGCGGGTGTCGTCCGTGATGATGGACATCGCCCTTACTACGTAGGGATGGCTCAGCCCTGCTACCCAACGTCTAAGACTTACCTTGAAGACGGGCGGATTGTCAAGGCGATTCGCCACTGGAGTGCGCCAGCGAAGCTGCTGCCTTGGAATTCAGGGAAGACGGCGGCAGCTTCGCTGCCGCAGTCCAAGGGGAGCCGGCGAAGTGTTATGGCGCGGGCATAGTCTGAAGCGCCCGGAACCCGTGTTTGAGGCGCTCCATTTCGGCTTCCAGACCAGCCAGGGTTTCGCGGGCGCGCGAGAAGTCTTCCTGCTCGGCACAGGTTTCCAGCCGCGCGGCTATTCGAACCGCCTCGAGGGCCAGAAGATTCCCGGCCGAGCCCTTGAGGGTATGAGCGACGCGTGCCAGTTCAGGTCCGTTATGCCCCTCGAAGGCGCGTCGTGCTGCGGCGAGGAGGCCCGGACATTGGTTCAGATGGATCTCGATGAGTTCACGCATCAGCTGAGCATCCCCTCCCAGACGTTCCAAGAGGGCGTTCCTATCCACGGGCGCGCGTTCGTCACCAATCGGCTGAGGTTCGGCCTGCATGTGAACCTCGGACGCACGGTATAGCTCCCCCAGCGGTGAAGCAAGCCCTGTCCCGACGTAGGGCCCGCCTTCATATTCCTGCAAGAGGAGCCGCAATTCCCGGAGTTCTACCGGCTTCGAAAGATACCCATCCATTCCCGCGGAAAGGCAACGTTCCCGGTCCCCTTTCATCGCATAGGCCGTGACCGCAATGATGGGCACACGGCCTCCCGTCAGTTTCTCGTGGGCGCGGATAGCCGCAGTGGTTTCGAAGCCATCCATGTCGGGCATCTGCACGTCCATGAAGACCAGATCAAATCCTCCCCCTGGGGCGCGCTCGATCGCCGCCAGGGCCTCCGTTCCGCTTTGCGCCTCGACCACGTTGTGCCCCCGCTTGGTGAGCAGATGTGTGACGAGAGTGCGGTTTACGTCGTTGTCCTCGACCAGGAGTATCTCGAGCTTTCGGCCGGCATTGGATGGCGCGCGCTCGCCCGGCGCCGCTCCACGTGCAACCCCTTCATCCGACCAGCCGGAGACGCTTCGAATCGCGGCCAGAAGCTCCTCTGGAAATACCGGCTTCGTCAAGAACATTGGCGATTCCGATTCCTGGCCGTGCGCCGGCGCCGGGGTCTGGCGGGAACCGCTGGCGAGCCTGATGGTGGTCTTTTCCAGCTTGGGGTCGATCTTGATTCGTTGCACAACAGCAGAACAATCGGGTTCGGGCAGGCGCGCGTCCAGCAGGACGGCTGCAAAGGGAGGCGTTTTTCCATTTGCCGAGTCGAGCTGGAGGAGCGCTTCCTGACCGCTGTCGCAAAGCACCGGCAGCGCGTTCCATTCCGTAAGCAGACTTCCGAGAATCCGCAAACAAGTGAGGTTGTCATCCACAACGAGGATCCGTTCGCCATGAAGGTCGGGCGGGGGGCCATCAGTCCGGCAGGACGACGGGCCGAAGCAAACCGTAAAGTGAAAGGCGCTGCCTTTGCCCGTTTCGCTCTCCAGCCAGATCCTGCCGCCCATCATCTCGACTAGCCTGGCACATATGCTCAACCCCAATCCCGTCCCGTTGAATCTCCGTTTCGCCGAGCCATCCGCTTGAGCAAACGGCTCGAAGATCAATGCCCGCTTCTCCGGCGGAATCCCGATGCCTGTATCCCGCACAGAAAAATGCAAGCTGAGATTTTCCGGGTCCGCGCTTTCTTTTTCAACGGCCAGGAGAATTTCCCCATGTTCCGTAAACTTTGTGGCGTTCGCCAGAAGGTTGACGATGACTTGGCGCAACCGCCCGGGATCACCGCGCACGACTACCGGAACACCGGAAGAAATATCCAAGCAGAGCTCCAGCCCCTTTTGTTGCGCGTGAATAGCCAGAGGTTTCAAAGCTTCTGCCAGTGTGTCTGTCAGCCGAAATTCCACCGCATCGAATTCGAGCTTTCCGGCTTCGATTTTGGAGAAATCCAGGATGTCATTGATCACGCCAAGCAAAGAGCGGCCAGAGGACCTTACGGCTTCCAGGTATTCGCGTTGCTCGGAAGTCAGCGAGGTTTCGAGAGCCAGTTCCGTCATCCCCACAACACCATTCAAAGGAGTGCGAATCTCGTGGCTCACGTTTGCCAGGAACTCGCTTTTAGCGCGGCTGGCGGCTTCGGCAGCTTCTTTGGCTTGCCTCCACTCCTCTTCGGCGCGCTTCCTATCGGTTATGTCGATCACGGTGCCTTCGATTTCGGGGCCGGCGCCGTTGCCCTCGATCAGGTTAGAGTTTTCCAGTACCCAAACGCGGCTTCCGTCTTTACGGCGCAGGCAGAGTTCATAGAAGGTCACGACCTTGTGTTCTTTCAACCGCGAGATCAGCGCCTCGCGGCCACCTGCGTCAATGTGCAGCACCTGGGCGCCGTATTCGAGCACTTCCTCCGGCGACGAGTAGCCCAGGAGTTGGGCAAATGACTGGTTGCAATCCACAAGCTGGCCGTCCATGGTGGTGCGAAACACTCCCGCCATGTTCCGCTCGAACAACAAGCGATAACGGTGCTCGCTGGAACGCAGCGCCTCCTGGGCTCGCTTCCGTTCACTGATGTCACGCGCCGCACCTTGGATCCCCACCACCTTCCCTTCTTCCGTGATCAAGCGCGTGCTGACTTCGACCGGCAGCGGGCGGCCATCTTTAGCGATGAATTCTATTTCGTAGGTAGTGCTTGTGCAGCCTTGAAGCTTCAGCTTCGTCATATTCGTGGCCAGCTCGAGTGACGCCGGAGTGAGCAGGTCAGTAATGTTTTTCGCCAGTACCTCATGACGAGTGAATCCGGTAAGGATTTCCGCTGTCCGGTTCCAGGAGGTAATTATGTAATTAAGGTCGTGGGTATAAATGGCGTCTGTGGAGTCTTCGAAGAGATCGACGAATTGTTTCCTCAGGGCCGCCTCGCGCCGAATCCATTCGCGCAAGGTTCCTGCCTGCCGCCGCACCCGGGTACGAAGAATCGCTCCCCCTACGATTCCGCCGCACAAGAAAGCGGCGGTAAGGGCCGGCAGCCAGATTTCAAGGCTAGGGTACATCACCGAGCCTCTCGAGCTGCGGCCTCAGGTGCACCTCGAAGCAGTCAGGACAAACTCCGTGGCTGAATTGGGCCTCCGAATGGCTGGCCACATAAGCGTCCACTTGTTCCCAGTAGTTTCGATCATTGCGAATCTTCTTGCAGTAGGAACAGATCGGAAGCAGTCCTTGAAGTTGCTTCACCCGCTTCAAGGCCTCTACCAGTTCTTGATTGCGTTGCAGCAGAGCCTTCTGTAACTGCACAACGCGCGCGCCGGCGTGCAGCCGCGCGCGCAGTTCGCGAGGATCAAAGGGTTTTGTGACGTAATCATCGGCCCCGGCTTCGAGCCCTTGTACGACGTTCTCAAGCCCTCCGCGCGCCGTAATAAGGATGATATAGCTCGGGGCATCGGGCAGCGCGGCGCGCATGCGGCGGCAGACTTCCAGGCCGTCGACCCCCGGCATGACCCAATCCACAAGGGCGATCTCAGGAGAATTCGACCCTTGCAATATACGCAGGGCCTCAGTCCCGTCCTCGGCCGTCAGAACTTCGAATCCCCAATTCCCCAGGGTCACTTGGATCAGATGCCGCGTCGTGGCTTCGTCGTCTGCGATCAGGACCCGCACGTTATTCCTCCTGCATCATCGCTGCCTCAGTGATCCGAGTTGTCGTCGGGCGTCCGAAGACTCAACGACTCGGGTCGGCGTAATGCCGCAGAGAGTTCCTCGAGGGAGTAGGGTTTACCGATGAAACCCGTGGCGCCTGCCAACTGCGCGTCACGGACCACCTCCGTCGAGGTGTATCCCGAAGTCAGAATCACTTTCAAATTGGGCTTCATGGCGCGCAGCCGGCGGCAGGTCTCCAAGCCCGTAATCCCCGGCATTACCAAATCGAGCAACACGATCTGGATTTGGCCGGAGTGCGTCCCCAAAACGTCGCAGGCCTGCGCGCCGTCTGCGGCCGTAAACACCTGATATCCGAGCCGCTTCAGCCCCTCCTCCGCGAACGCCAGTACCATAGGCTCGTCGTCTACCACCAGGACCGTTCCGCTCCCGGGTTCGAGTGCAGAGCTTCGGGTTAAGCTCCGATATTCCACGGGCGGGGTCTTGAGCGGCAGGTGAATTGAAAAGGTGGAACCCAGGCCAACCTCGCTTGCCACCTGCACGAATCCGCCTGCGCTGCTGGCCGATCCATAGACCATCGAGAGCCCTAGCCCGGAGCCTTTGCCGGGTTCCTTGGTAGTGAAGAAGGGATCGAAGATCCGGCTCATCACCTGAGGGGGCATGCCTACACCCGTATCCCGAACCGTGAGGCACGCATAACTACCCGGCAGGCAACGGCTGGGACGCGCGGGGTCATTCTCGCCATGGACAACGCGGGAACTCTCAAGCGTCAAAACCCCGCCTTCCGGCATGGCATCTCGCGCGTTAATACACAGGTTCAGGACCGCCTGCTCGATTTGCGCAGGATTAGCATCAACCCACAGCGGACCTCCTTGGCTGCGAGTTTGTACCTGAATGCGCCGGTCGAAGGTGCTGGTGATGATCTTCACCACGCGGCCCAGGACGTCCCCCACACGGATGGGGACTGCTTCTTGCTTTCCTTGCCGCGCCAGACCCAGCAACTGCCGAGTGAGGTCAGAGCCCCGCTGGGCGGATTGTTCGATCATCTTTACGAACTCCAGCAGAGGGTCGGAAGGAGCTAGGCGCAGCCGAACTATCGAGGCAAACCCCAGAATGACTCCCAGCAAGTTATTGAAATCATGCGCAATACCGCCTGCCAGGGTGCCAAGAGCCTCGGTCCGCTGCGTCTGCAGAAGCTTTTCTTGCAGCTTGCACTGGGCACACAACTCTGGCCGCCCGGGCGTTTCGTGACCCGAACCTCCAACCTGGACAATCTGGCCGCCCGCGGGTACTGCAGAAGGGCTAGCGTCAATACACGGATTTGCAATCGACACTGTGACTGTTTGTTCCGGCATTCCAGACCTCAATCTGTCTTTCGGCAGATCGCAATTTAATCTTAAATGGGAACTGGAACATAGAACCGCTACGGCGTGGAAGGGCGGCGCTTTAGGTCCGCTGCTAATCTCGCGAGGCAATCACGGGGCTTAAGCCCCTGAAGCGGCTTGGCCTCAGGGCCTAAAGGCCCTTCCGACCGTGTATCCATAGACGGCGGGACTGAAGCCCCTGCCCACCCCGTCGAATCTCGTGCTTCAGAATGACAGGAACCCGCCCTCAACCCTGGAAGACGGATTTGACATGTTTCAGAATGAGTTTCGCGTGCCCGTTCAGTTCTCGAATGAGACGAGCCGGGCCAAGCCGCGCCAACTTTGGAGACGTCGTGGCAAGGATAATCCACTCGGTCGCCTCCAGCGGGTCGGGTAATGTCTTTTCACGGTAACCATACCCTAACTCGTTCGCCCGGCAGAGCAGGTCGGTGATGCTCACGAGCGCCACCAATTCGGGGTGGAGCCTGCTCTGCTGAACATCGTGGTGGTAACGAATAACCTCGCCAAGGTAGTAAGGAAGCCGCCACATCTCAGCCACCACGCTGCCGCTATCGCAATGTGTAAAACCTAGTGAATCAGCCTCCACTTCGTGAAGAGCTTTCTGCGCGGCGGCGGCGCGCGTCAGGCACGCGGAGGACTCGGAGGGAAAAGCCACCAGGTTGATGATCTCGCCCAGGTCATGTAAGAGTCCTCCCAGGTACGCCCGTTCGGGGTCAGGGAAATCGATCTGGCGAGCCAGTTCCCTGCCCAACAGGGCGCACCCCAAGGAATGTTCCCAGAGGGCCAAAGCGAGGGCCATGTTCTGGTTCTTCGGAACCAGATTGAGCAACGAACAAGCCAATAGGATTTCGCGTACCTTTCTGACTCCCAGCACCATGACCGCCCCATGGATGGTTTTTACCATCTGAGGCAGGAAGTACAAGGCCGAATTGGCCATGCGCAGACACTGGGCTGCAATGGATTCATCGCAGGAAATCATGTCCACGACCCTTTTCACGTCCATCTGGTCAATGGGTTTTTCCATGTAGTGGAGCAGTGGGCGGACAATGGCCGGAACGGTAGGAATAGAATTCAACTTCTCCAGCCGGGCGCGAATTACCTCTCGGGCATTCGAGCCGTCGGGTGATAAGGTGAGAGCCGCATCTCGCCCGCCGCTTGAATCCCTTGTCTGCATAAGCGCTACCATCGCGGAACTCACTCCTTGGGGAACTCGACGTGTGGTGGGGCCCCGACCACGGTACCCATCAGGCTCGACTGAACCCTGGTCGGCGGGGCAACCACTACCAGATCGACCCGCCGATTGAGCGCCCTTCCTTCCGGCGTCGTATTCGGCGAGACAGGGTGATATTCGGCGTATCCCGCCACCGACAAGCTCTCTGGCGGAAACCCGTACTGGGTGACAAACAACTTGGCCACCTCCGTGGCGCGCGAGGTGGAAAGCTCCCAGTTGGAATCGAAACGCTGAGTGTGGATGGGTATGTTGTCGGTGTGTCCCTCAATCCGAACCTGATAGTGGCCATGCGCCAGAACTTTCGCGATGCGCGCAACCGTGGGCTCTGACTTCAGTTTGAGTTCGGAGGAACCGCTGTTGAAGAAGCCGATTTCACGCAGATTGACCACCAAGCCCTCGCGCCCCGCCTTGATGGCGACTTCCCCGCGGGTGAGTTCGTTATGCAGTTGTTGCGCAAGCTCGTTCTGGAGTTTGGCAAGGTTGCTGATCGTACTCTGTTCGCGGAGTGCCGAAACCGTGGGGAGCCCTTCCTGGGTTGGCCCTACCGAAATGGGCGGGACCTTCGAGGAAGGCAGATTGAAGATACCCAGGTCCTTAAAGGCTGTCTCGATCGCGACAGCAAGTTTTCCGATCTTCCCCTTGTCCGTCTGCGAGGAAGCATACATCACGACGAAAAAAGCAAATAAGAGTGTCATGAAATCCGCGTAGGATACCAGCCAACGCTCGTGGTTGGCGTGGCCTTTGGGGCGACGCTTCATGCCGCTTTCTCCTCCTCAGTCTTGGACTCCGCGCTCTTGGAGGCCTCGGATAAGAAACTGTTCAGCTTGATTTCAACCATTCGAGGGTTCAGACCTTCCAGAATTGAGACCACTCCTTCCAGCATCATCTCGCGCGCCACTTGCTCTTCGCGCATCCGAATCTTGAGTTTGCCGGCCGCAGGAAGAAAGAAGATATTGGCAACTCCAACGCCATAGATTGTGGCCACAAACGCCACCGCAATTCCCCGCCCCACTTCATCCATCTTGTCCAAGTGCTGCATGACCTGGATGAGGCCCAGAACGGCGCCGATGATTCCAATGGTCGGCGCGTATCCTCCCGCCGACTCAAACACCTGGGGAATCTTCTCCTCTCTCTCCTCTCGGTTCTGAAGTTCCAGTTCCATCATCTTTCTCAGCTCTTGTGGTTCGGTGCCATCAATAGCCAGCATGAGCGATTTCTTGAGGAAGGGGTCCTCGACCTTCTCCAGGTCCTTGTCGAGCGAGACAATTCCTTCCTTGCGTGCCTTTTGGGCAAACCCGACAAGCTCTCGAACAACCGCCTGTCCGTCGCGTTTTGGCTCCAGGAAGACACGCACGAAACTTGCAAAAGCCGATAAAACCGCGGAGAGTGGAAACTGGATCATGGTGGCCCCAATGGTTCCGCCCAGAACTATCATGGCGGCGGTGGGCTGCATGATCTGGCTGAGATTCCCGCCTTCGATAAAAAAGGCCACCAGGATTCCGACAGCTGCTAGCGTGATTCCACCCACACTGGCTTTGTCCACTATCCGATCTCCTAATTCCTCAACGAGGCTCGTTCCCTCGGCTTCGGCGCTTGAAGCCTGTTCGCGGGCGTCCCAAAATGCCACGAGCCGCAAAGCCTGGGTTTCGCACTACTCGCCGTTTTCCCCGAGGGCCGCCAAAGCCTGCCTCGACGTTAATGCTTACTTGCAAGGCCCTTCCTGTTTCTTCTCCCCTGGATCGTGACTGCCGACCAGGGAACCCGCAGCCGTCAGAATCCGGGTGCGGAAATTCATGATGGCCTCCATCACCTCCGCAACCGACTCGAGGACCACGATCTTTTCCCCGGAGACCAGCGTGATGACCGTGTCGGGCGTGTTCTCGATGAACTTGATCATGTCCGAGTTGACGACCAAGGGTCGATTGTTGAGCCTCGTGAGTAGAATCATTCTGTCAGCTCCGGGGCATACCTTTCGCTACACAACCTGCAATCCCCCGCTCCTCCTATCGGCAGACTGCCATGCCGTCTTGACTCTCGCCGGACGGTTAGGATCATCTGTTTGTTGTTCTTGCACCGGACAACCAGGCAGGCCTGCTTGCTGATGGGCTACGTCCGCGGCTTTTGCGCGGCAAGTTTGCGCAGCTCTTCCTCAACGCGAGTCATCACCTCCTGCCACTCCCCTAGCTTTGATTGGCGGAACAGGCGAGCCGTGGGGTACCAGGGGCTATCCTCGCGCCCCAGCAGCCAGCGCCAATCGTTCGACTTTTGCAGCAGGATCCAAACGGCCTTACCCATCGCCCCGGCGAGATGCGCCACGGAAGTATCGATAGAGATCACCAGGTCGAGGTTCGCAATGATCGCCGCCGTGTCTTCAAACTCCTTGAGTTCGTCGTGGAGATCGATTAAACGCGCACGCGCGCCCAACAATTTGACCTGCTCGGCAGGCGCGCCCACCTGCAGGGAATAAAAAGTCGCGGCTTCGATATTTGTCAACGGCGCAAGTTGTTCGAGCGATATGGAGCGCCAGAGATCATTTGGGTGTGACGAACTGCCTGCCCAAACGAGACCCACTCGCAAGGCATTGCCGCGGGCACGGGCCAGTTCCTGTGCCGGAAACAATCGCTGCTGCCACCTCTCAACCCGGGAGGGGTCAGCATAGACGTAGGGAACCTGGGCTGGAATGGTGTCCAAACTCGTACCCAGTGCCCATGGCAGACTCAGCAGCGGGCACTGCCAGTCGAACGCCGGGAGCGGCGCACCACAGCTGATCACGTCTGTTGCTCCTGGGGTTCGCGCCAGCAGGCCTTGCAAGCACGGCTGAACTTCCAGGAAGACGTTTGCTCCCAGCGCAGCGACGACTGGAACATAGCGGACAAACTGGAGAGTGTCACCCAGGCCTTGCTCGGCATAGAGCAGTATTCGAGAACCTTCGAGGGGTTCGCCTTTCCAGCGAGGCGCTTCGAACTTCCGGCGGAAGCGAAAACCGTACGGCGTATTCCAGCGCTCCTCGTATTGAGTCCAGCCGTCGAGGTAGTTACCCTGAACAAGATCGATAAGGCCAAGAAACGAGCGGGCTTCGGCGCAGCCGGGCTCCAATTCGAGCACCCGTTTGCAGTACCCGGCAGCGTTCGCCAGGTCGGCCTCTAAATTGTAGATGATTGAAAGATGCAGATATGCGGACGCCGACTTCGGATCGAGCT
>Ga0209517_10003434_pt1 | contig 21510 bp, 21 predicted proteins | sample PeaSoiMetSII2010_FD_187695 | JGI IMG/M metagenome (GOLD analysis project Ga0209517, IMG submission 187695) | Peat soil microbial communities from Weissenstadt, Germany - SII-2010 (SPAdes) (version 2) | ecosystem: Environmental > Terrestrial > Soil > Wetlands > Peat | place: Germany...
CTGCGAAGTCCGTTCTCAAGATTTCCGGTTCCTAACAGGAAGGTGCATCGTGAGCAAAACCAAGTTCGACAAGGTCTCTCCCGACCTCGATACCCCGACCGATCTGACGCCCACCGCATCCGACAAGATTTCGGCCGCACTCAATACGCTGTTGGCCGATGCCTTCGCGCTCTATCTGAAGACCAAGAATTTCCATTGGCACGTCAGCGGCCGGCATTTCCGCGACTATCATTTGATGCTCGACGAGCAGTCGGATGCGATTTTCGCGACCACCGACCAGCTGGCCGAGCGGGTTCGCAAGCTCGGCGGCACCACGCTGCGCTCGATCGGGCAGATTTCGAAACTGCAGACGATCCAGGACAACAACGAGAACTACGTGCCGCCGGGCGAAATGCTGCGCGAGTTGATGGAAGACAACAAGCAGATGGCGGCCGCGATGCGAAAGGCCCACAAACTCTGCGACGACCACGGGGATTCAGGCACCGCGGGCCTGCTTGAGACTTTTATCGACGAGACCGAGCGGCGCACCTGGTTCCTGTTCGAGGCCAGCCGCCAGGAAGGCAGCAACGCGGCGTAGGGCGTTTGGACCCAAGGTTGGCTAACGTTTTTGAGATCGTCGAAATGACCGCAGAATTCGGGTCAGGCCGGGGCTTGCGGATTGCAGTTCTTCAAAGTGTATGCGCGAAAGCGCCCGCAAGCGCTGTTCGCCCTTTCGCGTCAGCCTCACCAGGATGCGCCTGCCATCGTCGTCATCGATAAGTCTCCCCAGCAAGCCGAGCTTGGTCATGCGGTCGACCAGTTCGACCGCGGTATGATGCCGGACCAGCAGGAAATCGGCCAGATCGCCGACGGAAATGGGCCCCGTTCGGGAGAAGCCCTTGATGGCGAGAAGTGCCTGGTGCTGCCGGGGCGTCAACCCGGCCTTCTGGGCGGCTGCCTCGCTGAATGAAAGAAACTTTCGGAGCCGAAAGCGGAACTGCGCAAGAGCTTCGTAATCGACGGCAGGCGATGCGGAGCCGCTGGTCCGCTTGCCGCGCGCCCGGACTGACGCCTTCCCCGGTCTATGCAATTTCGATCGCGGCATTCCTGGCTCCGCCTGCGCAAAGGTGAAGACGAGCTATAGCATCGGTGAGCGGCCCCGGCCAACGCGGTCGCACGCGGCGGCTGAAGATGGCGGCGCCCCGGCGTCAAGCATTGCTGCCAACTAATTGCCGGCCGGCTTGAGCACCTTCAAAAGGATGTTTTGAAATGCGACCGGAATTCGCGTGTTCTTCCGTCGCGCCGATCGCTCCAGTGCTTCGGCGATTTCCGCCCTGCTGAATTCCTCCGCCGAAGATTTGGCGACGATATCCCGCCACATCGCCGATAATGATTTGCCGGCGTGGAACGGTCGCTGGATGGTCACGCCTTGCGATCTGGCCCATCCGATAATTTCGTCGGCGGTGCGCGGGCCGCAGTTTCGCGCAACGGCAAGATCGCTGAAGCGAAGTTTTCGAAGCAGTTCGCCGGTCGGAATCCATCTGCCTCTCGGCGGAGCCTCTCCCGTGATCTCGACCGCCAATTCCTTCAAGACGTTCTCCGCGCGGGTGCTCAATGGATCAGATCGCGCGGCAGGCTCTGTCGAAACATTATTCGGGATCAGGGATGCGTTTTTGAGCCGCATCGCAAAGCCCGCACCCGCCGCCGGGCCTTCGCCCGGAGTCGAGGTTTGCGCAGAGATGCCGGTGCCATCGCGGACGAGGCCGGCCCCGGCTCGCTGCTGCCATGTATCTCGTCTTCTTGCGTTCGTGGCTTTCACGGCTCGTGCTCTATTGGCTTGCGTCGAACGGCGCATGAAGGCAACTGCCGGCGGCTCAATGGCGCGCTGAGATTCGTAATCATATAGTTCAATATATATCGCCTCACGATATGAAATCACAGGAAAATATAGCATTGCTTCGACGAAAGTTACATTGACGTAATTGATGCGAAGGGAATTTCTAAGCCAAGAAGCGCACGCCCGGATTGACGCTCTTGAGCACCCTTCCGGCGGATCTGCCCGGTCCGGCCGGTAACTTTGGCTGTGCGCCGCAAAAATAACTGGAGGAATATGCGCCATGAAGAACGATTTCTTTGCACAGGACATGCACACGAATTTGTCGCGCCGTACCCTCTTGCAGGCCGGTGCGGCTGCCTTTGGCGGCGCGCTGCTGCCGGGAAGCATCGGACCGGCGTTGGCCGAAAATCAGCCGGCGATCGGCACCTATCCGGCCGGGGTGTCCGGTTCCTCGGTGTTCATCGGCATTACCGTGCCGCGCACGGGTACCTATGCGCTGCAGGGCGAGGACGAACTCAAGGGCTACCAGCTCGCGATTGAACACATCAACAGCGGTCACGAACTGATCAAGAAGATCTCGCCGAAGACGACCAAGGGGGTGCTGGGCAAGGAATTGAAATACGGCGTTGCCGATTCAGGCGCCAAGCCGAACGAGGCGGTGCAGGCGGAGCAGCGCTTCATCACAGAGGACAAGGCGGTGCTGATGACCGGCTCGACCTCGAGCGCGGTCGCGGTCGCGCTCAACAAGCTCGCGCAGCGCGAGAAGGTGCTCTATGTCGCCGGCATTTCCGGCTCCAACGACACCACCGGCAAGGATTGCGTGCGCTACGGCTTCCGCCAATGCTTCTACGGTCAGACCGCCGCGGCCGCGATCGGCCCGATCGTCGTCAAGACCTTCGGCAAGAACAAGAAGGCCGCCTATCTGACGCCGGACTACACTTATGGGCACACCGTCACGAAATCGATGCAGGACTATCTCGCAACCGCGGGCTGGACGACGGCGACCGATCAGGTGGCGCCGCTCGGCGCGCCGGACTATTCCTCATACCTCCTCAACGTCGCCAATTCCGGCGCCGATGTCTTGCTCAACGTCAACTGGGGCCATGACGCGGTGCTGTCGACGCAGCAGGCGAAGCAATTCGGCATTTTCGACAAGATGAAACTCGTCGTGCCGTACCAGACGCCGTTCCTCGCCCGAGAGGTCGGTGGCGATCTGATGGACGGGGTCTATGCCGCCACCGATTTCTGGTGGACGCTCGAAGACAAATATCCGCTCGCCAAGATGTTCGTCGAGGCGTTCGACAAGAAGTACGGCTACAAGCCGGAATGGGGCGCCAACAATGCCTACATGGAATTCGCGCTGTGGGCCGAGGCGGTAGAGAACGCCGGCACGTTTTATCCGCCCGACGTCATCAAGTCGTATGAGGCCGGCCGAAAGATTCAATCGACCGTCGGCGAGGTCTATTTCCGCGCGCAGGATCACCAACTCGTGCGGCCGGTGATCATCGTCAAGGGCAAGGCGCCGAAGGATATGAAGAACAAGGAGGACTACTATGACATCGCCGAGATCGTTCCCGGCGCGGGGCTGATGCAGAAGCCCGACGCGTTCGGCTGCAATCTCGGCGCTTATACGTGAGCCGACACGGGCTTTGGCGCCGCGGGCAGATTTTCACTGCCTGCGGCGGTTGCTCTTGCGCATATGAGCCACAAACGGGACCGCTCCGTCACCCTGCATCGAGCGCAGTGATTGCCCATCATGATCAATTGGTCAAATTTCGTTTCGCAGGTATTCAACGGGCTTGCGCTCGGCGCATTGCTGGCGCTGATAAGTTCCGGATTGACGATTATTTATGGCACGCTCGGCGTGCTCAATCTGGCCCATGGCGCGATGTTCATGCTGGGCGGCTACGCCGGCTACGTCGCCTACGAATATACCGATTCGTACATCATCGCGGTGATCGCCGGCTCGGTATTTGTGATGATCCTGGGCGTCGCGATGGAGCGCGTTGTCATCCGTCACTTCTATCACCGTCCGCATGAAGACCAGCTTCTCGTCACCTTCGGGCTCGGCATTTGCTTCGTCGAGATCGTGCGGCTGTTCTTCTCCAGTCAGTCAAAAATGGTGCCGGCGCCGCCGTTGTTTCGGGGCATTACGTCGCTTGGCTTCATGTATTACCCGACCTACCGTCTTGCGGTGGTAGGCATCGTCGCCGTTGCGCTTGGCGCGCTCTTCCTCATTCTGTACCGCACTCGCCTCGGCATGATCGTGCGCGCCGGCATCGAGGATTCCGTCATGGTGGACTCGCTCGGCATCAACGTCGATCGCGTCTTCATGATCGTATTCGGGATCGGTGCGATGGCCGCCGGCTTCGCCGGTATCGTCAACGCGCCGGTGGTCTCGCTTACGCCTGGGGTCGGAGACAATATCCTGGTGGAGACTTTCGTGGTGGTGGTGATCGGCGGCGTCGGTTCGTTTCCGGGCGCGGTTCTCGGCGGCCTGATCGCCGGCGAGATCGTCAGCATCACTTCGATGTTCAACCCGGGCTACGCCTACGTGATGTTGTTCGCGGTGATGACGCTGGTGCTGGTGGTGCGCCCGCATGGCCTGCTCGGCGTCCAGGGCCGCGAATGAGAATGGTTCCCTGATGCACAAGCAACGCCCATTCCTGACCGAAGGCCTGACGGCAATCGGCCTGATCGCGGCGCCATTCGTGCTGCCTTACCTCGGATTTGCGCCGAACACCGTGAACCGGATCCTGGTCTGGGGTTTGTTCGGTATCGGCTTCGATATTCTGTTCGGCTTCACCGGGCTATTGTCGTTCGGCCAGTCGGCCTTCTACGGCACCGGAGGGTTCGTGGCGGCCTATCTTCTCACCATTGCCGGGTTTCCATATGTCGTTCTGGCGCTGATCATCGGCATGATCGCCGCGGCCGCCGCCGGATATCTGGTCGGGCTCGTCGCGCTGCGGCGTACCGGCATCTACTTCGCGATGATCACGGTGGCGATTGCAGAGGTGTTTTACTTCGTCGAGTTCAATCCCTTGGCGGACTGGACCGGCGGCGAGAACGGGCTGCCCGGCGTGCCGGCGCCGAGCTTACATCTCGGCTTCGCGACCATTTACTTCAACACCGGCTGGTCGCTCTATCAGTTTCTCGCGCTATGCTATTTCATCGGGATCGTGATCGCGCTGCGGATCGTGCGTTCCCCGGTTGGCGCGATCCTGCGCGCGATCCGGGATAATCCGCTGCGCGCCACCGCTGTCGGTCATGACATCCACAGCTACAAGCTCACCGCATTCGTGATCGCTGCGGCTTATGCCGGGTTCGCCGGCGGTCTGCTCGGCGTCCTGCAAGCTTTCATGCCGCCCGACGCCTTCACCTTCGATACCTCAGGCCAGCTCGTGATGCAGACTGCGATCGGCGGCAGGGGCACCTTGTTCGGTCCGCTGGTCGGCGCGACGCTCTGGCTGTTCCTGCAGGATTTCCTTCAGGGGGCCTTGGGACTGGGCGCGGCATGGAAGCTGGTCCTCGGCGTCATCTTTGTGCTGCTGGTCTGCTTCCTGCGCCGCGGTATCGTCGGGGGTCTTGAGGATCTCTATTGCTGGATTTTTGGCAAGCGCGCGCAAGCTTTCAAGCCGGCCGGAGCGGTTGAACGCCGACCGAGCCTCCAGGCTGTGCTTGCGAAAGAGCCGGCCGCCAGAGAGCCGGCGCCGCTGTCGGCTGCGGTGCGCAGGGGCGCGGGCGATCCGGGCCCGGTATTGCGGGCAACGGGTCTGACCAAGCGGTTTGGCGGCCTGGTCGCCAACAGCGAAATCGATTTTACGGTCGATCGCGGCGAACTGCGCGGCATTATCGGCCCCAACGGCGCCGGCAAGTCGACGTTCTTCAAGATGCTGACCTGCGAAATCCGGCCCTCCTCGGGCACGATCGTGTTTGACGGCCGCGATATCACCGGCATGAACGTCACCGACGTCTGCCAGCTCGGCCTGACCAAGAGCTATCAGGTAAACCAGCTGTTTGCCGGCCTGACGGTTCGCGAAAACGTCGTCATCGCCGCGCTCGCCGAACTACGAGGGAAGTTCAGGCTCGATCTGTTCAGTAGCCTGGACAAGGTCCCCGGGCTGAACGAACTGGTGGAGCACACCCTCGATCAGGTCCATCTCTCGTCACGCGCGCAGACGCCGGTGTCGCAACTTGCCTATGGCGAGAAGCGGCGCCTTGAAATCGGGTTGGCGCTGGCGACCTCGCCGGGCTTGCTGCTGCTCGACGAGCCGCTCGCCGGCATGAGCCCCGCCGAGCGCGAGGAAACCATCAAGCTGCTCAAGTCGATCAGCCGTGGCCGCACCATGATCGTCATCGACCACGACATGGATGCGCTGTTCGAGGTGGCCGAACGCGTCACCGTGCTGCAGGAGGGCCGGGTGCTGGTCGAAGGAACGCCGGAGGAGATCAAGAACAATCCGATGGTGCAGGAGGCCTATATCGGCGGAGTGGAGGGAGTGCTGGCCGCATGAACTTGCTCGAGGTTAAGAACCTGAACAGCTATTACGGCGATTCGCACATCCTGTTCGACGTCTCGCTGCGGGTCGGGCGCAATGAGGTGGTGGGATTGCTTGGCCGCAACGGTGCCGGCAAGAGCACCACCCTGAAGAGCCTGATGGGTGTCCTTGCCCCACGCCGCGGCACGGTGATGTTCGATGGCGCCGATGTCGCCGGACGAAAGAGCCACTTCATTGCGCAGGCGGGCATGCAGCTCGTGCATGAAGAACGCCGCATCTTCGGCAGCCTTAACGTCGAGGAGAATCTCGTTCTCGCCGGGCTGACCGCGTCGAAGCGCTGGTCGCTCGATCGCATTTACGGGATGTTTCCGCGTCTCAAGGAGCGGCGCGACAGCCGTGGCACCGATTTGTCCGGAGGCGAGCAGCAGATGCTGGCGATCGCGCGCGCGCTGGTGCGGGATCCCAAAATTCTTCTGCTGGACGAGCCGTTCGAAGGGCTCGCCCCCGTCATCGTCCGCGACTTGATGACGGCGTGCCGCAATCTGGCTGCGGCGGGCCAGACTATCGTGCTGGTCGAGCAAAACCTGGCGGCGATGCTGGCGCTCGCGCAGCGGGTCTACATCATCAACAACGGGCACATCGTTCACGAGGGCCCGGCGCACGAAATCAAGGCGCAGCCGGACCTGCTGCAGCGCTATCTCGGGGTTTGACATCAAGATTTGACCCGAGCGATGGCTGGAGTCTGGCACGGGCCGATCCAATCCGATATTGCGTGGTTAACCCTTGCTTAGACCGGCTGCGCAAATACGAGCAGAAATCACTGCCGGCTTTTTAAAGCTCGGCGTTTATTGAGTCTGTCGCGCACCCAATCAATTTCGATCGAGGCGACATGGCCAATATGACACCTGCACCCGCGACGCGGCAGTCGACGGCGGCCGCCCTTGCGGGGTTGCTCGGTCTGTTCGCCGCGCTTTGCGCTATTTTTGCCGGCTGCGTCACCTTGAGCGACTGGTATACCGAGACCGTGCAGGCGCGTTGGCCGGTGGTGTCGGCGGGGATCGACCGGGCGGAGGTTATCGCGTCATGGCGCGGTCCAAAGGACGGCGGTAGAGAGCTGTGGAATCTCCGCGCGCGCGTTCGGTATGACGTCAATGGCGAAACGCGGTTTGCCACGTTGACGTCGCGTACGGTCTATTCGGAAGCAGAGGTCGAAAAGCTGCAATCCTGGGCGGCGCAGCACCGCAAGGGCAGCCATATCGACGTGCGCTATGATCCCTCGCAGCCCAACCGTGCGGTGTTCGCGGTGGCCGAACCGGATTTCACTGCCGACCGACTCCGCGACGACCTCATTCTGTTCGCGATCGCGGCGATCGCCTCAGCGGTCCTGTTGCCGCTGGCGAGATTCTTGAATGCGCGGGCGGCCCGCGCTGCGCCCGTCGCCGATGATCCGCAACGCGGCGGGCTCCTGCTTGGATCGCTCTTTGCCGTCCCGGGCCTGGCGATGATGGCGTCTGTTCTCTATGGCCTGAACCATAGCGCTTCCTTCACCGCGGACAATTTGTTGGGGTGTCGATCGCCCTTATGTTCCTTCTTGCCGGAATTTATATCGGCCTGCCGCCGCAATACCGAAAAATGCGAAACCTGCTGGCGGCGCTCGTGGTCACCTTCCTTGCGCAGGCCTTCGACTGGGTCGCCTTTGGCCCCGGCGAGCGCCACTTCACCGGCAGCATCGGCGGCATCGGCTTCATCCCGAGCGAGACGATGGGGCGGGTTGCGTTCGGCATCTTCGCGGTCGTGATCGACCTCTGCGCGATCGCGATGTGGGTTGGGCAATATCGGCAAATCTTCAGGCCCGATGCGGCGGCACCTGATCCCGCTGATTCCAAAGCCTGACCAGCGGTTCGTGCGAACCGGCGTCGACTGACCGGGGTCAGCGGCTCACATTCCCTTCGGCGTATCGGTGGGAAGCTCGAAAACGAGGCACGTCGTGGTGGCGTGCGCGAGCAGGCGGCCCTTGGCGTCGGTGATGCGCGCTTCCGCGGTGGCGGCGCGGCGGCCGACATTGAGCGTGCGGCCCTCCGATCGCACCACGCCCGTGTCCTTGGTCATGCCGCGGATGAAACTGATCTTGAATTCGAGCGTGGTGTAGCCGGTTCCCGGCGGCAGCATCGAATGCACGGCGAGCCCCATCGCGGAATCCAGCAGAATGGCTGCGTAGCCGCCATGCACCGAGCCGATCGGGTTGTAGTGCCGGACGCCCGGAGCGCTGTGGAAGGTGACCACGCCCGGCTCGGCCGTTGAATCGAAGGGCTCGATGGTCTGCATGATCGGCGGCGCCGGCAGCCTGCCGTCGAAAATGGCGCGGACGAAATCGAGGCCCGCCATCGTTGCCACGACGTCGGGGGGCGTTACGCCGTATTCGATCTTGGGGGAGGGTTGGGTGGTCATGGCGAATTCCCGAATTTCATGACGATCGTCATACTAAGCATCGTTGCCACTTGCAACTCGGGTGTCCCGGACGCGGTGCAGCGCTCCTGCGCTGCTCCGCAGAGCCGGGACCCATGGTTGTAGTGTCCCGTATGGGATGGCCCCGGATCAGCATCCGGGGCACGCCAGACCGACTACGCGCGCTTCTTCGCGCGCATCAAATCCGCAAAGCGCTGGAACAGATAATGCGAGTCGCGCGGGCCTGGGGAGGCTTCCGGGTGGTACTGCACCGAGAACACCGGTCTGTCGTCGAGCTGGATGCCGCAATTGGAGCCGTCGAACAGCGAGATGTGGGTTTGGGTCGCGCCCTTGGGCAGCGTTGCCTGATCGACGGCAAAGCCGTGGTTCATCGAGGTGATCTCCACCTTGCCGGTGGTCTCGTCCTTGACCGGATGATTGGCGCCGTGATGGCCCTGATGCATCTTCTTGGTTCTGGCGCCGACCGCCAGCCCCAGCATCTGATGGCCGAGGCAAATCCCGAAAGTCGGCGTGCCCGATTTGATCAGCTTCTGGATCACGGGGACCGCGTATTTGCCGGTCTCGGCGGGATCGCCGGGTCCGTTGGACAAAAACACGCCGTCGGGTTTCATCGCCAGAATATCCTCGGCCGAGGTGGTCGCGGGAACGACCGTGATCTTGCAGCCGACGCCGGCGAGCAGCCGCAGGATGTTGCGCTTGATGCCGTAGTCGATCGCCACGACGTTGAATTCGGGCTCGGTCAATCGGCCGAAACCCTTGTCCCACACCCAAGGTGTCTCGTCCCAGGTGAAACGCTGGACGCAAGTCACCATCGGCACCAGGTCCATGCCCTCAAGGCCCGGCCATTCGCGCGCCTCTTCCTTCAACCCGTGCAGGTCGAACTCGCCGTTCTCGGCATGCGCGATCACGGCGTTGGGCATGCCCTTCTCGCGGATCAGCGAGGTCAACGCGCGGGTATCGATACCGGAAAGGCCGATGATGCCGCGCGCCTTGAGCCATTGGTCGAGGTGCCGCGTGGCGCGGTAGTTGGAGGGATCGCTGATTGCGGCCCGCAGGATAACCCCGCGTGCCCCCGGCGTCGCCGCCATGTTCACCGTCTCGATGTCCTCGTCGTTGGTGCCGACATTGCCGATGTGCGGGAAGGTGAAGGTGATGAGCTGTCCGGCATAGGAGGGATCGGTGAGGATCTCCTCATAGCCGGTCATCGCGGTGTTGAAGCAGACCTCGCCGACCGCATGGCCCTGGGCGCCAAGGCCAAAGCCTTCCAGCACGGTTCCATCGGCCAGCACGAGGAGCGCGGTCGGCTTGTGGTCCGGCCAGGCTGAGGCGTTTTCGGTTTGGGTCATGAGCGCACTACATAGTCTTCGCATGCTTGGGCGTCAAAGCCGGAAGTGGCCGATTCACATGCAGTTTGCGCATATTTGACAGGCAGCGGGCGGCTCTTAATCTTAAGGCGATGCCAGATGCCGATTTCCCTGCAATTCGCCCGCCCTCGGAGCCCCGAATGGAACACACACTGCCGATCTTGCTCGTTCCGGGCCTGGTGTCGTCGCCCCGAATATTCGCGCCCGTCGTGCCCGCGCTGTGGCAGATGGGCCCGGTCATGGTGGCCAACCATATTCGCGACGACTCCATGGCTGCGATCGCAAAGCGGATTCTCGCCGAGGCGCCGCCGCGCTTCGCTCTCGCCGGACATTCGATGGGCGGCTACATCGCCTTTGAGATCATGCGGCAGGCGCCGGAGCGGGTGCTCAAATTGGCGCTGATCAATACCCAGGCGCGCCCCGATCCGCCGGAAGCGACCGCCCGTCGCCGCGGCCAGATCGTGCGGGCAAGCGCGGGCGAATATCGCGCCATCCTCGATGAATTATTTCAGGGCTTCGTGCATTCCTCGCGCCGCGAGCGGGCCGATCTGCGTCAACTGGTGTATGATATGGGGAACGACGTCGGCGTCGAGGCCTTCATCCGCCAGCAGACCGCCATCATGGCGCGAGCGGATTCCCGCCCGACGCTTGCGACGATCGCCTGTCCGACGCTGGTGCTGACCGCCGACCAGGACAACACCATCCCGAACAAGCTGTCGAAAGAGATGGCGGATGGCATTCCGGGGGCGAAACTCGTGATCCTACCGGACTGTGGCCACCTTCCGCAGCCGGAGCAGCCGGAGGCGACCGCGAACGCCATGCTGGAATGGCTGCGGAGTTAGTTGTTTCGATCGGGCAAAACGCCTAGATCATAGGGAAGCGCCCTGGGGCTTGCGGGAGGACAAAAGACGATGCTGCGCGACGACATCAACAACGCGGTCAAGGAAGCGATGAAGGCCAAGGACGAGCGCAAGCTCTCCACGCTTCGGATGGTCAATTCGACCATCAAGAATGCCGACATCGCCGCGCGCGGGGAAGGAAAACCGCCCCTGACCGACGCCGACCTGCTCGGCGTGTTCCAGAAAATGATCAAACAGCGACAGGAGTCGGTCGAATTGTACGACAAGGGCGGCCGCGCCGAACTCGCCGCGCAAGAGCGCGAGGAGATCGCGATCATCTCCGCTTATTTGCCCAAGCAAATGTCGGAAGCCGACGTGAAGGCAGCGATCACCTCCGCCATCGCCGAGACCGGCGCCGCTGACATGAAGGACATGGGCAAGGTGATCGCAGTGCTGAAGACGAAATACGCCGGGCAGATGGATTTCGGCAAGGCGAGCGGGCTCGTGAAGGCCGCGCTGACGGGATGAGTTGCGATCTTTCCTTTCGTCGTCCCTGCGAAAGCAGGCTACTCCGCGGCAGTGGTAGTTAAGCGATCTGGTAGACGCCTTTGCTAGACGGCAACTCCCTGTGGTTATGGGTCCCTGCTTTCGCAGGGACGACGCGTCTGATGTCTTGCAGGGTGTGAAAAGTTCGAAGGCTTCTCTCATGCTCACTGAAACCACCGACTACGAAAAGCTCTACCGCGATTTCCGCTGGGACATCCCGGCGCGCTTCAACATGGCGACCGCATGCTGCGACCGCCACGCCGACGGCTCGGGCCGCCTCGCGCTGATCTATGTCGATGAGGATGGCGGCGTGCAACGCACTTCATTCGACGGGTTGGCAGCGATGTCGCGCCGCTTTGCCAATGTGCTGAGGGCGGATGGACTCGTCCGCGGCGATCGAATTGCGCTTTTTCTCTCGCAATCCCTTGAACTGCCGGTCGCGCATCTGGCGGCGTTTCGTTCCGGCCTGGTGTCGATCCCGTTATTCGCGCTGTTCGGCGAGGACGCGCTGGCATTTCGCCTGTCGAATTCCGGCGCGAAAGCCGTCGTCACGGATGCGGGCGGGTGGGAGAAGCTGAAGAAAATTCGCGACCGGCTTGCCGACCTCAGATGCGTCTATCTCGTTGGCGAGCAGGCTCCCGCCGGGACGAAATCGTTCTGGTCAGAGATCAAGGCGGCCTCGGCCGAATTTGCGACCGTCGACACCGCGGCCGACGATCCCGCGATGATCATCTACACCTCGGGCACGACAGGCAATCCGAAGGGCGCGCTGCATGCCCACCGCGTGCTGCTCGGCCATCTGCCCAGTGTCGAGATGGTGCATGATTTCTTCCCCAAACCGGGCGACGTGATGTGGACGCCGGCCGACTGGGCCTGGATCGGCGGATTGTTCGATGCGTTGTTCCCGGCCTGGTATCACGGCGTGCCGGTGGTCGGGCACCGCGCCAGGAAATTCGATCCCCACGCGGCCATGCAGTTGATGGCTGATCACGCCGTCCGCAATGTGTTCCTGCCGCCGACCGCGCTGAAGCTGATGCGGCAGGCCGAGGTCAGGCATTCCGGCGTGAAGCTGCGCAGCATCTTCACCGGCGGGGAGTCGCTTGGTGTCGAGCTGTTGGCCTGGGTGCGCGCGACCTTCGGCATCGAAGCCCATGAGGTGTTCGGCCAGACCGAATGCAACCTCGTGGTCGGCAACAACGCAAAGCTGTTCCCGATCAGGCCGGGCTCGATGGGCAAGGCGACGCCGGGCTTCGACGTTCGCATTGTCAATGAGCAGGGCAACGAGTTGCCGCGGGGCGAACGCGGCATCATCGGCGTGCGGCAGCCGAACCCGATCACCATGATCGAATACTGGAAGAATCCGGAAGCGACGCGCAAGAAATTCGCCGGCGAATTCCTGCTCACCGGCGACCTCGGCCGGCAGGATCAAGACGGCTACTTCTGGTACATGAGCCGCGAGGACGACGTGATCACCAGCGCCGGCTATCGCATCGGGCCTTCCGAGATCGAGGACACCTTGCTCAAGCATCCGGCGGTGGCGATGTCGGCTGTGGTCGGCATCCCCGATCCTGTGCGCACCGAATCGGTCAAGGCGTGGATCGTCCTGCGTCCGGGCTTTACGCCAAGCGAGGCGCTGGCGCGCGAGATCCAGGATTTTGTCAAGGTGCAGCTCGCCGCGCACGAATATCCGCGCTTCGTGCAATTCACCGACAGCCTGCCGATGACCGCCACCGGTAAGGTGTTGCGGCGCGAGTTGCGCGCGCTGGGGTAGGCATGAGCTTAGTGACAACTTATGGGTAGATACACCACGGCACTGGGCCAAATATTGCCTATAGTCACCGCAAGGAAAGCCATCCGCCTCTGGCGAGTGCCTTACTTGGTTTTAGCTCGCTCGGTAGCGAAGGATTCCGCAATCTCTATATCTCGCACCGCCTTTGTTCGTTCATCGTCAGTAAATACTGCCGGATCATCGTAGATTTCTTTCGCTTCTTTATATCTCGAAGTCTCCACCAGATACCCGGCCTTGGTTTCTAGGTATGCTCGAAAGTTTGATCTTCTTTCGTCAGGATTTCGAGCATTGACCATCTCCAACATTACATTGAGCGTTTCAAACGCCTTCGCCTTGTTTCCATCTTTCAGCATTATGAGAACATGCAGTCGGCGCGGTTCGAAAATCGTTGGTGTCTTCGCGATCGCGACCTCGACCAGCCGCGCGGCCTCCTTGTTACTGCCCCAGAGATATTCAAACTCCGCCTTCCTTGTTGTAAAAAATGATCGTCCTCCCTGGTCGCCAACGCTTTCTAACAGATCAAGAGATCGTTTATCTCGGAGACATGCTTGGCGCTGCGTCCATGTTTACGAACGAGCACAGATATTAGAGTATCTAATAGATATGGATTTGCTGGGCCGTGGCTGTGAGCCTCGCGCGCGAAAAGTTCAGCTTCGTTAAGATTGTCGCGAGCGAGACATACCTCGGCTAGTTCGCGGGCGGCGTGCAAGTTACCGGGAGATAGGGCATAAGATTCTCTGAAGAAGTTTTCTGCTTGCGGCAGACTTCCCTTGAACCTCAGATTTATGCCCTTAAGAAAAGCAACATTGCTTTTTGCCCAATCCGTCTTTGCTGCGGCAATTAGTTTTGCGATTCCTTCATCAAAAATCTGCTGCTCTCCCAGGCGGGCCGCCGACAGACATTGATACCGGCACGCCGCGACAAACCCGTCCGATGAAAGACGAGCGCTTCCTCTTAAGGCCTCAGCAGCATACCGAATGCTTTCATGCCAATGTCGTTGGTCATATTGGCGCTTCGCAATCCAAACATTATGTGAGGGAAGCAAGAACGCTGCAGCGAAGTTTGATGGTGTTTCTCCGCTTTCCAGCGACGATAGGACAGCAGCATCAACAAGAACAATAGATGCTGTTCCTTCCTCAAGTCTAATTGAAAGCGACTTAGCAAGGCGTTTCATCGCTGCTTGCTGCATATCTTTGTTCAATCGGAAGCGTCGGTCTCGCTCGACGGCTACCTGAAGCGCAGGAGATACCGAGAATGCGTCACCTGACGATTCTACGATATGTAGATCACTCAGGCGTAGTAGATCTTCGCTCGCCGTCGCTGCGTCTAGTCCCAATGCTTCAACTATTGCCACAAAGTCTAGTTCTGGTAGTTCCTTCAGAAGACCAAGCATCGAGATCTCGCTTCTTTCAAAGTTGATCTTGGCGAGATATTCGGACGACTGTCTATGCTTCCAATCAATGAAGTCGTGCGGATCAGCTAGAAAGGCGGCAGCTCCGCGTTCAGAAATTTCGTCGATCATTCTGTAAATATTAAACGGATGGCAGTCACTGAGCTTGATAAGTTGGCTCATTCCATCATCCGTAATACCCAGATTTCTATCCTTAAGTAGACGACCTATAATGTGCTCAGCAGATTCGCGCTTTAGCGATTTTACCGATAAATATGAAATGTCATTTTCCGGTCTCCGGAGCCTCATCGGCACCATTCTCGGGGAGACAATGATTGCTGGCGGATGAGGTCTCGCTTCAAGGTGAGAAATCACTTCATTAAGTTCGACGGTCAATCCGCCAGCATCGGTAAGGACGCCGCCCTTATCCATCAAAAATGTCGCCTCATTCGCTGCCAATAGCGAATTTATAAGTTGTGCGACGAGCCTTCGCTTTTCTTCAGCGCGGGCAATTGCGAAACTCTGAATACGCTTAAGTAGATCGCTAGCCGTGATTGTAGGACGTAGCGTTGCCAATATCCTGCGATACAATTCTTCAAGACCGGCGAAGGGATCGAGGCTTATCGTTGGAAAGCTGCGGCCTACACTTGGGAATTGATGCTCGTAGAATTTCTGAGCAATCGTTCGGCGACCGGAACCAAAGTTGCCGGAAATATATAGTGCTTTCGACGGTGGACGCTTATGGTCCGAAATCTGTCGTTCAAGCTCCACCAATTCGTCTTCTCGGCCGATGAAAGGATGACTATATGCTGTCGCTTTTTCGGCTGCTGATATTAGGTGACCTTGTATCAACCGGGCCGTATTTTCCGGCTCAAGCCCCTTTCGAACGATATTAAAGAACCTAACGTTGGCGGACGCGTTAGCGAATGCATCTTCATCGAGACAAATCGCGAGGAATCGTCCCACCTTGCCGCTTGCAAGGAATTCTATCCCTAACAATGTTTCGAAATCTACATATGGCGCAGCAATTGAACTAGACGAAAGAAACAAACAAAATAGATCGCAACGCTTCAATGACGCAATAATCGATTGAGAGTTTAACAGTCCCTTGTCGAACGTTAGGGAATCTAGCTCGAAGGTGCCTGGCCTCAGCATATTTGAGACCTCTTCGACGAACCCTTTGTCTTTCGATGAATGAGAAAGAAATGCCTTCATTCTGATTCCTTCCCGAAATTAAAGGCGCCGCCGATGGTATCGGTTCATAGGCTGCGGTGCGCCAGAACTCTGGTTCAATTTCGTCTCGTAGAACTGCAACCTGTAGTATTCTTTATCCTATTAAGGACGGTTTGTCTCGGCGCTTCCCGAAGCGCTATTGTGACCTGCAAGGAGGGCCGCGCACGAATATCCGCGCCACCGACAGCCTGCCGATGACGGCCACCGGCAAGGTGCTGCGGCGCGAGTTGCGCGCGCTGGGGTGAGCACGGCTAAGGCCGTCGTCCCTGCGAACGCAGGGGACCCACAACCACCGGCCATAATTTTTTGACGCAGCCGGCAACTTCTGGCTTTTCCGCCAACAAAGGCCGCGGAGTATGGGTCCCTGCGTTCGCAGGGACGACGAGCGCGTTGACTCGCAGGGACGACGAGAGTTGGTTCGCCCGAACGACGGATTTTTGACTCAAATCAACACGCTTGTGCCGCTGCCCTGCGTCAATGCCGCAAACAATTCGGAGGAATAGATGACGTCCATCTCCGGCAGGGTTGATCCGGTGGTGCGCCGCATCGCGGCGGCTGATATCGCCGAGGCGCTGGGGCAGGGCTTGCGCGATTTCCAGGCGGTGCCGCTTTACGGCCTGGCGTTCGGCGCGCTCTACGCGGGCGGCGGCATCGTCATCCTGCTCTGCCTGACCGCGTTCGGCATGGTTTATCTGGCCTATCCGTTGGCGGCCGGCTTTGCGCTGATCGGCCCCTTTGTCGCCAGCGGCCTCTACGAAGTCAGCCGCCGGCGTGAGGCCGGGCAGCCGATCTCCATTCGCGGCATCTGGTCGACGGTTACCTCGCGCAGCGAAATCGGCTGGATGGCCTTTGTCACGTTGTTCGTGTTCGTGATCTGGATGTATCAAGTGCGCCTCCTGATCGCGCTGTTGATCGGGCTCAACGCCTCGTTTTCCAGCCTGCACGAATTCATCACGGTAGTGCTGACCACCAATGAGGGGCTGATATTCCTCGCCATCGGCAACCTCGTCGGCGCCGTGCTATCGCTCATTCTGTTTTCGCTGACGGTGGTGTCGTTTCCGCTTCTGCTCGACCGCGACGTCGATTTCGTCACCGCGATGGTCACAAGTGTGCGTTCGGTGGTGACGAGCCCGCTGCCGATGATCGGATGGGCCGCGGTGATCGTCATGCTGCTGATCGTCTCGGCGCTGCCCTACTTCCTCGGCCTTCTGGTGACGCTTCCCGTGCTCGGCCACGCGACCTGGCATCTTTATCGCCGCATCGTCGCGCCGGTGGCTTCCTGACCCGTTACGCCGGTCTTTTGCATGTGCCTAGCTGACCAGCCCCTCGATGACAGTAGCCAGCTTGCTCTCGTCGCCAGCAAAGCTCGCGATCATGGCTCCCAGCATTTTTTCTGCTTCAAGCTTGTCGAGATTGAAGGGATGCCCGGCTTGATCAGCCAACAGCGCGATGAACGTGAGTTGCGATCGGCCGTTTCCCTCACGGAAGGCGTGAATGGCGTTCAGTTCGGCGAGGAAATGAGCAGCTTTTGCTGAAAAGGTTTTTGTATCGAGATTCCGCAAAAAGCCAGCCGTATGAAGATCATCGAATAGCACTCTGGCTTGGCCTTCGATATTTTCAGGAAAGCAAAAGGGATTGCCGCCTTTTGAGATCCGGACGGTACGCACTTGGCCGGCCCAATCATAAACGTCTTGAAACAGATGATGGTGAACGGCCTTATAGTGTGAGAAGTCCAGCGCTCCTTCAGGTAGCGGCTCCTCTGCTCGCGCTGTGGAAATCTCGGCTTCGAAGGCATCGAGCTCCGTCTGGCTTCGGAGGTCGAGCCTATTCACAAGCACGGTCGAATTGTCGTAGGTGTAGGGATCGTCTATTGCATCATACATGCAGCTCGCTTTAGTCCTTGCGATAGCTGCGAATGATCATGCGGCGGTGCTCTTCCGCAGTAAGTCCCTTGGCAAGCGATTCGCCGGCGCGCTTTTTCATCGCGGGAGTCATCCGAATCCCCTCGACGGCACTGATCTTGTCAAATCCGGCACTTCCGAGCACGAATCGGCCGGCCTTCGCACTCTTCGCGACGGGTTTCTTTTGCTTGGCCATGGTTTCACCATAGCACGAATCAAGCTTCGCAGGAATGCCCTACTTCATCGGCCTTCCGGTGAGGCTACCGGCGCTCGGTTTCGAGGTTCCGGATTCGCAGCTCGCTCTGCGCCCCGGAACGATGGCAGGTTTGAAATTGTCGGTGTTCATCACGTTCTCAAGCGTCGAGCTTCAGCGCGGCGAATGGGATCTCAAGCGGCCGTCCGGTTTCAAGAATGCTCTTGAGGCTGGACAGGATGGCGGGCCATCCCTTGGAGATGCCTTCGAGGAATTTGCTACCCTCCGCGAAGCCTTCATGTGTCAGCGTCAGCTTGACAAGCTTGCCGTAGGGCTCAAGCACGAAGGTTGCGAGCGCGGGGAATTCGTTTCGATACTTGTCCGATTGATTCACGAACGTATAGGCCAGCCGCCGCGGCGGGTCGAATTCGACGACCTTGCCGGCGTCGGAGACGGTGCCATCGCTTCGCACCATTTCGAATGATGAGCCCACCTTCCAGTCGGACCTGAGCCGGGCGCCGAACCAGTAACGCTCGGTGAAGTTTCCGTCGGTCAAAGCATGCCAGAGTTTTTCCGGCGTGGTTTCGATATAGGTGGTGTAGACGAATTCGGGCTTAAGCACTGCGCTGTTCCTTTGCCTGATGCGACGAAAGGTCGATTGGTAACGGGCGGCCGGTTTCCAGAATGCTCTTCAGGCTTGCGATCACCATCGGCCAGCCGCGGGAAATGTCGGGGAAGGTCTTGCCGCCTTCGTCGAGGTTGTCATGCGTGACCGTCAATTTGACGACATTGCCGCGCGGCTCGAGATCGAGTGTAACCCGCGAAACCCGCTCGTGTTTCGTATCCGCCGAGCAGGGATCCCAGGTGTAGGCGAGCCGCCTTGGCGGATCCGATTCCAGCACCTTGCCCTCGACGCGCGGCACGCCTTGCCTGGCCAATCGGAACGGCGATTCGACCTTCCAGTCGGAGGTTAGTCTGTGGCCAAACCAGTAACGCTCGGTGAAGTCGCCGTCGGTCAGCGCGTGCCAGAGTTTTTCCGGCGTGGTCTCGATATAGGTGGTGTAGACGAATTCGGGCTTACTCATCGCGCTTCTCCAGTTGTCGTTTCAATTCGCTGAGCGCGGTGAGCTTGCCGCGCTCGAATTTTTTGATCCACCGCTCGCCGATCTGATGGATCGGCACCGGGTTGAGGTAGTGCAGCTTCTCGCGGCCGTGCTTGTACGTCGCGACGAGGTTGGCCTCCTCGAGAATCACAAGATGTTTGGTCACGGCCTGCCGCGTCATGGCAAGGCCGTCGCAGAGTTCGCTCAAGGTCTGTCCGTTTTTGGCGTGAAGCCTGTCGAGCAGCGATCGTCTCGACGCATCGGCCAGCGCCTTGAACACGTCATCCATCGGGTTGATCCATGAGCAGGACAATAGGCAACTAAATGGTTGCATGTCAAGGGGGTGTTTTGGCGGGCACGATTGGCTGTGCTAGCGTTTCGACGAGCCAACACAGATTGGCTGTGTCAGCCTGGGTGGAAAAAACATGAACCGTTACGTCAAACCGGCAACCTTTCTCTCGGTATTTTTCATGTTCTGCGGCGGCGCTCTCGCCCAGAGTCAGGTGATCGGGGCTCCGCCCGAAGCTTCCAACATTAAACTTGTCGGCTACAACGACCTGCAGGCCCGCAGCGCCTATCAGCCGACCATCCATCATCAGGGCGACCGCTGGATCGCCTATATCGGCCATCACGGCGGAACCGATGCTGTTCCCGATCCCGTCAATCCGATGACCGGCAAGGCCGAGCCGAACGGCACCTCGATCATCGACGTCACCGATCCCGCCAATCCGAAATATCTGCGTCACATTCCCGGGCAAGAGGGAAAATATGAAGGCGGCGGCGCACAGATGGTGCGCGTCTGCGACGGCAAGTCATTGCCCAAGGGCGATCCCAACGCGGTCTACATGCTGCGCACCTTCGGCGGCGAAGCGCACGAAATCTGGAACGTCGCCGACCCCGCCAATCCAACTCTGATCACGCGGATCGGCGGCTTGAAGGATACGCACAAGAACTGGTGGGAATGCGACACAGGCATTGCCTATCTGGTGTCAGGCCTGCCCGACTGGCGCACGCGCCGCATGACGCAGATTTACGACCTCAGCGATCCCGCCCATCCCGTCAAGATCAGGGATTTCGGGCTTCCCGGCCAGGAGCCGGGCGCAACCGGCGCGGTGCCGACGGAAGTTCACGGGCCGATCTCGGCAGGTCCCGAAGGCAACCGCGTCTATTTCGGTTACGGCACCGACAAGGGCGGCTTCCTGCAAATCGTCGATCGCGAGAAGCTGCTCAAGGGCCCGAAGGAGCCGACGCCCGACAACCTTCGCTATCCGGAAATCTCGCGGCTGGCGATGTCGGCCTTCAACGGCGCCCACACCACGTTTCCGATGCTGAAAATGCCGATCGCCGAATTCGCTCGCGACAAGGAGCCGAACCGCGACATCGTCATGATCGTCGATGAGGAGATCGTCAACGAATGCAACGAGCCGCGACAGATGGTGTGGTTCGCCGACGTCACGGTCGAAAACCGTCCGATGATGATTTCAAGCTACACCGCAAAGGAATCCAGCGGCTCGTTCTGCGACCGGGGCGGGCGGTTCGGCGCGCATTCCTCCAACGAAAGCATGGCGCCGGTCTACTACAGGAAGATGGCGTTCATTTCATACTTCAATGCCGGCGTGCGCGCGATCGACATCCGCGATCCCTACCATCCGACGGAAGTGGGCTACTTCATCCCGGCGATCACGACGGCGACCGACAAGCGCTGCGTCAAGATCGACGGCAAGGACCGCTGCAAGGTTGCGATCCAGACCAACAATGTCGAGACCGACGAGCGTGGCTATATCTACATCGTCGACCGCGCCAACACCGGCCTTCACATTCTGGAATTGGCCGGCGACGCGCGCAAGATTGCCGGCCTGCCATAAGGCGTTGCTCTGACCGACCTTGTCGCGGTTTTGCTGACAGCGCGCCGCCGGTCCGTATGGCATGGCCCTGTGTTCTTGACCACTTAATTGTATATACATTAAACTACGGACATTGAGTTCGACCCGAAAAAAGACGCGTCGAATCTGGTCAAACACGGTATTCGCCTGGCACGTGCTTCCGAGTTTTCCCCGGTCGCAATCTTGGAGGATACGCGAAAAAACTATGGCGAGACGAGATATCGTGCTTTCGGTTTCATCGGCAGCGAGGCGCACGCGCTTGCTTTCACCGTGACCGAAGATAGGAAGTCAGGCAGCAAGAGAGTTCGTGCAATTAGTCTCCGGCCTGCCACCGAACAGGAGATCAAGAACTATGGCCTCTCGAAAAAAAGCCGACGCAAATAACCCCGAATGGAGTGCGCCAGGAAGCTGGCAAAGAATAGGAGGTGAAAGTCCCCCACGGGGAAGGCCTAGCCAACCGCCCCGACCCCGAGTGATGCGCGGCGTCC
>Ga0209517_10003436_pt1 | contig 21505 bp, 14 predicted proteins | sample PeaSoiMetSII2010_FD_187695 | JGI IMG/M metagenome (GOLD analysis project Ga0209517, IMG submission 187695) | Peat soil microbial communities from Weissenstadt, Germany - SII-2010 (SPAdes) (version 2) | ecosystem: Environmental > Terrestrial > Soil > Wetlands > Peat | place: Germany...
GGTGACGCTGACTCCCATGTTGTGCAGCCGCTTTCTGCGAGCTCCGGAACACGGCAAACACGGGTGGTTTTATCGCATCACGGAGAAGTTTTTCGATGGGATGCTGAACGCCTACGATGCGACGTTAAAGGTTTGCCTGCGACATCGTCCGTTCACCATGGCGACGTTCGTCATCGTGCTGGTGGCTACCATCTGGATGTTCATGGACATTCCCAAAGGATTCATTCCGGACCAGGATACGGATCAGATTTCCGTGACGACGGAAGCGCTACAAGGGACCTCGTATTACCAGATGGTGCAGTATCAATTACAGGTGGCCGATATCGTCCGCACGGATCCCAACGTGGAAGCGCTGATGTCGACCGTGGGCGGCACGGCGGCGCAGACCGTCGGCGGCCCGAACTTCGGACAACTACTGGTCAGGCTGAAGCCGCGGTCAGAGCGCAAGGAAGGCGTCAACGAAATTATCCGCAAGCTACAGCCGCAATTGGACGAAGTGCCCGGGATGAAGGTGTACTTACAGAATCCGCCGACCATCCGCATCGGCGGCCAGGTGACTAAGAGCCTGTACCAGTTCTCGATGCAGTCGCCCAACAAGCCGGAGTTGTTCTCGAACTCGCAAAAAATGGAGAGTCTGATCGCGCAGATTCCCGGCGTGCGGGACGTCACCAGCGATCTGGCGATCACCAGCCCGCAGGTGGAGGTGGAGATCAATCGCGATAAGGCCGGTGCGCTGCAGGTGAGCGCCAATGCGATTGAGAGCGCGTTTTATGACGCCTATGGCCCGCATTGGGTATCCACCATTTACGCGGCTGTCAACGAATACGAAGTGCTGCTCGAACTGAAACCGCAATTCCAACAGGATCCGAACGCGCTCTCGCTTCTGTATTTCAAGGGAACGACGGGAACTCTGGTGCCGCTCGACACGCTGGCGACTATGAAGACCGATGTCGGGCCGCAGGCGATCAACCACAACGGCCAGCTTACCGCGGTCACGATTTCGTTCGACTTGATGCCGGGCGTCGCGCTAGGGCAAGTAACCGACAAAATTCGCGCTCTTGCGGTCGCGACCTTGCCGAACACGATCAGTACCAGCTTTCAGGGCGCGGCCAAGGCGTTTGAAAGCTCGCTGGGCAACCTGTGGGTGTTGTTGATTATCGCGATTATCGTCGTGTACATCGTGCTGGGAATTCTGTATGAAAGCTACATCCACCCGATCACCATTCTTTCCGGTCTGCCTTCGGCCGGATTCGGTGCGTTGATCACGCTGTACATCTTCCACATGGATCTGAACATTTACGCGTTCGTCGGCCTCATCATGCTGATCGGTATCGTGAAGAAGAACGCAATCATGCAGATCGACTTCGCGCTGGACGCGGAACGGAACCAGGGAATGCCTCCCGAAAAGGCCATCTACCAGGGCTGCCTGATCCGCTTCCGTCCCATCATGATGACCACCATGGCCGCGCTGCTGGGCGCGGTTCCCATTGCGGTCGGATACGGCGCAGGCGGCGAGGCCCGGCAGTCCCTGGGGCTGGTGGTGGTGGGCGGACTGATGTTCTCGCAACTGGTTACGCTGTATTTGACGCCGGTGTTTTACACCTACATGGCTCGCATGCAGGATTGGCTGGGGCGGAAGAACAAGAAGAAGACTCCCGTCGCGACTGAAGAGGTCGCGCCGACGCCAGCCTGAGGCCACCTACCAGCGCTGTTCCGTCGCGTAGGAGAAGTTCGAAATATTTCGGGCTTCGCCCTCGATCGGCTCAAACACGGATTGGACCGCCACGCGTCCCGGTCCGAACAGGCGCAGCCATAGATATCGATTGCCCCAATTTCCCCAGCCGCTGAACATCGAACTGGGACGCTCGAAGTGCAAGTGCATCTGCACCAGCGGGTCCTTGAAGATCAGGGCTGACGGTTTGATCAGAATGGTCTGACCCGGACCCAGTTCGCGGACGAAGACGTTTCCTCCCGCGTGCAGGAGCAATAATCCGGGAGTGTCGCCGGCAGAGAACCGATCCATGAACATCCCGATCGGATAATGGGTCTCGGTATCGTCGCCGGACCGGGTGCTGAACCACACGTTGGGATTGAACCAGTCATACGCGACCTGGGTATTCGCGGCCAGGAACAAATGCTCGCGCACATCCACGGATTCGCCCGGTTGCAGCGGAAGGGCGATCAACTCGCCGGGATCGTCTTTTGAAAACGCGATATGCCCCGGACCTTGGGCTTGCGTCATGATCAGCGGCATGCCGGCAAAAAGGCGCTTCCACCCGCCCTTCAAAGACATAGTGGTGATTTGAATTTGCGGGTCCTTCCACAACAACACGTGATGCGCGAAGTAGACGCTGTCTTCAGGGGCAAGTTTCATGTCTGCGACGGGGACATATGCGCCTTCAATCTGGCAGACTGAGTTGCCAAATTGCAGTTTCGCCATATCCTTCCGGCCCGGAAGCTGGCCCCAGCCCGATCGGGTGACGACATTGTGGGCATGAAGTATCGCGCCACATTTGGGGCAACTTTGCGGGTCTCCGTCGAAGGCCGCTCCGCACCAGGAACATTTCGAAGAGGTCCCGCCGGAAGGCGCATCCTCAACCGGAGCTGGCGGCGGTTTGAAATTCGGCGACGGCGCGGGCAGTGGCGGCTGAACGTACGGTTGGCCGAAGGTCGGCGTGAAAGGCTGAGAATCGGGATCGAATACGGCTTGAAGAACCGCCGAAATTACGGGAGCAATAGACGGTGTGACTAGCGGTTGCGCCGGTGGATTGACAGGCATAGCAGGTGTGGCGTGCTTCACCGGGCTCCCACAGCCGACGCAAAAATTGGCGCCCTCGGAAACTTGATTGCCGCAATTGGTACAAAACATAAGCGCCTCTATTCGGTCTTGTGATGCACGTACATGGATTGAATTCCCACGCGGCCGGGACCTGTCAGCTTCGCCATGCTCATGGTCGAGCCCCCGAAAAACCCGGCGCCGAGCTTCTGGAACTCGACGTCCATGTTCACCGACGAGTCTTTATAGAGGAAAGCTCCCGGTTCCACCATGATGCTTTCGCCCGCGCCCAGACGGCGCTCAAACACGTTTCCGTAGCCGTGCAGGATCAGCAATCCGGGAGTGCTGGTGGTGATGAAACGATCCATGTACATGCCCTGGCCGCCGAACAAAATGTTGGTCAGGCCCTTCACGCGCACGAACGAATAGCTGATCTGATGAGAGGACAAGAGGAACGCGTGCTCCCGGACGTCCAGCTCCATGCCTGGATGCAAGGGAAGCACTACCAGTTCTCCCGTGGCATCGCGCGAAAAAGCGATGCGGCCCGGACCCGTGGCCACGCTGATCAGGAACGGCATTCCGGCGAAAGCTCGCTTAAGCCCTCCGGATAACTGCATCAGAGTCAACGGGACGTGCTCATCCTTCCACAACATCACGTGATGCTCGAAGAAAATGGAGTCGCCGGCTCCCAGGTTGATCTCGGCCACCGGAACGATCTCGCCTTCAACCTGGCAGGTGCTGGAGCTGAAGTGAATCTCGGTCATGTCGCGGATCCGCGGCGCCTCGCGCCAACCCGATTCGCTCACCAGATTGCGGATGTCCAAAGGAGCTCCGCAGGCGCTGCACGAAAGCGCCGTTTTTGGATTCATCGCCTGGCACCACTGGCATTGAATGCGTTCCAGCGGCTCAGCCGCCGGCAAATGAGAGACAGTCATTCGTGAGTCCTTCTTTTGAGAGGATACCGCGACGCCGCAACTAATAGCGCCGGAACTGGTTCTTATAGATGTGATCGTGTGTGTTTAAATGAGAACACTTGGAGGAAGTCAATACGAATGAAAATCTACTACAGTACCGCGAGGTGCTTAGTTCTGCCGTTTCTAGCTGCCTTGCCAATTCTGGCGCAGCCGCAAATCGGCGGGGGGACGTGCTCGTCGTCGACTCTGAACGGAACCTATTCGTTAACCTTGAGCGGACGCGACCTGAGTTCCAGCGTGATCTTCACCAGCCTGCTGCAAGGGATCGGAACGGCGACGTTCGACGGCTTGAGCAAGGTGACGTTCAACCTGACCAATAATACAAACAAAACGTCGGGTTTAGCGCAGACGCAATCCGGCACCTACAGCATTCAATCCAACTGCATCGGCACCGTGAGCATCACGTCCGGCGACACGGCGACTTACACTCTGGGCGTTTACAACAACCCGACGGGTACCGCGGCCACGGCCTATTTCATCACCGGCCAGGATGGAACCTACTCTCTGCTGGGCAGCGGAAACACCGTGCCTGCAACCTGCACCGCCGGCACGCTCACCGGGACGTACGCATTCAACGGAAACGGAGACGCGCTGACATCGGGCGCGATTTCGGGAGTGAACGACATCTCGGGGCTGCTCACATTCGATGGGACCAGCGCTGTTCTCGGAACCTGGTTGGTGGCCGCCAGCGGCACCTCGACGACCAGCACAATTTCCGGAACATATAGCGTGGCCTCCGGCTGCACCGCAACCGCAACAGTGAAAGATACGTCCGGCAATTCCTACGCACTGGTGTTCACGATCACATCGACGGCCGGCGCGTTCATCAACAGCGGTGTGAGCCCACTGATCATGTTCAGTGCCAGCGGGAGGCCATTATGAAAATCGCTTTCAGTCTCGGCCTGTTGACGATCCCCTTCCTGGCGACGGCCCAAACGACTACGACGCCGGTAACCTGCACCGCCGCGACGTTGACAGGACCCCATTCGTTGATGCTGTCCGGTCGCAATCTTTCTTCGACCGCAGCGCTGTCCAAAGTTGCGCTGAGCGTTGGTACAGCGACGTTTGATGGCGTCAGTGGTGTCACATTCAGCCTGACGACCAATACCAACCAGACCGGAGGCACCGTGCAGCCGATGTCGGGGACGTATACTCTTCCAGCGACCTGTCTCGGCACCCTGAACATCACCACCGGCGATACCGCGACCTATACGCTGATCCCGTATAACTCTGGAAAGAACTTCACCCTAACCGGGCAAGATGCCACTTACGCCTTTACGGGTAGTGGCGGCACAGCGCCGGCGGCATGCGTGACGGCGACGCTATCCGGTTCGTACGCGTTCACCGGCAACGGTTATTCGCTGAACGCGGGCGCGATTACGGGAGTCAACACCATTTCGGGCTTGCTGCAATTCGATGGCGCGGGAGCGATCACGGGCAACTGGACGGTATCGACCGGCGGCAACGCCACGCCCGACTCGGCCACGGGGAAGTATACCCTAGCGTCGAACTGCACGGGGAACGCGACCGTTACCGATTCCGCCGGCGCCACCTACAATTTCTTGTTCACGGTCACCTCCACAGACGGCGCGAACTTCCAGCTCCTCCTGGCTAATTCCACTAGCTCGTTTACGGGAAATGGACATTCCACTTTCACGAATCCGGGACTCGCGGTGGAGTTGGCGGCCGGCGCCTCGCTGACGGTTCCCGCCGGTAGCCTGTTCAGCATCTATGGTTTCGGGCTAACCACGGGAGCGGCGCAGGCGACCAAGTTTCCGTTGCCGAGCACGCTGGCAGGTGGAAGCGTTACGGTGAACGGCGAAGCGGTGCCGCTTTATTCCGTCGACAACAAGGCCCTGGGAGCAGAGGGTCTGATCAACGCACAAATGCCCCTGGATATTCAGCCGGGCGTGGCTACTCTGGTCGTGAAGAATGGAACTGCGGTCAGCAACGCCGTGGCGATTAACATCCCGGCGACGGCTCAGCCTGGCGTTCTGGTTTACGGCGAGAACAACCACGCAGTCGCTCAGAATTTCAACGATAACTACTCGTTGAACTCCGACTCGACCCCGGCGAACGTGGGCGATGTCGTCGTCGTGTATTTCACGGGCGGCGGGCCGGTACGGGGCGGAAACGCGCTCACGTCGGGCGGTCAGACGCCGTCCCAGCAATATCCCGTGTCAGAGAGCTACAGCGCAACGCTGGCCGGGGTAACGGCGACACTGGATTACGTCGGACTGGTGCCGACCACGGTGGGTGGTTTTTATCAGGCGGACGTCGTGGTCCCCAAAGTAGCCTCGGGAGATCGCAATTTGGTACTGACCATCGGCGGGAAGGCGTCCAATACGACGCAAATTTCCGTCAAATAAGAACGCGGCCCGGGGGGAGAATCGACTCTGCCCGGGCAATCATGACCACACTTCCCGAACCCTGGCTTCGCGGTCCCCTGGCAGAGGTCGATCCTCTTCTTGCGCCCATCCTCTATTCGTTTCGCCAGGCGCGAGAGGATCTCGCGTCTCACACCGAAGGACTTACAGTCCATCAAATTTGGTCGACACCGTACGGTTTCGGCTCGGTTGGATTTCACATGCGGCACATTGCCGGCAGCACGGACCGGCTGATCACGTATCTGAAAGGGCACCAGCTTTCCGAGCAGCAGCTTCACGCCCTGAAGGCCGAGAAAGAGCCCGGCGTGTCGCGAGCAGAACTTCTTGCTGACCTGGAGCGCAGTTTTCAACACGCGGAAAGTGTAGTGCGCGCGCTCCATCCCACGACGCTCGCTGAGTCACGGGAAGTCGGGCGTCAACGATTGCCGACGACGGTCATCGGATTGTTGACGCATATCGCCGAGCACACGCAACGGCACGTGGGCCAGGCTATCAGCGCGGCGAAGCTGGCCCGCCGTTTTTCCTGACGATCCAGGTCGTCATGGAGCGCTGGCTCTGAACGATTGTCGTCTTCAACGGGTCCAGCATCCGGCCGCCGAGCGACTCGGTCAAGCCGCACAGAAGTTGTTCGTCCACCAGGTAGCGCTCCGACCCGTCGGGTAAATGGAAGCGGCGCCCGGAGATTTGCCGGATTTGAGCTTCCAGTCCGATCGAAGACGCTAGCCGGCAGAACAGCAGGCCTCCCGGTTTTAACACGCGCCACGTGCCGTCGAGCATCGCGTTGAACTGCTCGTCATCGCGTGCGAAGTGGAGCACGGCGCTGCTCAACACCACGTCGGCGAATGCATCAGGAAACGACATTCGCTCTATCGGCTCGATGCGGAAACGGTCCGGCGCGAGATCGGATTGAAGCTGACGCGCGCACTGAACGGCCAGCGGGTCGATGTCGACGCCGTACACGTCGTAGCCGGCGCGCAGCAGATAAACCAGGTTGCGTCCGCCCCCACAGCCTGCGTCAAGAATCCGCATTCCTGGCGTGATGCGTCCCCGCAGGAGCTGGTCGAATAAGTAAATGTCTATCGGCCCGAATTGTTCCTGAAGAGCGTACATTGAATTGGCTGGGACGCAGGGACTCGAACCCCGATACGCAGATCCAGAGTCTGCAGTCTTACCATTAGACGACGTCCCAGCACGCGGCAGGTTCTTTCCTATAATATCGCGAGGGCTGGTCACTTTGCCTGAAGAGGCTTCAACCCGAATTCGATATGCAGACGCAGGCTGTAGATCCACACCGGGCCGCGATCCTGGTTATAGGCCGGGTTCACCACGTGCTGAGCATCGATCGCAGCGGTAAAGCCGCGCGTCAGATGCGCACTGTAGTAGCTCTCCCACAAATATTCCGGTGCGTAGTTCAGCCTGCCGTCGCCGATCAGAAAATCCAGGCCGCCATGCGCCAGATATGACGCGTGCACCCCAGAAAGTCCGCTGGCCGCGAAAGAAGTTGCCACCACGTCCAGCTTCCGGTTCCAGCGCGTCCCCCTGAACGAGACTCCGCCTTCAGCCAGACGATCGATGGCGGTGAAGGCGAAACTCTCGGTCTTGCCGTCGTTCCAGCCGAGCCTGGTGAAAACGCCGAGATCGTCCGTGATCGCCTGATCCGCGCTGATTCCGGTTCCGTACTTCAGCGTGCCCACACGACGCGTCGCAACCACGTCCGGCGTGGTTCCGGTTTGGTCCGCGAGTTTGAGGGCCTCCGCGTAGGTCCCGGCTTGCGCCCGATTCGCATAAGCGAGCAGTCGAATCGCGCCATCGCGCTTCCGAATCGAGTATCGCCGTTCGGCCTGGTAAGACTGGCCGTGATCGCGGAACAGCCGCCGGTCGAATTGGGAGCCGTTTGCGACCTTCGGTTCCGCCGCGATGCCGTATTTAAGACTCCAGTTCCTGGTATGAAATTCCTGCACGATTCCCCACGTGTAGCCGCGCGTATCGGCCGGATAGTCCCACGCGCCGTTGTACATCACGCCCCAAGCCAGGAATTGTTCACGCGGATCGTGCGAGTAACTGTTATCATCGAAAAAATCCGTGACGGTAAACCGGCCGGCATAGATCGAATAGCGGGTGACAGGCCGGTTGCCTGCCAGTTGATTCATGTCGCTCTCCACATGCTCGGTTTCCGAGCCGAATCCGAAGTCGTGTTCAATATAAAGGCGCGCAATGTACGGCTTCGGTTCCGCGCTGGCCACGCGCGGGATTTCGCCATTGGGTGGATTCGCAATCCCGTCGACGTTGCTGAATCCTTTTCCACCCGCGATTTCAGGATCGAAATAGATCCGCGTGTTCTTTTCTAGGCGCGCGCCGAAGAACAGCGTGGTGGTAAGGGAGACGTCGCGCTCCGGATAATCCTGCAAACTGAGCGGACCCGTGTAAGGCGCGCGAAACGTCCCATGATAGTCGCCGATCGAAGTGGCTTGATAGAACAGATTCCAGTTTTCGAAAGGCGGTCCATCCGCTGGAGGAGTCGCGTCGGCTTGTTGAGCGGTTAACTGGAGGGGAGCAACGAAAACCAAAAGGAGAGCCCCGGCCAAAATGGCGCGGTTTCGCGGTCTGATCATCATCGGCTCTTCATGGTCTTTGACGAAAGTTTCGGCGACATGTCAGTTGCCTTCAGATTCGATTACATTCCTAAAGGATATACCCCATGGGGTATATGAGTCAAAAGGAAGGCGGTCAGCCCGGCACCTGGAATCGATACCCGACCCACGGCTCGGTTAGCAGGAACCGCGGATGCGACGGATCTCGCTCGATCTTCTTGCGGAGCTGATTTACGAACACGCGCAGATACTCCACCTGATCGCCGTAATCGGGGCCCCATACGGCCTGGAGCAGCCGGGCATGTGGAATTGGCAGATTCGGATTCGCCACGAAGTACTGCAGAAGATCGAACTCCTTCGGAGTCAGCCGGACCTCTTTCCCTTTGGAAATTACGCGCCGAGTGGCGAGATTGATTTCGACATTATCCAGGCGGATGGTCTCCCCGCCTCCTCCGACCGAAGCGGGAACACGGCGCATCGCAGCCCGGATGCGGGCCAGCAACTCCTGCATGCCGAACGGCTTGGTGACGTAGTCGTCCGCGCCGGCGTCCAGCGCCGCGACTTTGTCCTGTTCCGTGTCATGCACGGTCAACATGATGACGGCGACCTCGGACCCTTCGCGAATCTGGCGGCAGGTTTCGACTCCTCCCATCCCGGGCATGTTCATGTCGAGAAGAACCAGATCGAAGCGGCTGTTGCGCAGCGCCGCCAGCGCGTCCTCGCCGTTGCGCGCGTCGGTTACTTCATACCCTTGCGCGGTCAGTGTGGCGCGCAGGACGCGGCGAATCTGCGGTTCGTCGTCCACCACCAGGATTCGGCCCGTGCTCATTTCTGACACTCCTCGACTGGAAGAATCACGCAAAACGTCGATCCGGCGCCGGGCTCGCCTTCAATCCGGACCTCGCCGCCGTGCGCGCGTGTGATCTCCCGCGCAATGAATAGGCCAAGTCCCGATCCGGGCACGTAGCTCTTGGTCGGCTGGCGGCGATAAAACTTGTCGAAGATCCGCTCGCGTTCACGCTCCGGAATTCCGGGGCCGCGATCGGTGACGCGGATGGCAACGAAACCATCCTCCAATCCAGTAGTGACATCGATGGGCGTTCCGGGAGGCGAGTATTTCAGCGCGTTGTCGATCAACTGCCTGAGCGCCAACGCGATCAGATCCCGGTCGGCGAACACGTGAGGCAGCGCTGGATTCACCACCAGTTTCAACTCTCTCCCCTCAGCCCGCGATTCGAAATGTGCAATCACGCGCCGTAAGAGCTCGCCCACGTCAAGCGATTCCCGTTCCAGGCGGATTTTGCCGGCATCGATCTGGGCCATTCGCACGGCCTCGGTCACCAGCAGGCTGAGGCGGTCGGTCTCTTCATCAATGATGGTCGCAAGTTCGCGCGTCTGCCCGGAAATCCCGTGGTCCGACAGAATCGAAGTGGATCCCGCTTTGATCGAAGTCAAGGGGGTCTTGAATTCATGTGCGATCGCGTCTAGCAGCGTGGACTTGAATTCTTCGCTTTGGCGAGCCGCTTCCGCGCGACTGGCAGTTTCCTCGTTGCGAACCCGTTCGAGCGCGATCGCCACCAGGTTCAGCAAAGCTTGCAAGGCCCCATCGGAAAGCGAAAGGCCTTTCAATGCCAGCCCTCCGATGGAATGGCCGCCCAGCATGATCGGCGCCACCAACTCCTGCGCGGGCGCGTCCGTAAGGCTAGACCCGCTGATTGCAACTTGTTTCAGCTTGCTCTCGATGTCGGGCAAATGCTCCCCTAAATCCTCCGGTCCGCCTCGAAAAAACTCACGGGACTGCGCATCGTATAGAACCACGCTGCGGCATTCGAACACTTCGGCAATATGGCGCGCGGCCTGCCCACCGGCCGGCTGCGATGGCTCGGTCAGCAAGATGAATCGGCTCAATGCGTACAGCTGCTCCGTCTCGCGCTGCCGAGACTTCGCTTCCGCGGCCTGCCGTTTCTCCCGATCCGAAACCTGGCTGGCGATGAGCGCCGTGGCCAGAAACGCGAACAAGGCTACCCAGTTCTGGGGATCGGCGATGGTAAATTGCCCGATCGGCGGCAGAAAGAAGTAGTTAAAGCACAGCATCGCAACCACCGACGCCAGTACCGCCTCAATCAATCCCCACGCAGTGGCGATCGCGAGAACATCCAGAAGATAGGCGAATCCAGCCGTAATGGCGTTCACTGAGATCACGCGTGAGCAGAGGACAGTGGTTGCGGCGACAATGGTCAGGGTCAGCGCCAGACCGCGAATTAAGCGTCCGAAGCGAACAGGCAAGTTTTCATTGTATCCGCGCTGCGCCGGAGGTTCGCCGACGGGTCTGCGAGTACCGGCGTAAGCCGTACCGAAGTACCAACTGAATTTGAGCCCGCCATCCTATTGCCGCGTCAGCCACGGATTGGCATGCTCGTAATTGAAATGAGCGACCGCAATAACCCTTCCGACCGCCGCGGCACGGACCGCATGGACATCGAACAGGACGTCCGTTATCGCATCCTTAATAAGAAGGATGCCCAATTGGAGTCGTCCGGCAAGACAGTGAATATGTCGAGCTCCGGTGTTCTGTTCACCACCGACCAGATTCTTCCGCCCGGCCGTCGCGTCGAGCTCTCCATCAACTGGCCGGCTCAGCTCGACAACAAGTGCGCCTTAAAGCTGGTGGCGCGCGGGCGCGTCGTGCGATTTGCAGAGGGCCGCGCCGCGCTCGAGATCATGCAGCACGAATTTCGGACCAGATCCGCCCGCGCGGGCGGCTGACGCAATCTCTTTTCAAAGTCTTTTCACGGCCTCTTCGACTTCGCGCGCAAGATCAGCGTAGGATTCCCCTCGCAGTTCGATCGCGGCGCCGATCCGAACTTCGACTCGTCCCGGGTGTGGCCATTTCGCATTGCGGTTCAACACCTTCTCCAAGCCGTAAATTCGGATCGGAACCACGGGCGCCTTCAGGTGCGAGGCGATCATTCCGACGCCTGGCTGAAACGGATGCAATTCGCCCATAGCAGAGCGGTCGCCTTCGGGAAAAATCAGAATCGACCATCCTTCTTCGACCAGTTCGCCCATATAGCGAATGGTCTGTCCGGCTCCGATCTCCCGCTGCGGAATTGGAAACGCGTTGAAGACGAATGTCGACAGGCGATACAGCAAGGTGTTCACGAATCGTTCGGAGAACGAATGTCGCTGCGGGAAAAAGTGCGCGTCAAAAAACTCCTTCGCCATCGCCGTGGCCAGCCGATAGCGGTAGCGTGCGGGTAGGCTGGCGAGGATCACCGGCACGTCCAGGTGACTCTGATGATTCGACGCGAAAATAACGGGTCCGCGCAGGCGATCGAGGTTCTCCCTTCCACGAACATGAAGATGCGCGAATATTCGAGCCAGCGGGAGCAGGAAACCAGGCAGTGCGACCCTACGCACCGATCTTGCGATCAGGCCGCGGTTGTACTCCGGGAACCGAATCGGCTCGGCGGCGATTGGCGCGGGACGAGCCAGGTCGGCAACAGTGTGGACCGCTGAAAAGGCTCGCTCGTCGATATCCGCGCCGAGTTTCTGCTCCAGTTCAATCATCAACTGCACGCGGTCGAGCGAGCTAAGCCCCAGTTCATCGAGTGTCGTTTCGGGCGTAATCGTCCGGCCGGGCGCATATTTTTGCAAGAGGGCAGTCATTTCGTCTCGCGCTTTGGGCGCGACCACGCCCGTTTCCACCGCCCGCGCAATCTCAGCGTGTCGCAGCTTGCGCGTCGTCATGGTGCGCGGCAACTCGTCGCCGGTCCAGATGGAGACCTGACGGATCTTCTGATGATCCTCCAGATTCTGATTCGCCTGGCGGACGATTTCATCCGCATTTGCGCCTGGCTCGAGCACCAGGACCGCCTGCACTCGCTCCTTACCGATCACCGCGGACTCGCGCACGCCGGGGATGGTGTTGAGCACTTTTTCCACGTCCTCCGGAAAGACCTTCAATCCCTCAGGAGTCACGATGATTTCTTTCTTTCGCCCGCGGATTCTCAGATGGCCTTCGCTGTCCAGTTCGCCGATGTCGCCGGTGTGAAACCATCCGTCTTCGAACACGGCTTCGGTTTGCGGGGGCGACCCGAAATAACCGCGACTCACGTTCTCGCCTCGCACCAGCACTTCACCATCGTCCGCGATGCGCACTTCGACGCCGGCCAGAGGCTTCCCCACTGTTCCGCCGCGCACGTGAAACGGATGGCTCAACGTCACGATTGGCGCCGTTTCCGTCAGCCCGTAACCCTGCACTACCAGGTATCCCATGCGCGACCAGAACTGCTCCAGGCTGGATGAAAGGGGCGCGCCGCCGGAAATGAAACACCAGAACTTCCAGCCGAGCCACCGGTGCACCCGACGAAACCGCCACCATCGCATCGGCCATGGCCCGCGCGCTCGGGTTGCATCGTCGACTTCAGGAAAGTATCGGGAAGCAGCCTCACGCAACACTTCGAGAATCTTCGGCACCGCCACCAATGCCGAAATGCGCCTTGACTGGATCTGCCTGGCGATCTCCTGAGCGCTGGTTCCCGTAATGAACACCACCGACACCGGAATCAACGGCGGAATCAACAGCGCCAGCGATTGTCCGAACAGATGGCTTAGGGGAAGTAAATTCAGAATGCGCAAGGGCTGAAACGGACCCGCGTATTTCCGGTACTTGGCGATTTCTTGAGCCACGGGCTCCAGGTTCGCCAGTAGATTGCGATGCGTGATCACGACGCCTTTGGGCTCGGCCGTCGTACCCGATGTGAACACGATCTCGGCCATGTCATCCATCGCCAGGTCAGCGGGCTCGATATGCGACGACTCCGAGCCCTGCTCGATGTCGACGATACGCCACACGGGCGCCGCCATCGCCGGTACGGCAACTCGATCGCCGATCAGAATCACTCGCGCCTGCGCTTTTTCCGCGATGCGTTGAAACAAAGCCGCCGACGATTGCGCATCCACAGGGACCACGATGACCCCGTCGAGCAGGCACGCCCACAGTGCGGCAACCCACCCTGGACGATTCTCCGACCAGATCGCCGCCGCATCGCCCTTGCCAATCCCGTGCGCCCGAAACCGCACGCGAAGCGCCTGCGCCATCTGGGCTACTTGCCGGTAGCGATACGTGCGCCCGCGATAGCCATCGTCATAAACGATGAACTCCGCATCCAGATTCGCGGCTCGATCCAGGTATTCCGCCAGATGACCTTGCGTGATCAGTCTCCCTTAGATAGTGTAGAATCCTGGCGGTATTCCATATGAGATCAAGGCGCTTCTTCGCTCTGTTCCTGTTGGTGTTCGCGATGATGTCCGCGTATCAGTCCGCGCCCGGCGCGAGTCACCTGGCCGATCCGTTCTCTGCTGGCTGGATGCTGAGCGACACTAACGGCGACGGCATCGTCGATTTCATCGCCGGAAAAGTGGTGGTGCCCGCGAATCCGACCGCCGCGGAGAATGCAGCAGCCGCCGACGTTGCCGCCCGCTTGGGATTCGCAACCACCGGATTTACTCCGCCCGTAGTGATCGGCGCCGACGAAGATCGCTCCGATGGTCCGCGTATTTACATCGGTGGTCGCACGGAACACGTCAATGAACTGCAGCCTGAAGAGGGCGGCGTATTCGCGCTCGATTCAAATCTCCTCATCGTCGGTCATGATGATGCAGGTATGCTGGCGGCCGCGGAAGCCTTCGCCGCGCGCGCGCCTTACATCTGGCGCGTTCCCGGTCAAACGCTCTCGACGATCGCGCCGGCCGTCGACCCCACAGCTCAAATCGCCGGGATCACTTTCCTCAAGGGTAAAGCGGGCGTCAATCGAATCTTCCTCACCTCACGCAATGCAGTAACCGCCGCGACGCTTGACGCCGCGCTGACGAAGCTCACAACGGTTCACGAACTTATCGTCGCCGCGAATGGAACCACCGTTTCTGCCATCAGCTCGAAGCCGCCTCCAGCCATCCCGGCTGCGCCTCAAGCGGCCGATGCTGCGCCTGCCGCGGACGCAGCGCCTGCCGCCGACGGTGAAGGAACTGGTTCCGCCCGTCTCGACCTCGCGACCCTCTATACCATGCGTGGCCTGTTCCGCGGCACACCGCGCATGCCCATCCCGTCAAATCTCGACGGCCAACTCTACGTCCCAGCGGGGCGTTCCGGAATCGCGATGGCAAATCTCGCGGCTCGCATGGGCCTGGAAACGACGGGGATCACTCTGCCGCTGGCGACGCCAGCCAACGTTGCCACGGTTCGCGATGTCCGCACCAAGTCGGTGGTTTCTGAAGGCTCCAACGTCGGTAAAGAGGCTGTGGAAAAACTGCATGTCGAAGCGCCGGCTCTGCCCGACGCGCCGCTTTCCGCCGGCGAAGGCGAACTGCGCATTGTAGATCGGGCTTTCGGACGCCAGCCCGCGGTTCTGGTCCGCGGCGATGAAGCGGGTCAATCGACCGCCTTGGGTCTGCTCGCCGGGCATTTTCCGAACCTCTGGGAGCCGGGTAAACCCTATCTTTCGCTCGAAGAAATCCGCTACGACCTGCATCGTTTCTTTTCGCTTCGCTCCTCCGCCGGTCAAGCAGCGGTGGCCGTGTATCGACTGGATAAATGGGCGGAAGAAATCAAAGGCGCCCGCAACGTCGAAGCGAAGGTCTATGTCGACGTCGCCGATCCAGGCCTGAAAGACCTGGTTCGAGGCGAGCTTCAGAAGCGCCTCAACGTATCTGAAGTCAAGGTTGACACCGGCAGCCTACACGCCGGCACGCAATGCTGCGAAAAACTTCCCGCACTGCATTATCGCGAGCCCGGATACATGTTTCATCCAGGCACGCCCGCATTTCAGGAAGACATCGTGATTCCGTGGGAGGGAACGCGGCTCATCAATGCCGTGAAGGAATCGCTGCCGAAACTCAAGTCCGGCGAACCGGTAAGACTGGTCGCCCGTGTCAGCGAAGGCTCCGAAATGCGGCAGAAGCTCACGCGGCAGATCGAAACGATGCTCCCTAAGTCGAGCCATGTGGAAGTGTTGTGCGCTTACAAACCCGGTCTGAGCTGGCTGATGGACGAAATCGCACCGCAGCTTAAAGGCAAGCACGTCGCCTCGATGAAGATCGAGTTCAAGCCCAACGAGGATCCGACCGGAATGCGCGTCATGTTCTCGCGCGCGCGCTGGGTGCAAGAGCTTTACCCCGTGGATGAGCTGTTGTCGAAAGAACTTGCCATTCCGCTAGACAAGATCCAGCTCGCGGAGCTCGATCCGGCGCCGAAATTGCCGACGTATCGAGTCCACGCCTATGACGCCGCGGGAAAAGACATTCTGACGCGCGACTTCACCGTCACTACCGTCGAGCGAGCTTACAACGGAGTGATGCCCGAGTATGAGCGCGTTCAGGTGGATACCGGGTGGGTGCGCATGGAATCCGGTTCGACGGTAGTTCTGGATCAGCGCATCCCCACCGACATCGAAGAGTTCTGGGAACACTATCACAAAGACACTTTGCCCAAAGTATTTCGCATCGTGATGTCGCGGTCGCACGGCGAGCTGCGTCCCGAATTCGCGCCTCCGTTCGATACGCTCAAGATCGACGTCCATCTGAGCGAGCCGAACTATGAGCTGGGCCTCGACAAGGAGCGAATCTCCTCCCTCGAAGCGCTTCAGGAAGATACGTTTTACTCCACAGAGAATTTCGTGAACATCTTGGGCGATCTCGAAGCCAGCCGTGCGATCACTTACGTCGGAAGGATTATTCCCATCGTCCATGCATCCGATGAAGGCAAGGACGGCCATGTGCACATCGAGTTCTACGCCAAACCCGCCGGAAATCCAATGGTGGAGCTTTCCTGGACCGACGCGCAGGGTAAACGGCGTGAGCAGAAACGCGATCTCTGGGTTCTCACCGGACCCATGCAGCCTCGCCTTGTGGAAGCGCGTGTTTCCCAAAGCGGTCCTGAATCGCTGGGTTGGATGCTCTCCGCCGACTTCAAAGCAGACCGGCACGACGACTGGATGAAGCTTGAAGGAAAGGATCAGGTGGAACGTGGGATCTTCTCGGCCGAGCAAGCGCGCGGCCAGCTCCAATGGATCGAACAGATGCACGCCGCCGGCCTATACGAAGACGAGCTCGCATGGCCACACTTGAAACAGATGGCCTTCGAGTTCGAGTTGCCGCGCCCTCTGACCATGCCGGTCGAATCTCCCGCTCCGCGCGAGCATGCAAGCCTGAAAATTCCCGCCCCAGCGCACGCGCGTCCGATGATCGCGGATTTTGCGAACCGTCTGCATCGTTCGCAGCTCGTACAGTGGGATGAGCCGATCAGTCCCGACGAAAACGCGTCGATCCTGGCCGAGTTCGCCAAGCATCCCGGTGTCACCGCGTATTGGATGGGCCGCAGCTATCTTGGCGAGAATCTGTGGGCCGCCGACGTCACGCTGCCGACGCCATCCGAGCTTCGCTCGCCGGCCAAGGAAACCACGCTCAAAGCGTCCATCGTCTACTCCGGACGCCAGCACGCTAACGAGGTTTCGAGCACCAGCCACATCCTTAAACTCGGCGATCAGCTCTTGAACGACGCCGCTACGCGAGCCATGCTCAAACAGGTCAACGTGATTCTGCATCCCATCACAAACACCGATGGAGCGGAGCTCTCGGTGCAGCTCGCAGAAATCACTCCGAATAATATGCTGCATCCGGGCTATCACGGCGCGCTTGCGGCCGATGTGTCTACGGGCCAGACTGATCTCGATCCCGTTTATCCCGAATCTCGTTCGCGCCGCCAGTTGCTCGAATCCTGGCTGCCGGACGCATTCTTGAACCCGCACGGCTACCCGTCGCACGAATGGGTACAGCCATTCTCCGAATATTCGGGCTGGGTCACCAATCGCCAGGGAGCCAACAACGGCCGCACTTGGTGGATCCCGCGCGGCTGGTTTACCAGTCTTGCGTATCTTCGCGACGACGCGCATCCTTACAGCGAAAAAATCACGTATGAGTTGCGCGATCGCATCGTCGAAGCCGAGCGCGGTGTTCCCGGTCTGCTGGATCTCGAATCGCGAATGAACTCACGCTACGAACGTTTCGGCCAGCGCTGGCAGCCGGACAACATGCAACAACCCATCGTCAACGGCATTCGAATCTACATGGCGTTGAAAGGCGCGGGCGGTGGACGAGGCGGCGCCGGCGGAGGAGCCGCACCCGGCAGCGGGGGCGTCGGCGGAATTTCACCCGACGTGACTTGGGATTCGGGCTACACGGAGGCTCCCGACGAAACCGCGCACGGCGATTACATGAAGCTGATGGCCTCGGCTGGGCTTGCGTTCGATCGCGTCCATCTTGAGTACATGGCGAAGGGCAAACTGCGCATCAATCGCACGGAACGCGAGCAAGCCGGCAAAGTGACCTGGCGCATCGAGCGTCTGCGCCCCAATCTTCCCGCGTCGGAAACGGAGCCGTCGCGCCGTGAAACCGCAACTGGCAGTGGCAACCCTTAAAGTGTTCGCGCGATCTGCTCTGCGCCGCGGAGCGTCAGCGCCGCGAACGTGATGGTCGCGTTGGTGCAGCCTCCGGTCGGAAGCGTCGGTGCGCCGGCCAAAAACAAATTTGGATGATCGTGCGTGCGGCCGAAGCTGTCGCACACGCTCTCTCGAGGATCGTCGCCCATGCGGCAGCCGCCCGCGGGATGATCCTGATAGTTGCTCGCCTGCACGTTTAGAATCTTGGTATCGTTGGCCTTCGCGATCCGTTCGTAGATATTTTGAATGTGCTGATGCGTCGCGGCTTGCCGGGCCTCGGCCGCTTCATCCAGCCGATGCACGATCTTCGGCATCGGATCTCCGTGGCGATTCCGCGTCTCAGGGTCGAGCGTCAGACTGCTTTCGCGCGACGGTTGCGTGTCATAATACATCCGCACCCGCGCGACGCCGCGCGCCGTCTTCGCGCGCCAGTCATTCAATAGATCGTCGCCGAATAAAATCTCACCTTTTTCCGATTGCAGGCGCGGACGCCGGCCCGCGTTGCTCTCGAAAATCTGAATATCGTGCCGTACGAACGGTTTGTCCTTCGCACAACGGAAGAACTGGCGCGAGATTAGCGGAAACGGCTCATTCATGCCCGGATACAGCTTCGTGTTGAGCTCGATCTGCGCGGTGATAAACAGATGCCCGGTCATGTAGCGGCCCACCAGGCCGCTGCTGTTCGCGATCCCGTTGGGGAATCGCGAACTCTGCGAAAGCAATAGCAGGTGCGGCGTCCACGCGTATCCCGACGCCACCACGAATTGCCGCGCGCGATACTCCACCGCTTCGTCGCCATGCATACCGGTCGCGGCTACGATGTTGCTCGTCGTATCGTGCGGAATCAACCGGCGGATCAGTGTCTGATCGTGAAGCTTGATCTTCTTCTCCGCGAGCAGCCGCTGGAACGTGAAATCGGGCGAATAACGTGCTCCCGTCGGGCAAATCGTACACGTATTGCAGCGCTGGCACTGGACGCGTCCGTCATAAGGCGTCGTATTCTTTGCCTGCGGACAGCCGTAAAACGGAATTTCCGCGCGTTCGGCCCAACTTCGGATCTGCGCCAGGTTGTAAGTCAGCGGCATCGGTGGCATCGGATACGGTTCCGTGCGCCGATCCTCCGCGTGCGGGCTCGGCTCGCCCGAGACACCGATGCGACGTTCGGCTTCGCAGCTATATTTTTCCAGTTCCACCCAACTCAGCGGCCAATCGACCGCGAGCCCGTACATCGACCGCAAACGCAGATCTTCTTCCGAAAGGCGATTCGCATGACCCTGCCAGTGCATCGCGGACCCGCCCACCGCCATGGTCCGCGTAATGATTCCCTCGCCGCCTTGATCTTCGATGAAATCTCCCGGCCACGGATTTTCGCCGTAAAGAATCGATCGCCGCCGGTAGTTCATCCGATTCTCAAGGTCGAATAGCCGCTTGCCCGCTTCCACCACGATGATGTCGAGGCCCGGTTTCAGTTCCGACAGCTTCTGTGCCAGCAGCGCCGCGGAGATCCCTCCGCCAATGATGCAAATGTCTGATTCAAAGCGCGGCACCGGAACCTCCTTTGAGCGGCGCGGGCTCGGCTTCAGAATCTTTCAGTGTTCGGCACTGATCCTTCCCGATCGCGGCGTTGTAGGCGAGATCGTTCGCCTCGGGACTCGAGAAATAGAAACTCATTAGGTCGGAAACGACGTAATTGCCATCAGGAATCGAAGATAGATCCTTTACGTTGGCCGCACGCAACGCAGCCGCGATCGCATTCCTTCGCGCCGTAAGATCGCGCTCCGCCAGCGCTCCGGACGCGAGCTGATCCAGTTGTTCCAGATACCGCGGCGCCGGCGATGCGCCCTTGTACCGCACCCTTGTGAATCCGTATCCCGGCTGCATTTCCGCTCCGGCGCGATACTCGCGAACCCAGCGTATGAACTGTACCGCGACCGCGTCCGTCTTCTCTCGACCCAGAGACGCGGGTAGAACCGCGGCGGCAAGCTCCTTAAGCGCCGCCTCGCGTTCTCCCGGAAACGATGCCCTTTGCGCCCACACCCGCACGCCGCGCAGCGGAATCGCCGTGATGATGGACTGAATCATTGCTCTCCGGCGCATGGTTTCCTCCTAGCTCTTATGCTGATCGAACCATCCCAGGACGTACAACATCTTTTCCATGTGATGGCTCGGTTTGCGCTGGATTCCGTGCGGCTCGCCCGGCACCCGAATCATCACCGCTTCGATCTTTTCCATCTTCAGCGCCTGATAATACTGCTCGGCTTCGGAAATCGGCGTGCGGTAATCTTCTTCGCCCGTCATCACCATCGTCGGCGTCTTCACCTTTCCGGCGACTGATAACAGAGATCGTTTTTCATACTGCTCCGCGTTATCCCACGGCATTCCCGGGAACCACACTTTTCCGACCAGTTCCATGATGTCGGTGGTCAATACGAAGCTGTACCAGTTGATCACCGGATACAACGCGGCCGCGGCGCGAAACCGCGTGGTGTGGCCGATGGTCCAGCACGTCAGCACCCCGCCGCCGCTGCCGCCGGTGACGAACAGGTTGTTCGAATCGACATACCCCTTCGCGACCACCGCGTCCACACCCGAATTCAGATCGTAGAAATCGTCGCCAGGATAGCTGTGATGAATCAGGTTGCCGAATTCCTCGCCGTAACTGGTGGACCCGCGAGGATTGATGTAAAACACCACGTAATCCTGCGCTGCCCATACCTGCTTTTCGATGTCGAACCGGTCGCCGTAATTCGCGAACGGTCCGCCGTGAATCTCCAAAATCATCGGATACTTGCGCGCTGGATTGAAATCCGGCGGCTTGACGATCCAACCCTCCACCTCGCGATTGTCCTTCGAAGATTTGAACCGGATCCCTTCCACTGTCCCAAGCTTCTTCTGCGCCAGCAGCCCCGCATTCACGTGGGTGATCGGCCTGAGCGCCGGATCGCTCACCGTCGCGACCGCGATTTCAGAAGGCGCGTCCGGACGCGTATACGTCGCCGCGAAGTTATCGTTGCGCGCCATGCTGAACGCGACGTTCCCCGAGTAAGCCGACCCTCCTCCGCCGATATTCCCTGTCAGCTTCTTCAAAACGCCGTCTCGCGAGTACTCACCGAGTTTGGTGTTCCCCTGATCGTCATACGCGAAAAACACGCCGCTGCCGTTCGCCGCCCATTCCGGATTCGCAACGTCGCGATCCAGCGCGCCGGAAAGGGCGTGCACTCCGCTGCCGTCGCGATTCATCACGTACAGCTTGGTCACCTGGTAGCCCTGATACTTTTCG
>Ga0209517_10003437_pt1 | contig 21495 bp, 21 predicted proteins | sample PeaSoiMetSII2010_FD_187695 | JGI IMG/M metagenome (GOLD analysis project Ga0209517, IMG submission 187695) | Peat soil microbial communities from Weissenstadt, Germany - SII-2010 (SPAdes) (version 2) | ecosystem: Environmental > Terrestrial > Soil > Wetlands > Peat | place: Germany...
AAAGTTCAAGTTCTCGATGTGGTCGAGAGCACCGAGCCGATTCGTCAGGTCTACGAGCCCGACAACCCTTCAGCCAATGATCAGGGAATGGTCTTTTACACGAACGTCAATACCGTCGCGGAAATGACCGACATGATGTCGGCGTCGCGCGCCTTTGAAACCAACATCGAGGTGCTGAATCGAGTCAAGTCGATGCAGCAATCGGTACTCAAAATGGGAGAAAGTTAAACATCATGACTATCACGAACACCGCAACCACCGCTAACCAGGGTGCATCCGCGTCCACCTCGTCGTCGACATCGTCCGCCGTGACCAGCAACGGCGGCATGTCCAGCATGTTCACGACCTTGTTGGTTGCGCAGATTCAGAACCAGGATCCGCTCAACCCCACGGACCCGAGCCAGTACATCACGCAGCTAGCCCAGCTCAGTCAAGTCCAAGCGCTCACCACGCTCACCACGCAGGGCAGCGCCAACGCGACCATGCTCCAAAACATGCAGGCACAGAATCTCGGCCTGGAGGTCGGCTCGCAGGTGAGCGTGAGCACCAATCAGGTGACCCTCGCCGGTCAGCCGGTTTCAGGCGATTTTACGCTGGCCAACAACAGCAGCTCGACCTCGCTGGTGGTGCAGAGCGCCTCCGGTCAGCAGCAGAGCATCGCGCTCGGCGCACAGTCGGCCGGCGACGTACCCTTCACGATCAACCCGACCTCGCTGGGCCTGCCGGCAGGCAGCTACTCGATCAAGGTCGTGACGAGCAGCGGCGAGACGCCCAGTACCAACGTGACCGGCGCCTTGAACAGCGTGAAAATTTCATCGTCGGGCAGCGCGCTGCTCAATGTGAACGGCGTCGGCCAGGTGCCGGCGTCGTCGATCGCCGCGTTCTACGGCTATCCAACAACCCCAACCAATTGAGCATCAGGAGACCGTCATGAGCTTCGATATCGCCCTCTCGGGCATCAACGCGATCAACAGTCAGCTTGACACCATCAGCAACAATATTGCCAACGTGAATACGACCGGTTTCAAGGCGAGCCGCGCCAACTTCTCCGCCACGTATTCAGGTCTGCAGCCGACGGGCACGGAGATCAACTCCTACACGCAAAGCATCGACCTCGGCGGGGATGTGGTGAGCACCGGCAACAGCCTGGACGCCGCCATCTCGGGCGAGGGCTTCTTCGTCACGAAGAATGCGGCCGGGCAGCAGCTATATACCCGTGCGGGCTCGTTCTCTCAGGATAAGAACGGCAACATCGTCGATAGTTTCGGCAACGACGTGCAGGGCTACGCTGCCGTGCCGGGCTCCACCACGCTCGGACCCATGGGCGATCTGGTGGTGCCTACCGGGCAAATCCCGGCGCAGGCGACCACCACGCTCAACTACGTGGCCAATCTGTCGGCCGATTGGACGCCGCCGACCGTGGCGCCTTTCAATGCGGCCGATCCGCAGACCTACAACAGCTCGAACGTCTCGGTGGTCTACGACTCGCTGGGTGTGCAGCACAGCTTGACGCAGTATTTCGTCAATACCGGGCCAAACCAGGATACGGTGTATTACAGCTTGGACGGCAATGCCGTCGCGGCGACCACCGCGATGACCTTCGGCGCGACCGGCGCATTGACCAACCCGGCGGCCCCCGTTGCCTTGGCTCTTGGTGCGCCGCCGGGCGCCGCGCCGCTGAATGTCAGTATCAGCTACCTCGGTACGACGCAATTTTCGGGCAGCGCCTCGACCAGCACGAATACCGCAAACGGCTACGCGTCGGGGACATTCACCGGGGTGCAGCTTTCCGATACTGGCGCCGTGGTCGCGCAGTACAGCAACGGGCAGACGCAGACCGTCGGCACCATCGCTCTGGCCACATTCCCGGACGACAGCGCACTGACTCCCGTCAGCGACACCGCATGGGCCGCTTCGACTGGCTCCGGCACGGCGCTGTACGCCACGCCGGGCACCGGCACGGTCGGCACCTTGACCGCGGGATCGCTCGAGCAGTCGAACGTCAACCTCACGGCGCAGCTCGTCGACCTGATGTCCGCGCAAAATAATTATCAGGCCAATTCCAAGGTGCTGCAGACGGAAAGCCAGATGCTGCAGACCCTGATACAAGCACTCTAAAGCGAACTATCATGGATGCATTGATTTATAGCGTCATGAGCGGGGCCGAGCGCACCCTGCGTGCAGAGCAGGTGCACGCGAACAACTTGGCGAATAGCGATACCGGCGGATTTCAGGCCGATCTCGAGACCGCGACCAGCCAAGCCGTCACCAAGGGTTATGGCTACGATGCTCGTCATATGAGCCGGCTCGTCGCGAACGCCGTCGACGGGCGCGCGGGGGTCGCACACGAGACGGGGCGCGATCTGGATGCGTCGATCGCAGGGTCCGGCTACTTCGCCGTTCAGGCGAAAAATGGCGAAGCCTACACGCGCGCCGGCAACTTCACCCTGGATCAGGATGGCACGCTGACGGTGGGCGGCCGGCCGGTGTTGGGCGCCGGCGGGCCCATCGTGCTGCCGACCTATAGCAGCGTGCAGATCGACACCGACGGCACCATTTCCATCCAGGCGCCCGGCCAGTCGCAGATGCAGCCGGTCGACCGGCTGAAGCTCGTCAAGGCGCCGGCGAGCGCCGTGGTCAAGGATCAGAGCGGACTCATCGTCGCACGATCCGGTCAGCCGCTGCCGGTCGACGACACGGTGACGGTGCGCAGCGGCCATCTGGAGGGCAGCAACGTTTCCGCGATCGACGAAATGGTCTCGACGATGGATCTGAATCGCGATTTCGAGATCCAGATGAAACTCTATACCGCTGCCGACAACATGGCTTCGGAAGGCAACAAATTGGTCGGCGAATGAATTTTCTCAAGGAGCAACAGCAATGAACCCCGCAATGTGGATCAGCAAGACCGGCTTGCAGGCGCAAGACGAACAATTACAGACGATTGCCAACAATCTCGCCAACGCCAACACCGTTGGTTTCAAGCGCGACCGCGCCGTATTCGCGGATCTTTCCTATCAGGTGGAGCGCCAGCCGGGCGCGCAGAACGCCGACGGAACGGTTTCTCCCACCGGCGTGCAGCTGGGCAACGGCACACGCCTGGTCGGCACACAAAAGGACTTCACCGCCGGCAGCACGCAGACCACGGGCCAGCCGTTCGACCTGGCCATCAACGGCCAAGGCTTTCTGCAGATCGAGACGGCCAACGGCGAGACCGCCTATACGCGCGCGGGCCAGCTGCAGCTCAATGCCCAAGGCCAGCTCGTGACCTCGACCGGACTGCTGCTGACTCCCGCGATCACCATCCCCGCAAACACGACCGCCGTGACGATCGGACAGAACGGCGTGGTGACGGCCACGGTCGCCGGCAAAACCGCACCGGCTCAGGTTGGTCAGATCACGCTGGCGACTTTTCCCAACCCCGCGGGCCTGGTCGCCTTGGGCAACAATCTGTTTCAGGAAACCGATGCGAGCGGACCTCCGACCGTCGGCGTGCCGGGGGCGGACGCCTTTGGCACGATCCAACAGGGCTCTCTCGAGGGCTCGAACGTCTCCGTGGTCGAGGAGATGGTGAATATGATTGCGGCGCAGCGCACCTACGAAATGAGCACCAAGGTGCTCTCGTCCGCCGATAACATGCTGCAGCTCCTCTCGCAGGCCGCGCATTGATGGACGCCTTGGTCCTGCGGCTGGGAGTCGTCGCCGCGGCGCTACTGCTGTCGGCGTGCAAGGCCATGTTGCCGCCCGAGCCCCACATGGAACCTCCGCCGCTGCCGGCGATCGCAGCCGTGCACAAGGGCCAGTCCGGCGGCGTGTTCGCCATGGAGACGCCGTGGGTGCCGGTTTCCGACAGCCGGGCCTTCCGGCCCGGCGATGCGCTGACCGTGACACTGGAGGAGGTCACGCAGGCGAGCAAGAGCGCAAATACCAGTTACGACAAGCAAAGTGCCGTTACCTTCGCACCCGCCGTGATTGCCGGCCACAGCCTCAAGACCGACTTGTCCCTCAATGGGGATCGCTCATTCGCGGGCACGACCGCGAGCACGCAGCAGAATGCGCTGCAAGGGTCGATCACCGTGATCGTTCAGGACGTGCTGCCGAACGGGATGCTGCGGATCAGCGGCGAGAAGAATTTGCGCCTCAATCAGGGCGAAGAGGTCATCCGCGTGGCCGGCTTTGTGCGCACGGCCGACATCGACACGGACAACCGCGTGTCGTCCCTGCGCATCGCCAATGCCGGCATCACCTACACCGGCCGCGGAACGCTGAACGACGCGAATCAACCCGGCTGGCTGATGCGATTCTTCACCGGCCCTTACATGCCTTTTTAGAGAGACTGCATGAACATTTACAGGATTGCCGTTGCGTTGGCCGTCGCAGTGGTCTCGAGCCCGACCTTGCTCGCTCATGCGGCCACGGTCGAACCCTTGGAGAGCCCGCGGTACGACAGGGCTCTGCGCTCCCTGGTGCACATCGAAGGCGTGCGCGAAAACGCATTGCTGGGATACGGATTGGTCGTCGGCCTGCAGGGCACCGGCGACGGCACGCAGGTGACGTTCGCGGGCCAGTCGGTGGTCAACATGCTCAAGCAGTTCGGCGTTCGGCTGCCGGAGGGCGGTGTCGACCCGAGGACCAAGAACGTGGCCACCGTGATGGTGAGCGCCGTCTTTCCGCCCGGTTACCGCAAGGGCCAGACCGTCGACGTGACGGTGTCCTCCATGGGCGACGCCAAGAGCCTGCGGGGCGGGCTCCTGCTGCTGACTCCGCTGCATGCCGCAGACGGCGAGATCTATGCGCTCGGACAAGGCAACCTCGTGGTCGGAGGCGTCACGGCGAGCGGCTCCAGCGGATCCAGTGTGACCCTCAACTCCCCGACTTCCGGACGCATTCCCAACGGTGCCACGATCGAGCGCGAGATCGAAACCGATTTCGCCACGCGCCCCACCGTGCTGCTGAGTCTGAATCTTCCCAGCTTCCAAACCGCGACCAATATTGTGCTGGCGATCAACGGCCGCTACGGCGATGTGGCGACGACGCGCGATGCGACCAGCGTGGAGGTCGTGGCGCCGACCAATCCGACTCAGCGCGTGGCCTTCGTCGCCGGCCTGGAGTCCCTCTCGGTCGCCGTGGGGAACGCCTTGCCGAAGGTGGTCTTCAATTCGCGCACCGGCACCGTGGTGATCTCGGAAGGCGTGCGCGTGCGGCCCGCCGCGATATCACACGGCGTTCTCAAAGTGGTGATCACCGAGGCCCCCATCGTCAGTCAACCCGCGCCCGGCAGCCGGGTCGGCCAGACCACCGTGGTGCCGCGCTCGCAGGTCAGCGTGCAGCAGGACGCCAAACACATGTTTCTATGGCCCGCAGGCGTCAGCCTCAAGGCGATCATCGATACCGTCAACAGCATCGGTGCCAACCCCGATGACATCATGGCCATCCTGCAGGCGCTGGATCAGGCCGGCGCTCTCGATGCCGAATTGGTCGTGATATGAGGGGCGAGACATGAGCCAATTCATCGACATCGCGATCCGCAGCGGTTTCGCACTGCCGGAAAACTCGGCTGGCGAGCCCATAGCCGTCGCCGCCGAAGATCAGAGCGGGATGGCGCCCGAGTACCGGGCGAAAGTCAAGCAAGCGGCCGAGAACTTCGAAAGCTTCTTCATCGAGCAGATCCTGCATCAGATGCGCCGCAGCATGCGCGAGATCGATCCCGACGACGCGGAGAACGCGAAACGGGGAGACAACGATATGCTCGACATGGTCGATACCATGTTGGCCGATAAACTGTCGCAACGGCACGCATTCGGCGTCGCCGATGCCATCCTGCGCCAGCTCGTGCCGGCAAACCCGCAGGATGGCGGCCTTAAGGTTGCGCCCAAGCCGGTCGCCTTAAACAAGTAATGCGCATCCGCGGTTCACATTCGCCACTGAGGTCTCCAAGCCTATGAGCATGATCTCTATCGCGTTGTCGGGTGCGAACGCGGCGCAAGCGGCTTTGGATGCGTCGAGTCAGAACACTGCCAACCTGCAGACGCCCGGCTACTCCCGCCAAGGCGTGGTGCTGGCATCCGTGCAGCCGCTGTACGACGGCGCGCAGGTGGCCGGCAGCGGCGTGGCGGTGACATCGATCCAGCGCTTCAGCGATCAATACACGAACCTGCAGCTTTGGAATGCGGCGTCCGGTCTCGGCCAAAGCACTTCGGCGCAGCCTTATTTCACTCAGCTTGAACAGGTGATGGGCGATACGACGACCGGCATCAGTGCCGGCTTGGACGGGTTCTCGAGCGCGCTCAATGCGGCCAGCGAGGACCCGTCCTCCGACCCGCTGCGGCAGCAGGTCATCGCGTCTGCGAGTTCTTTGGCGCAGCAGTTCAACTCGCAAAGCCAGCTCATGACCAATCAAATGACCGCCGTGGATCAGCAGCGCACCTCAATCATCTCGCAGGTCAACGAACTGACGACGAACATCGCCCAACTCAATGGCCAAATCGTCGCGGCCCAGGCCACCGGGACCAACGCGTCCGGCCTCCTGGACTCGCGCGACCAGGCTATCGGCAGTCTTGCGAGTTTCGCTTCCGTGCAGGTGGCGGATCAGCCCGATGGATCCCTCGATGTGTCGTTGACCAGCGGCCAGCCGCTGGTGGAAGGCACTACCGCCGCGTCGCTGAGCGCGACGACCAACCCAGACGATACGCAGACGCTGAATTTAAATTTCTCGAACGTCTCGTTCACGCTCAACGGCGCAGTGGGCGGCCAGCTGCAAGGCCTGCAGGACTTCCAGACCAACGTGCTCCAGCCCATGATGCAGTCGATCACCGGCATGGCGCAGCAAGTGGCAACCAGTTACAATAATCAGCTGGCCGCGGGCTTCACGCCGGCCGGAACGGCCGGCACGCCACTTTTCCAGTTCGTTCCCGCCGGGGCCACAGGCACTCTATCGGTGACCCCCGGCATCCAGACCAGCGATCTCGCATTTTCATCGGATCCCACCGCGTCCGGCGACGGCGGTAATCTCACGCAGTTGATTGCGCTCGACAGCCAGCCGGTGGCGCTGCCCGTCCTCGGCAACGTCACGCTGTCGGACGCGATGACGCAGATCGTGGGGACGCTCGGTACGCAAAGCCAAGAGAATCAGAATGCGGCTGCCACCGCGCAGACCGTGAGCGACCAAGCCGAGGCGACCTGGCAATCGGTGAGCGGCGTGAACTCCGACGAGGAAGCCACCAACCTCGTACAGTACCAACAGATGTATCAGGCCAACATGCAGGTCATCCAAGTGGCGAACACCTTGTTCGCCAACACGCTCGCCATGTTCAATCCGGCCGCGGTCATTTGAGGAATTCATGATGCGCATCGCTACGAATCAGTATAGGGACATGATGAGCACCGCGCTGCAGACCGCCACCGCGCAGATGGACGCCCTCAACCTGCAGCTTGCGACCGGGGAGCAGTACACGGCGCCGTCGCAAGATCCGGTCGCCACTGTGCAGCTGGATCGGCTGTCGCGCAACGAGGCCGACATCACCCAGTACCAGAGCAATATCACCACTCTGCAAAATAAGTTGTCGGTCAACGAGTCCTACCTGAACAGCATCTCGAACGACATATTGAGTGCCCATGATTTGCTGGTGCAGGCCGCCAACGGCAGTAATAACGCGGCCGACGAATCGGCGATCGCCTCGTCCCTACAGCCGTTGATGCAAAGCATGTTGTACACGGCCAACAGCACGGACGCAGAAGGGCACTACATCTTCTCCGGTACCATGACCAATACGCCCGCGATCACCTACAATCCGGCGGCGGCGATCGGAGCGCGATACACGTTTACCGGCAATGCCAATCAGCAGCTCGTCGCCGTTGGCTCCGGCGTGACGCAGCCGGCCAATGTCGCCCTGCCGCAGATGGCCACGCTGCTCAACCAGCTCGACACCGCGCAATCCACGCTCAGCGCGCCTGGCGTCAACGTGAACACACCCGCGGTAAGCGGCCTGGTCGCCGCCACAATAACCGGGGTCGAGACCGCGCTCGGCAGCATCAGCGGAACAATTGCGAGCCTGGGAGGCGAACAGAACATATTGAGCACAATGAACACCAATTTCTCGGATATCAATCTGACCGATCAACAAGAATCCGTGAGTCTCGGCCAGGTTAATTATGCAGCCACCTACACCCAGCTTACCGGCTACACCACGGCGGTGCAGGCTGCGCAGCAGGCCTACAGTCAAGTCAGCAAGCTTTCGCTTTTCAACGTCGTGTGACGCGCCGCACCCATAGCAAGGTACGCGATCCATGTCGATAGCGCCGCTCAAATCGCGCCGTTCGATCGAACGGTCCGCCACGGGTCACGGGCTCACGGTTGTGGGCACGAGCCTGCCCGCGCCGGTCGATGCGCCGTCCGAGGTCCTTTGGACGCCGAGCACAGTGAGTTTTTCGCGCCGCGCGCTCAGCGCCGTCGATCCTGGGCTGAACGAACGGATCAGCGGCGCTCAGCAGGCGATAGAATTTCTCGATGGGCTCGCGGCGCAGCTTGCGGAGTTGAGAGGACACCTGAGCATGCAGCTGGCGCAAGCGAAGAGCGGCGGTTCGAACGCCGGCGCCGCTGATACGCCCATGGAACCGACCGTGCTCGACACGCAGATCCAGCGCTTCAACGAATTCTGGCTCGGGCGGACGGCGGCCACGGCCGGCACGCTCGATAGTCAGTTGGGTTTCAGCGCTCCGGGCGAAGCGCGCCAGAGGTTCACTATGCGCGGCCTGAACATGGATTCGCTGCGCGCGCATGGCTCCCCCGAGACGTTGTATTTCTCCGTGGGCGGCAAGGGTCAGCCGGCGGCGTCTTCGGTGGCGATCGAGCCCGCTCTTTCGAATGCGGCTTTGGTGCATCGATTCGATCGCGCACTTGCGCCCAGCGGCATACGCGCGAGGCAGGATGCGCAGGGCGTGCTCAGCTTCAGCGTGCTGGAATCTGCGTGGCCCAACGTGCGCGACACGCTCGCCGTGATGGGCGAAGGGCGGCGCTTTTCCACCGGCCGATTCAATCAGCTGCGCCTCGTCGCCGAAGCGCCCGTGCTGCGTCCGGAAGAGTGGGGCACGACAGATATCGCGGCTCTGAGACAGACGCGGCAAGACGTATTCAAAGCGCAGGGAGTGGTGCGCCAGGCGCGCCTGGTCGTCGCCCAGGCGCTAGCCGATGCCGGTGATCAGCTCGAGGGGCAAGGCGCCCCCACCGGACCCGCGGCCAGCGAGGCGGCTGCCTGGTGCACGGAGTTCACCAAGATTTTCGAGGGGGCCGCGGGCCGATCGGACTACCTGGCGATGTCTTCCATTACCTCGGCGCTGATGGGAATCAGTCGGCAATGCGTGATGACCGTTCTGAGTCCGCCCGCGGACTGAGACCCGCCAACTGCGACGCCGAACCATACCGCGTGAGCCTTCGCGTCGCAGCTATGGCAAATGTACCTGCTTCGCGCATTGAGCGGCCCATCGTCACTCAGAGAGGTACTTCGATGACCACCTCGGTCCCGGATGGCATGGCGTCCCGCACGATGATGTTTCCACCCATGCTGAGTGCGCGATAGCGCATCGCGAGGCAGCCGATACCGCAGCCATCGGCACAGTTGATCGTGCTGCAGCCGCGCCCATTGTCGCGAATCGACATGGTGGCCATGCGCGCCTGGATATGCAGTTGAACGGTGACCCGGGAGCCGCCGCTGTGACGGATCGCATTGCAAATGGCTTCCTGAGCGACTCTATACAGGTTATGGCTGACGATATCCGGAACGGTCGGTGTCGGACCGGTGGGGCCCTCATAGATGCATTCCATGCCGGTCAATGCACCTTCGCGGCTCGTCAAAGAACGCAGCGAGTCTCCCAAGGCACCTTGGAATGCCGGTCACAGTTTGCGTGCATCATCGTTGTAAAGAATATTCACATATTGACGATAACAATCTTCAAGAGCAATCCGCAGCGTGATTTACCCCCCCCATCGGCGGGTCACCGCGATGACATCGCGCGCGGCGCGTTACCCCTCTCGTAACGCACGCTCTATCAGGCCACCATTCGCCTTGGCACCATCCGTTGGTATTCGGAATAACGGCAGTTCGCCCTGCATTCCGCCACCGCGGAACGACGAAAGTCGTCTGTCGACTTTGGGGCAGCCAGAAATATGCGCAAAAATAGAGCGTTCGATTCGGTGGTGACGCGGCCCGAATCTGCAGCGGCAAACATCTGCGTGGCGCGTCAGCCGATCTTCAACTCTCGGTTGGAGGTCGTGGCCTACGAGCTGCTGTATCGCGACACGGCAAATATGACCAGCGCGGTATTCCCGGACGGAGCGGTCGCGACGTGCCGGGTGGTTGTTGCGACGGTTGCCGAGATCGGTCTCGAAAAGTTATGCGGGCAATCGTTCATGCATCTGAATCTGCCGCGCGAGTTGATCGTCGATCCCGTCGCGGTCCCGCTCTCGCCGGAGAGGACCGTGCTCGAGGTACTGGAGACAACTCAATCCGACGAAGCAGTACTTGCCGGCATTGGGCTTCTGCGCGAGCAAGGCTTCAAGATCGCTCTCGACGACTATTCCAGTGCACATCACGATGAGAGTCTGCTGCAGGTTGCGGACATCGTAAAAGTGGATTTGCTGGTGGAACCCGCGGAGCGATTGGCCCAAACCGCGGCGACGCTCTTGCAGCGGGGTGTCGATCTGATCGCCGAGAAGGTCGAGACTCTCGAACAGTTCGAACGATGTCGTGCAATGGGATTTCGCGGGTTCCAGGGATATTTCTTTGGACGGCCCGAGACGTTTGTCGGCCGCCGGGCGCCTTCGAATCGCCTGGCGGTGCTACAGGTGCTCGCCGCGCTGCAGGACCCCGAGGTGACTCCAGAGGTCCTCGCGGACCTCGTGTCTCAAGATCTCAGTTTGCTCCACCGTCTACTGCGATTTCTGAACTCGGCATACCATGGATTGCCGCAAAAGATCGTCTCGACTCGCCATGCAATCGTGATGCTCGGACTTGAGCATCTCCGTCGCTTATGTGCGGTAGTGGCTTTGGCGGCATTCGACGACCGACCCAGTTATCTACTGACCAACGCCGTAGTGCGAGCCAAAATGTGTGAGCTGCTCGGAGCACACACAGGTTTCAAGGCTTCCGGTGAGTATTTTTTTGCTGGCCTCCTGTCACACCTCGATGTGCTGCTCGGCGTGTCGACTGCCGAGGCCGTTCGCAGTCTTCCGTTGAGCACCGCCGTGTCTTCGGCGCTCGTTGCGCATTCAGGGCCGATCGGGGCGGTGCTGCAGTCAGTGACCGCCTTTGAGCAGGGCCGATGGGACGAGGTACATCCAGAGGGATTTGGCCCCGACCGGATCCAGGCTGCTTACGTCGAAGCGGTTTCCTGGGCCCAGGATGCTTGCGCGCTCCTCGGGCGTTAGGCGCATCGGAATTCGGGAGGCGCACCCGGCGGGTCCGCGAAAACAATGAAAAAGAGAAGAGGTTCCGGATGATAGTTTGGCGCAAGCTGATGGCGGCTCGCAGACAGGTGCCGTTTGCCATCATGGTATTCATGGCAGACGCGATCGTTGCCGGCGCGCTGTCACGGTTCGCCATTGGCGGGTACTTCCGGGTCGCGCTCGAGGCCGCGCTGATGGCGTTGGTATGCGCACCCATGATCTGGTGGCGGGTCCGAGCGCTTCTGCGCGACTCGGTGAGTGCGGAAGCGACGAAGTTCCGCAGCCTCGTGGATGCCGCTCCGGAGGGGATCATCGGCGTCGGCGCGGACGGCCGCATTCAATTCGCAAATGCCGAGTCGCAACGCCTGTTTCAGTACCCGGAATCCGACCTGGTGGGGCAACCTATCGAGGTACTCATACCCGATCGATTTACCGGGAAGCACGTCCACATGAGAAGCGACTTCGTAACCAATCCAAAAAGGCGCAGCATGGGCTCGGGATTCGAAGTGATAGCCCGGCGCAAGGACGGCAGCGAGTTTCCGACGGACGTAAGCCTGAGTCACGTCAGGACGGTCAGCGGCACGCTGGTCATCAGCATCATCCGCGACGTTACGTCTCAGCGTAAGGCGCGCGATGAACTCCTCGAGGCGAACCATAAGCTCCAATTAGGTCTAGCGCAGAACATGCGGCGTACCGAAGAATTGCGGCAACTGAGTCAGATGGCGGAGGATCTTCAGGGATGCCGTTCTGAACAGGAATCACATCAGGTCGTCGCACTCTGCACGGCTCGACTGTTCCCCGAGTATTCCGGCGCAGTCTACATGATTGGCGGGTCCTGCGATTCACTCGAGGCGGCGACGACTTGGGGTCCCGACGCGGTCCGGCTGGCGCACGGCTTTGCACCGAACGACTGTACGGCGCTGCGTAGCCGCCGTCCGTGCGTCGCAGATGCAAACCGCGGTGCGGGCTGCAAGCACGCGACAGCGGAGGGAGACCGCTCATCTATCTGTGTGCCGATGTTGGCCCGCGGCGAGACCCTCGGTGTCTTGCATCTGTCTGGGAAGCGATTCGCCGCTTCGAGCGGGAGCCTTGATGAACCTCACCTCGAGATCCTGCAGGCGATCGCGGATCAAGTCGGACTGTCGATTGCAAACCTCAGATTGCGCGAGGCTCTGAGACTGCAGTCGATTTGCGATCCGTTGACCGAACTCTATAACCGACGTTTCATGGACGAGTGGCTCAGTTGCGAGTTGCCGCGCAGCAGCCGAAAGCATCGGCCGACGTCGCTTCTGATCTTCGATCTCGATCATTTCAAGCGCTTCAACGACACCTACGGACACGAGTGCGGCGATCTTGTCTTGCACGAAGTCGGTGCCCTATTGCGTAGCTCCGTGCGGCAGAGCGACATCGCTTGCCGGATCGGCGGGGAGGAATTCGTGCTGCTGTTACCCGAAACGGCGCTTTCGGACGCGCTCGCCACCGCCGAGAAACTGCGCGTGCGCATTGAGGCGCTTACCGTTACCTATCGAGAGCAACCGCTGGGCCCAATCACGGTGTCGATCGGCGTTTCTGAATCTCCCCGTCACGGCAGCTGTGCTTCACGCTTCCTGCGCGCAGCGGACGCGGCCCTATACGTTGCAAAGACCGCGGGACGCAATCGTGTCGTAGCGGCCGTTGACGGCGAGCGCGGTGCGCGTGCGCGGCCGGTCAAATCGAAAGATGCCGGCGTCTTCGGACGCGGCATCCGCTCCTAAAATCAAAAATGTGATGTTGAACAGCTTTTCTTCCTCAGACTTCGTTAAGTTTCATTTCCATAAGTCGATAGATTTACCCGAGAGTCACTGGTGTTCGCGATTCGCCCCCATCGGCGAGTCAGCGCGATTACATTCGCGAGCCAGCGCGTTACCCCGATCGTAACGCACGCTCTATGCAGGCCTCATCCCGCCTTTGGAATTGTGGGTTGGCGTCCGGAACGGCAGCGCAACTGCCTTAGGGCCCGACAGGACGATGCAAATCGTCTTTGATTCATGAGGCTTCTGCGGATCGTGGCAACAACATCGTATCTTCTATCTATTCCTCGCAGCGGAGCGCGGCCTTGCCCGGCCTTGCCCTTCCGGCGGCCGCGGACGATTGGTATCCCTTTCAACTTTTCCCATCTTCAGGAGACGGCGCATGCCCAATAGCGCATCACAAACAGCAGGGGTGCCTTTCGGAGAGGCGCCCCGACAGGTACTTACGTTCTTTCTTGGCGCAGAAAACTACGGCGTCGACATTCTGCGAGTGCAAGAAATCCGCGGTTGGAGTCCAGTCACGCGCATTCCGAAGGCGCCGCTTCACGTGCTCGGGGTATTGAACCTGCGCGGATCCGTGGTCCCAATCATCGACCTGCGAGCTCGCTTTGGACTCGCCCTGGTTGAGTGCACGGCGCTCACGGTGATCATCGTTCTGTCGGTCAAAGCGGCCGACGGGCAACGGCAGTTCGGCCTCGTGGTCGATCGGGTTTCGGATGTCGTAGATATCACACCCGAGAGTATTCGAGCGATGCCGAAGCTAGAGCACCAAACCCATAATGACTTCATTCAAACGCTCGCCGTCGTCGACGACCAGATGCTGATCTTGCTTGACGTCGATGCACTGATCTCCCTCGACATTGCAACAGCAGCGCTACCGGACATCGCCGACGTCGCATAGTCGACAATTGGCAATGCATCAATACATTTCAACATTCACCAGTTTTTTGAGGATATGAACATGGCTATCAAAAGTAATAAACGCAAAACGCGCGACCGCGCAACGGGAAAGACGGCGCAAACGGAGCTACTCGGCAAGCTGGCCGCCATCAATCGATCGCAGGCCGTGATCGAATTCGCGGTGGACGGCACGATTCTTACGGCCAATGAAAATTTCCTGAAGACATTCGGCTACACGCTGGAGGAGATTGCCGGCAAACACCACGGCATTTTTGTGGATTCGGTGTATCGAGGCAGCAACGACTACCGCCAGTTTTGGGAGAAACTCGGTAGCGGCGAATACGACGCGGGTCAGTACAAGCGCATCGGCAAGGGCGGTAAGGAGGTCTGGATTCAGGCGAGCTATAACCCCATCATGGACATGAAGGGCAAGGTGCTTAAAGTCGTCAAGTATGCGACCGACATCACGGAACAGCGGCGCCAAAACGAGATAAACGGCGCTTTTAAAGGCGCCCTCGACAATCTCACCTCCAACGTCATGGTCGCCGATGCAGACCTCAACATCGTCTACATGAACACCACCGTTCGCGAAATGCTAAGCAACGCACAGGCCGATATCCGCAAGGACCTACCAAGTTTCGACGTGGGCCGCCTCATGGGAGCGAACATCGACACGTTTCACAAGAATCCGGCACATCAGCGCGGCATGCTGGCAGGTCTTAACAAGACGTTCACGTCCCAGCTCAAGCTGGGGGGCCGTACGCTGCGCATCATTGCCAACCCGATGACCGATGCGGCGGGTAAGCGCCTTGGCACGGTGGTCGAGTGGGCGGATCGAACCACGGAATTGAGCGTCGAACGTGAAGTTCAAGACATCGTGAAGTCGGTGTGCGATGGCAACTTCGACGCGCGGATATCGCTCGAAGGCAAGAGCGGCTTCTTCGAAGCTCTTGGCAAGGGTATCAACGGACTGGTCGACAACGTCGCCGATGTGGTCGTCGAAGTTCAAAAATTGGTGCAGAGCGTCAATGCGGGAGATCTTACGAAGCGAATGGACCCCACGGGCAAAGAGGGGCTGTTCGTCAAAATCGGCTCGGGAATCAATCAGCTGACCGACAACGTGAGCGAACTCGTCAGCCGGGTGCAGGCGGCAGCGATGGAAGTGACAAGAGGTGCTGGGGAAATCTCGCAGGGTAACCTCGACCTTAGCCAGCGCACCGAGGAACAGGCATCGAGTCTCGAAGAGACGGCCTCGTCCATGGAACAGATGACAACTACCGTGAAGCAAAATGCCGACAATGCCAAACAAGCAAGCCAATTGGCAACGGCGGCGCGCGATCAAGCGGACAAAGGCGGCGCGGTGGTAGCCAAAGCGATTACCGCAATGAAGGAGATCAACGAGTCGTCGAAGAAAATTGTCGACATCATCAGTGTCATCGACGAGATTGCGTTCCAGACGAATCTGCTGGCCCTCAATGCCGCTGTCGAGGCTGCGCGTGCGGGAGAGCAAGGCCGTGGGTTTGCCGTGGTGGCTAGCGAGGTACGGAATCTCGCTAGTCGCAGCGCGACTGCGGCAAAGGAGATTAAGGGTCTCATTCAAGACAGTGTGAAAAAGGTCGAGGAGGGATCCTCGTTGGTCACCCAATCGGGAAACACCCTCGAACAGATCGTCAGCTCCAACAAGAAGGTCAGTGACATCATCGGTGAGATTGCAGCTGCCAGTATGGAACAGTCGGTAGGCATCGAGCAGGTCAACAAGGCCGTCCTTCAACTCGATGAGGTGACCCAGCAAAATGCTGCATTGGTCGAGGAAGCCACCGCCGCGAGCCAATCGCTGGCCGAGCAAGCCACCAACTTGAGCGAAATGATGGAGCGGTACCAGGTGTCGGCGGAGGCTGTCGCCACCGCCAGAGCTTCTATGCATGCCGTCGGAGCCGTGCCGCCGACGACAGACAAGCGCGGCTCCGCGGCGACACCCGCGAAAGATGAGCGGCGCGCGCCTGGCAGGCCGTGGCATGGTGCAGAGAAAAAGCGGGCGCAAGCGTCGCCGGCGCGTTCGTCAGAAAAAAGCGGGTCTGCGACCGGTACCGATCCGGACTGGAAGCAATTCTAGCTGAAGTCGCTGACAGGGACGATCCGAGCCAGCGGATCGTCCCCCACGCGAATCAGGGCTTGTTGCTTCCGTTGCCATGGCTGACATTGGAACTCTATTCATGATCTCCGACAAACGTTTAAGACGTGTCGCCCTGCAGATGGCCGCTTGCGAGGTCCAAGGCGGACCGCACGTCGTGGACCGGATGGTCCAGCCATGACGTCTATACTCGTCGCCGGGGCGGGTGCTGTGGGTCAATTCCTGGCCCGCGAGTGGCACGCCGCGGGTCGCGATGTCACCCTTGTCGCCCGATACGGGACTGCCGATCGCTTGGAACGAGCGCGGTTTCCGATCATCCGTCTTACCCGCAATCAGCCGACCAGCGAGCTCCGCAGAAAATGGACCATCGTCGTTCTCGCGGTGCGCGGCTACGAACTGCCGGCCCTGCTGCCAGTGGTGAAGGATCTCGCGAGCTCCTCGGCCGCTGTTTTAGTTACGGCGCGCGACCGAGCTGCGTATGCGACCGCGGAACAAGTCTTTCACTCCCGAACATTCTCAACCATCTTAGAAGGCGCGATTGTTAAAGGACCCACCGATCGATTGGAGATTCTCGCACGGCCTGCGCGACTGGAAATCGGGCATGAAGCGGCGCGTGACTGGCTGAGATGTTGTCAGTTGGATGCGGTTGCGCGAATACTGGATTGCGCCGCGCTGCCGTGTGTCGCCGCTCCAGACTGCGCTGTTCGCCGCGGCACCGTGTTGATGCAAAGTCTCTTGACCGAGTCAATCGCGATGCTGCTGCGGGTCCCGCCCGCGGTCGCTCTGGGTGATCCTCAATGCGCGCCGCTATTGGGCCAGCTCGTCAATGAACTCTCGCAGGCAGCATGGCGCGCAAAATTACGGTTCGACGCCGGATGGGCCGATACGTGGACGAACAACGTCGTAACGGGCGGCTGGCTTGCTCACGCGCGCTCGCTGAACGATATACGAGAATATAAGACGCTAGAAGTCTTACATCTCGCCAAAGCGGCCGGCGCCGGCGATATCGCCGGAACCAGCGCGATGGGTCTCGCGGTTCGTTCAGCTGTACTGTACGGTTTAGATCGAGCCAATCGCTTGGGTCTGCGCCCGCAAGAAACGCTTGCGGAACCCCGCGGCGCTTTGATGGAAGGCCGCTTGCGATGAGTCGCGAGCTCGTATTGTCCAAAGACTTCGCGAACCCGATGTCGTTCGCGCGCGAACTGGACTAGGAGCAATGGACGAGAGTTGCGTGATTCTTGCTCGACACCCGATACTTGCAACCGATGGCTCAGTGTTCGGTTACGAACTCCTGTATCGCGGTTCGCCGCTCGACTGCGCGGACCACTGCCGGAACCTTGGCTTTCATCTCATCCAGACGACTATCGTATGAAGGCCACAAGGCTACGCGATGAGGCGGTCTATGAGGTGCGACGCGCTACGGCGATTGCAAGTGCGGGCTCGAAACCAGCGAGTGCGTGTATTCCTGCCGATAAACCCGAGGTCGCGGTCCTTGCGGATCTATGGTGCGGAGAAATGGGGCAAACGATCCGATATCTAAAGACCAAAGGCGCTTAGCTACCGTATGGGGCACGCCGTCGCGCCCCAGATCCCGATCGCGTATTCAGCAATGGTCCGGTCGTCGAATACGAGATGGTGCTCGTACAGCGCTTTGCTTTCTCGCACGAATTCGCTGGGTCGCCCATTGTACTCGTCGACGCGCGCCGGTGACGGATCCAATGAGGTGTTCGGCAATGGCGGAGTCGCAGGTTCCGTGCTCATGTTGACAGGTCCTAATCGATGCCGGTGTTGTATTCTTCTCTTTTCGGTAGATTACTCTACCGAGATTTACCAATTTATGAACAATGCTTACCTGTCGCAACGACTTGCTTCGACTTGCAAATTGGCAAGTCTTTGTTTTAAAAGGTTTGAAGGCGCAAGTTGCCTCTATATATGGGTGAACTCATCGAGGTCGATGAGACCCGGCCGATTCGGTTAGCCCAAGGAAACCCCACCATGTCGATGCCACATACGATGAGTGCTTATGAACGCGAGTTGACCCGTTTGGAGGATCTGGTTCTGGGAATGGGATTGTACGGAATAAGCCAGCTTGAAAGGGCCATGTTAGCGCTCCAAGGGCGCGATTCGGCCGTTGCCGCGAGTGTGATCGCAGGCGATATTCGTGAAGACACGTTGGAATCCGAGGTCGATGATCTGGCCGTGCGACTGATCGCACTTCGGCAACCCGTCGCGAGTGATTTGCGCCAAGTGACGTGCGCATTCAAGGCTGCGGTCCATTTGGAGCGGATTGGCGACTACGCTGTCCATGTCGCTAAACGGTCGCTGGCGTTGCCGAGCGATTTCCCTGCGGCGAATCTACTTTCAATCCCGCGCATGGGTGACCTGACCTTGAAGATGCTGCAAGATACCATTCGGGCCTATCGTGAAAAGGACCTCAATCTCGCTGTTGAAACTTGGCGCAGCGACGAAACGCTCGATGCGGTGACGACCGTTTTACTGCGCGAGATTGTCACATTCATGAAGGATGATCCGAAAACAATTGATGCGGGAACGCACCTAATGTTCATTGCTAAGAATCTCGAGCGGGTCGGTGATCAGGCGACCAATATATGCGAATTGATCTACTATCGAATCTCTGGCAACCATTTACCCCGTCAGCGGCCGAAAATTGACAGTCTGGTGCCAACCGGTTCGACGACTGCCTAGGTGAGATTTGGAAGCAAGCGCAGAAGCTGTCCGCGACAGGGCAAATCCATCGGCGTTCTTCGTACACGATTGTTCCCTAAGAGCCAGTTAGACTCGTTGGTCCGATGCTCGCCTTCGCGATCCGGTGAGCGGCCTACGCCGATTCGTGCGCGAGCTTGCGACATTGCTCCGCTACATGCTCGCGGATGATGTCGGCCAACCGCAGCGCGCCGGGACCGGCATAGTCACGGTCGGCGAACACTAGGTAGAGGTTGCCCCAGCGCTCGCCGCCCTCGCGCAGCGGGAGCGGCTTGAGCACGCCGCGGTCCAATTCGTCGCGTACCCACTCCTCCGGGAACCAAGCGAACCCTAAGCCCATACTGGCCGCATGGATCGAGGTGGCCTTGTGACTCACCGTCCAACTCTGCTCCGCACCGAGCCAGCTGCCGCTGCGGCGCTGGCTGCCGGTATCTCGGATCACCAGGTGACGGTGCTCTCGCAAATCCTGCAGCGTCAGTTCGCGCCCAAGTTGATGCAGCGGATGCTCGGGGTGCGCCACCGCGATGAAGCGCAGCCGCATCAGCGGATCGCCGATGAAACCGGGCGGTACCTGCGAACAGATCGCGAGATCAACCGTACGCTGCAGCAGCGCCTCCTCGGTGCCGCTGAGTACGGTCTCGTACAGCTCAATTCGTGTCTGCGGCCGCTCCTCGGCGAAGCGCGCAAAGCATTGCAGCAGCAACCAGGTGGGAAAGATGATCTCCACTGCGAGGCGCAGCTCTGGTTCCCAACCCGCGGCGAGACTGTCGGCAGCGACTTCCAGCGCGCCCGCTTCCTCCAACAGCGCCTTGGCGCGTCGGTACAGCACCTCTCCAGTCGACGTTAGTTGCGCCTTGCGGCCGATTACCTCGAATACTTTGACGCCGAGTAGCGCTTCTATCTTTTGCACCGCATAGGTCACGGCCGACTGGCTCTTGTGCAGCAATTCAGCTGCTCGGGCATAGCCGCCGGCATCCACCACGGCCAACAGAGAACGCCACTGCTCCAAGGAAATCCGGGGATTAGATGCCATATATCCAATAAATAGATGAGTATGTCCTAATTATTCGTCTTTTTTATCTAAAAAATCTATATTTAAATAAGGCCATTGAATCGTTCGACCACTGACTCAAGGAGATGCGCTCATGACCACTCTGCTGCAGATCAACGCCAGCATCAACAACAGCAACGGCCAGTCTAGCCGGCTGGCTGACCAATTCGTCGCCGCTTTTCGCAAACGTTATCCCGAGTCAAGGATCGTGGTGCGCGACGTCGCCGCGGACGAACCGGTGCCGCACCTCGATGCCGAGCGCTTTGGCGCCTTCATCACCAAGCCGGAAGAGCGCAGTGCCGCGCAGCGGGCGGTGGTGGCGTATTCCGATGCCCTGGTCAACGAGCTGAAGCAGGCCGACGTGATTGCGTTGGGTCTGCCCATGTACAACTTCGGCGTGCCGTCGCAGCTGAAGGCCTACTTCGACCACATCGCCCGCGCCGGCGTCACCTTCAAGTACACCGAGAAGGGTCCGGTGGGTCAGCTCGTCGGCAAGAAGGTGTACGTGTTCGCCGCCCGCGGCGGCCTCTATGCCGGTACGCCGCTGGATACACAGACCAGCTATGTACGCGACTTTCTACGCTTCCTCGGCATGACCGACGTGGAGTTCGTCTACGCTGAAGGTCTTGCCATTAGCCCACAGAGCAAGGAAGCGGGTCTGGCCAAGGCTGTGGCCGAGATCGCACGTTTGGCCGCGTGATATTTCAAGGAGATTTAAGATGAACACCCGCACCCTGGTCCATATCATCGAGTCGATGCCGACTTCCGACGGCGCCGGCGTCAAGCTGCGCCGCAGCCTCGGCAGCCGGCGCGGCCTGTATGTGGACCCGTTCCTGATGCTCGATGAGTTCTACTCCGACAATCCGGACGACTACATCGCCGGCTTCCCATCGCATCCGCATCGCGGCTTCGAAACCGTCACGTACATGCTCGACGGCCGCATGCGCCATGAGGATCACCTCGGTAATCGCGGCGACCTCGGCCCCGGCAGCGTGCAGTGGATGACGGCGGCGCGCGGAATCATCCATTCCGAGATGCCGCAGCAGAGCGAAGGCCGCATGCGCGGTTTCCAGCTATGGCTCAATCTGCCGTCGAAGGAGAAGATGAAACCCGCCAGCTATCGCGACATTCCTGCCGACGAGATTCCGCTGGTGAAGCTGCCGCACGGCGGGGAAGTGAAAGTCATCGCCGGCACAATCAAACTGGCCAGCGATGCCATCAGCGGCCCGGTCAATGGTAGCGGTGCCGAACTGACCACCGATCCGCTGTACCTCGATGTGCGCCTGCCGGCCGCAGCGGAGTTCAGCGCGCCGGTTGCGGCGGGTCTCAATGCCTTTATCTACACCTATGAAGGCAGCGCGCAGATCGGTACGGCCGATGCCGCCAAGCCGCTGCCGCATCGCGCGGCAGGCATCTTGTCCGATGGCGACAGCGTGCGGGTGCAGGCCGGAGCGGCGGG
>Ga0209517_10003438_pt1 | contig 21486 bp, 19 predicted proteins | sample PeaSoiMetSII2010_FD_187695 | JGI IMG/M metagenome (GOLD analysis project Ga0209517, IMG submission 187695) | Peat soil microbial communities from Weissenstadt, Germany - SII-2010 (SPAdes) (version 2) | ecosystem: Environmental > Terrestrial > Soil > Wetlands > Peat | place: Germany...
CGCCAGCAGTTGCGGATCGTCGCCGCCTTCCTGGATGGCGGCAAGGCGCTGGTCCGTGGGGACGGCGGAAAGGTCCGGCCCGCCGAGGTCCATCTCCACCCGGCGGAACAACCGCCGGTGCGCTGCCACATGCGCCTCCCGCGCGGTAACGCCGGCGGTCTTGCCGCCGGCCTTCTTGCCGCCGGCCTTCTTCCCGAAATTCGTCCCCGCCGTCACCACCAACGTGGCGGCATCCGCTCCTTCCACGTTGAGCCCGTCCTGCGAAGCTTGCACCTGTCCGCCCTCGCTGCGGATCTCGAGCAGGCATTCGAACGCAACGCCCCCATCGTTTGCCTGTCCGCGCAGCAGCAGCCGATTCGACGCCGGGCTCTCCACTTTCGCGTCGGCCTCGCGCTTGAGCTGCGCCCGGAACGAAACATTTCCGGGCTTGCTCCCTGCGATACGCATCACGATCGCCTGGTCGGGATGCGAGACAAACACCTCGCGCGTGTACCGGACTCCACCGACGCTGTACTCGGTGAGCGCAATGCCGGTATCGAGATCGAGCTCGCGGCGGTAATCTTCCGCCGCACCAGCCTCATGGAAATCCAGCAGCAGGTCCGCCAGCGTCTGGTACGACGGCCGCCGCGGACCCGGCCGCTGCGCCGGACGCCACGCTCGCCCGGCAGCATTGGCTTCGGCATACTTGCCCTCGAGCAGCAGCTTCCGCATCTGCGCGATCACTTCGCGCGCCTCCGGACTGTCGGCCTCCACCGGATGCCCGGACCACAGGGAGTGCTCGTTGAGCTGAATGCGCTCGTGGTCCACGCCCCCGAAAACCATGGCGCCCAGAGTCCCGTTGCCCACGGGCAGTGCCTCGGTCCAGGTCTTGGCCGGAGCGCGAAACCACAGCGTGAGCGGCCCGGGTTTTGGTGGCTCCTGCGCCGCACCGCGCTGTGCCGCGATCGCCGCGCCCGCGATCCGGAGCATTTCGCGCCGGCTGGTTTTCCTCATGTGCTCCCTTAACTATAGAAATTCCGATTCCACGCGTGGCGTTTAAGAATGCCCAGAGTCTCCGCCGGAAGCGGTCCCTGGTCCGACACCGCCGTGTTGCTCTCCGCGTGACGCTGGGTGCGCATTCCCGGGATTACCGATGAGACGGCCGGGTGAGAGAGGCAGAATCGCAGCGCGATCTCCGGCAGGCTGGCATCGCCGCCCAAATCCTTCCGTAGCGCGTTCACATGTTCGGCTACCTGCTTCTTGCGGCCGCCGCGGAAATAAAAGTCGCGGAAATCGCCGGGGGCGAATTTCGTGTTCTCGTCGAGATGCCCGCTGAGGCCGCCCTCATCCAGCGGGACTCGCGCCAGCACGCCCACGTTTTCGATCTGGCACAACGGCAGGAGAGCATTTTCCGGGGACTGGTCGAAAATATTGTAGATCGCCTGGACGGTGTCGATAAGGCCGCTGCGGACCGCTTCGAGGCCGGAATCGGGATCATGATCGGTGAGTGAGATACCCACCGCCCGCACCTTACCCGCGCCCTTGACGTCTTCGAAAGCGCGCCGCCATTCCTCGCGGCCGATCCACTCGGGGCTCCACACGTGAAGCTGCAACAGGTCGATGGCGTCCAGTCCCAGGTTGCGCAAGCTCTCCTCGGCGCTCCGCACGATGTAGTCGTACGGGAAGACCTGCTCGATGCCAATGCCGCGCTGCGCCGGCCAGATGCGGTTCCTGGGCGGCACTTTGGTGGCCACGTAAATCTTGTGGCCGGCGCCGCGCACTACCTGCCCCACCAACTTTTCACTATGGCCATCGCCGTAGGCCAGCGCGGTGTCGATCAGGTTGACGCCCAGATCGATAGCACGGCCGAGCGCCGCCAGCGATTCGTCGTCACTGCCGCCGAGCCACTGCTTCCCACCGATGCCCCAGGCGCCGTAACCGATCTCGCTCACTTCGAAGTTGGTCCTGCCGAGTCTGCGGTATTTCATATGCGTGGCTGTGTCAGCGCTCTTGCCGCCGTCCCTTTCGAAGGATAGCAAAGCCGAGGTTGCCCGGTTCCTCCACCTCCGCTATTAGCTTCGGTTAACAGTACCCCGCCGGTACCGGAGATGCTGGTCCGGCGCCAGAGAATAAGTGATACTGAATGGGTATTCAATTCTGAGTCTGATTCTCGGCGCGGTTTTTGTCAAATCCTGAGGAATGACCATGTTCAACTATCCCTGGATCACGCTGGCCTACTCGGTTGCCCTGCTGGGCACAGGATATCTGCTTTCACGAATGCTCCACCACGGATTGAACACGCTCGGAACGCCGATTCGGGTCAAACAAGAGGCGCCGAAAAAGACCCGGGCATCCCAACGGGAGCGAAGCGAAACAAGAACGGACGGAGCGGTCGTAGCCGCCGACGCCCCGTCGATCCGTGACGCGGCCCCTCCCAACATCGAGTTCCCCGAGGTGCCCATCGCGGGGTCGGAACTGCGCTACTACAAACCGTTCGGACCAACCGACAGCATTTTCGACGTCTGGGCGAAGCTACAGACATTCACGTCCACTGAGCCGATCCTGGTTCGGCTGATCCCGACCGATGACACCACACCGATTCTCCAGAGCGCATTCCTCGCAGACGGAACTCTTCAAAGCACGCGAGAAATGTTCTGCGCAGAACTTGGAAACAGCATTCGTACCGCCGGTCCATCCGCGTGGCGGGCCGTCCGCAGGCTATCGTCATTCGGCATTCCTTGCGATACCTCGGAAGGATCTTATCACTTCTCCACGGGCACGCTGCGGATGGAACTGAAAGGGGTCCAGGTGATGGGCCTGACCTTCACAGTCCGGGTGACGTTTGAACCGAACCTTGGCCTCATACCGAAATACCTTTCACGCGCCACTGACTATTTCCATTGTGAGATACCCTCCGGCGATGCGTCCGGCAGAGGGCGCGGTAAGCCGGAAACGGTAGTTGTCGGTTTTCCGTGGAGCTTGACCAGCATCACATTGTATTCAGATGACCGGCGCCTTGACGAAGATGCCTCGAAAATAACCAAGGCGATCATTGATAAGTATTGGAGGTACGTGAAGCAGGAGCAGGTCGCGATGCCAACATCGGAAGACGCCACCCGTAAAGTCAGTGTCATATCCGATGAAATCGTCGCCATCGCAATTCATGAAGGCTTGTTCAAAACGAAGAGAGCACAAGGCCGGTTTCTCCAGATTGAATACGGTCCTTTTCCGCAGGGACCGCTGGATGCGCTTTCATCGGGGGATGCGGAATTCCTGGCGTTCGCCAAAGCCATGGCGGAAGACGGTAAAGAAGAAGACCTCGTAGTGGAAGCAGTAGCGTCTCTGGATACTCCGTTTTGAGGCCGATCGAGCTTCCTCACGCCGCCAGCGGCAGCTCGATCCACACCATCAGGCCCGGCAGCGCGTTCTGCGCCCATAGCCTTCCGTGGTGCAGCCCGATGGCGCGGCGCGCAATCGCCAGCCCGAGTCCCACGCCTCCGGACGAGCTCTCGCGCGAATCGTCCACCCGAAAGAACGGCTGGAAGATCTTGGCGAGCGCGTCCTCCGGCACTCCCGGCCCGTAATCGCGCACCGAAATGCGGGCCGAGTCCTTGGTGGAGGAGAGCTTGACGTCCACCGCCGATCCGCCCGGCGCATAGTGAATCGAGTTTCTCACCACGTTCTCGATCGCCCGGCGCAGCAGTTCCCGGTCACCGCGCATGTTCAACTCGGGCGCGCTGCCGAGCGCGATGCGGCAGCCGCGCGCCTCGGCTTCCACGCGGCAATCCTCCACCACTTCGCCCAGAATTTCATCCAGCCGCAGACTCTCCGGATTATTGGACGATGGATCGCCCTCGGCGCGCGTTACCTGGATCAGCGCGCCTACCAGGTCGGTCAGACGCTGGATCTCCTTCTTCAGGCGCGCCACCGCCGCCTCGCGGTCTTCGGCTGTTCGCGCCAGTTCGGCGGCGAAGCTCAACCGTGCCAGCGGAGACCGCAGTTCGTGCGAGATATCCTGCAGCAGGCGCCGCTCCGCCGTGAGCAGCGTGCCGATGCGCTCCGCCATGCGATCGAAGGCGCGGCTCAGCTCGCCGATCTCATCGCGCCGCGTCGAATTGACCCGCACGGAAAGATCGCCCGAGCCGAAACGATCCACCGTGCGGGCCAGCCCGCGCAACGGCCCCGCGATATTGACGGCCAGAGCCCAACAGATCAGCGCCACCGCCAGCAGGATCAATAAGTAATAAGGTAAGTAACTGGTGAGGTCCACCGGAGCGTGAAGCAGGACGATCCAATGATACTTTCCATCTTCGGAAGTCACGCCCAGCACCACGTGTCCGCCGAAATGCTTGGGAATGGTCGGGGTGGCGCCCACCGCCGCCAGGAGGTCCGAATGATCTTCGCCCGTGAGCACGTCCCGGCCGCGCGGGTCCGTGAGATAATGCTGGCCCGGTACGTTCTGGTTCAGCCTCTCAATGAAGGAGGCAAGTTTCGCGGCGCCGCCCGATTCGTAGACCTCGCGCGCCAGTTCGAGCTCCAGATACGGCATGCGGTTGATCTGGCCCCGACCGGCGGCGCGGTACGAGACAAAAGCGGAAACGGCAACGAAAGCGACCAGTGACAGCAGCAGCGTGCCGAAGCTCCACAAGAGAATCTTGACGTAGACGGATCTCATGCGCCCTCCGCACATCCGGGAGAAAACACGTACCCCACGCCGCGAATGGTGCGAATCAGCGTTCGCTCCTCGCGCTCCAGTTTTTTGCGCAGATGGCTGATGTGAACGTCCAGCGAGCGCTCATAGGGCGTGGACCGCCGTTGATAGAGCGCCGCCGTCAGTTCGTCGCGCGATACCGTGCGCCCGCTGGACCGCACCAGGATCTCCAGAATGTCGAACTCGATGGAAGTCACCTCCAGGGCTTCGCCCAGATACCAGGCTTCGCCCGTCAGCGGGTTGAGTTTGACGCCTCCGGACTCCACCTCCTGCGCCGGCGCCGCGTCGGGTTTCCCCGTACGCCGCAGCACGGCGCGAATGCGCGCCAGCAGTTCCTCCGGGCCGAAGGGCTTCGGCAGATAATCGTCCGCCCCCGCATTGAGCCCCGCGATCCGGTCCGGTTGCGCGGTGCGCGCGGTCAGCATAATCACCGGGGTGGCGCTCCGTTTGCGCAATTGGCGCAATACCTCGAAACCGTCCAGCACCGGCAGCATTACGTCGAGGATGATCAGGTCGAAGCCGCCATCCAGCGACCGCGCCAGGCCGCCGCGGCCGTCGTGAACAGATTCGATGCGAAACCCCTGCTGCGCGAAATAATCCTGCATCAGGGAGCACAGCTCCGTATCGTCGTCGATGAGCAGGATCGACTTCATGGACAGTTTCAATTCCTTTTGTATCTCAAATAGAGGCGCGGCGACAGCCCTTTTACAAAACTTAAGATTAGAATCAGGCCGATTCGTCGTCTACTGTAAGTGATGAGAAAGATCGCCATCGTTCTATTGACGGTCCTGAGCGGCCTCGCCGCACAGTCTCAACCCGCCAAATCCTTCGTCGGGACGGTCGCGGGATTCAAGCCCGAGACCGCCGAAGTGGAGATCAAGCCGGATAACGCGGCTCCGGTGATGGCGAAATTCTCGGCCGGCACCATCGCTCAAAAGATCGCTCCCGGCGAGAAGGATTTGAAGAAGGCCGAGCCCATCCAGGTCACCGACGTGGCCATTGGCGACCGCGTGCTGTTGACCCTCGAAGCGGGCAGCAGCAACGTGCGCCGCATCGTGGTGATGTCCGCCACCGACATTGCCAAGCGCAACGAAGCCGACCGCCTCGACTGGCAGAAGCGCGGTATCACCGGCATTGTCGCGAAGAAAAGCGGCAACGACATCACCCTGAAGATGAAAACTCCCGCGGGCGACGTCGAGGCTGTGGTTACCGTGGCCGGCGGCACCAGCTTCAGGCGCTACGCGCCCGATTCCGTGAAATTCGCCGAAGCCCAGACCAGCAAGCTGGCCGAGGTCGGCGTGGGCGATCAACTGCGCGCGCGCGGCCAGAAGAGCGACGACGGCCTCAAGGTCGCTGCCGATGACGTGGTATTCGGAACCTTTCAGACTAAAGCCGGCGCCATCACCGCCGTGAACACCGAGTCGAAGGAAATAATCGTCAAAGAACTAGGCACGGGCAAGACCCTGACCGTCAAGCTCACTGCCGATTCCCAGTTGAAGAAGATGCCCAACATGGCCGGGATGATGATGGGCAGCGGCGGACGCGCGGGTGCACCGGCGCCAATGCCGGGTGCGGCCCAAGCAGGAACTCCGCCAATGCCGGGACGCGGCGCCGGCGGCTTCGATCTCTCCCAGATGCTCGAACGAATGCCCGCGGCCAAACTGGAAGATCTTCAGGCGGGTGAGACCATCGTCGTCTCCAGCACCAAGGGCGCGCGCAACGACCAGCTCACCGCCATCACGCTGCTCGGCAACGCGGACATGTTAATCCGGATGGCGTCCATGATGTCCGGTGGCGGCAGCCGCGGCGGCGGTGGCATGGGCGCCGCCGGCATGGGCGGCGGTGGTGGCGGCATGGGCGGAATGCAGGGCGGCATGGGCGACCTCGGCGGCCTTGGCATGCCCGGGATCCTGCCGTAGCACATCAAATCGAAGGACACTCTATATGAAACGCAAGCTCTCTTTACTCATTCTTTGGCTCGCGGCGATGGGCGCTGCCCTGGCTCAAACGCCCGCGGCTCCCGCTCTTCACGGCACCATCACGGACCCCTCCGGCGCCCTGGTGCCCAGCGCCCTCATACAACTTCGCGGCCCCGGCGGCGAACAGCGCAGATTCACTGACGGCGCCGGCCAGTACTCCTTCCCCTCGCTGCGGCCCGGCAAGTATACGGTCCGAGTGCTTGCCAAAGGATTCACCGTGGCGCAGAAGCAGGACTTCGACATCAGCGCGCCCAGCACCTTGGACGTCCAACTCACCATCGAAGCCGAGGCCCAGGTCCTGAACGTCGAGGAAGAAGCCAACAAGGTGAACGCCGATCCCGCTTCGAATGGCGACGCCCTGGTCCTCAAGGAGAAAGAACTCGAAGCCCTCTCCGACGATCCCGACGAGCTCTCGCAGCAGTTGCAGGCGATGGCTGGCCCCGGCGCCGGACCCAATGGCGGGCAGATCTACATCGACGGCTTCACCGGAGGCAACCTCCCCTCCAAGTCGTCCATTCGCGAAGTGCGCATCAATTCCAACCCGTACGCGCCGGAATACGATCGGCCGGGTTTCGGCCGCATCGAGATCTTTACCAAACCCGGGACCGATTCCATCCACGGTCAGGGCTTTGTTCAATACAACAAGGAAGCGCTCAACTCGCGGAGTCCGCTGCTCGCCCAATCGCAGCGGCCGCCTTACAAGCAGAACTTCTTCGGTCTCAACCTCACCGGCCCCATCAAGAAACAGAAGGCGTCTTTCGGTTTCGACGCCATGCGCCGCAACACCACCGAGAATGCCTTCATTCTGGCCACCGACCTGGACAGCAGCCTCAACCCGCAAACCATCAACCAGGCGATTCTGACCCCTCAGACGTTCACCGTCCTGAGCCCGCGTCTCGATTACGCCCTCACCACCAACAACAGCCTGACCATTCGCTACCAGGACACCCGTTCCAGTTTCGATCAGCAGGGCGTCGGCAGTTTCAATCTCGCCTCCCGCGCCTATAATTCCACCAGCGCGGAGAATACCCTGCAGGTCACCGAGACCGCCATCCTCGGTCCCACCCTCATCGACGAAACGCGCTTTCAATACATGCACACGGTTTCCGCGATGAGCGGGGGCAGCAATCTTCCCGCAATCGTCGTACAGGGCGCATTCAGCGGAGGCGGCGCGCAAGTCGGCAACTCCGGCGCCACTTCCAATCGCCTGGAGCTATCCAACAACTGGACCTATACTCACAAGACCCACACCATCAAATGGGGCGCGCGCGGCCGCCAGGCCTATGACGACAGCACTTCCCTGAGCAACTTCGGCGGGACCTATACGTTCCTCGGCGGCCCGGGTCCGGAGCTCGACGCCAACAACCAGGCGGTTCCCGGAACCACCATCGAGCTCAGCGCGCTCGAAGTCTACCGCCGAACCCTGCTCTTCCAGCAGGAGGGCCTGACCGACTCCCAGATCCGCCTGCTCGGCGGCGGCGCATATCAGTTCAGCATCGGCGGCGGCACGCCTACCACCGCGGTCCGCCAGTTCGATATCGGCGTGTTCGTGAACGACGACTGGCGAGCCCGCTCCAACCTCACCTTGAGCTACGGCCTGCGCTACGAAGCCCAGACCAACTACGGCGACCGCACCGATTTCTCGCCGCGCCTGGGCATCGCCTGGGGCGTCGACGCCAAAGGCGCCAAGGCCGCCAAGACCGTTCTGCGTGCCGGCTTCGGCGTGTTCTATGACCGGCTGGCCGATTCGCTCCTCCAGCAAGCGCTCCGCTATAACGGAGTCACGCAACAGTCTTACGTGATTTTCAACCCTGGCTTCTTCCCCAGTATCCCGTCGCTCACCGCACTGGCCGGCAGTGCCCAGCCGCAACAATTGCAGTACGTGGACAGCTCGATCCGCGCGCCGCGCAATTACCAGGCGAGCGTGGGCGTGGACCGCCAGATCAATTCGGCCGTGCGACTCAACGTCAACTACATCAACGGACGCGGCGTCCACCTGCTGCGTACGCGCGACATCAACGCTCCCATTGACGGTCTCTATCCGTTCGGCGATCCGCAGTTGCGCATGCTGACCGAGACCAGCGGCTTCAGCCGGACCAGCATGCTGACCGTGAGCCCCAGCGTCAATTACAAAAAACTGTTCCTGTTCGGGTACTACGGGCTCTCCTACGGCAAGAGCGATGCCGAAGGTCAGCCGGCCGATCCGTATAATCTGCGCGCCGAGTGGGGCCCGTCTACCTTCGCGGATGTGCGCCACCGCCTGGTGGTCGGCACGAGTCTCCCGTTGCCGCTGAAGTTCTCCATCAGCCCGTTCATCCTGATGTCGAGCGGCGCTCCGTACAATATCATTACCGGCCGCGACACCATCGGCGACGGCATCATCGCCCAGCGTCCGGCGTTGATGACGGGTGTGGGGGCCTCCGCCTGCAACGGATCGAACCTGATCTACGAGCCTGCATTCGGCTGCTTCAACGTGAATCCCGCTCCCGGCACGTCCACCATCGAGCGCAACTTCGCGCGAGGACCGGGGACCGCGACCGTCGCGCTACGTCTGTCGCGCAGTTGGTCGTTGGGCGGCAAGCGCGAGTCCAGCCAGCCCAATGGGCCGATGATGATGATGGGAGGCGGTCCGCCTCCTGGCGGCGGAGGAGGCGGCGGACGCGGCCCCGGCGGTGGCGGCGGCATGATGATGGGCGGCCCGCCCCCCGGCATGATGGGCGGAGCCAGCAGCGGGAGAAAGTACACCTTGACGTTCAGCTTGAATGCGCTCAACGCCTTGAATCACGCCAACTACGCGCCGCCCAGCGGCGATCTGTCATCCCCTTACTTCGGCGTTTATCGCAGCTTGGGCGGCGGCTTCGGCCCGATGGGCGGCGCCAGCACCTACAATCGCAAAATCGACTTGCAGTTGCGCTTCGCCTTTTGACAACCGGGCGCTCGTGGTGCCAAGAAAATCGGCCGGGTGAGCAATATGATACATCCCGCGTCCAGCAAATCGCGCCATCATCGTTCGTGCAAATTCTCATCCCGGGGGTGTAATGCGACGCACGAAAAATGATCGGCTCGAGGCAAAACTCTACCGTGACACCGGTCACGACGGTCACTGGATCGCTTGGTCTCCGAAGATAGGCTGGGTGGCCTTTCCGGCGCGTCCCAACGGATGGGCGCAACGGGAGCCCATAGCTGAGTTGGATGCCATGCGCCTGTGTGAAGTACCGTTGGCCCGAGCCTTCAATACCAGCCTGTTGGAGGCCTTCCGCCGAGTGGTGCAGCCGGCGGCACACACTCTATCCGGCTAGCTGTGCACATTTGGACAGACATTCAAGCATTGCGGGTCCAGACTGTTTCTTGGGACTAGTAGCAGTCGTCGGCGAGAAGAATTCTCTCCTCACCGGTTTCGGCAGGAAGAAGGTTGGATTGTGTCCAGCGTCGAGAGTGTGCACCGAGAACTTACCACCGCGGGATGGAGCTACCGGATGAATGACCGGGGCTGGGTGATCTACCGCCACCCACAGACGGGCCGTTGGCATACGCGCCCGGAGGCGGCGTCGATCGTCGAAGCCCAGGTGACCCCCGGCGCTCGCAACAGGCCCGCCTTAAGACTTGCCTCGTAAGCCCCTCCTAAGCCCGAAGAGTTTTGGAACTCTCCCGGTCAACCGGGATCGTTCGCCAGCGGCCTCGCCTCCTTTCACATCGCCAGCAGCGCCGCCATCAACTCGATCCCGTCCCACAGATTCCGGATCCGCAGATTTTCGTTGTAACTGTGCTGGTTGTTGTCGTGGTTGGCGATCGGCACCGTGATCGTGGGCGCGTGCAGGATCTCCTCGATCATGTACAACGGCACGCTGCCGCCCATCGTCGGCAGCCTGACCACAGGTCCCCGCGCCGAGTCGGCGGTCCGCAGCACCAGTTGCGAGATCGGCAGGTCCATCGAAGTCCGCGATGCGTTGTAGCCGCCGGGAATCGCGGCCACCTTCGCCAGCCTGGGATGCGCCATCCGCATCTCGGCATCGGGCTCGCTCTCGGTGATGAAATACCCCTGGCCGCGAATGTGCTCCAGCACGCGCCGCGCTGCCATCTCCGTGCCGATCCCCTTCACCAGCCGGATATCGATGGTCGCGGCGGCCGTCGCGGGAATCACGTTGCTGGCCTGCGCGCCGGTCCGCGCGCTGCTCATGCCGCGCACATTCAGCGACGGCAGATTCAGCAGCTCCACCAGCTTTTTTCCGCCGCCCTCGGTGCGCCCCAGCCAAAGCTCGCGCATCAGGTCGCGATCCACGTCCGGCGCTTCCGCCACCGCGCGCTTTTCCGTCTCGCTCAGCGGCTCGATGCCATCGTAGAAATGTTCGATCGTCACCCGCCCGTCGTCGTCCTTCATCGACGACAGCAGGCGCGCCAGCATCATCGCCGGATTGGGCGCCCAGTTGCCATAGTGTCCGCTGTGCAGCTCGTGGCTGGGGCCATACAACGTGATGTCGAACTCGGTGATTCCGCGCGCCCCGAACACGATTTGCTGCCGCCGGCTCTGGTGCACCGGCCCATCGCAGATCAGCCACACGTCGCTGGCCAGCAGTCCCTTGTTATTTTCGATGATCTGCGCGAGGTGCGGCGATCCCGCCTCCTCCTCGCCTTCGAAGACAAACTTCAGGTTTGAGCGCGGCGCAATTCGCGAGGCCTTCAGCCCATCCAGCGCCGCCGCGATGGCCACGATCGGCGCCTTATCGTCCGACGCCGAGCGCGCATAGATCCGCCACTCGGGATCGATCGGACCGCTCGACGGCAGTGCCACCAAGTCGCCGTTATGGTCGAGCGGCCCGTTCCGCAGCACCGGTTGCCAGGGCGGTGTGGCCCACTCTTTCGGATCGAGCGGCTGCCCGTCGTAGTGCGCGTAAAAGATCAAGGTGCGGGTCGCGCCCGGCGTCGCCAGCTCGCCGAATACCACCGGCGGCGCGCCCGGCACTTCGAGCAGCCGCGTCTTGACGCCGCGCTTTTCCAGCACGGCCGAGACTGCTGCCGCGTTGCGGCGGATGGCGCTCTCATCGCGCGCCAGGTTGGGCATCGCCAGCAGTTCCATGAACTCGGCGACAATCGCCCGCTCGTGGGCCTCGCGCCAGTTGCGCGCCGCCGCGGCCGCCGGATTCTGCTGCGCCTGAGCCGCCACCGCGAGCAGCCCCAGCGCTATCACAAAGGTCTTCATATCATTTCCGATCGGCAAGTTCACTCCCTGACGGTCGTGGCTCCGATGCGGAATTTACCTAACTCGCCATTTTCGCCACGCCCCGGCGCCGCCGCTCGCATACCGCCACGAACGCGCGCACCAAAGGGTTCGGCGGTGCGCCGTCCGCCAGTGCGCTCAGTGCCGGCTGAAAGAGGGTTGCCACAAAGAACGGGTGGCCGTCTACCTCCACCGCGCGGATTTCGTCCTGATCGTCCACGGCCGCCACGTACAGGCCCCGCCCTTCGATCAGCCGCCTGTACCGTCCGTTCAACCCGAAACTGCAATAGTATTCCTCCGTGGCTTCCGGCGCCCCATACGCCTTGCGTAAGTGCGATCCCTCGGTGAAACGCACCCGCGCCTTCACGCCCACGAGCGAGAGGCCAAGCGGCGCAATCAGCGGCATCGCGGCCTTGGGATTGGTCTTCTGATGGTCCGCCTCCGCCAGTCCCAGAACATTCCGCGCAAACTCGATCACCGCGTATTGAAATCCCGCCGACGTGCCGAGAAACGGCGTGCCGGTCACCCGCGCGTGGCGGATCGCTTCGATCGCGCCCTGGGCACTGCGGTACGGCATGCCGGGCACGCACCACAGACCGTCAAACCCGGCCAGTGAATCGCTTTTGCCGGCGGCATCCGTGGGAACCCAGACCGTTTCCACAGCTCCTCCCGAGGCTGCCGCCAGCGCCTTGGGAATGGCCCGATGGGCCTTCTGTTGCTCGTTGAAATCTCCGATGAGTCCGATTCGAATTGCTGAGTGCATTGGGATATTTTATGTCAACCGCGGCGCCAATGGGATTTCCCGCGCCATACTGAAATTCATGCACGAGCTTTCGATCGCCCTCGCTATCGTCGAGGCCGCCGCGGAGGAAGCACAGCGCCACGGCGGGCGCGTCGAAGCCGTGCATCTGAGACTCGGCGCGCTTTCCGGCGTGGGCAAAGACGCGCTGCTCTTTTCGTGGGACCTGGCGTGCGCGGACACGCCGCTTGCCGGCGCCCGTCTGGAAGTGAAGGAGATCCCGGTCAGCGTCTGGTGCGCCGCTTGCAAATTCGAGCGGACGCTCGACGCCGAGTTCGATCTCCGCTGCCCCGTATGCGGCGGTTCCGACACCGAAGTGCGCAGCGGCCGGGAGCTGGAACTGTCCGCCCTCGAAATCCAGGACGGCTAAGAAGCATCGTTACAGGAAAAGGTCGGCGGAGGTGTGGAAGAATTCCGCCAGCTTCTTGGCTTGCGCCTTACTGATGCCCCGCTTCCCGTTGACCAACGCCGAAACTTGAGCGCGCGAACCGATCACCGGCACCAGGTCCGCCTGCCTCAAGCCGCGCTGCTCCATGATAAACTGCACCATCTCATGCGGTGGAGACGGCGGAAAGGAGTAATGTTCGTCGTCGTAGGCCTCGATCAATTTCTCCAGCAGTTCCGCCAGTTCTTCCTCTTCCCGGGTAGCATTTTTCTTGAAGGTAAGCTCTTCCAGCTTCTCTACCATGCGGTCGAACTCCCTGTCGTTTCGAATCACTTTAGGAAGCACGTCAGCACACAATTCGCCGTACTTCACGGGGTCTAGAGCCTTCACGCCCATTTCAGCCACTCCTTACGTTCGTACTCGCGATGGGTCATCAGTGCTTTGATGAACAGTCGCTGTGTCGGATAGTCAACAGTTGTGATGAGACGGTAATTACCGCCGAGAACATTGAAGATCAGGACGTCGCCGACACGATCCACCGACGGAAACTGTTGGCGCACATCGTTAAAGCCGTGCCACCTTGCTTTCCGCGCGTAATCGTAGAAGCGCTCGAGCGCCGGAATAGTCTCCGGGTGCCTTCCGGCCCGCTCGAACAGGCCGCGCTTCCTGAGCACTTTCACAATCCATTGTTAGCAAAATGCCAGCACCGCGGCAAGCGCAGCCCCGTCCGCCCCCAACCCGCGACCCCCGCCCCCTGCGCTAACTTGGAAAGATGCCGTCCACGCCCGACCGCTCCTTCGGCTTCGCCACCCGCGCCCTGCACGCCGGCCAGCGCCCCGACGCCGAAACCGGTGCCCGCGCCGTACCCATCTACCAGACCACCTCTTACGTCTTCGACGACACCGCGCACGCCGCCGCCCTCTTCAATCTCCAGCGCTTCGGCAACATTTACACCCGCATCATGAATCCCACCACAGCGGTCTTCGAAGAGCGCATGGCCGCCCTCGAGCGCGGCGTCGGCGCCCTCGCCGTGGGCAGCGGCCAGGCCGCCCAATTCATCGCCCTCGCGAGCCTCCTCGAATCCGGCGATGAGATCGTGGCGGCCAAAACCCTCTACGGCGGCACCTACACCCAGTTCGATGTCAGCTTCCGCCGTTTCGGCATTCACACCACCTTCGTCGACCCCGACGACCCCGAGGATTTCCGCGCCGCCATTACCCCGCGCACCCGCGTGCTCTACGGCGAGACCATCGGCAACCCCCGCATGAACGTGCTCGACATCGCCGCCATCGCCGCCATCGGCCACGAAAACAACCTCCCGCTGGTGATCGATAACACTTTCGCCTCGCCCTACCTCTGCCGCCCCATCGAACACGGCGCCGATATTGTGGTCCATTCCGCCACCAAGTTCATCGGCGGCCACGGAACTTCCATCGGCGGAGTGATCGTCGACAGCGGCCGCTTCCCCTGGGACAAGGGCCGGTTCCCGCAACTGCTCGAGCCCAGCAAGGGCTACCACGGCATCCGCTTCTACGAGACCTTCGGCGATTTCGCCTTCATCATGAAAGCCCGCGTGGAAGGCCTCCGCGATCTCGGCCCCGCGCTCAGCCCCTTCAACTCGTTCCTCTTTCTGCAAGGCCTGGAAACGCTCAAGCTGCGCATGGAATGCCACTCGCGGAATGCTCTCGACGTGGCCCGGTTCCTGCAAAATCACGAACGCGTGGCATGGGTCAACTACCCTGCCCTGCCTTGCAGCCCTTCGCACGCATTGGCCGAACGATACCTGCCGCGGGGCTCGGGCGGCATCCTCACCTTCGGCATTCATGGCGGGCTCGATGCGGGCCGCCGATTCATCGAAGCGCTCCAGGTCTTTTCGCACTTGGCCAACGTGGGTGACGCCAAGAGCCTCGTCATACACCCCGCCTCCACCACGCATCAGCAATTGAGCACCGAAGAAAAACTCGCCGGAGGCATTACCGACGATCTGATTCGCCTCTCGGTCGGACTGGAGGAGATCGAAGACATCCTATGGGACCTCGACCAGGCCCTCAGGGCCAGCATATGAACACCTGCGCCGTTTCTTTCGCTTCGCTCGACGGCGTCGGCGGCAACTCGCCCGTCAATCAGACCACTTTCGCCACCTCGGCATTCGACCGTCTGCGCATCCTGGAGCGCTACCGCCATATCGCCATGGTTGGCCTCTCCTCGAATCCCTTCCGCCCGAGCCACTTCGCCGCTATCTACCTGCTTTCGGAAGGTTACGACGTGGTTCCCGTGAACCCCCGCGAATCCGCGGTGCTGGGCCGCCCCAGCTACCCCTCGCTCTCGGCCATTCCCGGGCCCGTCGAAGTCGTGGACATCTTTCGCGAGCCCGCCGCCGTGCCCGCGATCGTGGAGGAAGCCATCACGGTTGGCGCCAAGGTCATCTGGATGCAACTCGGCGTCATCCACGAGGAGGCCGCCGGGCGCGCCCGAAGCGCCGGCCTCGAAGTGGTCATGGACCGCTGCATGAAAATCGAGCACGCCCGTTTCTTCGGGGGCCTCAACACCATCGGCATGAACACTGCGGTGATCACTTCGCGGCGCCGCTCACGGAGGCCCTGAGCGAACTCCACGACCGGTCCAGCAGAATGCCGATCCGCATCCAGTCCTCTTCCGATACGAACCCCGCCTCGTTGCCCGCGTCGCACAGCACCATCGCTTCGGCGCGTGCCCTGGCATGATCCGCAAACGCCGCTTCCGGCTGCCGATAAACCCCCGCCTGCAAGCTCGCCAGCGCGCGTTCCAGGTCGCGCGGCTGGTGTCGCGCGCGTTCGCGGTGGACGATCCACCACTCCAGTTCCCGCCGGGCGACGTCATCCACCTGGAACGGTTCGCTGCTGCCCTTGCGAATCAGGCGGTAGAAGCTCTGCAAATCGGGCAAGGCCCGCTCGTATTCCGCCCGCCCGTGGCCGCCCTGAAAGACCACCGCCGCCCGCGCCGCATGGTAAGCCCCCACGCACGAACCCCAGAACCCCAGGTGATACTGCGCGCGCAGCAGTTCGCTCAACTCCGCAAAAAGGCGCACCCGCTCATGCGCGTAGTACGAACGCCACATCGCCGTTTCGAGGCGCGCCACGGCATGTGGATCGAAGTCCGCCAGGTCATGGCGACCTCCGCCGGAGAGATCGCTCACGATCCATGTGCACAAAAGCGCCACCCCCACGGCAGGCGCCGGCCACCATCGGTTTCGCATTGCACTTGACAATACGGATGGGCTTGCTCGGTCGGATGTCCTTACTCCCGGCGATGTTCTCGGGGTGCTAAAGATACGCCCCAGTGTCTGGACAGGGGAGGCTGAAGTCGGGTGACGCATCGGTGCGAGGTGTGTGAAATTATTATTCGTGGTGCTTTAAGTTCCTCTGTTTCTGTGGTTTGGGGAGAGGGGCCGAATTTGGGTGACGCAAATGGAGCGTTTTGTGGAAAACTTGCGTCACCACCCTGTTTGCGGGGATCGGGGCCAGACTCGCCGGGCGCGAGTGCCCGCCGAAGCCCGGGGTTCGCGAAGGATCGAGTGCCGGGGTCGGTGAATGCAGATGGGCTATGGCGGTGCGTGGAGCGAAGGGATCGCAGATTGGGTCTTGGGATCCGTAAATGATTGAATCGGTCATCCAGGCTCACGCTGTGAGTCGCGGCGTTTTTCAAGTGCTACCTCAATTCCGGCAAGATCCGTCGGTTTTTCCGGGGCGAAACACGGGAAGCAAAGCACTTACTCGTTTTTCCCGGCACGATCCTTCCGAAAGGGATATTTTTGGGGAGTCAGAGGCGGTTCGAACAAGGCCGCACCTCATCCTTCAATTTAAGAGTAGCAGCACGACATTTGGGCTTTCGGACGGAAATTGGCGCGAAAAATCCGTAAAGGGCTGAAAACATTCGGTCGATTTTTTGAAAATTTTCGGCGAGGTCTTGTGACTGCAATCCGGCCAAAGTCCAGAAAGCAGGTACGTGCCCGGCACCGGGTGGAAGAGAGCAGATCGCCCCGCGCGCGACTTCCGTGCCCCGCCTTCAGGCCGGGACATACCGCTTGATCGAGATGTCCCGCGCGTGCTCCCGCGTTTTCGCCACATCGTAGGCGAGTTGCATGCGGAGCAGGTGGTCCATGTCGGGGCCGAACGCCTTTTCGATGCGCAGGGCCATTTCCGGCGTCAGCGCAGCTTTGCAGTGGAGAAGGTCGGAGAGCGTGGCGCGGCGCACTTTCAAAATCTCCGCCGCCTTCGACACGCTGAGGCCGAGGGCTTCGACAATCTCGGTTTTAATCAGGTCGCCCGGATGGGGCGGATTCTTCATGGGCATTGCGGGCCTCCTAATGGTAGTCGATCAAGCCAATATCGCTGGCGGTGTTCGTCCGTTCATCGTAGCGGAAGATCAACCGCCAGTCTCCGGTGACAGTCAGGCTCCATGATCCTTTCAGGTCGCCTTTAAGCGGATGCAGCTTCCAGCCTGGAAACCGGCCGAGCTGCTCCAGCGTCTCGGCGGTTTCGAGGGCGAACAGAAGCTTGCGCAGCTTGTCAGCCATCGACGGCGGAACTCCTTTGGCGTTCCCTTCTTCGTGGAGCTGCCTTAGCCCTTTGTGGGAAAAGCGGACAAGTTGCATGTCATCTTTGCATGATTTCAGTATGTACGGTCATACCGTACACGTCAAGCGTTTTATTGTGGACCGCTTGGACCCGGTCGACAAGGAGCTGCTGACGCGGGCGCTCGTGCAGACGATCCTCGACAAGTCACTGTGCATCGCCGAGCACACGCCGCAGGGGCCACACCTGTCTTCCCTTCGCAGTACCGTGGGCGGCCTTTCCGACCCGGAAGTCTTCATCTCCTAACGGCGGCCGCACATCCGCCACAACGGCCGCCGTGTCAAGCTGAGCGGGGTGCGGCCGCTCCCTGCGGTCGCGGCTCTGTAATCGAGTGGAACCGGTAAAATGAAATGGGTGCCACTGGTTCCTCCATACATCGAATCGTTGCGGCCCTACGAAGCTGGACGCACCATCGAATCGGTCCGCAAGCAGTACGGGCTCGACCACGTCGCCAAGCTGGCATCCAACGAAAATCCCCTGGGAACCTCGCCCAAAGCCATCGAAGCGATGACCCGCTCGCTCAGCGGGCTCAACCTCTACCCCAACGGCGGGCTCGACCTACGCGAGGTGCTGGCCGCCGAATTCGATCTGAAAGTGGACAACGTCATCGCGGGCAACGGCTCCGAAGGCATCATGTCCAACATCATCCGCGCCTTCCTGTGCGATGAGGACGAAGTGCTCACCACCGAGGCCGCGTTCATCGGCTTTCAGGTGCTGGCCCGCTCGCGCGGCGTGAAATATCGCACGGTGCCGTACCGCGACTGGCACTACGACCTTCCGACCCTCGCCGGCGAGATCAACAACCACACCAAGATCGTCTACCTGGCCAATCCCAACAATCCGACGGGCACCATCTTCACCCGGCACGAGTTCGAAGAGTTCTACAGGCACGTGCCGGAGCGCGTGCTCATCATCCTGGACGAAGCCTACTTCGAATACGCCCAGGACAATCCGCGGTATCCCGATTCCATGCATTACCGCAACGACAACGTGATCACGCTGCGCACGTTTTCAAAGGTCTACGGCCTGGCGGGTGCGCGCATCGGATATGGGTTCGCGCACGAGGAGCTGATCCGCAACTTGCTCAAGGTGAAGCTGCCGTTCGAGCCTTCCACTCCGGCGCAGGCGGCCGGCGTGGCAGCGCTCGCCGACAAAGAATTCCTGCACCGCTCGCTCGAGCTGAACGCCCGCGGGTTGCGCTGCCTCTCGGAAGGCCTCGCCGAGATCGGCCTCGCGGTAGTGCCTTCGGAGGCGAATTTCGTGATGACCGTGCTGCCCAGCGAGCGGGACGCCGATCGCATCTTTGAGGAGTTGCTCGCCCAAGGCGTGGTGGTCCGGCCGCTGAACGCGTTCGGCCTGCCGAACTGCCTGCGTATCTCCACCGGCACGGACTTGGACAATCGGCTTTGCCTACAAGCCCTACGGGCTGCCTGGAAGAAATGAGGAGAAGTTATGCCGCAAGTATTAGAGCATGCCGCGCGGGCTGAGAAGGATTTCCTTCCGCTCAACGGCACCGACTACCTGGAGTTTTATGTGGGCAAGGCGCGCCAGGCCGCGCACTTCTACCGCACCGCGTTCGGATTCCGCCTGGCGGCGTACCAGGGGCCCGAGACTGGCATGCGCGACCGGGCCTCGTACGTCCTGGTCCAGAACAAGATCCGCTTCGTGCTGACTACGCCGCTCGACCCCGATCACGCTATCACCGATCACATCCGGCGGCACGGCGACGGCGTGCACGACATCGCCCTGTGGGTGGACGATGCGGAATCGGCGTGGCGCGAGACCACTATGCGCGGTGCGCGCAGCGTGCGCCAGCCCGAGACGCTGCGCGATGAGCACGGCGAAGCGAGGGTGGCGGCGATCGCCACCTACGGCGATACCATCCACAGCTTTGTCGAGCGCCGCAACTACCGCGGCGTTTTTCTTCCGGGGTTCGCGCCGGCCGACGCCGAGGACGCCATCGCGCGCCCGGTGGGGCTGAAATACATCGACCACACCGTGGGCAACGTGGCCCTGGGCGAGATGAACCGCTGGGTGGACTTCTATCGCGACGTGATGGGCTTCAAGATGTTCATGCATTTCGACGACAAGGACATCTCCACCGAGTACTCGGCCCTGATGTCCAAAGTGATGTCGAACGGCAACGAGCGCGTGAAGTTCCCCCTCAACGAGCCGGCCGCGGGCAAGCGCAAGTCGCAGATCGAGGAGTACCTGGAGTTCTACCACGGCCCCGGCGTGCAGCACATCGCCATGGCGACGGACAACATCATCGAGACGGTTCGTACGCTGCGGCGTCAGGGCGTGGATTTTCTGCGCGTCCCGGCCACTTACTACGAGGATCTGCTGGCGCGCATCGGGCCGATTGACGAGCCAGTCGCGGAGCTGCAGGAATTGGGCATCCTGGTGGACCGCGACGACGAGGGGTACATGCTGCAGATCTTCACGCCGCCGGTGGAGGATCGCCCCACCCTGTTCTACGAAGTGATCCAGCGCAAGGGCAGCCGCAGTTTCGGCAAAGGCAATTTCAAGGCGCTGTTCGAGGCCATCGAGCGGGAGCAGGCGCGGCGCGGGAATCTCTAGCCTGTTTGGGTAACTAACCGTTCTGGGGATTTCGCAGCTCAGTCGCGAAGAACCGCTCCCTAACGGTCGCGGCTCCGTTTTGCAATGCCGCATGTTCGCAGATCGTTACAGAGCCGCGACCGTGAGCGGTCGGCGGGAATCGAATCCGCAACATCGGTTAATAGCACCCAGCCTGTTGCAAGCGTTCGCGCGTTGCGCCACAGTGGAACTAACATGCGAAAAAGCTTCTTATGGGAATGGAGCGCCTGTCTGGCGCTGGCGGTGAGCGCGGCATTCGCCCAGACACCGGACCCAAACACCGCTCCCCAGCCCGCCGGTCTGACATTCGAGGTCGCCACCATCAAACCCGCTGCGCCGCTGACGCCGGCGTTGGTGGCTTCGGGCAAGCTCCACGCCGGCATGTCGGTGGACGGAGCGCGATTGGATATTGGCTTTTTCTCATTGTCCGACATGATCCGCACGGCGTACAAGCTGAAGGCGTACCAACTCTCGGGCCCGGATTGGCTGAGCGTGCAGAGATTCGACATCCTCGCCAAGATGCCTGAGGGCACGACGAAGGAGCAGGTTCCGGAGATGCTGCAGGCGCTGCTGGCGGACCGGTTCAAGCTGACCACGCATCGCGACACCAAGGAACACTCGGTATATGCGTTGGTGGTCGCAAAGACCGGGCTGAAGATGAAGGAGGCGGCGCCCGACGCGGCTGCCCCGACACCGGCCGACGACGGCAAGAAGGGCGGCCTGGTGGTCGGGACCGGCAGTAACCAGGTGCGCGTCAGCCCCAACAGCGACGGCAAGGGCGCCACGGTCAGCGGCGGCGCCGCCGGAGCGGCCAAGATGTCGATGGGACCAAATGGCACAATGCACATGGAATTCCAGAAAATGCCTATCGAGGGGCTGGTCGAGATGGTGGCGCGCTTCCTGGATCGTCCGGTGATCGATGCCACCGAGCTGAAAGGGAGCTTCGAAGTAGCGCTCGACCTCTCGATGGACGATATTAAAGCCATGGCTGCCAAGTCCGGCATGGCGGGCATGATGGGGATGGGGATGGGGATGGGTGGAGATGCCGCCCGGGCGCCCGCGGATGCCGCATCCGAGCCCACCAGTTCGATTTTCACGGCCCTGCAGGCTATGGGACTCAAGCTGGAATCGCGAAAAGCCCCTGTCGAGATTCTGGTGATTGATCACGCGGAAAAGATGCCGACCGAGAATTAGGCAGTCACGACAC
>Ga0209517_10003439_pt1 | contig 21486 bp, 14 predicted proteins | sample PeaSoiMetSII2010_FD_187695 | JGI IMG/M metagenome (GOLD analysis project Ga0209517, IMG submission 187695) | Peat soil microbial communities from Weissenstadt, Germany - SII-2010 (SPAdes) (version 2) | ecosystem: Environmental > Terrestrial > Soil > Wetlands > Peat | place: Germany...
GGCGCCGACGCAGGATCACAAGCGCGCCTTCGATGGAGATCAAGGCCCGAACACAGGAGGCATGGGAGCTTATTCTGCTGACGGAATGCTGTCCCCCGCCTTGGAAGAGCAGATTCTCTCCACAATTGTTCGTCCCACATTGGCGGGACTTTCCATGGAGCAGAGTCCTTACAACGGATTCTTATACTGCGGCCTGATGTTGACCTCCTCTGGCCCGAAGGTCTTGGAATATAATTGCCGCCTTGGGGACCCTGAGACTCAGCCGCTCATGATGCGCTTCGATTCCGACCTTGGGGCAGTCCTCCAGGCAACGGTAGAAGGTCAGCTCGACAAAGCCGAAGTGAGATGGAAACCAGGTGCCAGCACCTGTGTCGTTATGGCCTCAGGAGGGTACCCTGGGCCATTTGAAGCTGGGAAGCCGATAGCAGGCTTGGAGGCCGCAGCTCAGATTTCAGGGGCTAAAGTATTTCACGCAGGGACGCGTCGGCAGGAGGCCGTATACTACACAAGTAGTGGGAGAGTGCTCGGCGTGACCGCTGTAGGCGCTTCCCTGCGCGCGGCGACGGATCTCGCTTATCAAGCGGCGCAGAAGATTCACTTTGATGACGCACACTACCGCAACGATATTGCCCGTTCCGCGCAGCAGACTGTCGGAGCAGGCCGCCATTAGGATTACAGAAGTTGTCTTGTGTAGAATTTGCTGTGAGCAGATCTTGCGCGAAGAATGGATCGAGATGGAAGCGCTGAAATCCAACGGCGCATTGGAGAGGGAGGTTGACACGGGTGGATAGAGAGATAAGTTCCACACAGGCTGTAACTCCGGTGGTTGGAATCATCATGGGCTCTGATACGGACCTGCCCGTGATGAGTGAGTCCGCGAAGATGCTGGAGAAATTCGGCATTCCGTACGAGATCGAAGTCGTATCGGCGCACCGTTCTCCAGCGCGCACGCATGAGTACGCTTCGAGCGCAATTGCGCGAGGCCTCAAAGTGGTGATCGTGGCGGCGGGCGGCGCCGCGCATCTTGCCGGAGTGGTGGCTTCGCTGACGACGATTCCGGTGATCGCCGTGCCGATGGCGACGACCGTCCTTTCAGGGATCGACGCGCTCCTTTCGAGCGTTCAAATGCCGGCTGGTGTGCCGGTGGCGGCGATGGCGATCGATAAGCCCGGCGCGATCAACGCGGCCATCTATGCGGCGGAAATTCTGTCGACGTCCGATCCCGCGGTGGGGAAACGCCTCGCCGGTTACAAAGAGGAGTTGGCGAAATCCGTGGCGGAGAAAAGCGCCCGCGTGAAGCTGCAGTACGCCTCAAAGAAGAGCTGATGACACGCGGTTGGAGCGCCGCGGAGAAAGTGTTCACTCGCGCCGCGGTGGCAGGGAAGGATCTGACTTCGGGGCCGTTTGGATCATTCCCGAGGCCAGAGTGTCCGTCAATGAAGCAGTGAACTCCAGGACCTGCTCTTGCGTGCAAAATGGCAGGTGACCGCTGACGGCCAGCTTGGCCACGCCGTGCACCGCGGACCAGGCCATGAGCGCGAAGGTCTTCCCGTCGCCGGGAGGCAGAACGTCGGCATCCTGGCAATCCCGCACGAATCTCAGCAATGCGGCAAAGGCCTGCTCGCCCGCCTGCTTGCAATGGGCGCTCCGCTTCAAGATTTCGGGCCTGTCGAACATCACCGTAAAGTGCTCCGGAAATCGCAACGCGAAGTGCACGTAACCTGAGCCGCTCAACTGAAAGCGTTCCAGCGGATTTGAGCCGCGGGCTGCCGCGTCATTCAGGAATTTCGTCAGCCGTTCAAAACCCTCGGCCGCAACTTCAGCCAGCAGTTCATCGCGATGCCGAAAATGGCGGTAGGGCGCGTTGTGGGAGACGCCGGCCCGGCGCGCCGCCTCGCGCAGCGTGAAGCCATGGGGGCCGCGTTTGCGAATCAGTTCGAGGGCGGCGCGGATCAGGGCCTCTTTGAGGTTGCCGTGGTGATATGAGCGGGTGGGGCTCATGGCGCAAGGATTCTAACAAAATATGTTGACAGCGCCAACATTGTGGTCCAAGATGCCGCTACATGTGGACAGTGTCCACATTGGAGGCACTATGAGTAGTCGAAGCACCGGCTCCCCGTACAAAACCTCTTCCCCCGGCGACGAGTCCTGGGACGCCATTGTCATCGGCTCGGGAATGGGCGGACTCGCCGCGGCGGCCCTCTTAGCGCGCCATGCCGGGAAGCGGGTATTGGTGCTTGAACGGCACTACGTCGCCGGTGGTTTCACGCACGTCTTTCACCGGCCTGGTTACGAGTGGGACGTCGGGGTGCACTACATCGGTGAGACGCAAAGCCCCGATTCTCCGGTGCGGGCGATGTTCGATCATCTTTCCGAGGGGCGCCTCGAGTGGAATTCGATGCCCGACGTTTACGATCGCATTCGGATCGGGGACCGCGAATACGAATTTGTTGCAGGCATTTCAAAATTTCGCGAGCGCATGAAGTCTTACTTTCCCAGCGACGCCGTAGCGATTGACCGCTACGTCGCAGCGGTGCTGGCGTGCTCCCAACTGGTGGGGCGTTTTTTCGCGGGAAAGGCTTTACCCCCGGCGATCGGCCGCCTCGCAGGAGGTTTCTTGCGCGCACCGTTTTTTCGGTGGTCGGATCGAACCACCGCCGAGATCCTTGGTCAAATTACTCAAAACCGCGAGTTGATCGGAGTCCTCACCGCGCAATGGGGAAACTACGGTCTGCCTCCATCGCAGAGCAGCTTCGCCGCGCACGTCATCACGACTGCGGCGCACTTTCTCGGAGGGGGAAGTTACCCAATAGGCGGGGCGTCCAGTATTGCGGCTTCAATCGTGCCAGTGATTGAAAACACCGGCGGCAAAATCCTCGTCAGCGCGGAGGTGGACGAAATCCTTCTCGATCGCAGGGGACGCGCGGCCGGGGTTCGCATGCGCGATGGCCGAGAAGTTCGCACCGAGCTGGTCATCAGTGATGCGGGGGCCACCAGCACGTATCGGCGGCTGCTGCCACGCTCCGCCCCGGGAGTGGCGAGCGTGCTCGACGAACTCAGACCGCTTGCGGCCTCGATGTCCTACGTTTGTCTGTATGCGGGCCTAAAACAATCGGCGGCGGAATTGGGATTTGACGGCGCGAATCTCTGGGTTCATCCCGGCTACGATCACGACGCGAACTTTGCGCGTTCTCTTGAACAGCCTTTCCGTCCACCGGTGGTCTTCATCTCGTTCCCTTCCGCCAAGGATCCTGATTTCGCGCGGCGCCATCCCGGCCGGGCGACGATCGAGGTCATCGCTCCCGTCCGGTATGAGTGGTTCCGAAGCTGGGAGAACTCGCGTTGGAAGAAGCGCGGCGCGGATTACGATGGCTTGAAGGAAACGCTCACAGCGAAGTTGCAAGCTGAACTGGAGTCGCAGGTGCCCGCCGTGCGGGGCAAGCTCGACTACGTTGAACTCTCGACGCCGCTTTCCACACGGCACTTCATGAATTCCGCGTGCGGCGAGGCCTATGGGTTTGCCGCCACCCCGGCGCGATTCCGCGCGCGCTGCCTCGCGCCGCGCACCCCCGTGCGGAACCTATACCTGACCGGGCAGGACGCGTGCATCCTGGGCGTGACGGGCGCGATGTCCGGAGGGTTCTTGTGTGCGTCCGCAATCCTGGGACGAAACCTGATGTCGCTGGCGACAAAATCTGCTCAAGCGGCGCGCAAAGCGGCGGCTTGATCGCCGCGATGCGCGGCCCAGCTCACTAGTGTTTAAGGAGCGAGGGAGCGTCCGCTTCGCCGGGCGCCGCCGCCGGACGCGGCTCGGTGGGCTCGACAAGCCACACGAAATCCTTGGTGTCCGTGAGTTCGGCGATCGCCATTCGCGTGCTGGGGTCGTGAACGGCGGGCAGCGCTTCACGCAGGAACTGGCCGATGTCGTCCGGATGAGCCTTAGGGCTTTCCCCTTCGAGGAGATGGCCAGTGGCCTCGAAGATCTGGCTGGAGGATGCGCGGACTTTCTGCAGGCGCGGATCATTTTGCTTGAGCAACTCGAGCAATGACGGTCCCTGAATATCAGACGGATAGCGCACTTCCATCAGGGTGCGCGGCTGGCCTTTCTCCGGCGGGTAGAGCTGCACATAGGCCGGCCGCAGGACACGCGTGTCGTAGTAATCGTTGCCCAGCGCCTCCTGCTGAATGCGGTATGTCAACACCCACACTTCAAACCCGTAGCCGTCCTGGAAATCGGCGAGAACTAATTCCACGAGCGGCTCGTCAGGATCGAGATCGATCTTGTGGTGAATATTCTTGGTCACGGCCCGGACTTGCTCCAGCAGCGCGATGCCGATATTTTCGACGTCGGTGGCTTCCTGCCCCGCGTTTCCGCTGCTATCAGCCGGTCCTATCTGTTGCACTGCGCGCCCTAGCTCTGCATCGAGGCGCACCGTCGGATTTCCCGTGCCGGGATTAATCCATTCCACCGCGCCCAATAGAACCCCCACGCGGCCGATTCCCAGCGCCTCCATTTCCGGCGGATGGGAGCCCGGTTCGACTTGTTCATCGGTCGTGGCTACGAACATCGTGTCTTTCGCGACGCACACGTCCACCCGTCCCCCCGCAAGATTCACCACGACTTCGGCGGCGCTCTGCTCCTGTCCCGACGAACTCAGGGCGGCGAGCGAGACGCCCACGACGATCAGGGTTGGGAGGAGAATCAGAAATGGCGTTTTGCGATTCATCAGCCCGGCCTTCACCGAATTGCGGAAGCGTCAGGTAGCGCGGGCAGGCGCGGGCCTGCTTGCGAATTTCGCTTGCGAGCGATCGCTTGCATCGCGGTGATCGCAACAACATTCACAATATCCGCGGCCGAACAGCCGCGCGAAAGATCGTTCGCCGGGCGATTCAAGCCTTGCAGGATCGGGCCGATGGCTTGCGCGCCGGCCAGGCGTTCCACCAGTTTGTAAGCGATGTTGCCCGAATCGAGATCGGGAAAGACGAGCACGTTGGCGCGGCCCGCCACCGGAGAACCAGGCGCCTTGCCGGCGGCCACGTCCGCCACTAGGGCGGCGTCGGCCTGCAATTCGCCGTCGGCCAGCAGGTCCGGCGCGCGTTCGCGAAGAACGCGAACGGCTTCGCGCACTTTTTCGACGCGCGGATGCTCGGCGGAGCCCTTCGTCGAAAACGAAAGCAGCGCGACGCGCGGGACTTCTTCGAGAAGGCTCGCTGCGCTCTCCGCGGCAGCGCGCGCGATGTCCGCGAGTTCCGCGGGCTTGGGGTCCGGAACGACCGCGCAATCGGCGAAGAGCAGGGCGCCTGCCGCACGTCCCGTCCGTGCGGGAACGAGCATCAGGAAAAAGCTCGATACCAATTGCGCGCCCTCAGCGAGGCCAATCGCGTGCAGCGCCGCACGCACCGTTTCCGCAGTGGTGTTGGCCGCGCCGCCCACGGTGCCGTCCGCATCGCCCGCGGCGACCGCGAGCGCCGCATAGTACAATAGCTTGCGGGCGGTTTGCAGCGCTTCTTCGTGCGAGAGGCCGCGGGCCCGGCGCCGCTCAAACAAGATTCTTGCATAATGCTGGAGGCGCGAACTGGACTCGGGATCGACGATCGCGACGCCGGAAAGGCTCGCGCCCGCTTCCGCCGCCAGCGCTTCGATATGCTTTGGCCGGCCGAGCACAATCGGTTTGGCAAAGCCTTCGCGCGCGATATCTCCCGCAGCCGCGATGACGCGCAGGTCCTCGCCCTCGGGTAGCACGATGCGCTGCAAGTCGGCTTGCGCCCGCTTCTTCAGTTTCTCTATCAACTCCATATCGGCCTCATCTCAGGCGAAGGTATCACAGATTTCAGCCGCGCTGTTCCACGGCGGGGTGTTCCAGTACAATAGGCGTCTCTAAGAGGAGCGTCGACACTTTCTATGGGACTTTTTGGCGGCTTGCGCAGTCCGCGTTCGATTTCGCACAAAGGCAAGCGGTTGAGCGACATCCTGGAGGCTCACCTCAAATTTCATGTGGGCCAGCCGGGCGGCGAACGGGCGGACTTGGCAGGCGCGGATCTTCATCGCGCCGATTTGCGCGAAGTAAATCTCACGAAAGCCATCCTCTCCGGATGCAACTTGGAAGCGGCGGATTTCTATTCCTCAAAGCTTTCCGGCGCGGACTTGAGCAAATGCAACCTGCGAAGGGCTATGTTTCGGAAGTGCGACATGACCGAAGTGAAGTTCGTCGCGTCCGACTTAACGGGAGCGGATTTTAGCGGCAGCGAGCTTTTCCGCTGCGACCTGACGGAAGCGATCGTCCACAATGCAACTCTGCGTGGAACCGTGCTTCGACAGGCGATCTTGCAGAATACGGACTTCACCGGCTCGGATCTGGCGCTGGCCAGCGTCCGCGAAGTGGACCTCAGCACCGCAAAGACGGAACAAGCGAAACTATCGGACGCCGTCGTCCGCGATAACAAGAAATCCGCATAACAGCTTGGAATCTTCGAGTTCTGGGGGGGTGGAGGCTATTTCCCCGCGGGTTCGGGGACGGCCGGCTCTCCGCTTGTGCGGCCGCGGCGGCGCGTCTCGATGCCGAGGCGCTTGATCTTCTGATTTAGCGTGGAGAGCGGGATTTGAAAACTCTCGGCGGCTTCCGTCTGATTCCAACCGCTGCGCTCCAGCATATCCGTGATGATGCGCCGCTCGACCTCTTCCATGATTTGAAATAGCGACGGCTTGGAGCTGTCCGCCCCGCTGCGCGCGCCCGTTTCACCCGGCAAAGGCGGCACGATACTCGAAAGTTGCAAGCGCACGCCGCCGACGATCTCCCGCGTGCGAACCGTCTCCGGCAAAAGCTCCGGTGGAATGGCGTCCTGCGTCGAGAGCACCACAGCGCGTTCGACGACGTTCTCCAGTTCGCGCACGTTGCCGGGCCAATCGTAGTCCATCAAGAGCTTCATGGCGGCTGGCGTGAATCGCGCGGGCGGCCGGGCATTCTCCTCGCAGAAGCGGCGCAGGAAATGCTCGGCCAGGAGCGGAATGTCCTCTTTGCGTTCGCGGAGCGGCGGCAAATGCAGGGCGATGACGTTCAAACGGTGATAGAGGTCCTCGCGGAAGCGGGCGTCGCGCACCAAGCTCAAAAGGTCCACATTGGAGGCCGCGACAATACGGACATCCACCTTGATCGTGTCCGTGCCGCCCAGGCGCATGAACTCGCGCTCCTGAATCACGCGCAATAGCTTGGCCTGGGTTTCCGGGCTGATCGTGGAAATTTCATCAAAGAAGATAGTGCCCTGGTCGGCAATTTCAAAAAGCCCTTTCTTCGAGGCGATGGCGCTGGTGAACGCGCCCTTGACGTGTCCGAACAACTGCGATTCCAGCAAATCCACAGGAATCGAGCCCGTATTCACCGGGACGAACGCTTTATCGGCGCGCGTCGAAGCCGAATGGATCGCTTTGGCGATTAACTCCTTGCCCGTGCCGCTCTCCCCGGCGATCAGCACGGTGGAGCGCGAAGGCGCGATCTGCGCCACGAGATCGAGCAGCGCCAGAATTTTTTCGCCTTTGCCGATGATGTTCGGGAAATTGTAGCGCTGTTTCAGCGCGCGCTTGAGTTGGACGTTTTCCTCACGCAGCCGGCGCCCCTCGACGGCTTGCGCCACCTGCGCCAAGAGTTCGTCATTCGACCACGGCTTGGTGATGTAGTCCTGCACGCCGCTCTTGAAGGCCGTGCGCGCCATCTCAATCGAGCCGTAGGCGGTGATGAGGACAATCGGAAGATACGGATCGCGGAGCCGGAGATCCTTCAGCAGGTCCAGGCCGTTGCGGTCGGGCAAACTGACGTCCAGCAGAACGAGATCGAAGGGCCGCTCTTCGAGCCGCGCCAGACCCGCGCCGCCCGTTTCGGCGCAGACCACGCCGTAGCCTTCGGATTCGAGCAGCAATCCCAGACCTTCGCGTATTTCAGTTTCGTCGTCAACAACGAGGATGGAGCCCTTAGGCATGAACGGCCTTCCGCGCCGACGGGAACTCCAGGCGGAACGAAGTGCCTTTGCCCGGGGTCGAGCGCACTTCGATCTTTCCGGCGTGTTCCTTGATGATGCCGTAGCTCACGGAAAGGCCCAGCCCAGTGCCGCGTCCGGAAGACTTCGTCGTGAAGAAGGGATCGAAGATGCGGTTCAAATGCTCGCGCGAGATGCCCATGCCGGTGTCGGTGACTTCCACTTCCACCGAACCGTTTTGCCCGGCTGTGCGCACTTCAAGCATTCCACCCGAAGGCATGGCGTCACGCGCGTTCATGAAGAGATTGAGGAAGACCTGTTGCAAGCGGTTGTTGGAGCCCAACACCGGCGGCAAATCTCCCTGAAGATTCTGGATCACCTGCACGCGCGCCGTGCGGAAGGGATGCACGACGAGCGAGAGCGTTTCTTCGAGCACGCGGTTCAAGTTGACTTCGGCGAATTCCGCCGCGCCCGTGCGTGAGAAGTTGAGCAAATTGTTCACGATCTCGCTCGCGCGGAACGTTTGCTTGACGATTTTGTCCGTCAGCGCGTGGCGCGGATCGTCGTCGGGAAGCTGCTTCGCCAGCATTTGGATGTAATTCGAAATAACGGCCAGCGGGGTATTGACCTCGTGGGCCACGCCCGCCGCGAGCAAACCGAGCGACGTGAGTTTCTCGCTCTGCAAGAGCTGCTCCTCGAGCCGGATGCGCTGCGTGATATCGTCCACCAGAATCAGGCGGCCGATGCGTTCGCCGGATTTCCCCACCAGCGGCGCGATCGAAACATTCACCACCAATTGCCGCCCCGTGCGATTCCGAAGGTGGAATTTGTACAGGCTCGAGACGCGCTCATCGGATTCATGAGCCGCGATTTCGGCCACCAGATCCGCAGCCAGCACTTCGTCCAAGCGCCGGCCGACGGCATCGCTTCGCGGCACGCCGATCAACTGTTCCAGTTGCGTGTTCCACGATTCGACGCGGCCTTCCAGATCCACGGCGAGCACGCCCACGTTCAGCGACTCGACGATATTTTCGGAGAAATCCTTCAGCCGCTCGACCTGGGCGGCTTTCTGTTCGAGTGAAGAGTAAAGCTGCGAATTGTCCAGCGCGATGGCCACGTAGCCGGCGATGGTGAGGAGCAGTTCGACGTCCTCGCTCGATAGGTAATCCCCATCCACGGTCTTCCCGATTCCGATCACGGCGACGCTGTGCTCGCGAATGCGGCAGGGAATGAAATAGTTGAGGTCGAGTTCGTTCAGCGTCTGCCGGACGGAAGGGTTCGGTTCGCGCGACGCGCGCGGCGATTCGTAAAAGAGGCAGCCGCGCGCAAACGGATCCTTATCGGCATCCAAGAAACTCAAATCGAGCGGCCCGTTGGCTCGCACCCCCATCGAGCGGTTGAGCTGGTAGTGCCCCGGCGTCTCCGGATTTTCAATAAAAATAGCAATGCGGTCCACCAGCAGTGTCTGCGAGATGCGATCCATCACGGAGGCCAGCATCGGATCGAGATGGACCTCATTCGTGAGCGTTCTGCCGAATTCAATGAGCGTCCGCCGATAGTCCAGCCGGTCGCGATAGAAGTAGCGGTCCAACCGCCCCTGAATCCAATCACGGAACGGCTGGAAGAGGAACGCGGCCACAAGAATCGCGATGATTTCGCCGGCAATCCCACTAGGCTGCGCCGTATGAAATAGCGCGCCGAGCGCCGCCACCAAAGCGATGTACACCGCCAGGACGCTCGAGCCCGCGGCCGTGTAGGCGAGCCCGCGGCGGAAGATGATGTCCACATCCATCAACCGGTAGCGGATAATGGCGTAGCCGAAGCAAAGCGGGATCAAGGCCAGCGTAACCGCCGACAGCTTCATCCAAACTTGCGGCGTCACGCCCCAGAAGTAGGGCACGATGTACAGAAGCAGGAATGGCACGGTGCCGGCGAGCGTTCCCCCCGTCACCCATTTCAACTGCTGGCGCAAAAGGCCGGAGGGCGTCCGGCGATAACTGAGCAGGAAAATTGTCGCGGCCAGCAAGAAGTAAGCGCCGAGATAGACCAGCTCGAACTGGTCGAGCGTAATGCGGTTTTCGAGAGAAGGAACAAATCCAAGCACTTGCGTCGCCACAAAGATGTGAACGAGCAGCAGCAGCGCGGGCAATCCATAGACACACGCCAGGGTCAGTCGCTGGCGCACAGCAGCCGTGCGACGCTCCGGAAAAACCATCGCAAAGTGAAGCAGCAACGCGGGCTGCAGCAGGCGCGCGACAACGCTGGCCCAGTAAACTTCCCAATCGAAAATGCTGAGTTTTCCGGAAAACTGAAAGGCATACAGGATGAAGGAGGTCAGACAGAAAACGTAGAAGTGGACCGCGCGCGCCGCATTCCATCGCCGCGCGAAAATGAAGAGTCCAATGAACAGATACAACAGTCCGACGACCCGAAGATAATTCTCGAGGGAGAACGGCTTGTCCGCGGGAATGGTGACCAGCTTGGCCTCAAAAATCCGGCCATCCCGGGCGACCTTGTAAGTGACTTCGCTCCACACCCCCGCGTGCCAAAGTCGCTGGGTGACCTGAACCGCGCGCCGCACCTCGGAGCCGTTCAGCGCCAATAGCCGATCGTTGGGCTTGATTCCTGCGCTGTCAGCGGGGGAACCGGGGGTGACGTGCCAGGCGACGACTCCCTGGCCGGTATCCAGCCACGAGACGCCGTCATCGGGGACGACGACCGTGCTCCGCTGCTGGAAATTGATTGCGCCAAAGACGATCGCGGCCAAAGTCGTCGCTGCAAGGACGACCGCCCCCAATCGCACGCGCAGACCACTGGTCATAAACTTAGTAGGTACACCCTACCCTTACCTCTGACAGCGAGCAACTAGGGTACCAGAAAATATGGAATTTTGTCACCCGTAAGAGACTGTAATTAAAAGACATAGTAAAGTCTGTCGCGGCCCGGGAAACCAACCTTTCTATTTATTGGAGCCTCAGTCCCAATTTCGGGAAGGCCCTACCCGCCACTTGTTCAGAATTGGAAGCTCAGACCGCCACGGAAGGACCTCACCACTGGCGCGAGTGTGATCATCCCATCGGGTCCGTTGATTGGGAGGTAGCCCTGAGCCAGCAGATTCCCGAAATCAGCCATGGCTACCCAGTGGCCGTTTAGCAGAAACGTTGGAATTGGCTGACGTACCGAAAGACTGAAGTTTGGATCGAGCTCGTAGGCGGCTTCGCCGTAGCAATCTACCGGGGTCAACGCGGAGCCAGCAACCCACTTATAGCTCGCGGCAACTTCCGTGTTAATCCTGGGAACTTTGCTCGAGACGCGCGCGGCCAAGCTGTGCCGGTAGCGTTCCACAAGCGAACCGCGAAGAGTTGCATCCGCGCCCACGTCGTCTGTAGGAGCGAGCGTTCCGCCGTAGGCGTACACCGCCGTGAGTTCCAGGTGGTCGTTGATTTTTTCCTGGTATCCCACTCGGGCTCCCCAGGAGCTGGAACTCCCGCCATCGAAAACGAACGCATCCGAAAATGGATCCTGAAAGACGCCGGCATCCGGAGCTGCGCCGATGCCAAAGACGGCCTGGTGCTGAATCGCATCGTGGAAGATAGCCGCTTCGACCGACCCTCTACCGTCCAGCTTCCGAGTGATCCTCATCTCCTGGTGCCAGTCATTCTCGAGCACCGGTTGGCCACTGCGGAACAGCACTGCCGGCATGCTATCGAGTGCATCCAGAGCTGCGCCAAGGGCGCCTGCCCGGAAAGGATTGTTGTCCGGGGAGTCGGTTGCTACCAGAAACGTCGCCTCCCAATTAGGAGAGAACTGTGCATCCAATTCGCCCCGCGGGCGCAGCGATCGCACCTGAGTATGGAATCCCTCCATGATGTACTCGGCGCCCACACTCAATCGGATCCGATCCCCAAACCTGAGTTGCTCGGAATGGTCGAGGCGAACGCCGCGGAAAACCAGGCCGCTGGTCCCGAGGTCGGCTTCTCGCACCACGAGTGTCGTCACCGGTCCAACGTTGGGATCTCCCGACGGTATCCAAATCGAAGCCAGCCCGCCCGTGGCGGAACCGTCGTAGCTCATTTGGCCGGCCATCACGAGATGGCCCATAGCTCCGAGCGATTGATCGTAGGAGACCTCCGTACCCGGCGCGTTCACGAGACTCGAAGGCGATGCGGGATGCAGCGAGCCGCCGGTCATCTCCACAAGCACGCGCGGGCGAACCAATTTCGCCTCGGCTGAGTTTCCCGGGTCTTGTGAATTGATGTCGGTCCACTGCAGGATCGGCCGCTGGGAGGTTGCCGTGCGGAGAACCCAACTCCAGTCATCGGGCGCGGTCGGCTGGGGTGGTTGGCGGCGCAAACTATTTAGGGAATCGAAGACCGTTCCGAGCTCGATTCTCAGGAGCGTGGTTAGATTCGGCGTGACCTCGACGTGTTGATCGAGCGTGGGAAGAAACCCCGCGAGGGACACTCGCACGGAGTACCATCCCGAGCGCAACCTCGGCGCTGAGAACGCTCCGCGCTGATCCGTGAGGAGTTGGGTCACGGTGTGATCGGCAGCGTCTTCCGTGGAAACCCAAACCGTTGCGCCAAGCTGCGGCGTGCCCGTCGAGTCCAGGACTACGCCCGCCATCCGGCCGTAACCCGAGCGCGCCTGCGACGTCCCGCAACTCACGAGCACGGCAACGATCAGCCAACCCAGGGCCCGATGATTTCGAGCCATCACGTTCATTTACCTCCCGGGCGCGTTTTGCGCCGAAGTGCTTGGCGGGGCCGCCTTCACGGTGAAATCGGATGAACGGGTAATCGTCTGTTTCGTAATTTGATCGGTCGCTTGAATTTCGAGATGGTATTGCCCCGGCGCGAAAGCCGTAAGAGGAACGAGGCTGTGAATGGTCACCTGTTCCCCATTTTCCTGCAGCTGGTCGCCGGACTCCACGACTCTCGCAATTTCATGGTCACCCTGCGTAACCTTGATCATGATGGACGCGTCGTTCCTGTGCGTCTTGTCGTCCATCTTGAAGTTGTAGAACTGCAGATAGATTCCGAGCGGCTGGTCGCTGGTGAACGATTGGTCCAGCTTCGGCCGCACTTTCAATTCGCCGATCACAAATTGCCCGACGCCGATCTGGTTAGTCGCCACCGGCTGGATCATGTCCGCGAGAATCAGCGTGCTGGCGTCGAGTTTGTCGTCGTCGTAGGGCGGCACAGCCAAGCGGGCGTCGATGACGCCGACGTTGTTGCTATTGATATCCTTGAGAACGATGTCCAGCTTGTAGAGTCCCGGGCTTAGTGGGACCGCCTTCTGATAAACCGAATCGCCCTTCAAAGATTGCTGCAGCAGCGAATCCGGGAAGTCTCTGCGAATCACATCCTCGAACGTCTGCACGGGGCGGCCCGTCAGTGTAGTGATTTGTGCGAACAAATTTATGGTGGCCGTGTGCACGCCGTCCTTTTCCTGGAAGCTCAGCTGGCTATTGGGGATTTGCACGGTGATCGGCACCAGAACCGTGTCGCTCGTCACGCGCATGAAATCAAACCGATAACTGAACTTGATCTCATCCCGCACGATGCGATGCGTGACGACATCTCGCAGGTCTTGGAATTTGACCGGCGGCGGTTGGAACACTTTCGCGAACGTTGTGAGCCTGGAGAATTCTTTTGGATCCTCGGAATCCAACTCATCGTTGAGGGAAAGCGGCGCCGTCGAACCATCCGTCCGCGAGAAGCGATCAGCCTTGGACCCATATCCCAGTTGTTCGAGCTCGCTCAACCCCATGTTGGCAACGTGCGCCAAGGCGTCCTTTTCACCCGGATCCATCGTTAAATGGTACTCGCCGGACATCGTGGTATCCACGAACTCCAGATCAATGTTATCGCCAATGCCATCCATGTGCCGATAGGTCCATACCTCGAACGGGAAGGTCGAAGTGGTTCCGCCGCCTTCATCCTGCGGCCGGGTGTACTGCCCGCCCGTGGGGTGCGACTCGATTTCGTCGGGTTTTCCCCAGATGATATAGATCCGTCCACGATCCGTCATCCAGCCGGGCTTGCCGGAAGCGAAGTGTTCGTTGGCGTAAGCGATCCGGCGATAGTGCTCCTCTTTGAATTCATTTTCCGGAGTGTCCGGCGTGGGATTCCGGCGCAGCCAAAATTGCTCGATGAATTGTTCCCGTTCTTCGTTTGTCTGCAACTGCAAAAACGTCTGGCGCTCGGCTTCGGTGATGATGTAGGTGACGTCCTCTTCGAGCCACTTCTGGTAAGGAGTCGGCAACTCCTTCTCGAGTTTGCGCAAGCTCTTATGTTCTTGTTGATTCTGTTGCTTCTGCTTTACGGGAGGTGCGTCGCTATTCTGCTGATTTTGGGAATCTTGCGCGGAAAGTGCGACGGGGGCCAGAAAAATCCCGGCCGCAAAAATAAGGATTAAACGGCACGAATGACCCATAAAGACACCTCGGCCCTTTTCCACTGCTGAATTCTATTCTTGCGAACTGTCTACGTCAACCAAGTTTCGTGGTACCAATGGGATGGGAGCTTTCGGCTACCCTGCCACAAGGGCGCAATCCCCATAGTTTCCCCGATACACCTACAGAGTCCTCCGTCCCCTGCAGGGTTGCCTGGAGTAGAGCCAGTTGTGCCCTATCGGAACTGAGCTTGAGCCGCTGCTGGGGCGTCACACGACGGAGACCACCGCGCCAAGCAAACTCATGCTTTAATTCGAGGCTGAACGGCCATAGAATGTCGGATGCCTGCAATTGGCAGTGGGCGAGCGAAGGCCAAGGTCACTTTTGGACTCAGCTTCACGGCCTAGCGTGCTCCCCAGGATGCCGCGCTCACCGGATCGGCCTCAAAAAATGGCCGGTCCAAGCGAAACAATCCGCGCCCTTTTCGCGTATTAGAAATGGGTACAACCACAGCAGAGTGGGTGCGTCTAAAGCTACGACAAAGGGTTTAGTTTGATGAAAACATGGAAGAAAGTTGCCATTGGGATTGGCGCCGCGGCGGTCCTGGCGATCATCGTGGCCATCAGCATCCATCAGGCCAATAAAGACGTTGTTACGGTGCAGACGGGCACCGTGAAGCCGGAAGACCTCAGCTCGATTGTCACGGCCTCCGGCGAAATCCGCCCGCTGAATTATACCAATGTGCTGGCCCAGGGGTTTGGCCGGGTCACCGATATCCTGGTGAAGGAAGGCGACCACGTCAAGAAGGGCGATCTCCTACTCCGGGTGGATAACGTTCAGCCTCAGGCGGACGTGGATGCGCAAGGCGCAAACTTGCAGTCAGCTGAGGCGGGAATCACCGCTGCGGATGCGAACAACGCCTCCGCCCAAGCCGACGTGCAGCAAAGTACGGCCGCCTTCCAGAAAGCCAAGCTGGATTGGGAGCGCGGGCAGCAACTATTCAACCAGGGGCTGATTGCCAAGCAGGACTTTGACACCTACAAGTCCACCTACGATCAAGCCGTGGCAAATCTGGCATCAAGCAAGGCGCGCGCGGAACAAGCCCAGGCCCAGCTCGAGCAGGCACGATCTTCGCTCGTGCAAAACCAGGCGGCTTTGCGGCACCAACGCGACGTCCTGCAGAAGACGACCTACACGGCGCCGATTGATGGGGTAGTTTCGTATATTTCCGTGCGGGTCGGCGAGTTCGTTGTTACCGGCATTCAAAGCTCCGAAGGCAGCTACCTGATGACCATCTCCGATATGTCGGTCGTAACATCCGAGGTAATGGTGGACGAAACCGATATCGTGAGTGTGCGGCCGGGCCAGCCGGCCGATGTGACGATCGACGCCATCCCGAACAAAATTTTCAAAGGGCACGTGACGCAAGTCGGGACACAGGCCGTCCTGCGCACCTCAGGTCTTGCGACCACGCAATCCACCACCAGCAACCAGGAAGCGAAGGATTTCAAAGTCGTCGTGACGTTGGATAACCCCCCCGACGGATTGCGCCCCGGACTCTCGACCACGGCGAAGGTCACAACCGCGCAGAAGCAAGGCGTTCTGGCGATTCCAATTCAGGCCTTGGCGGTGCGTACGCGCCATGACATTGAAGAAGCCGAGAAGAAGGGCGGAGACCAGGGCGCGGTGACGCTCGCAGCCAGCCGGCCCGCGGATGGTTCCAGCACGGAGAGCGGCAGCACGGATCCCGATAAGCAGGACGTCCAGGGCGTGTTCGTCGTGCGCAATAAGCACGCGGTTTTCGTGCCCGTCGAGACGGGAATCACCGGTGTCACCGACATCGAAGTACTCTCCGGATTGCAAAACGGCGATCAGATCATCACCGGCAGCTACAAGGCGCTGCGCACGATCAAACCCGGAGCGTCGGTGAAGGTGGACAACTCCGCGCCGAAAGTACCCGACGAGAACCAGACTTGACGCCGTCCCCAGAGTCTTACAAGGAGTCACCTGATGCCTGCTGAGGCGCCTGCTTCGGATACCTTTCGACAGGATCTTGTGGATGAAGGCGTGGCTATCCGCACCGAGGACCTGACGAAGACGTACGAGATGGGGGCGGAAAAAGTCCAGGCGCTGCGAAATGTCGATTTGAATATTCGCCGCGGCGAGTACGTCGCCATCATGGGACCTTCCGGCTCGGGAAAATCCACGCTGATGAATCTGATCGGCTGCCTGGACACGCCCACCTCCGGCAAATACTGGCTCGCGGGCCGGCTGGTGAGCGATCTCGATGACGACGACCTCGCCTACATCCGAAACAAAGAGATCGGCTTCGTCTTCCAGACCTTCAATTTGCTCCCGCGCGCGACGTCGCTTCATAACGTCGAGCTGCCCTTGATTTATAACGGCACTCCCGCCGAAGAACGTATCGCGAAAGCCAAGCGGGCGCTCGAGTCGGTGGACCTCGGCGAGCGGATGCATCACAAACCGAACGAGCTCTCCGGCGGCCAGCGCCAGCGCGTAGCCATCGCCCGCGCGCTGGTGAATTCGCCCGCGATCGTTCTCGCGGACGAACCCACCGGCAATCTCGATTCGCAGACCGGCGAGGAAATCATGCACCTCTTCGCGCGCCTGCACGAGCAGGGCAACACCATCATCCTCGTCACCCACGAAAACGACATCGCCAAGCACGCCCACCGCGTGATCAAAATCCGCGACGGTCGCGTCGAATCCGACGAACGCTCTCAGTATCATCCTCTGGCCGACGTTAGTGGACAACCCTCCGCGTGACCCCTACAATTCTCGTGTCCGTGGAATCAAATGCGCCGAGTGCCACGCCGCAGAATTCTTGTTCTCCGTAGTTTCCCTGATTTTCACCTGCCTGCATCCGCATGCCTGTTTCTGCTTTTCTGCGTCGCAGAGGCCGGGACGATTGCTGCCGCGCAGCAGCCGGGCTTACCGCGGCCCGCGACGCCAGGAGGGCAAGTCTCCGGCGAGGTTACGGATCCCTCCGGCAGCCCGGTGAGCGGCGCCGCTCTGGCGCTCCGGTGCGGTACGTTTTCGGCAAACACCGCCACCGACGCCACGGGCAAATTCGCGTTTCACGATGTTCCCCTGGAATCGTGCGCGCTCTCCGCGCGAGCGCCGGGGTTTGCCCTGACGAGCCAAACGATTCGCGTCGCGGCGGATCGGCCGTTCCATTTGAAAATCGCTCTGATGCTTGCCCCCGAAAGCGAACAAGTCATCGTCAGCGCCACACGCACTCCCACGCGCCTCGCGGATGCGCCGCTCGCCGACGTGCAGATTAGCGCGGCCGAATTGGAATTCACGCCCGCCATCACGCTGGACGATGCGCTGCGGCAAGTCCCCGGCTTCAGCTTGTTTCGGCGATCCGGTAGCGAAACGACGAACCCGACCACCATGGGCGTTTCGCTCCGCGGCTTGGGCGCGAGTGGCGCGAGCCGCGCCGTCGTACTGGAAGACGGGCTGCCGCTCAACGATCCCTTCGGTGGCTGGGTCTATTGGGGTCGCGTTCCGCGCACGGCTGTCGAATCCGTGGAAGTCGCCGAGGAGGGAAGCTCGAGTCTTTACGGCAGCGATGCGCTCGGCGGAGTGGTGCAGATGTTGACGCGGCCGCCGGCCTCCGGTGGCCTCGATATGGAGATTTCGGATGGCAACGAGAACACGCCCGACGTCTCGCTCTGGGCGGGCGGCAGTCGGGGCTTGTGGGACGCGAGCTTCAGCGGTCAACTCTTTCACACGACGGGCTACATTCTGGTGCCGGCCGCGTCGCGCGGCCTCGTGAACACGCCGGCAGGAAGCGAAGATGCCGCGTTGGACACCACGATCGGACGGCGGCTCGCGCGCGAAGGTCGAGTCTTCGGGCGTGGCTGGTATTACAACGAGTCGCGCCGCAACGGCACTCCGGTGCAGACCAATCGCACGGCGCTCGGCGGCGGCGCGCTCGGCGTGGACGCTCCTATGGGGACGTACGGGTCGCTCACCGCGCGCCTCTTCGGTGACGGCCAGGACTTGCACCAGAATTTTTCGTCCGTCGCGGCCAACCAGAACAGCGAGACGATCACGGATTCGCAAATCGTGCCCGCGCAGCAACTCGGCGGCTACGCGCAATGGGCGCGCTCGGCCGGCTGGCGCCAGAATCTGGTTGTCGAGTTCGACCTGAACGAAATCATCGGCCGCAGCAACGAGAGGTTGTTCTCAGCGGGCGCGGCGTCGCGAGACGTTTCCGCCGGCGGGCGACAGCGCACTTTCGGAATTCTCGGAGAGGATTTGATTCGCGTGAGTCCGACGTGGTTGGTATCGCTGAGCGCTCGATTCGATCGCTGGAACAATTTCGACGCGTCGTTGCTCTGCACCTCGCTCACGTTTCTCTCATCCGCCTCTTGCGATCCGCCCGCCGCGCCCGGCCCGCCCATACTGACGCTCTTCGCCGGACGCGCGGAAAACGCGTTCAGCCCGCGGCTTACCGTGATTCATCGGTTCACGCCGGACTTTTCCGTGAGCGCGTCGCTCTATCGCGCGTTCCGCGCGCCGACGCTTAATGAGCTGTACCGGAATTTCCGGCAAGGGGCAACCGAGACACTCGCGAATTCCAATCTGCGCGCCGAGCAATTGACCGGAGGCGAAGCGAGCGCCGGCTGGAATGCGCCCCACCGGCGGGTCGAGCTGCGCGGAACATTGTTCTGGGACGACATCGTGAATCCGATCGCCAACGTTCCGATGGCGGCGTCCGTCTGCGCATCGAACCCGGCGCCGCAGTGCCAGCAGCGCGAGAATCTCGGCCGCACGCGTTCAGCGGGACTGGAGCTGGATGCCGTGGCGCGGATCACCTCACGCTGGCAATTCACGGCGGGCTACGAATACGCGAATTCCGTCGTGGTCAGCGCGGCGGCTGATCCCTCGCTTGTGGGGCTTTGGGTGCAGCAGGTTCCGCGCCATGTCCTCACGTTCGAAGTGGACTACGCGCGTCCTTCCAGGCTGACCTTCTCGGCGGCCGGCCGTTGGGTCGGATTGCAGTACGATACGAACCAGTTGCCGCTCGGGCAATTTTTTGTGCTTGACGCGGAAGTGGCGCATTCCTTCGGTCACGGCGTCGAACTATTCGCGGCCGCGCAGAATCTTACGAACGCCAGCTATGCCATCGCTGCGGCGACCGCTACTGCGCCGCAAAACGACGGCGCGCCCATTACCGGGCGCATCGGGTTGCGATTGCAGTTCGGGCGCCTCTGACGCGGCGGAGATTTCGACGACATTCATGTTTTCATCGCGCACAAACTGGCCGCTCGAACCAAACCGCTTCGCCCGAGCACTCGAAGAGCACCGGCGCAGCGGCAAACGTCTGATCGATTTGACGGCGTCGAATCCGACGACTTGCGGGTTCGTCTATCCGGAGCGCGAAATTCTTGCCGCGCTCGCCAATCCCCGCGCAATGGAATACAAACCGGAAAGCAAAGGCCTCTACGAAGCGCGCGCGGCGGTAGCGGAATATTACGCGGGACGGCAAAGTCTCTCGGCCGGATCGACCGCTGTGACTCCGGAACAAATTGTGCTGACTTCCGGAACGAGCGAGGCCTACAGCCACGTGTTTCGCTTGCTGTGCGAGCCGGGCGATGAAGTGCTGGTGCCGGCGCCGAGTTATCCGCTGCTGGATTTTCTGGCCGATCTGGCCGACGTGCGGCTGGTGACCTACCCGCTCCTCTATGATCATGGCTGGCAGATGGATTTCTCCGCGCTTCGCGCCGCGCTGACGCCGCGCTCCCGAGCTATCGTCGTAGTGCACCCCAATAATCCAACGGGCTCATTCGTCAAGCCGCACGAAGCGGAGGCGCTCGCGGACATTTGCCGCGATTGGCAAATGGCGATCGTGGCCGATGAAGTGTTTTTGGATTTTGCAGACGGCGCGGCATCAGCGGCCAGCTTTGCGACTGGCAGCCACCTCATAGATGGTTTTCGTCAGGGCACCGCTTCAGCCGTGCCCAAATCCATGGAAACCCCAGGGGTTTTAACCCCTGAGGTAGGCGAAATCCATGGAAGAGCTATTTATGAGATGGCTTCAAGCAAGCGCGCGCTCACGTTTTCGCTGAGCGGCCTATCAAAGATCTCCGCGCTGCCGCAAATGAAGCTCGCGTGGATTGTGGCGAGCGGGCCCGAGCCACAGGCACGAACGGCAATCGAGCGGCTCGAAATCATCGCGGACACATATCTTTCGCCGAGCACACCCGTGCAGCTTGCCGCCAGAAAATTTCTCGAGATGCGAAGCTCCATGCAAGCGCAAATCAAAGAGCGGATCGCCGTCAATTTAGCGTTCCTCGATGAGCATCTGCGTGATTCCGGCAGCATCTCGCGTCTCGAACGTGAAGGCGGCTGGTGCGCCGTGCTTCGCGTTCCGGTTTCAGGCTCGGACGAATCGCTTGCCGTGGAACTGATGGAACGCTCCTCGGTGCTCGTTCACCCGGGCAACTTTTTTAACTTTTCGCAGCATGGTTTTCTGGTGCTCAGTTTGATCGCCGGCGTGGCGGATTTCCAGGAGGGAATTCGCAGAATGAAGGAGTTCTTCGCGCAGGATAGATGAGCGCTGCCCGGCTGGCGCAACCGGCATATTTGAAGCCGCATTTGTCCGGTGCTATTCTCTCCAAGAACGAAATTCTTCTCCGCCCGGCCTGCTTTAGATTAATTTTTTCGCGCACTCTTGCGCCGGACAGGGACACACAATGAAACGACTCGCGCCTCTTTTTCTTCTGTTGATTCCCATCGTCGCGCTTTGCCAAGATTCCGCAGCGCCTGCCGCGCCGCCTTCGGCGTCGACGCCTGCTCCGGCGGCCCCGGTGCCCGCCGCGCCGGAGAGCACAACTTCGGCCGCACACCCCACGCCGAGGCCTGCCGGCGGCGCTGCGACGGTCATCTTCTATCGTCCCAAGCGGCTGATGGACGCCACGTTCAAACCGTCCGTCTACGTGGATGACAGCACCATCGGACGTCTCGGCAACGGCGAGAATTTCAAAGTGAAAGTTTCCGCCGGAACGCACAAGATCTACTCCAACGACAAATCCACGGGTTTGGAACTGGATGCCAAAGATGGAGAGACCTACTACATCCGAGTGGAC
>Ga0209517_10003441_pt1 | contig 21482 bp, 19 predicted proteins | sample PeaSoiMetSII2010_FD_187695 | JGI IMG/M metagenome (GOLD analysis project Ga0209517, IMG submission 187695) | Peat soil microbial communities from Weissenstadt, Germany - SII-2010 (SPAdes) (version 2) | ecosystem: Environmental > Terrestrial > Soil > Wetlands > Peat | place: Germany...
AAGGGTGGAATTTCCGGGTGCCCTGCTCCTGTTGGGTGTCCCACTCTTTCGTGTTCGTTGCGAAAGAGTGGGATTGGCTCTTTTTGGCCGGAAAGCTGCGCTACTGAAACAAACCCCGCCGAAGAAGAAGTCGCAATCTCCGCCGCCTGGTGCTTGTGCGAATTGCCCACCACCCACGTCACGCCCGGCAGGGCTGCCAGCTCTTCCGGCGCCCGCTGCGCGTAGCAACCGGTCACCAGAATCTGGCAATCCGGATTCACCCGCTGCAACCGCCGTATGGAAGCGCGCGCATCTTTGTCCGCGCCCTCGGTCACGGTGCAGGTATTCAGCACGACAATTTCCGCGTCCCGAGCCGCCCCGGCGCGCTCCAGTCCGCGCTCCAGAAATTGCCGTTCCAGCGCCGCCCCGTCCGCCTGGGTGGCGCGGCAGCCAAAATTTTCTATGTAGAAGCGAGCCACACTCCTATACTAAACGAGTGGGGGCTGCGGCTGAAGTTCCCGGCGATTGCGCGCCGATTCCGCAGTGCACTGCATCTCGGCTCCGCTCGAGTGGTGCACAATGAAACGCCGCATTCTACTTGTCGACGACGACCTCGCTGTCCTGCTTACCCTCAAAGCCGTGCTCGAATTGCACGGGTTTGAAGTCGAAACTGCTGGCAGTTCTGCCGAGGCCTTGGCCCGCATGGAGTCCGGCGTTTACCAGATGGTAATCAGCGACTTGCGCATGGAATCCGAAGAGTCGGGACTGAAAGTCCTCCGCGCCGCGCGCCGCCAGGCATACGATCCCGCAACCGCTCTGCTCACCGCCTATCCGCCATCCGGCGAACATTGGCGCACCGAACACCAGAACGAGCAACATCGGAACGGACAAGAGCGGAATGGGGAAAATCAGAGTGGGGAGAACTCAGACTCGTTGCTGGTGAAACCGCTTGGCACCGCGGAGCTTCTGCGTCAGGTGGAAGCCCTGCTAATCCGCCACGCCGACAGGCAAGAACGCCAGCGAAAGTCCGCCTCTTGAGCACAAGAAATCGGCGGCTCGGCGCGATAAGCATCCCGTCGGCCAACGCTTCCCTCATCTTTCAACGGATCATCAGCAAAGGACTATCAGGCGCTCGCCCGTTGCCGCCCCTGCTGAAAACACTCGCGGCACAACACCGGCCGTCCTTGCGTCGGCCGGAACGGAACCGTGGTCTCTTTCCCGCATTGCGAACAGTTCGTCCGGGTCTCCGTTTTCGCGTACGAATGCCCGCGCGCCGGTGAGTGCGACGTGGCTCCAACCACTGCTACTCGCTTGCCCTTGCAGTTCTTGCAGCGTTTGGGTTCGTTCTTGAATTGCTTGTCATGGAAAAACAGCTGTTCACCCGCCGTGAACACGAAATCCGTGCCACAATCGATGCACTTTAATACCTTGTCCTGGTATTCCATTGAAGAGGCGCTCCCATTCCGCGTCCCTGCTCTGCACGGGAGACCCGAATAGGGAAGGATCCGGTTCACAACGTGGGCAGGAGATTTACATCCCCCTCGTGCTGACCCTGTGGATTCGGCCCGCCATGCGGTGTGCACCGCATGGTTACTGATTTACTGATTAAGACAACTACCGGGGAAGTAGCTTTTGAAGGTTAGGGAATGTGGCCGCCCCCAAAAGCGAACGGCCCGTTTTCCTCAGTCCTGTTCCTTGCGCGCTTTCTTGCGGCTGCGTTTGCGAGCCAGCGCTTCTTTGACTCGCTTCCTCTCGCCGGGCTTCAGGTAAAAGGAGTGACGCTTTACTTCCTTGATGATGTCCTCGGTTTGCACCTTCCGTTTAAACCGCCGCAGCGCGTTCTCGAGGGATTCACCCTCTTGAAGTCGAACCTCCGCCAACGAACTACACCCCCCCGCTCGTCCCAACTGGACTGGTTAGTTATGGCAAGCATTGGCCTCCTAAGTCAAGTGGAATGTGCGGAAATTCTCGCCCCACCTTAGAAATTAAGCCGCAGCGACAATTGCAACTGCCGCGGAGCAAACGAATTCATCGGCCTCATGAAACTCGTAGGTTGCTGAAAATAAGCCGGATAGTAAGCCTGCCCCGCTTGTTGCGTGTACTTCACGAACTGACCCGCCGAATTGTAGAAGCCGTTGTCAGTCAACCCGAGCCTCTGATTATCGCGATTGAGCAGATTGAACGACTCCGCCCTCAACTCCAGACGATACCGTCCACCCAGGTTCACCTTCCTTGCCATTCTCAGGTCCATGCTGGCATAGTCCGGACCGAGCAACGCATTGCGCCCATATTTTGGCAACCGGTCGTTGTCCTCGTTGCCATCCTGATTGGGATCGCCCGACACGGTCGCGTTGGCCGGCCGGCCGCTGCCATACGTCATGATTCCCGAAATTTTCCAGTGATCGAACACCGCTGCCAGAGCGCCTGCCGCAAACGGGTTCGGCTCCTCAATCGCCGAAATCGTCAGCCGCTGCCGCTGATCGGTTACACTCGGCCCCCGCTCACTCTTCGTCGAGTACGAATTCTGCACCGTTGCCGGCGCTCCCGCCACCAGCGCATCCTGCCCCGTGTCAATGGCGTGCGCCCAGGTGTACGCCAGCCGGAAATACATCCCTCCCGACATCCGTTTGTGCAGCGACACCGTCATGCCGTGATACACGCTCGACGCCGCACTCTCGAACTGGTCAATTGCCCCCAGTTGCGATATCGGGCGCGCCAATGGATTGATACAAGGGGGAAACGGACAACTGAGGCTGGCACTGTTCTGCCACGTAGCAAACGACGCCACGCTATAGAACGCGTTTTGAAAAGTATTGCCGGTCGGGTCGAAGATGGGATAGCTGTAATACGTCGGCGGCGGCAGATTCACATCGCGCGCCCGAATCATGTCCACCCCGTGCACATAAAGGTAGGACACCGTCCCGGTAAACCCGTCGCTTAGTTCCCTCTCCAGACTCAGACTTCCCTGCTGCACCCGCGGCGTCTTAAAGTCCGGCGCAAAGGCCGCGACTTCGTTGGTCGCATACTGCTTCCAGGCATCGGGCACCGTGCATGAAACCGGACCCCGCGGACAGTTCACCGCCGCATTGGGGTACGTCGGAAACACCTGGTGCTGGTAGTAATCCGTGTTGTCGAGTTCAAGAAAGCTATTGGTCATCCCATTGTCATTCGTCACCGCCGACTGATATATCCCCGGAATACGGGTATAGAAAATTCCAAATCCTGCCCGCACCATTAGCGGCCGATCGTCGCCGAGCGCATACCCGATTCCCACCCGCGGCGCGAAATTCGTCTCTCGCAGCGGCATCTTTCCCGCCGCCGGCCACAGCGGATCGCTCACCATCCCCGCCTTCGAAAACGTTTGCAAATCGTAGCGCGCTCCCAGGCTCAAGGTGAAATGCGGCGTCAGCCGCGCCGTGTCCTGCACGAACCCCGCGTAGTCGCGGCTGTCCGGATGCGACACCGGATTCCCGAAATTCTGTACGTAATAGCGCGCCAAATTGGCCGGCGGTCCCGTCCAGCTGCCAGCGTCCCAATCCCAGCTGGGCATGATGGTGTGCGCATACGCCCGCAGCGGCGTCAGCGATACCCCCCCGTGCATGGGCACAAAGGTAAGCGGATTCACCACGATGTTGTCGAACAAATACTCGCCCCCATAGAGCGACGGAAAGTAGTTGTAGTCCCAAGTCGACATCGTGTCGCCGCCGAACTTCCACTGGTTGCGCCCGCGGCTCAGGCTCAAGGTCTCGGCCAGGTGCAAGCGGTGTTCCCGCGTCTGCCGCGGCAAGATCGACGATTGCCCAAAATCCTGCAGCCAGTCGTAAATGCTCGTCCGCGCCCCCGTCGTGTTGGGAAACGACTGTTCCAGGTCGCGTGAAAACTGTGCCCGCAAATGGCTCGTCAGCCGCGGCGTGATCTCGCTCAGCAAACTGAGCGAGCCGCTTTCCGTCTTTACATCCTCTTCCCCATTCCCGCTGATCGCCGTATTGGTAATTGGACTCGCCGGATCGAGAAACACATTGTTCGTCCCGTAATACCGCGACGTACTCAGCCGCGCCGAAAGCTGCTGATGCGGTGTCAACACCCGATCCAGCTTCAAGAATGCCGCGTTCCCCAGCAACTTTGCGGGAAATGTCCCTCCCTTGGTCGAAAGCAGCGCCGCCGCCGGGGACACGTTCGCCGCCGTGCAAAGGCCGGCGGCGGCGCTTTCCGGAGTGCAGCCCACCACGATCGCCTCGTCGCAGGCCGACCCGCCTTGAGCGTTCGGACATGGGGCACTGGGAGTACTGGGAGTGTAATCCAACGCCAGGGTCTCCGTGCTGGGTTGCGGCACAACTACCGTCGAACCGTTCTCGAACTGCACCACCGCCGGCACATGAAAAATCTCCTGATCGTATCCCGCAAATAAGAACGTCTTGTTGCGCTGGATCGGCCCTCCAATGGTCGCGCCAAACTGGTGGCGCTGCTCGCTAGGGTTGGAGCCCACAAACGCCGGGGCCGCGCCTCCCAGCGAATTGTCGCGCAGATAATAGAACGCGCTCCCGTGCCAGGTGTTCGACCCCGACTTGGTCACCACATTCACCACCGCGCCGCCCGCCCGTCCCGACTCCGCCCCATACCCGCTCGACTGCACCCGGAACTCCTGCACCACTTCGTCGGAAAACTGGTAAGGTGCGCGATATCGTCCCAGCGCCTGGGCAAAGAACCCGTTATTGTTGTCCCCGCCATCGACCAGGAAGCTGGTGTTGTATCCCCGGATTCCGCCATAAGAAAGATCCCCGTTCGATCCCGACGTCAAGCCTCGCGGATCCTGCGTCACCCCCGGCACGAGCAGCAATAAATCCGTGTAGCGGCGCCCATTCAACGGCAAGTCCCTGATCGCCCGCTCCTCCAGCAGCGCCGACACCGAACTCGGATTCTCATCCAAGATGCGCGGCGCCTCCTACACGGTGATCGTTTCCATCGGCCCCCCCACCTTCAACTTGAACCTCAACTCCGTCGTCGCTCCTACCTCCACCCGAATCAGCGGCGAAATCTGCGGCGACATCCCTTCCGCCTCCGCCCGCGTCGAATACTGTCCCGGGGGCAGCAGGTCGACGGTGAATCGCCCCACCGAATCCGTGGCCGTGTGGTATCGGGTCCCCGTATCCACCCGGATCGCCACGATGTCCGCGTTGGTAATCGCCGCTCCCTGCGCGTCCAAGACAACACCCCGCAACACGCCCGTGGACCCATCCTGCGCCCACAGGCTGAGCCCCCAGAAAGAGAAGAGGACGATAGAGAAGAGGTTGCGAATCGCAACGTTGCGAGTCGTGACTAGGAATGACCCAACTAGGAATGGCTGGTGACGGCGGCACATACGAATCCCCTCGCATCCGAGACTTCGGAATCGGAGGGGATTCCAGAAACCCTGCTCATCTATATAGCATCGCGCATCTCACGCGGCGTGTGACGCATGTACACGGAATATGTTCAGTTATGTCGGGTCGTTGGTCGCCAGTCGTTGGTCGTTGGCAGGCAAAAGGCTTTCTCGCTAGCAACCGGAGACGAATCGCGAGCGACCAACGACTAAAGACCAACGACTGCACTACGCGCTCAATGCGCCGGCGCCGGCGCCGGAGCAGCCGGCTTCGCGCCAAAGTCCACCTTCGGCGTCGCGCGCGACGCCTCTGACGCCTGGAAGTACGCCGGGTTCTGCTTGTAGCCGGCAAACCCCGCATACAGATTGTTGGGGAACTGCAGCACATAAGTGTTGTAATCCTGCAGCGTGTCGTTATAGCGCTTGCGCTCGACGGCGATTCGGTTCTCCGTTCCCGCTAGTTCATCTTGCAAGCGCAGAAAGTTTTCATTCGACTTCAGCTGCGGATAATTCTCCACAATCAGCAACAGGCGTCCCAGCGCTCCATCCAACTGCCCGTTCGCGGCAATCTTATCGGACGGAGTCTGCGCCGAAAGCAGCGCCGACCGCGCCTTGGCAATGTCCCCAAACACGGTCACTTCCTGCTGCGCATATCCCTTCACCGTCTCTACCAGGTTCGGAATCAAATCGGCGCGCCGCTGCAGCAGGATGTCCACCTGCGACCACGCCGCCTTCACCGCCTGGTCCTTGGCTACCAACTGATTGCGCACACCCACGTACTGTCCAAAAAGCGCCAGCACGATTACCACCAACACCGCCAGTACAATCAAGACCTTGCTCATATCGATCTCCCGAATACAGGATTAATTCACAAACTTGCCGGTGGAGAGCCGGGCGTCCTCGCCCGGCCACGCCCGACTCTGACGGGCGAGACGCCCGTCGCTCCACCGTCGGATTCATCACGCCGCCGGATCCAACGTCTTGTCTACTGCCGCCGTCACCTGCTCCACCAACGTCAGATAGCGCGCAAACATCTCATCTACCTTCACCGTTTTCCGATCCTTTTTCCGCTCCCGTATATCCAGCAACTCGCCAAACACGCTCGTATCAATCCCAAACTTACCTGCCAGCGCAGCTGCAGCTTCCCTCTTCGATCCCGTTCCCGCATCGCCCAGGGCAATCAGCGCATGGCGGAACAGCGTCCCAAACGCCGGTAGCGAGCGCAGCAACAGTTCCCACTTCGCCTCCGCGTTGCCCGCCGCCGTCAGCAACCGCTGCCGCAGCAGGATCGTCTTCTCACGCAGTTCGTACTCCACCTGTGCCCGATGTAAACGCATCGGGATCTCCAGCGTTTTCAGAACGTCTTCGCCCCAGAGCACGCGATAGTGCCGCCGCATGTCCAGAAATTCGATGGAGAAAACGTCCGCCGACCGCCGCATCTCTTCCGCAGTCATCAGCAGCGGCACGCGGTGCTTCTGTTTTTTCAACCATTCGATCACAGGAGCCAACGCGGCAATCGCAGCGAACGAAGTTTCCCGCAGCACACACAGCAGATTCACGTCCGAATGATCGGCAACATAATCTCCGGCCGCTACCGATCCGTAAAGAATCACAGACAGCAGATTCGTACCTGCCGTCGTTCGCATGCGTTCGACAAACTCGTTAATCAGTTTTTCCGGAACCATTCCTCGCCTCTCATTCTCAGGCAGGTGGAGCGACGGTCGTCTCGCGAGTCTGCCCTGAGCGAAGTCGAAGGGTCGAACTGGGCGGGGACGCCCGGCGCTCCACTACCAACTTCCTCCGGCCCCGCCACCGCCCGTGCTCCCACCGCCGAAGCCACCGAACCCCCCGCCGTCGCCACCGCCGCCAAACCCTCCGCCACCAAATCCGCCGCCGGATCCACCTCCGCCATATCCACGGCCTCCGCCCATGCTGTTCAACAATATGAACCAAAGCAGTCCCGACCAAAATCCAGAGCCGCCGCGAAAACCACCGCCTCCACCAGCAAAACCGATGAATATCACCCGCAAGATGGCGATCACAATAAAGACAATAATGAGGATAACCACCACCCCCAGTCCGCCAGACTCGGGTTGCTGGCGAGGCGCGGCCAGACGGGGCTGATTGTCCAGCGTCACGCCCGCATCCTGCGCAATCACCGAGGCCACGCGCGCCGTCATCAACGTGACCGCGCCCGCATCGTCGCCGCCGCGCAGCAGGGGCACCATTTCCCGTCCGAACCCGCCCACTTTCCCGTCGGGAAGAATGGGCTCCAGCCCGTATCCCACCGTGGTCCAATATTTGTGGTCTTGGGTCGCCAGCAGGATCAGCACCCCGCGATCTTTCCCCTTGGCGCCGATCCCCCACTTCTGATACAGCGCCACCGCGTAACTCACCACGTCCTGCCCATCCACCGACTTCACCGTGACCACGGCAATCTGAGCCTGCGCCTTTTGATCGACCTGCTGGCACAGAGCGTTCAATCGCGCCTGCGTAGGCGCATCCAGAACTCCGGCAAAATCATTGACGTAATTGCTCGGGCGCAGAGAAGCAATGGGCTCGGCGACAACCCACACCGCCGCCCCCAGCAAAATCCAAAGGATCGCCGAAACTTTAGCCTGCCGCTTCATTCGGGGAAATTGTACAGGAGGGCACTCCGCGAAAGGTTGGACACCACAACTCGTCTGCTCAATGGGCGGTGCAGAGGCTGCTGGCGAAATGGCAATTTTGCCACAACTACTGGCCGACAGCTTTAGCCCCAAGTCTCGAAGATGTACCAATTCTGGCCGAGTTTACGATACGAGTAGCCCTTATCGCCTGCTTCCTCGACCTGACCGCTGTCCCGCTGATCTACACAGGGAAGAAACGCCTTGTCGCGGTCTCCGAAGTTAACGCAGTGCACGAATCCTTTGGTCGCGCCGCCACCAACGAAATCCGTGGCAAAGGCAACAAAGTAGACGTTCCCGGCCTTGTCTTTATCGAATCCGCTCAGTTCGGCCTCGCGGAACAGCCGCCGATATTCGCTCCACTTTTCGCGGGTAATTCCCCTCTTCGACTTTGGTCTCGCCCCGCCCCTCGTCCTCAAGCCTCCGAAAATTGTCCGTGATCCTGATTCCATCCGCGTCTTCCTGAGACATGCGAGCCAGGACATCGAGTTCGGAACGGTGACTCTCAAACTGACTCCTGAGAGTTGTGTCCGAGGGACCTCCGCATGACCACATGAGAAACATGAGCAGGAACGAGAGCGAGACGATGCCGAGTAACAAGCGGCCCAGTATCTTCGACGCAGCGACCCCGACTCTTGCCAGATCGCCGCGAATGACTCTTTGCGCCGAATCCGCGCCCACAACACGTGAGGGTGAAGGATACTTTCCAGAGGAAGGTTGTCTGAGGTCAGACTGCGGCGATAAGTTTCTGAAACCGTTGATTTCACCAACGGAGAGTTGTTGCGCCATGGCGGATTCTTCGACAAATCTGCCCATCAACCTTAAGGAAATGTTTGTCGATGTGACTAGAAGCGATCCCATAAATGGGAGCAGGGTTGCTGCGGTAACGTGGCGATTCTCTGCAAATCCACTCTGCAGATTCACCCGCGCTTCGGAGCACGCTTTTTCTTGGTCCCCGCATTCTTTTCCACGCGCAACTTCCACGCCGCGCGCAGCGCGCCGGTCAGCACGTCCTGGCTCGCTTGCGAGAGGCGGATGTGGGTCGCGCCCATCCTTCCCCATCCGCCATGAATGGGTAGGAAGACTTCCGGCAACTCCCGCACAAATTCCGTCTGCAACTCCGGCGTGAGCATCAGGTTACCGTAGCCCTCGTCTTCGGCGGCCAACGTGGCGAAGATCCTGCCTCCCACACGGAAGTCGGGCGCCCCCATGTGCGAGCTTTCAACCGCCCCTTCGAGGCTTAGAGCAATCCGTCGGAAGTCTGCAGCATTCATCGCCAAGAACGTATCACCGAAAGCCGAATCTTACACCGGGGAAAAGAAGGTGTCAGGTGTTAGGTTCCCGCATCCTAGCGGTTTTTCCTGAGACCTGACACCTGTACCATGGAAATCCTATGATCCGCTCCTATAAAGGCGTCACTCCCCAATTCCCCGACACCTGCTACATCGACGATTCCGCCCAACTGATCGGCGACGTAATCCTCGGCGAACACTCCAGCATCTGGATGAACGCTGTGCTCCGCGGCGACGTCCACCAGATCCGCGTCGGCCACTATTCCAACATTCAGGACAACTGCGTCCTCCACGGCATGAAAGAACAGTACGGCGTCTACCTGGGCGACTACGTCAGCGTGGGCCACAACGCCATCCTGCACGGCTGCACCGTTGAAGCCCGCTGCCTGATCGGGATGGGCTCCATCATCCTCAACGGCGCGGTCATCGGAAGCGGCTCCATCATCGCCGCCGGCACCCTGATCCCCGAGAAAACGATCGTGGAACCGAACTCCCTCTGGATGGGCTCCCCAGGGAAATTCCGCCGCCACCTGAACGAAAAAGACCAGGAAATGATCCTCCGCTACGCCGACAATTACCTCGGCTACAAAGAGTCGTACTTGAGGGAGAGAAGAAGCTCTTAGCTTTTGGCTTTTTGCGCTTGGCAGGCTGCGGAAAGACTCGGGCTTTGCACGCTTTGGCGACGTTGAAAGCTCTACCGGATGAATTGCCGTCGAGGGGCAGGAATCGATTGGGAACAGTCTCCGCCTCGGGTGAAAGATTGCCCGGCCCGCCGCTTGGGTGGCGGCTGTGTGGGGTCGTGGGGTGAGGCCGGGCTATCTAGGATTGCAACTGTCCACTTTATAGCGCATCCGGCCTTGCCTCGACTGTGACGGTCATCACTATACCGTGTGACTGCGCCACAGATGCCTGTGACGCAGGTCACCGCCAAGACCGGTGTCACTGGCTAAGGTAACAATGAAACTACTCCAGCAAACAACTCAGGAGAAGCACTCATGGCCTACGTAATCACCGACACCTGCATCAAGGACGAGCTTTGCGTCGAAGTCTGCCCGACCGACTGCATCCATCCCAAAAAAGACGAGCCGCAGTTTGAGGCTGCGACCCAGCTTTATATCGATCCCGTTGGTTGCATCGATTGCGGCGCCTGCATTCCGGCCTGCACCTCGGATTCGATCTTCACCGCCGACGACTTGCCCGAGGACAAGAAAGAGTTTCTGGATAAGAACGCCGCCTATTACGCGAACGCGTAGCCTCCCGGCTGCGACGGTCTGAAGGGTGCCCCGTCCAAGCTCCCGCTTGGGCGGGGTTGTTCGCTCTTCGCGGGGTTGTTCGTCCTTCAATGACACCCATTGCTCCCCTTCCCTCGAAACTTACTTCCTCCCAGGGATCTCACTTATCGTTTCCTTCCATAGCCTGGTGATCTACGTCCTTTTCACGAACGGACAACTCGTGCATACTGCGAACGCTCTTCCATACAGGAGGCTCTTGTCCGCCATGGCTTCTCGTATCTTCTTTGCCGCCGCGATTCTGCTGGCATCTTTTTCTCTTTATGCTGCCGATAATCCCCCCGCTGGCCCTAACTCCGACCCTACTTACCAGCAACTTCGTAACCTGACGCTGGGAGGCGAGGCGGTCAGCGTCAGTAACTTTGATCTAAAGCGCGACGCCGGCACCTTCCATCTGCATTCAGGAACCGTGTGCTTTGTGATGCCCGTGCAGGGCAAGGTCACAGGCGCGGTGTTCACGGGAGACGGCAACTTCGTCCTCGACCCGCCGCAGGAATCCGAACGCAAGAGTCTGAAGCTGCTCACGAAAACAGATGAGTTCAGCGAGAAGTTTACACAGGCGGTCCTGCGCTTCACAGACTCGACCTACGAAGAAATCAAGAAAGGCGGCAGCCCCGCGTCCGGCGGTTGCGATGCGAACTTGCTGAAGGACAGCCAGAATACGACGCGCCACAAACTCAAAAACAACCTGGAGGCCCGCATCCTGGAGGATGTGTTGAGTCCCGAACCGGGCGGGTTGTTCTATGCCTTCATCCACGGCAAGCGTTACAGCGACAAGGAAATCTATGAGATCGAGCCGAACCGGGGGTCCGATCAAGTCAACTTCCGAACCTACGACGAAAACAAGTGGGGACACTGGGCGTCGTTCAGTCTTTCCGGAGAACACGCGCACGGCAGCGTTGGCAGGCTGATGCGGATTGAACATCAGCAACTGGATGTGACGTTCGAAAAGAATGGCGCCCTCTCCGGGAAGGCTACGACTGACATGGTGGCGCGCCGAAACGGTGTGCGGGTTGTGCCCTTCGATCTGTTCCGGCCCTTGCGCGTGCAGAGTGTAACCGCGAACGGGCAGCCCTTTTCTTTTATTCAGGAGGACAAGAACGACGACGGCAACTTCGCGGTCATTTTGCCCAAGGCTCTCGGCGCCAACGAGAAACTCACGCTCACCACAACCTATGGGGGGAAAGAGGCCGTGAGCAATGAGGGCAACGGTAACTATTTCCCGGTGGCCCGGGAGAATTGGTATCCCAACGATCCCGGTGCGAGATTTGGAGAATACGCGCTCTATGACATGACCCTCCGCATTCCCAAGGGCATGAAGATGGCGGCGACTGGAGTGCTCGTCTCCGAGAGCAACGAGGGTGGTCGGAATGTGACCGTGTGGAAGAGCGAAAACCCGCAGACCGTGGCGGGATTCAGCTTTGGCCGCTTCAAGGAAGAGGAAGCCAAGCTCACCAAGCCCGAATATCTCATCCAGTCCTATGCCAACGAGGAATCTCCGGATTGGGTGAATTCGCTGCAGCACGCCGTCAACAATGACCTGCCCTCGCAAGGCTCCCACATGGGAGCGGGCGTCGCTCTGGGCACGATGAGCACCACTTCCCTGAATAAGAAAGCGCTGGCGGAAGGCGAATTGGCCGTGCAACTCTACACCGAGTATTTCGGCCCTTCGCTGTTCAAGCACATGCAACTCACGCAGCAGACGGCATGCAACTTCGGACAATCATGGCCTGAACTCGTTTGGATTCCGATCTGCTACTACTTCGACACGACCGTGCGCCATTCCCTTGGACTGGACCACGCCGACCACGGCTACTGGAAGGCAGTCACAGCGCACGAAGTCGCCCACCAATGGTGGGGACACACAGTCGGTTTCGCCTCCGGGCGCGACCAGTGGATGAGCGAAGGCTTCGCCGAGTTGTCCGCATCCCTCTACATCAGCATGATCGAGAAGAATCCGAAGAAATTCATCGAGTTCTGGAACGACGAGCGCGAGCTGCTGCTGGAACGAGATGCCCAAGGTTTTCGCGCCATCGATGTCGGCCCCTTGACCATGGGATACCGGGCCAGTAATTCGCGAACCGGATTTGGCGTGACGCGGCGTCTCATCTATCCCAAGGGCGCCTACGTTCTGCACATGATCCGCATGATGATGTGGGACCGCAAAACCGGCGACCAGAATTTCAAGGTTGCCATGCAGGATTTTGTGAAGACCTATTCCGGCAAGGCCGCCACCACCGAAGATTTCAAAGCGATGATGGAAAAACACATGACCCAGGAAATGGATCTCGAGGGCAATCATCGCCTGGACTGGTTCTTTAACGAATACGTCTACGGCACCGCCCTGCCCACCTACAAGATCGACTCCACCTTCGAAAAAGACGCGAACGGCGATGTCCTATTCGGCTTCAAGGTCACGCAGTCCGGCGTGGACGATAAATTCCGCATGATCGTGCCGGTCTATTTGGAGCTCGCCGACGGCCGCACCGTAAACCTGGGCCGCGCACATCTCACTGGAAACACTTCGGTGGATCAGAAGGTTCCGCTGAAGGGGTTGAAGGATACACCCAAACGCGCGCTCTTGAATTACAACGACGATGTGCTGGCGTCGAATTAAGTCGGGCGCTTTTCGAGCAGTGGGACTCAGGATCGACGACTCCATGGTTACCGAATGGATGGTCGTGCCGACGCCGACGGATAGCCGATCAAGTAAGTAATTGGAACCTTCCCAGTCGAAAGCTCGCCAATCTCCCACTGGTATTTGCTGGCTCTCAGTTGTTCAACCATGTCACGCAGTTCTTCTGGCCGGTAGGTCCGAAGGCAAGACACCACTCCATCGAACAGTAAGACCAAGGGAATGATCGGAACCAAATACGTCCAAAGCAACCGTGACCAGCGGAACGGACGAATCCACAGTGTGCAGACGAACAGCAGGAAAATCCAGGCAAACATAAGCCCGATCGTCGACGAAGCGCGCTTGGTTGTTTCAAATATGCCGATGCCTTCGCCGGCGTCCACCGCATTCCGCAATATGGCGCGAGCCTGTCCCGGCGGAAAATGATGGAACGATGTGAACATCGTTCGAAACCCCGTCAGTTCGCGAGGCACGTTCATTGCATCAACCGAGCCCGGATAAAACCTTATTTGATTCTCGGAAGCCTGTCCGACATTATGCATGGCGCCCAGGTTTGGGTACTTATCCGTGAGCCAAATCTGAAGGCCCGGCGGTCCTCCTTGCAGCTTTCGAGAAAAGTCCAACCAGGGTCCGCCGCCGCCGGAACCCAAGTCAACGATCGAACGGCTGCGCGTAGAATTCAGTGCGGTTTGCAGCAGCGGAGCGATGGGCGCGTATGCCTTTACCAGATCAAACCCAAACTGAAGCGCATCCGTAACTCCATCTCGAAGAGACGATGGGAACCACGGTTGTTCGTGGATCTCGATACACTGTACGCGACGCATGGCGAGTTGGCCTGGTGAGGATTGCGGGAACATTCTCGTCGAAATCCGCAAAAATATCGATTCGACGTTAAACTAGTCAGGTCCGGCACGCGCACGAGGATGACAAGCTTCACGCCGATGACTGGGCGAATCGCGAATGAGGAAGGGACACAAAGATCCAAACTCGAAGCCCGCAGCTCGTAGCTCATAGCTCACCATGATCAAATCTCCCCGAGGAACCCGCGACCTTCTCCCGCCCGACACCGCGCTCTGGAACTTCGTCGAAGCCGCCGTGCGCGACGTCTTCCGCGCCTACAACTTCCACGAAATCCGCACGCCGATCTTCGAGTCCACCGAACTCTTCGCTCGCGGCGTTGGCGAGGACACGGATATTGTCAGCAAAGAAATGTTTACCTGGGAGGACAAACAAAGACTGAGATCTCAAGAGGTGGCTCAGTTGGCTCAAGCTGGAATATCAATGCCTGGGACAAAGTTCCCGGCTGACATTGTTGAATCCACGCGGCATTATTTCGTCCAATCCCTCACTCTCCGCCCCGAAAACACCGCCGGCATCGTCCGCGCCTACATCGAGCACAAACTCTGGGAGCGCGGCCTCAACAAATTCTTCTCGATCGGCCCTATGTTTCGCCGCGAGCGCCCGCAAAAAGGACGCTACCGCCAGTTCTACCAAATTGACGCCGAGGTCATCGGTCCCGCCACCGCCGGCAGCCAGTCTCCCGTGCGCGACGCGGAAATTCTCGAGCTCCTGGCCACGCTGCTCGACCGCGTTGGCATCGCCAACTGGACGCTCCAACTGAACTCCGTCGGCTGCCCCGCCGACCGCGTAAAATTCAACGAAGCTCTCCGGCAGGCGCTCGCACCCGTAGTAGGAAAAATGTGCGCCGACTGCCAGCGCCGCGCCGTGACCAATCCGCTGAGAGTTTTCGACTGCAAAGTTCCTGAAGACCAGCCCATCATCGAAACTCTCCCCACCATCACCCAGTTTCTGGACGAAGCTTGCCGCACCCACTACGAAGAAGTGAAACAAATCCTGAACGCCGTCCAGATTCCTTACCAGGAAAACCCTCGCCTGGTGCGAGGTCTGGATTACTACCAGAAAACCACTTTTGAATTTACACATGGGGCGCTGGGGGCGCAGAACGCGATTCTCGGCGGCGGGCGATACGACGGTTTGTCGGAAGCCCTCGGCGGGCCGGCCGCTCCGGGCATTGGCTTTGCCATCGGAGAAGACCGGCTGGTGCTATCACTGATGGAGACCGCGTCGGCCCAGTCCGTGATCCGTAAGCCCGACGTTTATATTGCTCCGCTCGGCGCGGGAATGAATCGCGAAGCCGCTCGCCTGGCTCGCGAACTGCGCCGCCACGATCTGGTGGTCGATCTTGTTATCGAACTAGGAGACGAGTCGTTTCGCCTGAAAAAGTCGTTCGAGGCCGCCGACAAGATGGGAGCGCGATATATCCTCATCGTCGGCGAAAACGAAGTTGCCGCCGGTGCCTTCGCGCTCAAGCATCTAGCCTCCGGCGAACAAGTCACGGTTCCGCGTGCCGAGCTGGCGCAGCGGATTTTGCGGAAGTAGAACGTACGACCCTCCAGCCGCAAAGCGGCGGAATAAGAAAGCCCGGCACGTAAGTGCCGGGTAGTCGGAATTGGCACAAACCGAGTCCCGCAAGGGACGGCACCGGGACTACTCGGGCTGGGCAAGTAAAACGGCGACGGATTGCATCACGAACTAAAATCGTGCCTCAGGAGACAAACGATGCGAAGCACTTCCCTGCTGTGTGCAACTATCCTCACCGCCTCTCTGGCCTTGGCCCAGACTTCCAAGCCCATCTCCGCCTTCGACCGCCAACTCATCGACCAGCAGCAGCAGTTGCTGCAGGCGACCCAGAGCAAAGACGCAACCGCAGTCGACCGCGCCATCGCCGACGATTTCCAGGGCATCGCCACCAACGGCGACTTCTACGACAAAAGTGATGTCGTCGAATCCGCGCAGGCGGGAGCCCCCAAAGGCACGCGCGCCTACGATTTCCACGTCGTCAAACTGAACGACGACTCCGCCGTCGTCGCCTACAACCTGATCGTCCCCGGAGAACATCCTCGCTATCGCCACATGGCCGACACCTGGGCAAGAATCGGCGGCCAATGGAAACTGAAATTCCGCCAGATCACCCCCAACCTTTGGAGCGCCAACGATCTCGATTAACTTTATTGACATTCGTTGCCCTCCCGGAGTACTGTTCCGACCGCACGTAACGCAAGTAAATTTGAGGGAGACAAGAATGAGCAGAAGAGTGTGGGGAGTTTTTGCAGTCCTGTGTGCGGTAGCAATGATCGCCGTTTGCGCCGCGCCGGTACTAGCGCAGGATGAACCGAAGGAAAAACCGCCGATGTACAGTTACGTCGGGAATTGGAGCATTCCCCGCGCACAATGGGCGGAGATGGAAAAGGCCAACGCCGCCGATCAGAAGATTCTGGACAAGGCGATGGCCGATGGAACCATCGTGGGCTATGGCAACGACATGAACCTAGTGCATACGCCGGACGGGGAAACGCACGACGGCTGGTGGTCGGCGATGTCGATGGCCGGGATCCTGAACGTGCTCGACAAGTTCTACAAATCGAGCAGTGTAACTTCGCCCGTGTTGGCCAGCGCCACCAAACATTGGGACAACATCTTCGTCAGCCGCTATTACAACTGGCATTCGGGCCAGTACAAGGGCGCCTATGGACGAGTGGCGCAGTACAAACTGAAGCCCGATGCGCCGAATCATGCCGTGGAGACGCTCAGCAAGAATCTGTTCGTGCCGCTGATGGAGAAGTTGCTGGCCGACGGCACCATCCTCGAGTATGAAGTCGACACTGAAGCGATCCACACCGAAGATCCCGGGACATTCTGGGTCGTCTTCATCACGCCCAACGCCGACGGCCTGGACAAGTTCAATGCCGCGCTGCAGGAAGGGAGTAAGAAGAACCCTCTGACCGGCCCGGCATTCGGCTCGATGGTGGACTTCACCGTGCACCGCGATGAACTGGCCAGCTCAACCGGAACTTACAAATAGGCGCTGGTAGTGGTGCAGTTTGCGACTGTGCGGTGCCTTTCTTTGCGCCCTTAGCGAGTCCTTCGCGCACTTTGCGTTGAAGATCTTTCTCGCCGCAAAGCCAGGAACGGTCGAGATTCTGAAACTGCACCACTACCAAATCGCTCACCTCCCGGAGCCCTGACCCTCGTCCCGTTTATAATCTTCGTTTCGGCTTACCACGGTAAATCCAGCGACACCAATTTCGGCAACACAAGGCGAAAACGTGCTCGATTTCTTAGGCGACCTCAAGCGAACTCATATGTGCGGGGAGCTCCGGCTCTCCGATGCGGGCAAGAAAGTTACACTCATGGGATGGTGCAATCGGCGCCGCGACCTCGGCCAGATCATCTTCGTCGACCTGCGCGACCGCACCGGCATAACCCAAGTCGTCTTCAACTACGAACTGAACGCCGCCGTGCACGAGAAGGCGGAAGCGCTGCGCAACGAGTTCGTTATTGCGGCGATCGGCACGGTCAAGCGCCGCGACGCCGATACCATCAATCCCAATATCCCAACCGGAGAAGTGGAGTTGGTGGTGGAAGAGTTGCGCATTCTGAACGTGTCGAAGCCGCTGCCGTTTCTGCCCTCGGACACGGTGCTGGCGAACGAAGAAATGCGCTTGAAATATCGCTACATCGACCTGCGCCGAGACGCCATGCAGTTCAACATCGAGCTGCGGCATAAGGTGGCGCTCGCCATCCGCGACAACCTCGCTTCGCAGGGCTTCTTCGAGATCGAAACCCCGTTCATGACCCGCTCCACGCCCGAAGGCGCGCGCGATTATCTAGTCCCCAGCCGCGTACAGCCGGGATCGTTCTACGCCCTGCCGCAATCGCCACAACTGTTCAAGCAGATCCTGATGATTTCCGGCTTCGACAAATATTTCCAGATCGTGCGCTGCTTTCGCGACGAAGATCTGCGCGCCGACCGCCAGCCCGAGTTTACCCAGATCGATCTCGAAATGTCATACCCGCAGCCGGAGCGGGTTTGGGAAGTGGTAGAAGGCTTCTTGACTGCGGCGTTCAAAGCGGGGGGCTACGAGATCAAGACGCCTTTCCCGCGCATGGACTTCGACGATGCCATCCGGCAGTACGGCGTCGACAAGCCCGACCTGCGCCTGCCCGCCTTCACCGATGTGCGCGATTGCTTCGCCGCCGCCGACCTGGAACAGTTGGCGATCAACAAAGATTTGCCGGTGATTGCCATCCGCACGCCCAAGGTTGGTGAGTTGTCGAGAAAAGAACGCGATGACATCAAGCCGCTTTTTGTGTCGAAGGGTGGAGCGCGCGTGTTTGAAGATTTCAAGCGCATTGAGAACAAATTTCCCGAGGCGGGAGCAAAAGTGCGTGCCAAAGCTGGCGCCGCCGCGGACGATCTGCTGGTGCTGGTGGTGGGATCGGCGCAGTCCGGCAAGTCCAAGTCCACCTCCAAAGACGCGCATCCCGCCGGCAAGCACAGAGTCACCCCCGCGGAATCGGCGATCTATGCCTCGGCCGGACTGCTGCGCGTGGCGCTGGCGCAGAAATATTCCGACCGGCACCAGCTTTTCCAGAAAGGCGACTTCCGCTTTCTGTGGGTGACGAACTTCCCCATGTTCGAGTACGACGAAGGCGAAAAGCGCTGGATAGCAGCGCACCATCCCTTCACCTCGCCCCACGATGAAGACATGGACAAGCTCGAAACCGACCCGGCCATGGTGCGCGCTCTCGCCTACGACGTGGTGTTGAACGGGACGGAGTTGGGATCGGGCTCGATCCGTATTCACCGTCAGGATGTGCAGAGCAGAATCTTCCACGCGCTCGGCATGACGGAAGAAGAAGCGCGCTCGCGCTTCGGCTTCTTCCTGGAAGCGCTCGAATACGGAACGCCCCCGCACGGCGGTATTGCGCTCGGTCTCGATCGCATCGTAATGATTCTGGCCGGAGCCGAAAGTTTGCGAGAAGTAATCCCCTTCCCCAAAACCGCCGCCGCCAAGGACTTAATGATGGAAGCGCCCACGCCGGTGGCCGAGGGGCAGTTGCGGGAGTTGGGAATTGGAGTGGTGGTAAAGAGGTAGGTGCGGAATCACTCTGACTTTTCCGCTCTTTCCAGGAAGGAGCGGAGCTCGTCGATATCTTCCGGAAGCATCTTGGTGAATTCGATGCCGTTGCCCACCAGGGCATCGCAGGTAACCACGGTCGCCATCACCAGGAGTGTGTCCTCCAGTTGCAGCTTCATGTCGAGATTGGTTCCGACCGGCCAGGGATAGCAGGTTTCGATGTAGCATCCGGTCAGGCCGAGGTCGGACGTCGCTCCGCGATAGGGGTTGCTGCTGCCTTCAACGATGATCTCTACCGGTACGCTGGTCTTGAGTCGCGGGTGCGCGCGGCGATTGCGGTCCATGGCGTTCTTCGCGTGAGCAGTTCGTTCCCGGCGAGTATACGTCAGGCATCAGAGATTAGGCACGCCCACCGTTCACGACTCACGAGGGTGGCCCGTCCTTTCACGACTCACGAGGGTGGCCCGTCCTTGTGTCTGCGTTCTTTGCAGACACAGGGCGGGGATTTTGACCTAGCGCCGAGCCGCCAAGCGCTCTTCTACCAGCTCCTCGATTCGATTGAGCACTTCATCTTCGCTCATATTAGTCGAGTCGAGCACCACGGCATCTTGCGCCGCTATCAGCGGAGAGGCGGCGCGGGTGCGGTCGCGCCGGTCGCGCTCCCGAAGTTCCGCGGCCATCGCCTGCGCCGGAGCGCCCTTCACTTTCTGCTGGTCGAGCCGCCGCTGCCCGCGAATCACGGGATCGGCGTCGAGAAAAATCTTCAAATCGGCATCGGGAAACACTTTCGTCCCAATGTCGCGGCCCTCCATGACGACGCCGCCGCCGATGCCCATCTCGCGTTGCCGCGCCACCATCCACTCTCGTACTTGGGGATGCACCGAGACGCGCGATGCCCCTTCCGACACATCGCGCTCGCGGATGCGCTGGGAAACGTCTTTTCCGTTGAGCAGCACACGATTGCCGCCGATACTGCGATCCAGAGTGATGTGCGAATCCTGCACCATCTTGAGCAAAGCAGCTTCGTCGTCGAACGAGGCGTCCCACTCGATCGCGCACAACGCCAGCGCACGGTACATGGCCCCGCTCTCCAGGTTCACGTAGCCGAGTTTGCGGGCGAGGCGGGAGGCGATGGTGCTCTTGCCCGCTCCGGCCGGGCCGTCAATGGCGATGATGAGTTTGCGTGGGGAAGAATCGGTCATTGTAGCGCGATCATCGTGGCGAAGAAGCATTGTACACGGAGCGCGAGAGCGCTTCACCACCGGGGCCACAGGGGCTTCGTATCGAGAGGGGGGACTGAGGGCTTCGTATCAGGGCATCGCTTTAGCGATGCCGTAAGTCTTCGGAACCAGACGCCCCTTTAGGGGCTGGGGCGCCGGCATCCGGTTCCCCCTTTGTTTCTTGCACCTGCTAATCCACCCGCTCCGGGCGGGGTTTAGGAACGTAGGCTTGTTTCGGCGGAGTTACCTGCAGCAGCGACTTACCCCCGACATGGACAAAGCTCAATTCGCGCGCCGAGAGCAAGGCGTGGATGGCTTCTTTTACGCGCGTGCGCGGAACAAAGTTCGCGAGGAAGTTCTCGATCTCTCCCTCATCCACCGCCACCACACAGTCCAGATATTTCGAGACCAGGGCGGAAAGCGCTTCGGGCACCGAAATTCCGACGCCCTCGCGCACCACATCGGGCGCCCAACGCGACAACTCGTCCCACACCGAGCCCTCCGCTGCGGTGTAGTCCACGCGGGTGATGCGCAGTTTGGCCCACAGTTCGCCGAGCGCGTGATCGAGGCCGGCGTTGGAAACCGATCCGCCCAGCATCTCGCCCAGTTTCGATTTCGCAATCGGTCCTCGCCGCCGGATGATTTCGAACGCGTCGCAGGCCAGCGGCGAGTAGGGAGAGCGAGGTCCTGCAGCAGGCGGCTGCTTCGGATTGCGCTCCCCCACGAGCGAATAGAAATAAGGAAACACCGACGGCGCCAGCAGGAAGGCGTTGTTCTCGTCAATCAGCGAAGCCTCGTAGGCGGCCCGATCGCGCAGCGCGCGCACCATCAGTTCGGTCGCTTCATTCGCCCGCGGATCGTTGTAGGCGTGCTGGCGCATCGGCAGCTTGTCATCGGCTCCCACCCAGGCCCCTACGAAAGTCGGCAGCAGCAGGGCAGGCCGCATCGGATACATCAGACAAAATCCGACCGACTCAAGAAAGATGCGCGCCTCATCGAGCGTGCGCACGGGCTGGCCGTCGAGCCGCCACTTTTGCGCGCGAGCCTGCAGGAGTTCCGCATCGGTCATGATTTCGATTAGAACACATTCAGCTATCAGC
>Ga0209517_10003442_pt1 | contig 21475 bp, 10 predicted proteins | sample PeaSoiMetSII2010_FD_187695 | JGI IMG/M metagenome (GOLD analysis project Ga0209517, IMG submission 187695) | Peat soil microbial communities from Weissenstadt, Germany - SII-2010 (SPAdes) (version 2) | ecosystem: Environmental > Terrestrial > Soil > Wetlands > Peat | place: Germany...
CCCCGCCCGCTCGATCCAACCAGGATCGAGTATCGGTTCCTTTTGTCCCATCCTCCCGCGTTCAACCTCGCCCGCCCGTAACTGCTCCCGTCAGGGCGTCCATGGGCGGGTATTTCACGGCGCTGGACCGTCTCGAAGAACATTGCGCTTGGCTTTGAGGCGGGCTACAACTTGACGACGGGCACGAACACCTATATTGACATTGGGAATGCACGAGTTACGCACACCCCGGCGGCGCTCAACAGCGCCAGCGCTAAGCCCGGTTTGCCTCTGTTGTGCTGAACACCCACACCAACACCAAAACCACAGGATCAATTAATGAAAAAAACCATTCTGTTTGCAGCCGCAGCCTTGCTGGGCCTGTCGCTCACCGCGGCTGACTCCAGTCTTAAGGACGAGATTAACAACGCGGTTAAGAAACTGGCCGACACGCCAAATTACAGTTGGCGCACCACCGTCGTGGTTCCCGACGACAGCCCGTTCCATCCGGGACCTACCGAAGGCAAGACCGAGAAAGACGGCTTTACCTACCTGAGCATGCACTTCAACGACAACGAGACTAAGGCTGCGCTCAAGGGTGATAAGGGCGCGGCCACTAACCCTGACGGCGATTGGCAATCGCTGTCCGACATGGCCAACGACGAAGGCCCAGCTCGATTCATGGCCATGATGCTGCGCAATTTCAAGGCCCCCGCCGCTCAGGCCGCCCAGCTCGCCTCCTTCGCGACCGACCTCAAAAAGGATGGAGATGCTTATTCGAGCGATTTGACGGAGCAGGGCGCCAAAACGCTGCTCACCTTCAGACCGCCAACCGGCGGCGAAGGCCCTTCGGTCAGCAACGCCAAGGGATCGGTGAAATTCTGGTTAAAGGACGGTGCCCTTACTAAGTACGAGTTCAAAGTAAAAGGCACGGTAAGTTTCAACGGCAACGACTTCGATCAGGATCGCACTACCACGGTGCAGATCAAAGATGTCGGCGCCACTACCGTCACCGTTCCGGATGAGGCCAAGAAAAAATTATCCTGAGCGTTGAACTTTACCGATTGGCAACGCCGTCCGTGGTGGGTGTTACTGAGGAATCATCGGGATGCCACTACAATGTGGAACGACGCCAGCGTTATGGAGTGCGGTGCCACAGCCACAGCGCCACAGCGCAGCGGCGACACCGCATCCATGCCGCGGCGGCGAACGCAGCGATTCGGTTCGGGTGCAAGTCCTCCCGTGAGGTAGCCGCAGCAAGGAACTAAGTCATTTCCGTGGGGCACGTTGTTTCCCTTGGATTCCCTGGAGCATTTTGAGGACGGCAGTCTCACCGACCTGCTGGTCCTTTCTTATGTTATGGTTGCCGACCAGCATCCTACCCAGAGTACCATCAGAGAAACATCGAAAAATCGCGGGATGAATATAGCTCTTCTTGCAAATGGCCGGCGTATTGCCCAAGTGATCCGCCACCCGCTTTACGGCGGCCATTATAATTTTGCCGCCAGCGCGGACGGTGGTCGCTTTTCCCATGAGTTGGGACAACGTAGTGGCTGCCAAGACGGTGGCTTTCCATGTGCGGAAATCCTTCGCTGTAAAATTCCGGCCGCTGATCTCAAAGAGAAAATTGTTCACATCGGCGGAGGTAATATGATGGACACCATCGTCGGCGAAATACTCGAAAAGGAACTGACCGGGCAAGTGCTGACATTTGCGAATGATTTTCGCTATTGTCGGATGTTCAATGGACAAGGCCTGTTCCTTTCCGCCTTTTCCGCGAAAGCGAAGACGGACGCACTGACCGGTTACCCGGGCATGACGGTTGCGCAAGGTTGTCAATCCATAGGAATTATTCTCTTGAACATATTCCTCATTCCCTACGCGCATGCCCCCAACGTCCAGCATTCGAGTGACCGCAGCGAGCACTTTATTCCTGTCCAGGCCCGGACGGCGTAATTGCCGGTCAACCTCGGCGCGAATTCTCGGCAACGCCCTTCCAAATTCGAGCATACGATCAAATTTGTCTTCATCGCGGGCTTCGCTCCATCTCGGATGATAAATGTACTGCTTGCGGCCACGAGAATCACAACCTGTCGCTTGAATGTGCCCTCGGGAATCTCGGCAAATCCAAACCTTGCTCCACGCGGGCGGGATAGCCAGCTTTCGGACGCGTGCGATCACCTTTTGATCGGCTATCCTCCGATTGTTTGCACGCACATAGCGAAATCCGGCACCGAATCTCACCCGCCTGAAGCCAATCTCCGAGGAATCGACATACCGTAACCCCGCATACCGAGCGCATCGTTGAGGCACGCCGGTTGCGTTTGTGGCAGCCATTGGTGTCACTTTACTTTCCTTCGATCCCCCCGGCCAAAGCTCCCGCATGCAAATGGAATACTTCATTCACTTAGACTGCTGCTTCTGAGCTTCCTTGGCTGCCCGTTTAACCAGCCTTACGCGACTTGACGAAGTGTCTGGCCTTTGCTTTGGGTAACGGCAAGTTCGAGCTTGGCCCGGACATATTCCACTTGGGAGAAAAGGAGCGAAGCGTTGCCAAGAAAGCCACCCGTTCGGGGATCGACTGCTTCGGCGAAGATGGCCATGGTGCCGGCAATCTGCTCCGCCCGTGCCAGAATCGACCTAGCGCTTTCTAGCCGCCCGGCCTTGGCGTAAGCGGTTGCCAGCCAAAACGTGCAAGGGAGAAACGCTCCTTCGAATTCACCCATGGGCTGCTTCCCGAGGCCGGGTGTCTCCAATGGATTGAAGCGATAGACGAAACCATCAATCGTCAGCGACTCCGCGATTCGGTCGATGGTCGCGAGCACGCGCGGGTGGTCCCCAGGCAAGAACCCCATCACGGAAATGAGCAATTCGGCGGCATCCAGGTTCTCGCCCTCGTATCGCTGGCGAAAGGCGCCCAGGCGTTCGCTCCAGCCTCTTTCCATAACCTCATCGTGAATCCTTGAACTTTCGGTTCGCCAGCCACTGGTGTCGAATGCGGGCTTCACCTTTTGCGCGATTTTGATCGCACGATCCAGCATCACCCAACACAAGACGCGGCTGTGAACATAATGCTGGCGTTCGGAGAGCTCCCAAATGCCGTTATCGGGCAACGACCAATGCTTGGCGACGTAGTTGGCGCAACGGTGGATGAGGGTCCAATAGTCGTCCTGCCACGCGCCTCCTTCCTGCAGATAGATCCAGACGCAATCAGCCAAAAAGCCAAGGGAACCAAACTGGCGCTGGTTGTAAGCGTGGTTTCCAATGTGGACTGGTTTCGACCCGCGGTAGCCCTCAGCCTCCGCTAACTCCCGTTGTCTCGGCCGCTTGCCTCCGCGAATGTCGTAAAGCACCTGGAGCGGCTGCCCGAAGCGCGGCTGGCGCTTTACCAGCCATTGCAAGTAGCGCTGTGTTTCCTCCCAGTCCCCCAACCGGGCTAACATCCCCAGCGCCAGCGACGTATCTCGTACCCAGGAGAGCCGGTAGTCGGCATTCCAACTGCCGCCAATGCGCTCGGGCAACGACGTAGTGGGGGAGGCCACGACGGAGCCGTCCGGTGCATAGGTCAGCAAATGCACTACCAAGGCAGTCCGCCGCGTTTCCGCCCCCCCAAGATCTTGGAGGCTGGGCCGGCTTACCCAGTCGCGCCAGTACTGCCGCGTTTCCTCCAACGCACCCCTGGCCGCCTCCTCGGACCAACCATGGCCGGCGGCCCCCAACTCGAGCACCGTCCAAAACTCCCCGCCCTCATTCAGTTCGAGTTCGCCGTGCAGGCGGGGAGACTCCGGTTCCAGTGGTAAACTGACCCAAAGGCGCAAGTCCAGTTCAGACAGCTCCAGTGCATAGCCCGACGAGTATTGCGTAAGCGCAGTCGGTCGAGCGGAGAAATTGTATGCGGGCTGCAGATCAAAACTGCATCGAACCTTGCCGCGAGTGCAGCGGAGACACCGCACGATCGCCCGGACGTTTTCCCGGTCAGGAGATCGTTTCGTTTCCGGCCACAGCATGGCATCCGAAAGCAGCAAACTCCCGGTTTCAAGGTCCCAGCGGGTTTCGAGCACCATGGTATCCTCGATGTAATTCTGTTTCCCTTGAACCCTGGCAGCGGGGCCAAGCCGCCAATGGCCGCCTTTGGACCAGTCCAACGATGCGCCAAAGATTATCGCCCCGTCGTAATCGGGCAGGCAGAGCCAGTCAAAGGTGCCGTCTGCAGCCACGAGGCCGGCAGTCCGCCGGTCACCAATTAGCCCGTGATTTTCGATCGCGGGATAGGGGATGATGCGCGAGTGGATTGGCGCTTCTGAGGAGTTTTGCCGGGGTTTTATCATTTCAGCTTTCATTTGGCCTCTTGGCGTAGTCACCCCCGTGTGGATGCCTCTTTCACCATGCTCCTGCCTCGCTCGGACTCAAATGGGGAGTCTGCCTGCCTATTGGCCTACCTCGTGTGGCGCCTTATTCAGCTCTGTGGCCCCACTTTAATCCCTGTAACGATTCTTTTAGGTAAGATGCCTGCTCGGCGCATTGGTGCATTACCCACTTGGTTTCGCCTTGCGGAGAGGAGTACTGTGTGTCGTGGAAGGTGTTGGAGGTTAACCGTGCATCCGGGCAAACCAGAAGTAGTCGCAGTCACTGGCGCATCTGCCGGCGTCGGCCGCGCCACAGTTCAAGCCTTCGCCAAACGGGGCGCACGCATCGGTTTGCTGGCGCGGGGCATCAAAGGGCTTGAAGGGGCCAAGCGCGAAGCCGAGCAACTCGGCGGGCAAGCGCTCGTTTTGCCCATCGACGTTGCCCACGCCGATCAGGTCGAGGCCGCCGCCGAGAAAATCGAAGAGACTTTTGGCCCGCTTGACGTTTGGATAAATGCCGCCATGGTTTCCGTCTTCTCTCCTTTCAAAGAGATGACGGCTGAGGAGTTTCGCCGGGTGACAGAAGTAACCTACCTGGGAACGGTGTATGGGACCATGGCGGCGCTCAAGCGCATGGTTGCGCGGGACCAAGGCACCATTGTGCAGGTTGGTTCCGCCCTGGCTTATCGCAGTATTCCACTGCAAGCAGCCTATTGCGGGGCCAAGCATGCCGTTCGCGGATTTACTGATTCCTTACGATGCGAGTTGTTGCACGACCAGAGCGGGGTGTGGGTGACCATGGTCCAACTGCCGGCAGTCAACACCCCGCAGTTCTCCTGGGTCAAGAGCCGCCTGCCACGCCAGCCTCAGCCGGTTCCGCCCATCTATCAGCCGGAAATCCCCGCTGAAGCCATCTACTGGGCGGCGCACCACCGCCGACGCGAGCTGTTCGTTGGAACTTCAGCGTTGAAGGCTATCGAGGGGAATAAACTCATCCCGGGAATGCTGGATCGCTATCTGGCAAAGACCGGCTATTCAAGCCAGCAAACCGATGGCCATCGCGATCCCGACCAAGGGGACAACCTTTGGAAGCCGCTCGATGACCAGAATGGGATCGACTATGGGGCACACGGGCGCTTTGATGCCCGTGCGCGGACCCGCAGCCCGGAACTTTGGGCCAGCCGGAACCGAGAATGGCTGGGGGTTGCCGCCGCCAGCCTTGCCGGGTTGGGAATCGGTCTTAACTGGGCTGCCAAAAAGTCCAAAAAAGGAAACTCATGCTAGCCGAGACGATCACGAAACCTCAACGCCGAGTCAGCGCCGTAAAGCCCGAACAACTAACCGATGTGAATGTTGCCGCCCTCGAGGCGGTCCTCAAGCGCAGGCTCAAAGGCGAAGTCCGCTTCGATGCGGGCAGCCGCGCCCTCTACGCGACGGATGGCTCGAATTACCGCCAGGTCCCGATTGGGGTCGTTGTGCCCAGAGACGCGGAAGATGTCCAGGAAACCATGGCCGCCTGCCATCACTTTGACGCCCCGGTGCTCTCCCGCGGCGGCGGCACGAGCCTTGCCGGCCAATGCTGCAATGTCGCGGTTGTGATCGATTTCACTAAGTACATGAACCGGGTCCTGGAAGTCGATCCCCAAAAAAAACTGGCCCGGGTGCAGCCGGGTTGCGTCCTGGACAAATTGAGACAGACCGCCGAAGCCCAGCATCGCCTGACCTTCGGCCCGGACCCGGCAACCCATTCGCATTGCGCCATCGGCGGCATGTTGGGCAACAACTCCTGCGGCATCCACTCGCTGCTGTCCGGAAAATATGGACTGGGTTTGCGGACCTCGGACAATACGCACGATTTGGAGATCCTCACTTACGATGGCCTGCGCATGAGGGTGGGGGAAACTCCGGCCGGCGAGCTCGATCATATTATTCAGCAAGCCGGCGCGAAAGGTCAGATCTACAGCCAGCTAAGAGACCTCAGAAACAAATACAAGGAACAACTGCGCCAACATTTCCCGAAGCTGCCGCGCCGCGTTTCAGGCTATAACCTAGACGAGCTGCTGCCGGAGCACAATTTCAATGTGGCCCGCTCCCTGGTGGGTTCCGAGGGCACTCTGGTCACCATTCTGGAAGCGACCCTGCTGCTGGTGCCTGCTCCTCGAGCCAACTCGCTGGTGGTCCTGGGCTACCCGGATGTCTATTCGGCTGCGGACCACCTGATGGAGATCCTCGAATTCCAGCCGGTTGGCCTCGAAGGAATTGACGACATTCTGATCGAGTGGATGAAAGTGAAAAACGTGCGCACCGGCAACTTGAAACTGTTGCCGAAAGGCAGTGGCTGGTTGTTTGTGCAATTCGGGGGCGACTCCAAAGCGGATTCCGATGCGCAGGCCAAACGGTGTATGGCCCGGCTGGAGCGGGTCACGAATCCCCCGGACATGAGGCTCTACGATGATCCCGAAGAAGAGGAGAAGCTCTGGAAGGTGCGCGAGAGCGGCCTAAGCTCCACCGCCTGGGTGCCGACTGAGCCTGATAACTGGCCCGGGTTTGAAGATTCCGCCGTGCCTGTGCAGAACGTGGGCGCCTATCTGCGAGATCTCAGGCAACTCATGAAGAAGTATCACTACAAGACCTCGCTCTATGGCCATCTCGGGCAGGGCTGTATCCATTGCCGGATTCCTTTCGACCTCTATACCGCCCCCGGCATCAAAGCCTGGAAAGGCTTTATGGAGGAAGCCAGTGACCTGGTGGTGCATTACGGCGGTTCCATTTCCGGCGAGCATGGCGACGGCCAGGCTCGCGCTCCCTACATTCACAAGATGTTCGGCCCGGAACTCATCCAAGCCTTCCGCCAATTTAAGCGGATTTGGGACCCCCACTGGAAAATGAATCCGGGCAAGCTCATCGATGCTTACCCGGTCGATGCCAACCTGCGCATCGGTCCCGCCTACAGCCCGCCAAACCCCAAAACCCATTTCGCGTATCCCGAAGACCATGGGACCTTTGCCCGGGCGGCGTTGCGGTGTGTCGGAGTGGGGAATTGCCGCAAGCAGGGCGGCCAGACTATGTGCCCCAGTTACCAAGTGACATTGGAAGAGGAACACTGCACGCGCGGCCGGGCTCGTTTGCTGTGGGAGATGCTCAATGGCCGCGAGCTCCAGGACGGCTGGAAAAGCGAGGCGGTCAAACATTCACTGGACCTGTGCCTCTCCTGCAAAGGCTGCAAAGGCGAATGCCCGGTGCAGGTGGACATGGCGACCTACAAAGCCGAATTTCTCTCGCACTATTACGAGGGCCGCCTGCGCCCACGCCATGCCTATGCCTTCGGCTGGATTCATCGCTGGGCCCGCCTGGCCAGCCTGGCGCCGACCCTCGCCAATTTCTTCACGCAGACGCCGCTGCTGCGTGAACTGGCGAAGTGGAGCGCCGGGATGGCGCCCGGGCGCAGCATCCCCCCTTTCGCGCCACGGAGCTTCAAAGCCTGGTTTCGGTCCCGGCCCGCTCGCAACCGCAGCTCTCAGCCGGTCCTGCTGTTCGCCGATACCTTCAACAATTATTTCCATACGGACGTCGCCAAGGCGGCCGTCGAGGTCCTCGAGAATGCAGGCTTTCAAGTCGCTGTGCCGATGCATGACCTGTGCTGCGGCCGGCCGTTATACGATTACGGCATGTTGGGTCTGGCCAAGCAGTGGCTGGCCGACATCCTGTTCAAGCTGCGGCCGCAAATCGAATCCGGCACTCCCATGGTCGTGCTCGAGCCAAGCTGTTGCGCGGTGTTCCGGGACGAGCTGCGAAATCTCTACCCAAACAACGCGGACGCCAAAAGACTCTGTGAACAGACCTTCACCCTGGGGGAATTCCTGCGCCGCTGCGCGCCGGGCTACGCGGTGCCCCAATTGCGCCGGCAGGCTCTGGTTCACGGCCACTGTCACCACAAAGCCGTGATGGGCTTGACCGCGGAGGAGGAGGTGCTCAAAGCCATGGGCCTGGATTTCAAGCTGCTCGATTCCGGGTGTTGCGGCATGGCGGGCTCCTTCGGGTTTGAAAAGGGCGACCCGTACGACGTTTCCGTCAAGTGCGGCGAGCGGGTGTTGTTGCCAGAGGTGCGGCGGGCGAGGGACGAGGACTTAATCATCGCCGACGGCTTTAGCTGCAAGACTCAAATTGAGCAAGCCACCGAGCGACGAGCCCTCCATCTGGCCCAAGTCCTCCAACTGGCTTTAAGGGAAGGCGAACGCGGGCCGCTGGGAGAGCGGCCGGAAGCCCAATTCGAGCGTGCGCGCCAGGCCGAGTTTCGCTCCGCCAATATCCGAACCGCGGCCGTGGTTGGCGGCCTCGCTGCCGCTGGTTTGCTGGTGTGGGCACTCGGCCGCAGGCGGTCGGACTAGACCTGAACCCGGGCAGAGGGGTGCAGTCCCCATAGTAAACACGCTGGACCTCGGGAAAGTTTGAGCGGAAGACTGGTTTCTATGGCAGCGAGCGATACGGGACCGGGAGGGGGCAGGAGTTGGTTTTCGCACCAGCAAGGAAGAGGAATTTTATGGCTATCACCGGAGCGGATATATTGGTTCAAACTTTGATCGATTGGGGAGTGGAGATCATCTTCGGCCTGCCGGGCGACGGCATTGACGGCATCATGGAGTCGCTGCGCACCCACAGCGACAAACTGCGCTTTCTGCAGGTGCGTCACGAGGAATCGGCCGCCTTCATGGCATGCGCCTACGCGAAATACACCGGCCGGCTCGGCGTTTGCCTGGCCACCTCCGGCCCGGGTGGAATCCACCTGCTCAATGGCCTTTATGATGCCAAGCTGGATGGCCAACCGGTGCTGGCTATTACCGGCCACCATTTCCACGACCTGATTGATACGCACGCCCAACAGGATGTCGATCTCGACCGACTCTACATGGATGTCGCAGTGTACAACGCCCGCGTTATGGGGCCGGACCACGTGTCCAACGTTACCAATTTGGCCTGCCGCATGGCACTGAGCCGTCGAGGGGTCGCCCACATCAATTTCCCCATCGATTTCCAATCCATGCCCGTCAAAAAGGCCCATCCTTCAGAGCGAGGCAAGCAGCATGGCAACATCCAGACCTTCGCCTGTCGTGCCGCTCTTCCATCCGCTGAAGACCTGCGTAAGGCGGCCGAGGTCCTCAATGCGGGCAAGCAAGTGGCCATCCTGGTCGGCGCCGGCGCCTTGCACGCAACCGATGAAGTCATCGCCGCATCCGAAAAGCTCGGGGCGCCCGTCATCAAGGCCCTCCTGGGCAAGGCCGTCGTGCCCGATGACGATCCCCATACAACCGGCGGCATTGGCCTGCTTGGCACAACCCCCTCCCAGGAGGCCATGGAACAATGCGATACCCTCCTGATGATCGGCTCTTCCTTCCCTTACATGGAATTCCTGCCCAAACCAGGTCAGGCGCGCGGAGTCCAAATCGACCTCGACCCGGGCCGCATCGCTTTGCGCTATCCCGTGGAAGTCGGCTTGGCCGGCGACAGCAAACGCACACTTCAGGAACTCCTGCCACTGGTCAAATACAATGAAGATCGATCTTTCCTGAAAAAGGCGCAGGAGAAGATGAACGAATGGCGGCAGCTTATCGAGGAGCGAGGCACGCGTGAGGACAAGCCGATGAAGCCACAGGTAGTGGCCTGGGAACTCGGCAAGCGCCTGCGGGAAGATGCGATTGTTTCCTGCGACAGTGGCACCATTGCCACCTGGTGGGCGCGCCAGATCCCAGCTAAGCGCGGTCAGAAGTATTCCCTCTCGGGCACCCTGGCATCCATGGCTAACGGGCTCCCCTATGCGATTGCCGCGCAGGCCGCCTATCCGAACCGTCAATGTGTTGCCTTTGTGGGCGACGGGGGTTTCTCCATGCTCATGGCGGATTTTGTCACGGCAGTGAAATACCAACTGCCGATCAAGGTCATCGTCATAAAGAACAACGTGCTCGGCCAAATCCGCTGGGAGCAAATGGTGTTGCTCGGCAACCCGGAATATGGGGTGGAACTCCAGCCGATTGATTTCGCCATGTTTGCGCGCGCCTGCGGCGCCACTGGCTTGAGTGTGACCGACCCGGGCGCCTGCGGTACCATTCTGGAGCAAGCATTAAGCACGCCTGGACCTGCCTTGGTGGAAGCGGTGGTGGACCCCTACGAGCCGCCCCTGCCGGGTAAAATCAAGCCTAAGCAAGCGCTGCACTTCGCCGAGTCCCTGGCCCGTGGCGAGCCCAGGCGTATGCGCGTTGCCACCACCATTCTCGAGGACACAGTCAAAGAGCTGGTTTGAAGAACCGTATCGATGCAACGATCGACAGATTGAAGGTCTCAACCTACCAGGTGCCCACCGACGGTCCGGAATCCGACGGCACCCTGGAATGGGACTCCACCACCCTGGTGCTGGTGGAACTTCACGCGGGCAATGCAAGCGGCTTGGGCTTCACCTACGCCAGCCAGAGCACGGCCTCCTTGATCCAAGAAAAGCTACAGAAGCTCGTGATCGGGCGCGATGCCATGGACGTGCAGACCGCTTGGGAAGTCATGGTCAACTCGACCCGGAATCTCGGGCGTCCAGGGATTACCGCCATGGCCATTGCCGCCGTCGATATTGCTCTTTGGGACCTCAAAGCGCGCCTGCTGCAACTGCCCCTGGTCAAGCTCCTGGGGGAGGTGCGTCCGGGTATTCCCGCCTATGGCAGTGGCGGCTTCACTTCCTACCCCATTGAACGGCTGCAAAATCAAATGGAGAACTGGGTCAAATGCGGGCTGCGTTCCGTCAAAATGAAAGTCGGCCGGGACCCAAGCCTGGATCCTGCCCGCGTCCAGGCCGTCCGCGAAGCCATTGGCCCGAAGGCGGAGTTGTTTGTGGATGCCAACGGCGCATACTCTCCCAAGCAGGCGCTGGAGCAGGCCGAGACCTTCGAGCGGCATGAAGTCAAATGGTTTGAGGAGCCGGTCGTCTCCGATGATCTGGACGGCCTGCGGATGGTCCGCGACCGCGCCCCGTCCTCGATGGTCATTGCCGCAGGGGAATATGGTTACGAGCTCGTCTATTTCCGGCGCATGCTTGAAGCACGCGCGGTGGACGTGTTGCAAGCCGACGCCACCCGGTGCGCCGGCATCACCGGCTTCCTGCGGGCAGGCGCGCTTTGTGAGGCTTTCCTGACGCCACTCTCGGCCCACACCGCCCCGTCGATCCACCAGCACCCGTGCTGTGCCTTGGAGCGGGCCTGCAGCGTGGAATACTTCTACGACCACTATCGCATCGAGCAGATGTTTTTCGACGGCGCCGCCAATCCCATCGAGGGTGAACTCAGACCCGATTTGTCACGACCCGGCCTGGGCTTGGAATTCAAGCGCGCAGACGCACAAGTCTATGGAGTTTGAAAGGAAGTTCCTCGTTAAGCCGCTTTCTTGGAGTACTGGTTGGGGGCGCGGCTGAGGTGCTTTTCCCTCAGTCGTGGGCGTCCAGAGCGCCTGGATCCCTCCAGTTCGATCGCCGAGGTGATGGCCCTGGTCATGGACCCGGCGAATCCCGAATACAAAATAACGCCGCATGTGCCCAAGCTGAAAGACTTGGCGTGGACTTACGGCAAGCTCAGTTTTAAGCGCGGAAGGCATCCTGCCGCCGACCTCGCGCGCTCGAGCTATCACAACTGCCGCATCACTTGCGCGATTTTCTTCAAATCGTCAACAAATCGCGCCATCTGCTCGTGGCGCGTTGCGTCATCCGGGGCCCGCAGGATCGACGATGGATGCACGGTGGCCATCACGTGCGACGCCAGCGGCGACGGCACCCACTCGCCTCGCTGGCGGCTCACCCGGAATTCGCGTCCGAGTAGCGCCTGCGCGGCCGTCGCGCCCAGGCAGACCAGCACTTCCGGCTTCACCGTCCCAAGCTCGGCCTCCAGCCACGGACGGCACGCCGCAACCTCTTTGGCATTCGGCTTCTTATGGATATGCTGCTGCCCTTTGGGTTCCCATTTGAAATGTTTCACCGCGTTGGTCACGTACACCTCCTCCCGCTCAATCCCCGCCTGCACCAGCGCCTTGTCCAGCAGTTTCCCGGCGGGACCGACAAACGGTTTCCCCGCCAAGTCTTCCTCAAAGCCCGGCTGCTCACCCACGAACACTACTTTAGCATCCCTTCCGCCAGCGCCGAACACCGTCTGGGTCGCCCGTTCCCACAGCGGACATGCCCGGCAACCCCGCGCCGCCTCGCGCAGCCCCGATAATGTCGGGTGCGACGGAACCAACGGCGCCGCGCTCCACCGCTCGCGCGTCACTCTGAATACCTCTCTCAGCTTCACCTCTCCACAGCCTAACTGCCCCTTTCCAAAACTCAAGCAGGCCTGTTGCCCAGCGTAGGCACCACGTTTTTCTGCGTGATCCAGGCCCAACCTCTCTTCTGTTGCTCATGGCGGACGGGATGGATTCCAGGTTGTAATGTCCCTGCGTGAAGCGCTATTTGGGAGGCCGCTTCGCACCAAGGAAGAGCAGGGCGAGCAGATCGGAACTCCGGCCGGCGTGCCGGCGGTAGCAGCGGGCGATACACCCCATAGTGCCTCAAAAAGGATGAGAACAGGTTGTATTGATGAAACCGAGGACAAAAAATATTACCAAGGGCGCCGCCCGAGAAGTTAAAGGTAAGCTCAAAGAAGCCGCTGGACGTCTGACCGGCAAAAAGCGCCTCGAAGCGAAGGGTTTGCTCGAGAGCACGGCCGGCCATGCTCAGCGGAAACTGGGCGAGGCCCAGCGCGACCTCGCTAAGCAGTCGGAACACGACACCGATTCGCTTGACGATTAGAGGGGAGTCGGTGGCGCCCTCTCAAAGTGGAAGAGCTCCCCCCAACCGGGGCTTCATGTTAGCGAAACTCCCAAGCCCGGTAATATTCCTGCGGCAAGGAATGGTCGAGATCAAATATTTGATAGGTGTTGGTCATGGTCACGCTCCAACCTGACTGCCAGTTCGTTAATAGGAGATTGGTGTTTTGCGCGATTTGGTAGCTGACGCCCGGATTGCCGAAGAGTGTCAACCGAGGGCTGGAATTTGTGTCAAGCCACGAATAAAGCACCGGCTCCTGGCCGATGATAAACACCTGGCCGCCAAACGCTCCCGGCTTGGCCGCAATCTGACCACCTGTTTCTACCGCCGACAGTTGAGACAACCCCAGGGGGGCAATCGCAGAATGCGTTTGCTGCACGGCTACAAATCCCAGTTGCGCCAGTGTGCGCGAGGTTCCGTGACTCAAAGCCGGGTTGAGCGTCAGGCTGACGCCATACTGATTAGTGCCAAGCGGTTGCAGGGCAGTAGAAATGATTTCCGGCGAGACCGCTGCCAAGCCCAGGTTGGTGAGCAGGCCGGTAGGCGCATGCAGTACGACCGCGATATTCGTCAGCGGCAGCAAAGTATCCAATGTGACCGGCACGGAAGCTGTCAAACCCACCAGGACGTTGGTTGATCCGACGCTCAGCACATATTCGAACGCCACCGCGCGCACAATTACGGTGAATCGTTGCGTGTCACTCAAAGGCGGACTACTGTTGTCCGTAACCACCACCGAAATGACATTTGTGCTGTTGGCCTGCGCATCGTTCGGTGTCCATTGAAATACTCCGGTCGTCGGATCGATGGTCGCGTTGATGGGTGCTCCGGCGCCTAGTGAAAACACCAGTGGGCGGGGCGGCAGGTTGTTGTCCGTGGCAGAATTAGTGAAGATCAACAAGGAGAGTTCGTTAATGATGAAGTTGGGAATCGGCGCCAGCGTGGGCGGATTCGCCACTTGAACGACCGCCACGGCTACCACCGCGGTCGCCGTCAGCGGGGGTTGGCTGTTGTCCGCTACGATGACGTGGACGTAATTGGTTGACGCACCGAGGGCTGGGCTGGTCGGCCAGACCAACTGGCCGGTAATGGGATTAAGCGACATGCCCAGGGGCGCGCCGGCACCCAGGCTGAAGGTCAGGTTGGCAAAAGGATTGGCATCGCTGGCGGTAATTACCAACGAGAGAGTCTGCCCGGCGTTCACCGTGACGTTCGACGGGACGGAAATCGTCGGCGGATAATTCGTGAAATTGACAGTCGTTTGTGCTTCGGGTTGCAACGGGACGGCTTCGCGATTGCCGGCGGTATCCGTCGCGATGCTGTAGAACGCGTAAGTGTGCCCATTCGTGCCGTTGAAGAACGCCGCGTTGGCCCTGGTTTCACTTTGCCAGATCGTAAACGGCCCCCCGTCGCCTGACACGTAAATGTCGTAGTAAGCTACTGGCGCTTGCCCGACGTAGGGCGCGCCGCTCCAAGCCACCCCGAATGAGGGCGGACTCTGTGCTGGCAAGGCAAATACCGAGCTAACCGGAGGATTGGTCTGAGGAACAGCCGAGGCGGGCTGATAAATCAGCGTGTAAGTGTAAGTCCCGGCGTTGGTGTGATGATCGAAGAGGTGCAGATTGTTCTGATCCAGCGGCCGCTGGCCCAAGCCGATGAACGTCCGATCCGTCGTGTAAAAGTTGGGGGTCAAGAGATTCGTACCGTTGTTGTCGCGGACGCCCACCAGCGGAAACTGCCCGTCAGCCGGGTCGGGCACCACGACGTAAGTAAATCCGGCGGGGAAATTTGCCGTAAACTGGACCTGCAGGTGGCTGGCGGTAGCTGGCCCATCGGTCGTGGCTGTTTGCACCACACTCACTGGCTGGACGGTGCCATCACTTAAATACAGCGTATCGGGCAGGCTCAAATAATTGGGCATCTCATCCGTAAGGAAGTCCGGCTGACCATCGTCCCACAGGCCGGGCGCCTGGACCATGTGGATCATCTGGTGAATTTCAACCCCCTGGATCAGACTGAGTCGCGGATTGCCCAACGGGTCAAGGTCCTGGAAGGTTGCCTGGTAATTAACAAACAAGCCCTGGAGGCTTGAGATAAACAACCACTCGCCAACCTTATTTGACTGCGGTTCGAGATCACCGAAATTCGCTGTCAATGAAGGAGTCTCCTGCTGGCCCGCGACTTCGGTGCCAATAATCGAGAAGTGAATTAACAGCCCCTTCTCGTTATCCACGATCGTAGGTTGAGCAGAGGTGATTTGAAAGTTCTGGGCCACGCCATAGCCTTCGTTTGCCACCATCACCGCGAGCGGGAAGGGAATGGACGGCTCAATCTCGGGCGTATAGGGGTCATCGCCGAATACGTCCCGCTGCAAGAAATACTTCAAATAAAGTTGCGGACTGGGCTGAACCGTGATGGGCGCCGGCGCCAACGGGATATTTATCGAAGCGCCGTTCTGTACATAGCTGAACGTGCCGCTAACCAGGTAATTCGTTGGCACTTGTGGCGCGGCATCAATGCTCGGAATGAGCGTCCATTGCGCGCTACCCGAACTGCCCGGTGCGAGGACGCCCGTACCGTCCGCTGCAGTCAAACCGCCCGACACCACGGGTGTTTCGATGCCGAATAGGCTCGTCACATCCTGGCCATATTGATTTTGCACCACAAGGTTGACACTTAAGCTCGTCAACGGGTCGGCAGAGCTATTATTCATTTGCAGCGTCGCATGGAAGGCATCGCGCGTCAGCACCGCATCCTGATCGATTTGGAGCACTACTTGTGCGCACACGCTGCCCCCTTGTGCTCCGGACGCTTGGAGCGCGGCCACCAGTCCATCCAGGGGACTATCATAACCGGCCGCCTGGCTGATCTGAATCTGTTCACCGATCTCAATCACGTAGTTGGTAAAAGTGTAGATGTCCATAAAGTTGGTTTCCCCGCCGGTCGGGACATTGGTCGGAGAGAAGATGCCGGCCTGCCAATTGCTGATGCTCAAGTTCCAGCGATTGATCGCCGCGACAACATCCGTATTGCTCACAGTATTGGGCACCGGCAACGCCAACAGGTTCGTCGCTTCTTCGGGCGAAATGAAAATGCCAGACGGGCTATCGCTTAGCGTGGCGTCATTGAAGGCGCCGATCCAAGGACCCAGCGTCGCTCCGGACCCAGGGCTCATCCAGCGCCCATCCGGATCGCCCAGGATGAACTCCAAAAAGGCGACTTGAACGTAGGTGCGGGCCCAATAGACGTCCCGCAGATCATTATTATTAAAGCCCGTTCCTGCCGATGGGCTAGCCGACTCAGAGTGTGCGTCGAGCGGGCGATGCGGCACTATATTAGTCCAACAATTTCCTCCGGGACATATACATTGGCCAACACTTATTAGACAGGAGCCAATGGCGCCTGTCTTCTTGCCGACACATCCCCAGACCGCACTGGAGCAGTTTACGGCTGCCGTCCCGCCGCCTTGCCCGGTTGCATAGTATGAATAGAGGGAACTGCCGCAGGACATGTATATACTCCAGCCGCAACTGGCGGCTGCCGCCGGAGGCCAAAGCCCGACAAGCCCAATCAAACAATCGATTGCGGCGTCCCAGCAAGGGTCGCAGTTCGGCCGGAAGCTCAACCCAAAGGGAATGCTAACCACCCCGATACCGCTGGGGCCGCCGCCGGGGCCGCTCACGATGCCGTACCCCCCACTGCCGGTGGCGCCGCAATTAACGCAACCTACCCCCACCCCGCACGAAGGAACTGAGGGGGGGCAATTGCCAAAGACATTGAAGAAGGTAATCGGCACGCTTTTCTGTACCCCAAACGACCCACAGGGGTACGAATAGTTCACTGCAAATGAGATACTGCATGGGATGCCGCCGAGGTTCGGGAAACTGGTGGAGGAACTCCTGGCCTGCCCACCGGGTTCAACTAAACGCGTGATCCGCATCGGAATGGTGACCGTCCCGTGCGCCGGGATATTCCCCACATCAGTCGTGAGGACGTCAATCTGATAAAGCGGATGCTGACTGAAGTTAAGGTTCACATTTTGGACTGCGATCAAGCCATAATTAACCAGGGTGAGGGGTATATCCAGGTATTGGCCCGGTTGAATAAGCGGTCCCAAATCAATCGATAGCGGATTCGGCACGATTACCGGCGCTGGCACATTCGCTTCAAACGTCGCGTCAATGGTGATATGAGTGGTTTCCTGAATCGTTGTCGGCACGACCGTCCAGGTAAACGTGACCGTTTGCAGCGAAAGGAAGGCGGTGATTGAATTGGTCCCTCCTGGCGAGACTATCGCCTCTCCACGGAACGGCGCATGCTGAGGAGCGGATAAATCCAGTTCATACGCGCCGGCCATCAGGCCCGGCGCGAAAAAGGCGCCGTTTGTGTCGGTCACTCCACTCGCAACTACCGTCTGCGTAAACGGATCCAGCACCCGGACAGTGGCGTTTGTCAGCGGAGGCGAACCGGAGGCAAAGTAGGTGTATTCATCAACCGAATGAACGCTCAGCGCGCCATGCGCATCCGAAACAGCGGTGAAAGTAAACGGCACTGACAAGGACAAAAAATTGGCATCCACTGCCAGGGTCCCGCTGTAGGGACCGAGCGCTTGGTTGGCCGGTGGCGAAAGGATCAAGGCAACGTAATTAGTCGTTCCAGGCGCCATGGACGGCAGAGGATTGGTGTAGGCCATGCTGAGCCACGGAACCGACGGCAAATTGATCGTGAGCGGCCCGGTGGCTGCGCCCCCCTGGTTCACCAGCATGAACTGCACCACCGTTTGCGTGCCCACCAACATTGAGGAGCTGAGTTGAGCGGGCGTGGCAACCACGTGCGGGAACAGGGGTATCACCGTGAGGCCCACCGGCACATCGAGCACTGCCCCTTCGCTGCTGGTCAGATGGGTGGTAAAGGAACTTTGTGGGATGCTGGCATCGATCGCCGTAATATTCCACGAAAGGGTAAGGTGAGCCTGCCCAGCCAGATAATTTGTGCTGAATGCAACGCTCCCCATCAGGTTTGGCGCCAGCCCATTGATGATCGCCGTCAGCCCGCTGAGCGGCACATCGCTGAGATTTTGAATGGTGGCCGCCGCGACCACATTGCTCCCCTCGACGACAGTCAAGGATGGTGAGGCCGGGCTGGCGGTCATGCCCAGTATGTTAAATTGTGCCTGCGGGGCAGCGCTGGTTATTCCCGGCAATACCGCGCTCACCGTATAAACGCCCGCCTCGGTCGGGAAAGGAGTAAATACCGTGCTGAAATTCCCATTAGTGTCCGTAACAACACTAATAATCCGTTGCAGACCGCGAACCGTGATCAGGAGGTCCACCGGCTGGTTGGTGGCTGGGCCTCCGATTGCCAGGGTCGCGGAGCCAAACAGTGGCACCGGCGTGCCGGCCAGCACGGTGGTCACTCCAGCCGTGACCGTAGCGCTGTATTCCGCCGAAACGACCACCTGCGCCGCGCTGACGGCCTCGTTGTTAGCCTTATTCAGTTCGACCGCATTATTGTTTGCGTCCGCCAACACCACCACCCAGTAACTCCCCGGCAACGATACCGAACTCCCCGGTACGACCACGGTCTGATCCACATACTGGCCCGGAGCGAGCGGCCCGGCGAAATAGGTCGAAGCAGCCAATGCATAGCTGCTGGAGGATAGGTTGGTAGTGAGATACACATTCTGCGTCACTCCATTGGTTAACGCGCCCAAACCTTGGTTCAATAACCGAATGCTGACCGAAAAAGGCTCGGCGGTGAAAGTCACCGGCGGGGCTGAAATGCTCGCAATGACCAGATCGGGCAAACCCAGATCGGTAACCGCCAGCACATCGCTGCCCACGCCATAACCAGGCGCACTTGCACTGATGGTGACCGACTGGCTGGTTCCGGGCATCTGGTCATCCACAGTGGCGATGGCAAACGACACATTCGTCTGCCCGGCGGGCATCGTCACGCTTATGGGTACCGTGGCTTCGTTCGTGTCGCTGGAACTGAGGGTCACCACCAGATCGTTGGTGGGCGGCGTCGTGGTCCAGACGTTGGCGCTGGTTGCCGGATTCGCCCCTTTGGGCACGACCCTGCTGGAGATGCTCACGTGCAGCAGGGCGGAGTTCACATCCTCGACCATCAATGTTATTGCCACCGCGCTCCCCACCAGATTGCCGGCGTTATCCAGGGCCTGCGCCGAGATCGAAGTGAGCTTGGGCCCGGTCACATTGGCGTCATATACTGCCGACACAAAAAATGAGGCATTCGATTGCAGGCTGGGAATCGTGATTTGTGCCGGTACCAAAGCAGCTCCTGGATTAGTGCTGCCAAGTGCCACTGTAATTGCCTGGTCAGTCACCGGGGCGCGGCTAATCGTCCCCACTGAGGCAAATGGGCCGTCGTTTTCGTTTATATTCGTGCGGCTAAGCTCAAGGCTGAGGCTCGGGGCGTTGTTGTTCAGCACCGTGACACTGGCCGAGGCGCTCGTGTAACCATTCGCCGAAACGCTTAGGATATACGTCTGCGCGGGGGCAAGGACCGTGCTTTGGGCGGCGAGCAAGGTGAACGTGGCAGAGTTGGAATTCGCGGGAATGGTCACCCAGGCCGGAGTCGCCAGCGCAGTCGCGTTGGAACTGACGATGGTTGCGACTACTGGCTGGCTGCTCGAAGTGCTGCTCCGAACCGTGGCCGTAAACGTCTGCCCTTCCACAACTTGCGGCGCCGAGAACGAAAGTGTTAGGGCTGGCACCTCCGTGTTGACGACCCAGATCTGCGAGGTCGCGCTCTGGTAACCTCCTCCACTGGCAGTCAGGGAGACCAACATATTCGGTTCGGGCACGCCGTCATCCACTACCGTCGCGGTGAACGGCGCCGACGCCCCACCGGCTGGAATCGTCACCGCTCCCGGCACAACCAGCTTGTTGGTCGCGGAACTAGCCAACGACACCACCACCGGAGAAGTCAGGTCGCCGTTGCGCGAAACCAAACAGGACAGGTTCGGGGCCGAAGTATTCTCCAACACATTCGTCACAGGCACGTTGAGCGACAGCGACCAGGGCACCTGCAGGTCATTGAGCGCCAAGGCCGTATTGTTAATTTCGTTCTGCTCCAGAACGTTGTTGGCACTGTCAGCCCAGACCGCTACGCGCAAATCGCCGGCCAAGCCAACCGCAGGCATGGTCACCTGCTGGGTACGAGATGCGCTCGAGCCGGCCAAAAGGTTGTTGGTGAAACTAAAAATGCCGATGGCAGGATAGCCGGAAACATTCGTCGTGAATTGTTGCAGCGTCAGATCCGCTGGGACCAGATAAACCGATTCTTGCCAGGGGGCGGTGGCCGTGGCGGCTCCAAGGTTGGTGACCGTCCAGGAAACCAGGATGGTCTGGCCGGAGGAGGCGTTCGTGGGTGAGGAAAGGTCTCCGGCCACCAAGTCTGGCAAGGGCGGGAGCGAGAGCACAATCGGTGCGCTGAGCAGGTTGTTCGCTTCGTTGGTTTCAAGCTGTGTATCGCCCGCGTCGGTATCGGCAACCAAATAAAAAGTACCTGCCGTGGAACCGGGAGCTTGCGGAATGGTTACCACCTGGGTGCTGGTGTAGCCCGCCCCCGGAGCCAGCGGTGAAATGCCCGGCAGGGTTGCCAACAGGGTCGCGCCGGACAGGGAATTCGAACTGGCGCTCAAGAGGACTTGATCGTTCCATCCCGCAAACGCGGTGGCGCCCCCAACATTGGTAACGGCGAACGAAACGCTGAAGCTCTGGCCGTATTGCGCGCTGCCCGGCGCGCTGATCTGCTCAACCGCCAAATCGGCGCCTGTAATCACGATCGGATTGGTCGCGAAGACGGTGTTGTTCGTCCTCGTGATTTCCACCAGATTCGTAGCGCTATCCACAATAAGCTCGAAATAGCGCGTGCCGAAAATCGTTGCCGGCACGATGACGGATTGGGTGATCGTGAGCGAGCTGAGCCCCGGGATGGAGCCATTGAACGTGGCCGTCCCCAAACTGTAGGCGCTAGTGCCATTCGTATCCAGTGCGAGCAAAAACTGGTTCAGCCACGGACCATAGGCCTCTCCGCTAGCGTTGTTGGTGATGCTGAAAACCAGCGCCAGGCTTTGGCCGATCGTGGCCGTCGCGGGCGCGCTCAGGCCGTACGGTGCCACGTCGGGGAATCCCACGTGCAGCACGGCAAGGCTGCTCGTGGCCACGCCAAAGGCATTCGAGGCAATCGCCCAGTAAGGGCGCGTCAATAAATAACATTTACAAGTTAACAGAAACCTGCGATCTCCTTCTGTCGTATGGTTTCTATTCGGCAAATTCGGGATAAGCTGATG
>Ga0209517_10003444_pt1 | contig 21472 bp, 21 predicted proteins | sample PeaSoiMetSII2010_FD_187695 | JGI IMG/M metagenome (GOLD analysis project Ga0209517, IMG submission 187695) | Peat soil microbial communities from Weissenstadt, Germany - SII-2010 (SPAdes) (version 2) | ecosystem: Environmental > Terrestrial > Soil > Wetlands > Peat | place: Germany...
GCCGCCAAAGCCGCCACTGGCAAAGCTCACTGATCACGTCATTTTGTTAGCAAGGAGTTTCTTTGTGTGGGGAATTGTTCAAGTTCCCGCAGGTATGATCCCCGCGTTTTCTACCATAAGCACAACGGTTCGCTGCGGGGCTCGCGTGCGGTGCAGGATTCCTTTGGGGACGACAAAACCCTGTCTCGGGTTGAGTATTAAAGTTCTCTCTTCAAGGTCAATCAGGAGTTGGCCCTCCAGCACATAGAAAAACTCATCATCCGCGTCATGCTTGTGCCAGTGGTATTCGCCCAGAAAAACGCCGAGACGCACCACGGAGCCGTTCACCTTGCAAAGTGTCTGGTTGTACCACGGGAAGGCGCAGGCATCGGCAAGCATCTTCTCCTCGATGATTTCCAACGGCTGGTAGTAAATGTTCAGGCGGGTTTCGTACGGATAAGATGGCGTATCGCTCATTCTCAAGCCTCTCCAGACCCTCGCGGAGCGCATTATCGCACGAAGAGCAGGTGCGGCGCTCCTCACGGCGAATTCCCACCCCACTCTTTGCCTTCCTCGAATCCCCGCGCTAGACTAGCGCCTCCTAAGACCCGGCACGCCGGGCTACGTTCGAGATTTCGCGCGCTAACCCGCACTCACCATCTGTGCCGGTGCCCCGAATGGGGACGGACGTTTCAGGTGCGCAAGGTAGGATTCACCAATGAACATCGAACAACTTCGCAAACTCTGCCTCGCCTTTCCCTCTGTCACGGAGCACATCCAATGGGAAGACGACCTCCTCTTCAAGGTCGCCGGCAAGATGTTCGCTATTACCCCGCTGGAGCCTGCCCCCGTCTGGCTCTCACTGAAAGTCACTCCGGAAAAATTCGATGAACTCACCGAGCGTCCCGGCATCATCCCCGCTCCCTATCTCGCGCGCGCCAAATGGATCGCTCTGGAGTCTCCCGAATCTCTCTCTCCCGCTGAACTCGCACCGCTTCTTCGCGCCTCGCATGATCTGGTGGTTGCTAAGCTGCCCCGCAAGACGCGCGATTCCCTTCTGCATGACTCAACCCATGTTTCTTCCGGCCGCCGTGCTCCTCACAAGCGCAATCGCCGCAAGTCGCCCGCGGGCAAAAAACTCGCCAAGTAGCGGCGCGCTCGCGGGCACAAACACACCGCGAGAATCACATCCTTATGCTTCTGTTCAGGGGATTATTTCAGGAGGGTTCTACAAGCTCGCTTATTCTGCGCCGCTTCCCTAGCCTGCTGCCTTTGAGCCGGCCGCGCGCCGCAGCGGTCTTGCGCCTGGAATTGGGAATGTCATCTTCCAGAAATTCGTATCCGCATTCTCAAATTCCAGCCCCACATGCAGCTTGCCGTCGCGCTCTCGCTTCACGTACACCACGCGAGTTTCCACCGACCGGCTGGTATTCTCATTCACCAACAGTAGCGCCTGTCCGGAAAGAACCGGCTCATCCATCACGATCAGTGCGCCCTGCCTGTTAATGGATCGCGTCGTCGCCCGCACACAAAACTTCTCGCCCATCTCATTCTGCCCGTGCACCACGACTGGCAGAGACAATGCCACGCGCAGAGTCCGTCGACGCTCGCGGTATCGAAAATGAAGTACACCCATGGGGACCTGCTTGCTCCTCAGTTCTTACGGTCCGCCTCCAACCGACACCTCTAACCTTCCTTAAAAGCACTCAGCTCCAGTTCTTAGGAGCGACCTGAGCTTCCTCGGAAGAGCCTTTCGTGCGGCTGACTCTGCGGATAGTTTGTCTTGCTGCACGTATTCCGTGCAATAGCTGGGCCGTACTAAAATACTCTCTTGCCTTTCAGTACGCTAGTACTTCTCATGAGTTTTTTATTAAATCCGGAATCAAGCAGCTCCATTACTCACTGCACGGCTACCGGGGCCGGACATTTGACGCCTCCCGCCTTCACAAAACTAATTGATTTTACAGGCTTTATCCAGAAAGACTAGCTCTTCCCGTTGTGGCGGACGATTAAAGCCGTGGCCGCATCATCGCATACTTTAGGGGTACTGCCCCCGGCCTGGTTGGTCATGACCAGCACTGCAAAATCTCGTGCGGGCGCCATCCAGGCGACGGCGAAATTTTGCGTGTTGCTGCCGACATGCATCAGGGCGCGGCCACCAGCCCACGGCCGCTCCGTGACCAGCCAGCCGAATGCGTACTCGCTTCCAGACGATGGTGTGTGCAAACGCTGGAATGTTTCTGGATCGAGAAGACCCGGCAAGCCTTGCTCACCGCGTAGGTGCGCGGCGATGAATTTGCCCCAATCGAGCACCGAACAATGCACCGTGCCGGCTGGGCCCACCACCGGTGGATTATCCGCTCGCGGGCCGGGCCGAATCGGCCGGTGCCATTTCCACAGCAACTTGTGCTGCCAGGGTTGCTCGATTTCCCCCGCTTTGCCCATCGCGCCGAAACCGCCACTCTGCATTCCAAGCGGCATAAAGATCCGTTTCTGCATCAAGCTTTCCCATGAATCATCCGCGGCTCTCTCCCCCATCGCTCCCGCCACCACATAACTGCGATTCGAGTACAGAAACCTGCTGCCCGACTCGCAGACAGGATCTTCGCTTAGCACCATCGCGACATAGGCGAGACGCTGCTCGCGCGGTGTTCCCGGCAAGCCGTGCATATCGAAAAAGTTCTTTCCGCGTGGCCAACTCGCTTCTGGAAACCCCGCGCGATGCGCAAGCAACTGTTCAAGTGTGACCCGCCTGTATGCGGGCTTCATCCTCTGCGCAAGTTCCGGGAACACTTCTTCCAGCGTCGTGTTCCAGAAGAGCTTTCCCTCCTCGACCAGCGCGGCCAGCATGGTAGCCGTCATGGCCTTGGTGTTGGAGCCAAGGTGAAATTGGTCCGCCACACTGACGGCGACGTCGCATCGGTACTTGCGAACTCCAACCGCCCCGGCACCCAGGAGCCCGTTACTTGTCACCGTAGCTCCGGCCAGCGCCGGTAAATCGTGCTTCTGTCGTATCGCTTCCAACAAGAAATCAAGATTCTCCAACTGTAAAGTTGCGTTCGACTGGTTGCCGCCTTGTTCCTGCCTTCCGATCACTTCCCTTTCATTCATTCGTGCACTCTGGAGTCGCGCGTAATCCGATCCATTCATGAAACACAAATTGTATTGACCTTCGAGGACGCAATCAAATCCTCGTGGTTCCTTGCCACTACAAGGCGTCAAACAAACTCAAAAGGGTTGTCAGCGCCCTGCTGCCTTTGGCCTAAAACACCAAGGGCCATGAGAAGGACTCCCATGGCCCCTGATCGCTGACATCTAAGGAAGATCGCGGCGTCTTACAAATTGCTGGTTCAAACCCGGGCCACCACCAAACACCACCCGGCTGAAAAAGAATCGCCGCTTACGCTGGAGTCATTCTTGCAAATGTGTCGCCATCTTTCTCGAATTCTATCCTCCGGTAAACAAACAGGTTAAGAAGACAATACGTGCTGTTCCCCAACGCCTCTGCGCTATATTCCCCATCTCGCCGGGACTCCTCCCCCAGCCTTCGGCGATTCGCAGTTCCGTTCAGCTTTGCAGCAACTCCACGATTTCCACTTTCCACGGCTCGCTCCCGACATCCACCAGCGCGAGCGTGACGGGCAGATGAAACCGCCGGGGTCCCGCGCTTCCCGGATTCAAGTACAGCACGCCCTCTCGCTCCCACTGCTCCGCCTGATGCGTGTGCCCGCTGATCACCGCATCAACGCCCGCTGCTTCTGGCCGCAAATCCAGCTCTCGCAGGTTGTGCACCACGTATAGGCTGGCGCTCCCCGCATCCACAATGGCCGTTGCAGGCAATTCCTTTGCCCACGATTGCGTATCCACGTTTCCTCGCACCGCGAAGACCGGAGCCAGGGCCTTCAGCTTCGTCAGCACCTCCGGACTCCCCACATCTCCCGCATGAATAATCAGGTCCACGCCGCTCAGCGCCCGTGCTGCTTCCGGCCGCAGCAATCCGTGAGTATCCGAGATAATTCCCAACCTCATTCGCGCTTCAGTCCTTTTCTCGGTACTCCTCCGGCACATCGTCCTCAGACACTTGCCGGGTTTTTACTTCCGATCTGTGGGCATCGCCCGCGTTCTCCACTCCCTCCAGAATCTCCGCTTCAAACGTCTGTCCTTCCTCCAGCAGTTCTTCCACGCTGTCGGAATCCCCCACGGGAATCTTCGGAAGTCCCTGCGTATCGCCCGATTGTCCGGCAGAGTTGGCTCCCAGGCCGCGCGTCTCGTAGGTCGCCGCTTCCGCGGAGATTCCCCTCCCCGAACTCTTTCTCTTCAGAGTTTTCTTGTTGGGTACGCTGCGCGTCTTCCGTACTTTTTTCTTAACGCTGACCTTGCTTTTGCGCTTTGTGTTTGGCTTGCTCTTCTTTACCTTCGCCTTGCTCTTCTTTGCCTTTTTCCGAGCCATTGATTCCTCCATCCACGGATGAGTCTACCACTCCCGCCGCGCGCCGTTGCTTCCTGACTGGAAATTCCCCCCGCTCCCACTATAATGCTCTGATACAAGTTGGCTTCGCGGCCCCATCCGGTCCTTCACCGGCCAAGGGCCCTCGGAGGATTTTCCGGCCATGGACAAGCAGGAGTTGCGTGCCCGCGTTGAAGAAGTAGGCCTGGTGCCTGTTATCCGCACCGCTTCCGCCGAGGATGCGCGCTTCGCCGTGGAAGAGGTCTCCCATGGCGGCATTCCCATCATCGAACTCACCATGACTGTCCCCGGCGCCCTCGATGTCATCAAGGACCTGCTGAAAAGTGTTCCCAGCGTGATTCTTGGCGCAGGTACGGTTCTGGACGTGGATACCGCCCGCCGCTGCATTGACGCGGGCGTTCAGTTCATCAGCAGCCCCGCGCTCGATATCCGCACGGTGAACTTCGTCGCGGGACTCCCCAATATCATTATGATGGCGGGCGCCATGACACCCACGGAAGTACTCGCCGCATGGAAAGCCGGCTCCGATTTCGTCAAGATCTTCCCAGCATCCCTGGTCGGTGGCGACAATTACATCCGCGCCCTGCGCCGTCCCTTCCCCGAAATTCCGCTCATCGCCGGCGGCGGCGTCACCCAGCAAAATGCTGCCTATTATCTTCTCGCCGGCGCCTCCGCCCTCAGCGTCGGCAAGGAGTTGATCCCGCGCGAATCCATGCTTCTCCACAAGCCCGATCGCATCCGCGAACTCACACGGCGATTCGCCACCATCGTCAAGAGCACGCGGGCCCGCATCGCCGAATCCCAGGCGCAAGCCGCGCAAACCCACTAAATCTTTTTCGCTGCAGCTTGCCAACCCCTAGAAATCCACGTGCACCCGTAATGTCGGTACTATCACCGGCCCGCGATCCCGGTTGTATCCTGGATTCACCGCATACTGCAGCCCCACCGCCGGAAAAACTCCTCGCCACAGATGCACCGTGTAATAGCTCTCCAAAATATTTTCACGCCCGTAGTTCAGCTTTCCATCACCCAGAATGAATCCGTTTCCGCCGTCTGCCAGGTAGGTCGCGTGCGCCTTGCTGATTCCGTTGCTGACAAACACCAGCCCCACATGGTCATTCCGCCGGCCCCAGCGCCCTCCATCCCCTCCCACACCGATCTGCCACGTCTGATCCACTTCCGTGTACGCGTACGATTCGTGCTGCCCTTCGTTCCAGCCCCAGCGCCCGAACACGCCGATCCAATTGGTCACTGGTTGTTCAAAGTTCAATCCAAAACCGTACTTGATCGTGGTTTGCAACGGGTGCGCGGTAATTTCCGGCGCGGGCGTCGCTTGCGGCGTGCCCTGATTCGCCAGCCAATCGCTGACGGCTTCCTCGTAATCGCCCATATTCGCGTGGTTGACGTAACTGAGCGCCCGCACGGTTCCTTGCCGCTTACCGATCACCTTTCCGTGCATTTCGAATTCGACATTTTCCGCATGCGCCCTGCTCAAGTCCGCGTCCAGATGAATTCCGTTCGCCACTTTCGGCATCAACCCTTCCGCAAAGCGCAGCGTCCAGTTGCGGTCGTGATACTCCACCAACGCCCCAAAGGTGAATCCCCGGGTGTCAGCCGCATAGTCGTACGCACCGTTGTTGTCCACCGCCCAGTTCATGAACTGCAGATTCGAATCCGTACCGTAGGAATTCATGTCGAAGAAGTCCACCATGCTGAATTTGCCGAAGCGCACTTCCAACCGTCTCTCCGGCAATTCCCGGAACAGCGAATAGGGGCCGCGCTCCGCTATCACCTTTTTCTTGCCCAAGGGAATCACCTGGTGCCACATCAACCGCGCTACGTACGGCGCCTTGCTCAGCAGCGGATTGCGCACCACGTCCAGGTTGAAGAAACCCGCCACACCCAAAGCTTCGCTAAGCCCGTGCCCACCCGTCTCCTGCACGTCGCACAGGAATTCCGTCGTATTCGTTGCGCGCCATCCGGTGTACAGCGTCAAAACTCGAGAGGACGCATCCTGCGCTTCCGGCGTAAAACTGTTTTTCCCTTGATACGGAGAATGAAAGGCCGGGTGCCACTGCGAAATGATATTCACCTGCCCTGATAGCCACCACCGGTCCCATTCGGCATGAGGAAACATCGTCGTAAGTGGATCGTCATCGGATGCCACCGATGGATCCGCCGCTGCCGCTGTGGTTCCCCCGGCGGGCGGATTCTCTTGCGCACGCGCCATCTGCCCGCAATTCATCCACAGCAGGCTCACCGCAAATAATTCCGGCAGAAACCGCATTCCTCGCGCATTAGTAAACTTGTTTGTTTTCCGTTTCCTCATTGCTGCTGCGTTTCCTCGATGCGGATATCTCCCATCTCGATCTCCAGAACATTACGCGGCCGATGGCCGGTCACTTCTCTATCGTCTTTAATTCTCCGGTTGGTTCTCGATTCGCGAGCAAATTCGGCTTCGAACGCTCGCATCTCCCGGTCGATCCAAATCGCCACGAGCCTCGCGTCTTCCCCTCGCGGCAAGTTTACCCACTGGCAGTACAAAGAGGATGCCTTAGGATGACTGTTGATTTCGTGAACGAACTGTAACGTGCTTGCAAGCAGCCACTTTTTCTTGATACCATACCCCCCTAGGGTAGTCAACCAAAATGTCACACCTGAACAGCGAAAAACTCGATCTCGTTTCCCGCACCAAGAAACTGATTGGCCAGTTGGAATCCGCTCTTCGCGCCATCGAGGACGATGCCCATTGCGCCGACATCCTCCAGCGCCTGGCCGCCGCCCGCGGCTCCCTGAATGCCCTGATGGGCGAGTTGATGGAAGACCACATCCTCAATCACATGCCGCGCAAGAACAAATCCTCCACCGAAGCGGCCCAGGATCTCATCGAAATTGTTCGCACGTATTTGAAGTAGGAAGCCCCGCGTCTAGGGCTCTCGCTGCACGATTTGCAGCGCATTCACGCGCGCCCGTTCCACCGTCAAGCCCCAGTGCAGGTGCGGCCCGGTCACTCTTCCCGTCGCTCCCACTTTTCCGATCTCTTCCCCTGCCTTCACCATCTCTCCGGGCTGCGATTCCATTGCCGACAGGTGCGCGTACAACGTGTATATCCCGTATCCGTGATCAATCACCACGGTGTTCCCCGAATAGAACAACTCCTCCGCTAGGACCACTTTCCCCGCTTGCGTGGCAAACACCGCCGTGCCCGCCAGCGCCGGAAAATCCACTCCCGCGTGAGGCGACCGCGCCTCCCCATTCAAGATCCTGCGCCGTCCGAAGTTTCCCCCAGTCGTTACGCCCTTTAATGGCAACAGGAATTTCCCGTCCCAATAGCGCTCAGGCGTCACCGTCTCAAATATCGCGCGCATCTTTTTCTGCTCTTCTTCCGCGCGCTTCTCCTGCTCCGGGTCCGGCTGAACAAACTGCTTCTCCACCTTCAATCGCTCCGTTGGAAATTTGCCTGCCCGTACGGTCACCACCGCGCTGCAGGACTTTTCCTCGCCCGCTGCGTTTTTCCACGACACCTTCCACTCATAGCGCCCCGGCGCCTTTTCCAGATCCACGCCGATCAGTCCGTGCAGGGTTCCGCTCTTCTCTCCTTCGCTCCACAGCGGAATCACCCGCCCGTCCCAGTCTCCTGCAAATCCTATCAGCGGCTTCGTCCCTACAACTTCCGCAATCAAAAGACTCCCTTGCGCAGTCACCCCTGCATTCAGTTTCAGCGTAACGCCACCCTCGCACGTTTTGCGTACCTGCCCGCGCACATGACCTGGCGCCAGCACCAGAACCACCACGACAAAACCCAAGATTCTCCGTGTTTTCATCCGTTTAGGCCGCATCCGATGAGTTTTGCGGGCCGAGCCCGTTCCTTTTCCACAATCACAATTGGGCGTGACGCCTGTCACAGCCGCTCTTTCCCTCTTCCCCCACAATCTTACCCGTAATGGCCAGACGATCCCTAGGAGTGGTTTTGATCGTAGCGCTTCTAGGCTGGGCAGTATCCGTCAACCAGCCACTTTTAGCGTGCACTGGCATGAACTCTCGGGCAGCAGTTGGGGTGCCGGCAGGAGCTTCACCTGCCCATAAGCCTGAACCTTCCCCTTCGCGCCACAGCTGCTGCCCTCCCGAGGGTATAACTTCGACGGAAGCCCAGCCCTCAGTCTCCCCTATTTGCCCCTTTCATAAATCACCTAATCGCGATTGCTGCTCCATCTCCGGCACCTCAAGAGAGCCTGCAGTGGTGCCAGTTGCCACGAAGCCACAGATCGTAAAATTAGCGCTGACTACTGCGGCCAACTTTCTGCCTGGTGCTGTGCCTTCCATTCGCCCTGTTTTTGCAGCTTCGCTTTTTTCACCTTTACCGGACTCCGTTTCTAGCGCCGTTCTTCGCCTCTGAGATCCATCCCCCGCTTCATTTGTCCTTCCTATCGCTGTGCCCGCGTGGGACGTGCTTCCCACTGTTCTCTTCAAAATCAAACTTTGAGGTGAAAGAATGAAATTCCGAATTTTAGCTGTGCTTCTGATGATTACGCTCGCGGCCTGGCTGCCTCTGGCTGCCCAGCAATCCGCGCCAACTTCGCAGGCTCCCGCTACATCGCAAGACCCCGGCAAGGCCGCTGCAAAATCCGATTGTTGCTGCTGTGACCACAAAGCGCAAACGGACAAAGACAAGCCTGCCGCCAGCCAGTCCGACATGGCTTGCTGCAAGGGCAAGGATGCCAAGGCTATGGCCTGCTGCGGCAAAGACTCCAAAGACGCCAAGGCCTCCATGGACTGCTGCAAGGGTATGGACGCCAAACTGTGCGCGAAAGACGGTAAGTCCTGCTGCGGCTCGGGCGATGCCAAGTCCTGCTGTGGCAAAGATGCCACCGCGTGCAACTCCAAGAACGCCAAGAACTGCTGCGCAGGCGCAAGCGATTGCTGCGCCAGCCACGCTCACGCCTAATAATCAATCCGCGTAGGAGTCCAGCACGCTGGACCCCATCTCGGCAAAGCGTAAACCCCTAAATCAAAAAGAGCCCTGTCTAAAAGCAGGGCTCTCTTTTTTTGCTCCCTTGCTTCTTTAATCTCGTAAAGTATCACTCTTACAATTTCAGCCCCAACACCCGCACCAGTTTTTCTTCCAAGCGCTTCAATTCCAACTCCCGCGCGTGTTCTTCCCGCGTCCGGTCGTTCAGCGCCTCTTTCAACAATTGCAGGTTCTGCCGCAATTCCATTTGCCCCAGCGCCAACCGGCTTAGTGATTTCAGCGCTTCCTTTTGCGCCTCGTCCAGTTCCCGCGGCTGCCGGTCCACCACGCACAATGTCCCCAGAGCGAAGCCCTCTTCATTGATCAGCGGTGCGCCTGCATAGAACCGGATGTGCGGGTCGTTCACCACCAGTGAGTTTTCGCGGAACCTCTCGTCGCTCCATGTATCCGCAACGATGAACAGGTCCTGCTGCTGGATGGCATGCGCGCAAAAGGAAGTCTCGCGCGGCGTCTCTCGGACTTCCACACCCACTTTCGACTTGAACCACTGCCGGTGGTCATCCACAAGCGACAGCATCGCGATCGGCGTTTTGCATACATACGCCGCCAGCGCCACCAGGTCGTCGAAAGTTTGTTCGGGTTCGGTATCGAGAATCGCGTAGCGGTTGAGTGCGGCCACGCGTGCCGACTCAAGCATGGGAGAGGGTGCATTCATATCCGACTCCGCGCTCCAGCCATCCCCACGGCCAGATTCGCGGGGGGCATCATACTCCAGAGCGCCCGGCCTGCCCAGCATTTCATCCGGCGGCTCCATATTCCTTGGCGATTCCGCCGCATCAATGGCATCCTGTTAGCAGGCTACAGAAAAAGTACTTCTCTTTAGGAGGCCGGGGCTTCAGCCCCGGCGTAAAGTTCCCACTAGCAATGGGCTTTAGCCCCTGAAGAAAAGCTTTTTAGCATCTTTCAGCATCCTCTTAGGGTGCTTGTAACTTAGACGGCTCCTGAACCTGGCAGGATGCTCCCTTGGGGGAATTCATGAAGCGCTTACAGATCGTCATCGCTATCGGCTTGATTACTTTTGGCTTGGCCTGGGGTACCACCGCAAAGCCGCAGAAGGTCACTCTACCCTCCGGAGGCCGCGAGCAGGAACGCCGCAGCTTCGCCATCAACCTGGCCCGCGCCATCCAGAAGGCTGAGGTCGACTACAAAGCCAAGCATGGCACCTACGGCAATTGGGACTCCCTCATGGGCAACGGCTACTTCACCTCCACCGGCACCAAATGGGCCTCTCCCGATTTTCCTACGGTCGGCCAGGCCCTCTACGGCAGCGGCCCGGAAATTGTCCCCGGCTGGCGCCTGCGCCTGAGTATTTCCAACAATGGCAATTCCTATGATCTGCTCCTCGAGGATGTCACAGACCCCAAATGCGGTTACGCCGCCCTGACCGACGACCGCGGCCGCATCCGCCAAGCCAAATCCCTCGAATGCCCGTTTCAGTAGGATTGCACAAGCCCGTCGGCATAAAGGAACAAAAGCGAAGGACCGGCCAGGGGAAAAATCAAAACCCTTAGAGAACAAAGTGTGCGGCGCCCACGTGTGCATTCGCTACCTACAAAGGGTCGCGTGTGAATGATATACTCGCCCAGCATTCCATGAGCCAACAGAATTCTCAGCCCCACCCGCCCATGAATACCGATCGTAAAAGGTCGCTCTTCGTTTTTGGACAGCTACGGCGTTGGCTCATTTTTTCCATTTTTGGATGAGCAGTGTTTTCCCTACTCATTTTTCCAATCCTTCGGTGGCTCAGACTTCCCAATGCCAAGATAGCCGCTTACCTGGGTCTCAGTTTTGTGGTCCAGTTGGCTAGTCTCCTTTGGTTATTCTACGCCAGGAAGACACCTCAGCACCCAGATGGCCGGATTGTTCACCGCACGGCAGCGGTAACCTTTCATTGGGCGACGGTTTCGATGCTCTTCTTTTATTACCTCCGCGACAGCCGACCCCAGGACCCGAATGCCCGTGAATTCACTTCAATAGCAATGGGTGGAACACTCATCCTCGCAATCGTTTTCTCCCTTGTAAGGATCGTCTTGCAGCGCAACAAGCTCCAAAGTGGCGCACAGGCGAGTGGCCAATAGATTAGTGCCGATCGAAACGTAGGTGCTGGGTGCCCACCCTCGTTTTTTTAGGGTGGGCTCTTGGGTTACTTCTGAGCAGTCTCCAACCCCGCAGGAAATAAGTACGAATAATAAAAATTGGGGATGCCCGATCAATCCGCTGAAGATACGCGCACAGCTTCTTCTTCTGGCTCCAGCTCACGCATTGGCAGAATCGAGAAGTACTTATACCGGCAGGGTTCGCAGCGAAACGCAGGCACATGCAGCAACCGCCACAAGACTCCCAGTGGGCGGTCCACATATTCGGGGGAGATGCGCTTTAATTCCAGGTTGCCGCATATCGGACAATGGGCATGAAACGTATCGCTCAACGGCATCAACCGCGCATGAAAACGCGTGTGGCACGAACGGCACCGCCACGGATAGACACCCAGCACGCTCAACGCGTAGTCTGCTATCGCTTGGCGCCGCGATCGTCGTGCACCAATTTGCTTACAGACGGGGCAGGTCATCTGTGGATTGGGCTTTCCTCCGAACTTGCGCCCAGAATAGGTCAATGCTGCCGCCCAGGCAAGAGAAACAACGTACTGTTTTCATAGGTACAATAGGTCTAGAGGCTCACAATGGCTAACTACACCGATGCTCACGCCCGTGCGGGTATCTCCGCCGCATTGCCCAAGCTGGAAGTCTGGCCCAACCAGTTTCCCGGCTATGTCATTACCACGCGCTTCCCGGAATACTCTTCCGTGTGCCCCAAAACCGGCCTGCCCGATTTCGGCACCATCACCATCCAGTACAAACCGCGCAAATCCTGTGTCGAGCTCAAATCGCTGAAAATGTACCTGCTCGCCTACCGCAGCCTGGGCATCTTTTACGAAAACGCCGTCAACAAAATGCTCCATGACCTGGTCGACGCCATGCGCCCCGAATGGTGTGTCGTCAAAGGCGATTTCACGCCTCGCGGCGGATTGAGCACCTCCGTCTTCGCTCGTTGGCCAGAGCGCCCCGCCCCTCGCCCGTCACGACGCCGGCGCCCGGCCAATTCCCGCTGACCCGGTGGACTTGTCGCAAAACAAATTGCATAATCCCTATGTCATCGACCCACATCCATGACTTTCATTTCTGAGGAGGGAGAATGAGCATTTCTCCAAATGTACCCGATCCGCAGGAGTCCTACCGCTACGAACACCTGGGGACGCCCCGCTGGATTCCGGTGTTGTTCGTTGTCCTGATCATTGCCTTTGCCCTGCTGGCCTACGCCGGTTATTCCGTGCAGGCGCGCATGCAACAGGAACTCGCCAAAGCCGAAGAACAGAACAAGATTCTCACCGCACAACTCGAGCAGGCCAACGGCCGCTTCGCCGATCTCAAGGGACAGATGGATGTCACCTCGCAAAAAATCGGCATGACCCAGGCGGAACTCGCCGACGCCAAGAGTCGCGCCGAAGGCATCCGCAAGGCGCAGGCCGCCTCCGACCAGCGTCTCTCTCAGGAAATCTCCGCGGCGCAAAAGGAAAGTGAAGCCAAAATCGGCGCCGTCGCCACCGATGTGACCGGCGCGAAAAAGGACATCGAATCGACCAAGAGCGACCTGGAAGCCACCAAGTCCAAACTCGATCGCTCCATGGGCGACATGAACGTCATGAGCGGACTCATCGCCCGCAATCACGACGACCTCGAGGAACTTAAGCGCAAGGGCGATCGCAACTATTATGAGTTCACCCTGCAGAAGGCTAAGACTCCGCAGCGCGTCGGCCCCATTCAAATGTCTTTGAATAAGACAGACCCCAAGAAGGCCAAATACACCATGACTCTTCTCGTCGATGACAAAGCCATCGAAAAGAAGGACAAGACCGCCGGCGAGCCCGTGCAGTTCTACGTCAAGGGCACCGCGCACTTGTCTCCTTACGAGATCGTCGTGTTCGACGTCGGCAAAACTCAACTTACAGGCTACCTGGCGACACCCAAGGAAGGCGGAGCAAACACCCCAGCGCCAGCTCCGGCCCCCGCTCCCGCCGCCAAGCCCTGAGCTTTCTTTCTCGGGTAGGGGCGTAGCATCGCTGCGCCCCTTCAACCCAGGCAGCAGACGCAGCCGCGCCTACTGTCTCCCGCTGTTCCCTTGTATCGCCCTTCCTGCCCTCCACTTTGCTCTCGGTTTGTTCCTTCTTCTGGAAACTCCTCTGGCAACCGTGCTTTCGTCTCTGCCACTCCAAGGCTAGGATAGATTTAGTCCAAATTTTTCTCCCTGCGGAGGGTCTCTCCCATGCGCAGTCCTCTCTCTCGCTCGTTCTGTCTCTCTCTGCTCGCTGCCGCACTCCTCCTGGCGGCCAATTCATTCGCACAGTCTCCGCTGGAGCCCGCCCAACTTCCTGCCAAAACCATGTTTTATCTGATCTGGCGCGGTACTCCCTCCGGAGACATCCGCAAAAGCAACGCACTTCTGAGCCTCTGGGACGATCCCGAATTCGCTTCCTCGCGCTCCGCCTTCTTCGAGTCTCTTTTGAGCGAATCACCCAAGCAAAAGGACAGTCCCAATTTCTCACGCGAGGAAATGGCCCAGTACGCCACCCTGCTCGATAACTCTTTCGTCCTCGGCTACCTGCCGAATCCAAGCTCCGCCACATCCGCCAAGTCCGATGCTGCAAAGTCCGCCCCCGCATGGAACGGCATGTTTTTTGTCTATGATCGTTCCGGCAAGGAGGAACTGCTCACGAAAGCTGTTCTTCGCCTGCGCGCCGCGGACGCGCAAATTCCCAAGCTTACGCCGCTGACCGTCGCCGGAGTTTCCGCGCTAAAAATTGAACGCAAGTCTGGCGTTAACTATTGGGCCGAAACGGGCAAATTCGCCGTCAGCGCCGGTGAACTTCCCGTTTTCGAGGAAATCCTGAAACGCCTTGCGGGCAAGGGCGACTCTTCAAACCTGGCGCAGTCCCCGGCCTATCAGGAAGCCAAGCCTCTGCTTACCGGCGGCCTCCTCGAGTTTTTTCTCCGCATCCCGGACATCAAGGAGTTTGCTCCTGCTGCGGACACGGCCGCGCCGCAAACGCGCGCCATGCTCAACTCTCTCAAGCTCGATTCCGTCCACGCCCTCGCCGGCCATCTCTCTTTGGAGGGCCCCAGGACCCGGCTGCAAGGCGCCATCCTCGGTGACGCATCTCCCGGCACACTGTTCGACATCTGGCCCGAAGGACAAGCGAATCCCGCCTCACTTTCTTTCATGACCCCAGACACCGTTTCCATCAGCGATGCACAAATTAATCTTCAGGGCATTTACGATACTCTGAAGCGAATGTTCTCCGGCTCCGGGTCGGACTCCGGGAAGTCCGTGAATCTTGTCGAAATGGCCGTTCAAACGCGCCTCGGCATGCCCCTCACCGACGCTTTTGCGCTCACTACCGGCGAAATCGCTTCCTTGCAGACCAGCCCTTCCCTCGACGACACGAAGCAAATTCTGATTCTGGGCATTCGCAACAAACCCGACGCCTTGAAATTACTTCGCACGATTCTCAGCGATAAAATCACCTCGGAGCGCAACGAGGGCTCCGCCACCTTCCTGAAGATTTCCTTGCACGGCGGGCAAAGCTCCGCGGGCGTGGCCCAGTGGAATTTCTATCATCTCGCCTTGACCCCGAATTTCTTGTTGGGCGCACCCAAGGCGGAGACTCTTCGCGCTGCCCTTGCGCAGCAAGCCGCCAACCCTTCCCCGTCCCTCCCGCAGAATTTCCTCGACGCTCGCAAGCTGTTCCCCGAAGAAATCAACGGTTTCTCCTATTTCGATTTTCAGAAGGTGGATTGGCCTGCGCTGAAGGAGAAATGGATCACCGAGGCCAACAAAGCCGCTGCATCAAAGGCCGGCAACACTTCCCAGGCCGTTCCCAAACAGCCCAGCTGGCTTACTTCCGTTAATCCCACCGTGTTTTCCCGGCATCTTCATTCCGTGTTTGGTGCATCATGGAAAGACGCCCACGGAGTTCATTTTGACGAGTGGCTTGACTAACCAATCTCCCAGAGCGGCGCACCACGGCTGCGCCCCAGCTTCCCAGTCCCCAACTCTCGCTCCTGCCTTTTACTCGCATCTCGCACACGAACTCTTTTCCGCTCGAGGCCTTGGCCTCGCCCTTACTTCCCTGCTCTTTCTGTTCCTCGTCTTTCCCCTCCGCGCGCAGGAACCATCTTCCAACCCGCCGCAAACCATTCGCCTCACCATCAATCGCGTCAATGTCGGCGTCATTGTAACCGACGCCCGCGGCAAATTCGTTGAAGGTCTGCGTCGCGAAGACTTCCACATCTTTGATAACGGCGTCGAACAAAGCGTCACCGAATTCACTCCCGTGGACGATCCGGCACAAGTTCTGCTTCTCGTCGAAGCGGGTCCAGCCGTCTATTTCCTCCAGGACGTACATCTCTACACCGCCAGCGCACTTCTCGAAGGTCTTTCCCCCGGCGATCGTGTCGCCGTCGTTCGTTATATGGAAGCGCCCCTCGCACTGCTCGATTTCACTGAGGACAAACGCGCCACGCAAAATGCCCTAGGCGGTGTGAGCTACAATCTTGGATTTGGTCAGTTGAATCTTTCCGCAAGCTTGAACACCATTCTCGATTGGCTTTTGAGCGTTCCTGGCAAGAAGACCATCGTCTTGCTTTCCACTGGTGTGGACACTTCCCCGGACGCGACCGTCGATTTATTGCAGTCCCGCCTGCAGACCGGCGATGTGCGCGTTCTTTGCGTCTCTCTCAGCGCGCCTCTACGCAAAGGAAAAGCGGGCAGCCGTGCCCAGATCCAGCAGGTACAGCAGGGTTTTGCCGACGCGGATGCGCGGCTCCAAGCGATAGCCGACGCAACCGGCGGCCGTGTGTTCTTCCCGGAAAACGCCAGAGCGTTTCAGGAGACTTACCGCCAGATTGCGCAGCTCGTCCGCCACGAATACAGCCTGGCCTTTCCGCCACCCGTTGCCGATGGACTGGTTCATCAAATTAAGGTGACGGTGAATTTATTGGACGAATCGAACAAGGGGAAACCACTCGCATACCGAGTAGATCACCGCAGAGCCTATCGCGCTCCCAGCTCGTCTCCTGCTCCCTGATTCTTCTCGTTTTCTACTTCCTGTTTGACAGGTTCTGCTTTCGGAAGACACTTCTTACTCGAATTCTTTCATCGTTTTCGCCATCTCGCGCAAGCGCGCATCCACGCGCGCGAATACCGTTTCTTTCTCAAAACCGCCGTCCCCATTTCGTTGTCCGGCGCAAATTCCCGTCAACAATTCCACGCCCTGCTCCACGCGTCCGATCGGCCAGATATGAAATTTCCCGCTCTTCACTGCCTCCAGCACGTCTTCCCGCAACATCAGATCCTCGACATTTGCCGCCGGAATCATCACGCCTTGTGTCCCTGTCAGGCCCTCAATCCCGCATGTATCAAAGAACCCTTCGATCTTTTCGTTTACCCCGCCAATGGCCTGAATATCTCCGCGCTGGTTCATGGAACCCGTCACCGCGATATCCTGCCGCAAGGGGAGCTCCGCCAGGGCCGAGAGCAGCGCATAAATTTCCGTCGAGCTCGCGCTATCCCCGTCCACGCCCGAATACGATTGTTCGAAGCAGATACTCGCCGCCAGGGAAAGCGGCTTGTCCTTCGCGAAGCAACTCCGCAAATATCCCGCGATGATGTGCACGCCCTTGTCGTGGAACCGGCCGCTGAGATTCGCCTCGCGCTCGATATTGATGAGCCCCGCCTTGCCCAGCGCCGCGCTTGCGGTGATCCGCACCGGCTTGCCAAACGCGTACCCGCCGATCTCCAGCACACTCAGCCCATTCACCTGGCCCACGCACTCGCCCTTCAGGTCTACCAGTAGCGTGCCTTCTTCGATCATCTCCCGTATGCGCGTCTCGATCAGGTTGTGGCGTTCCATCTTTGAGGCAATCGCCGCCCGCACATGTGCTGCGCGCACCACATTTTCTCCCGCCGCGGCCGCCGTATAATGCGCCTCGCGCGCCAGGTCGGCAATATCCACGAACCGCGCCGTCACTTTGTTACGCCGCCCCGCCTTCCGCACTCCGTACTCCAAAATCGCCGCAAACGCCCCGCGATCATAGGGAAACAGGTTTTCCTTTTCACTCAGCGCCCGTAACCGCCCGGCGTACTCTTCGATGACTCCATCGCTAAGTGGCATCTCTTCGTCAAACTCCACGCGCACCTTGAAGATTTTCCGGAAGTCCTCCTCGTATTCGTACAGCATTTCGTACAAATCGCGATCCCCGATCAGGATCACTTTCACGTTCAGTTCCACGGGCTCCGGCTTCAGCGCTGTCGTCGCAAAGGGATAAAACACTTCCATCGGCTGAATCTCCAGCCGGTTGTGGTTCAGCGTACGCTTCAAAGCGCGCCATACTCCCGCTTCCGATAGCGCTTCAATGGAATACATGATCAGGAAGCCGCCATCGGCACGCAGCAACGATCCGCCGCGCAGATCCATGAAATCGCTGCTCCAGCCACCACGCGCATCGTAGGCGCGCTGAATTGTGCCAAACAGATTGGCGTACGTTGGCGTGGTCTCAAAGATCACGGGAGAGTCGTTTTCACTGTTGTGCGACAAAATCACGTTCACGCCATACACCCGGAACGGATCCCGCTCCGGTCCCGGCATCTTCTGCATCACTTCCGGCGGCTCTCCGGCTTGATCCTCCTCCCCTTCCCGTTCTTTGAAGGGACCCAGATTATCCAGCAGGTGATGCCGCACCTCTTCCAGGTACTCCGAAACTCCGTCGCCGGGGTATTTCTCCTTCAGTTCCTCGATCACCCCGTCCACCAGCACCGACGCCGCTTCCTGCTCCAGGTAACTCAGTTCGCTTGCCAGTTCCCGCGAAAGCGTCAGGGTCTTCCGGTAGACCACCGTGAATTCCTGCCGGAACTGTTCGTACTTCCGCTCAATCTCTTCCGCCACTCCTGTTTCAAGCTTCCCTTCGTGCACCATCTTCGAGATATCCTCGATGGGCACCATTTGCCCTTCCAACACGGGGAAAATTTCTGGCAAAGCAACCGCCCCCACTTGCATGTGACCCAGCGCAAACTGTTCTCGGGCGATCCGCCGTGTGAAATCGTCCATCAAATCCTTTTCGCGCACCGAAAATCGCTCGACGATCCGCCCCTTCTGTCGCTGGAATGGTTCGCCTTCAAACACTTGCGGAATCCGCCGCCGCAGGAAATCCACTCCCGCCTGCACGTCTTTCTTGAACACGTTCGCGGAGCCGCGCGGCAATGAGAGCAGCCGTGGCCGGTCTGGGATCTTGAAATTGTTGACGTAGCATCGATCCAGCGAAGGCTTGGTGGCCGGGTGCAAATCTTCAATCATCTGCGCGATCGTGCCGCCGCGGCTGGTGCCTGCCAACCCGCATACAAACACGTTGTAACCCGGCGCGGACAGCTCCACGCCCATCTTCAACGCTCGTAGGGCGCGTTCCTGTCCCACGAATCCTTCGCGCTTTTGCGCTTGCGCGGTTGTTTCAAACGGTACGCGCGAAAGCTCGCAGCGCCACCGTAACTTTTCGGAAGGCAATTCTATCGGCATGCTCATTGGCTTTTCGGTTGTTATACCCATTCGAGGGCGTACTCTAGCACAGCGCGCTGTAACACGCGCGGAATTTACCCCGCGCGTTACGCTTTCAGTTACGCATCTCCTTCTCTATTTTCTCGCGGTGTTCCATGTACACTCGGAAAACTCCCAGCGCCGCCGCCATTATCGTTGGTCCGGCCACCAACCCCAGCAGGCCGAACGCGTCCAAACCGCCCAGAATGCTGATAAACAGCAGCAGATCGTTCAATCGCGTACGATTGCGCATCAGCAGCGGCCGCACCAGGCTATCCGCTACTCCCGCAATGCCTCCACAGATCGCCACCAGGAGCACCGCCTTGCCCCAGTGCCCGTTGATTCCCAACCACACCGCCGCCGGTACCCAGATGAGCGCCGAACCCACCACCGGGATGATCGAACAGAATGCGATCAGCACACCCATGAACACCGGTGTTCCCAGCCCTGTGATTACAAACGCCGTCCCTCCCAGCACTCCTTGGATCACTGCGATTAAAATAGCCACGGCCACGCTGGCAAAAATCAGGTCCCGTGACTCCTCTATCATGTCTTTTTGGATGTCGGCATCGAACGGGATCAGGTGGCGCAACGCGCGCACTATCTGTTCGCCATCACGAAACATGAAAAACAGGGCGAACAGCAGGATGAACAGGTTCACGAGGAACGAAAACAGGTTCCTCAACAATGCCCCCGCGCTCTCAGCCAGATACGCTCCGATTTTCTGCGCTCCTTGACGCAACGGCCCAATGACGTCCACGCCCTGCCAAGACTCCGGGAGCCGGGCATTTACCCAATCCGACAAATGCGCCGGTAGTCCCACCGAGCCCGTGTTGATCACTTCCTGCACCCGCGCCGATGCGACAACCGCCTCGCGCGCCGCGTACAGCAGCACCAGTACGGCCGGCACAATCAAGAGTGCTGTCACTCCAACGGTGCATAGCACCGCCGCCCACGTCGGCCTCATCTTTCGCAATAGCCTCACGTATACGGGGTAAAAGAAAATAGCGAGAACCGCTGACCACACCAGCGGCTTCAAAAATGGCGTCACGATCTGGAAGACAAGGTAGCCCAGCAGGAGCAAGGCCCCATAGGAGAGCACCGTGGTTAACCGGTCACTCGTTGTTGTATCTCGTTTGGCTTGTGTCATCTGCGTTATATAATCCACCCGGTTCGTAGAGAAGCGCGTTCCTTGGGCTTACAGGTGTCCCGGTCGTCCGCGCGAGGATCTCAAGACAGTATGCCATCTCGCAAAATCCCATTCACGTTCGCGCAGGCTCGCCTCCTTGCTGTACTTGCTTTAATCAATTTTGTCAACTTCGCCGACCGCGCGGTTCTGAATCCCCTGCTTCCCCTGCTTCGTCAACATTTTGGCGTAAGCGACACTTGGCTCGGTTCTCTTCCGTTTTTTCTTCTCGTAATTCTGGCGCTTGCCAGCATCCCTTCCGGTTACCTCGCCGACCGCTTTAGCGAACCCAAGATCATTGCAGGCGGCGTGCTCTTCTGGAGCCTCGCCGCGATTGCCAGTGGCTTCGCTCCCACCTTTTTCATTCTCTTTGTCGTGCGTGGCTTCGTGGGCATCGGCGAAGCTGCGTATGCCCCGGCCGCGCAATCGCTGATTTCCGACTCCTTCTCAAAGGGTAACCGCGCCATGGCGCAGGCGGTCTTCGCCTCCGGCATGATTCTCGGTGCCGTCTCCGGTCTGGCCCTCGGCGGCATCATGGGAGCGCGCCACGGCTGGCAGCATGCCTTCATCATCATGGGGGTAATTGGAATACTCCCTGGCTTATCAGCTTTCAAGCTCAAGGAACCTGCCCGGCGGCCCCGCTCGGAAGCCGTCAGCCCCTTGGAACTGCTTCGCGTACCCGCGTTCGTAGCGATGATAGTCGCGGGCATCTGTATCACTTTTTCCAGCGTTTCCTTTCTTACCTGGGGCGTTGATTACGCCATGAGCTACAAAAACTTCAGCCTCAAGGAAGCCTCTCTGTCTCTCGCCATCGTTGCCCTACTCTCTTCCGTGCTGGGTGTGCTTTCCGGCGGGTTCTTCGCGGACAGGCTTCAGCGGCGCTTGAAATATGGCCGCATCCTTGTTATCTCCTGCTCCTTCCTCGTGGCCACCCCCTTCCTTTTGTTTGCCCTGCAATCCGATGAAAAATGGATGGTTCTCGCTGGTTTGTTCGTCTCGGCATACTTCATGTCGTGGTATCACGGTCCAACAACAGCGGTGTTACACGATTTGACTCCGCAACGCGCTCATGCCACTGCCATCGGCGTTTATATGTTCGCAACGCAACTCTTTGGCGCGCTTGGACCTTTGTTGATCGGGCGGATCTCTGACATCAGCGACCTGCAGATC
>Ga0209517_10003447_pt1 | contig 21459 bp, 18 predicted proteins | sample PeaSoiMetSII2010_FD_187695 | JGI IMG/M metagenome (GOLD analysis project Ga0209517, IMG submission 187695) | Peat soil microbial communities from Weissenstadt, Germany - SII-2010 (SPAdes) (version 2) | ecosystem: Environmental > Terrestrial > Soil > Wetlands > Peat | place: Germany...
TCCAGAAAAAAAGGAAAATATTTTTCGCCGCTATCGGCTCGCAGGAGACCGGATCGGTCTGGAGGGGCTCAGGGCCGCCAACGCCTATGCCAAAATGAGAATTGCTGGGTATTAAGCCGGGAGCGGTTGCGGCTCGTGGGTGAACATGGTAGTTTATAGCAACCGTTTTGAGAAATGCCAGACGACAATAGATACAGCGACGACGATAAGAACGCTCGAAAAAGCGGAGAATTTAGGGTTCCACCACGCACCTGGATAGTATGGATTGCCATTTTTGGAGGCATCATCTTGCTGATGCTCTTCCGGGACCGAATTGACACCCAGGGTGAGTCGATTCCGCAATACGCCTTCCTCAAGATGGTCGATTCGAACCAAATCGCCGAGGCCAAAATCAATTACAACCCGCAATCCCTGCCCTTAACGGACATCACCGGCAAATACTATCGGCTGGATAGCGAGGGCAAGAAACTGCCACCCACCGATCCGCACGCGCTGGTGACCTTCCACACGAAGGCCCGCTTAACGGAAGAGATGGAAAACAAGCTCTACAGTTTGCCGCAATATGAGCCGCGTGAGCCTAATATCATGCTGATCAATGTGATTTGGAGCGTGCTGCCCTTTGTGGTCATCGGCGCTCTCATTTGGTTCTTTTTCATTCGCCAGATCAAGATGGCTGGCAAAGGCGCCCTCAGCTTCGGCAAAAGCAAAGCCCGGCTGCTGGCCAAAGAACGCAACAAGACCACCTTTAAGGACGTGGCTGGCATTGACGAGGCCATCGAGGAAGTCTCTGAACTGGTCGAGTTCCTCAAAGATCCCAAGAAGTTTCAACGGCTGGGCGGGCGCATTCCCAAGGGCGTCTTGATGGTCGGCCCTCCGGGCACCGGCAAGACGCTGTTGGCCAAGGCCATTGCGGGCGAAGCCGACGCTGCCTTCTTCAGCATCAGCGGGTCGGATTTCGTCGAGATGTTCGTTGGCGTGGGCGCAAGCCGCGTACGCGACATGTTTGAGCAGGCGCGGAAGAACACGCCGTGTCTGATCTTTATTGATGAAATTGACGCGGTAGGGCGCAGCCGCGGCCACGGGCTAGGCGGGGGGAACGACGAGCGCGAGCAAACCCTCAATGCCCTGCTGGTTGAAATGGACGGTTTCGATACCCAGGAAGGGATCATCATTATCGCCGCTACCAACCGGCCGGATGTATTGGATCCGGCGCTCTTGCGCCCAGGCCGGTTCGATCGCCAGGTCACGGTCAACCTGCCTGATGTGCGCGGACGCGAGGCTATCCTCAAGGTCCACGCCAAGAACGTGAAGTTGGCGCCAGCCGTGGATCTTTCGGTCATCGCCCGGGGCACCCCCGGCTATTCGGGCGCCGAATTGGCCAACCTGCTGAACGAAGCGGCGTTGCTGGCCGCCAGCACGAACAAGAAGGCGGTCAGCATGGTGGAGCTGGAAGAGGCACGTGATAAAGTCCGGTGGGGCCGCGAGCGGCGCAGCCTGGCCATGACCGACGAAGACAAGAAGTTCACTGCCTGGCACGAAGCCGGCCACGCGCTGGTCAACGTGGTGCTCCAGCATACTCATCCCCTGCACAAGGTCACGATCATCCCGCGAGGCCAGTCCCTCGGCTCGACTATGTCGTTGCCGAAGACCGACATTCTGAATCGCCGCCGCAAAGAGATGCTCGACATGATCGCCGTGATGATGGCGGGACGCATCGCCGAGGAAATTGTTTCGGGCGACATCTCTACTGGGGCTGCCGGAGACATTCAGCAGGCCACTAATATGGCCCGCGCGATGGTTACCCAGTTCGGCATGAGCGATCGCCTTGGCATGGTGCAATACGGCGACGATGACGAATTTGTGTTCTTAGGGCGCGAAGTCTCGCGGGCCAAAGTGTACAGCGAGTCCACCGCCCAGGAAATCGACGGCGAAGTCAAACGCATTATTGACGAGGCGTATAACATCGCCAAAACCATCATCGAGACGCATCACGACAAGCTCGAGCTGATTGCCAAATCGCTGCTCGAGTTCGAGACGTTGGACGGCACTCAAGTGGCTGAGATTGTGAGCACGGGGAAATTCACCCCACCGGCACCGATGCCTAAGGTTGATCCACCGCAAGGGGCGCCCGCGGGCACACCTTTACCCGAAGCGCCCACCAAACCCACGCCGCCGAAACTCCCGGGGCTGGGAACCCCCGCCCCCGCCGCGGTCTAAGGCTCGGTGCAGAGATAAATTCGGCGCTCCATCCGTCCGAGTAAGCGGCTCGGCAGGAGCCTCGCCCTGCCAGCGGGGCTAAGCCTGGGCGCGAGGCTGCTGGTTCCAGACCGGGCGAATTACGTTTTCAACTTCTGAGAGTTCGAGGTCGTATTGCATTACCAACTCGACGTCGGTCAGGTTGAACTCCAGACAAGCCGCCGTCATGGAGCGCACATCGGGGAAGCATTGGGCAAGGGCCGGGTTGGAAGTCCAAGCCCCGTGCGCGAAGTATTCTTGAGTTTTCGTATTTCTAAGGAGCCGCATGCAGATCCATTGTCGCCGAGGTACCTTTGGATGCCAACCACAAGTTGTCCACAGGTTATTCGCCGGTTATTCACATCCGTTGCTAGCGCACCGAGGCGGAACCCTGTGCTGCGGTGGCCGTTGGCTGGACCGTCCTTTCAGGGGGATTGGCGGTCAAGGCAGCACCGAGAGCGTAAAACCCGCGGGCCACTAACTGGCGGCCTTCCGTGTTCAAATGGCCACCGTCGCGCGTGTAATCGGCGCACAACTTTTGGCAGGTTTTGCCGTGGTAAACAAAAGTGCAGGGAGCGCCGCTGGGGTCGTGCGCCTCAATGTCGGCGATGTCAAATAGCACCCGCCCGCTCGCGCGCGCCCAGTCCCGCAGGCGGAGGTTGTAAATGTTGCGCAGCGCATTGTCGCTGTCCTCCGAGGCCATCAACGGTATGGTCGTGTAGACGAAGACGGTCTGAGGGTAAACCGCTTCGAGATTTGTCATCGAGTTTATGTAGTAATTGAAATTCGCATGTTCGTCGATGTAGCAGAGCTTGTTCATGGCGATGTTGACGAGTGGGAACCGCCAGCCATTGCTAACGCAGGACTGAAACTGGTCGAACTTGGCCTTCCAGCCCGGGTTGCCGCGCTGATGCTCATAGATCGCGCCGGGTTGAGTGGCGGCGGGTGGTGTGGCGCCAGCGGAAACAGCCTGGATCTGGAACGTGTGCGGGTCCAGTCGATGGAGATCTCCAATGCCGTCCATCATATTCGCCCCCACGGAGGCATGAGCGAAATACCATTTCAACTGGCCGATTTTTTCCACTTGCTGGGGGGTTAGCTTAGAGACCGACAAACAATTGGTGTAACCGATCTGAATAAACCTCCCTTGGGCCATCGTCCCAGCGGCAAAGAACCAAGGCGGTAGAAAATACAATAGTCTTTGCATCCCTTTCATGGGAGGAATGTTATCACGAGAAGAGCGGCTTTACAAGGCGGCGGGGCATCATGGCATCATGGCGCCAACCCGTAATTTCGTGAACCAGTTGCCAACTGCTTCGGTGCCTTAGTAGGATGGGCCAGTGATACAAACCTGCCGCGTTATGACCGAGCCGCTGCCCCTCCAACAGGTGGAGCGCACCTTTGTGCGCTACAATGGCCGCAAACTGGCCTACTTCGCCGGTTGCGATTACTTCCGTCTGGCCAGCCACCCCAAGGTGCTGGCCGCGCTTCAGTTCGCACTCAAAACCTACGGCCTGAATGTGGCCGCTTCGAGACTAACCACCGGCAACCACATTCTCTATGGAGAACTGGAAACGCATGCTGCCAATTTCTTTGGCGCCGCGGCGGCAACCCTCGTCTCGAATGGTTGCCTAACCAATTTCGTCGTCGCTCAGGCGCTGGCCGGAGACTTTTCTCACGCGCTGATTGACGAGGCCTCGCATCCCTCGCTGAGCCAAGCGGCGCGCTTTCTCGACTGCCCAATATTCAAATTCAGGTCGCGTGATCCGGAAGATTTGGCCCGCGCGATCCGACGCTATGGCCGGAAAGCCAACGTCCTGGTCCTTACGGATGGGATGTTTTCCCGAGACGGTTCAGCGGCGCCGCTCAAGGAGTATTTGGAAGTGTTGCCTGCTCAAGGACGAATCCTGGTGGACGACGCACATGGGGCCGGGGTGCTGGGGCGAACTGGCAAAGGCACTTTGGAATACGCCGGCGTAAGCCGCCGGCGGATTATCCAAACCGGCACGTTCAGCAAGGCCTTCGGCGCATTTGGAGGCGTGATCCTGGGGCCGCCCGCTTTGCGCAGCCAAATCCTTGGGCGCAGCCTGCTCTTTGCCGGAAGCACACCGCTGCCTTTGCCCTTGGCCAACGCCGCCCTCGAGGGAATGAAAGTGTTGGCGGCCGACCCTCGCCTCCGCGAACGCTTGGCTCGCAACTCGGCTTACGTCAAAGGCGCGCTACGCAAAGCGGGCCTCGCGTTACCGGAAGCGCCGGGGCCAATTGTGGCGGTGGTCGCGGACGACCAATCCCAGGCGCGCCGCTTACAACAAGCCCTGCTCGCGTCGGGCATTTATCCGCCGTTCATCCATTATCCCGGCGGGCCGCCCGGAGGTTATTTTCGGTTCGTGATTTCCAGCGAGCACAGCCAGGCGCAACTGGACCGCCTGATCGAGGTAGTGGGGGCGCACCTTCAATATATTACGACCGAGCGCACCGGGTAGCCGTGCAATTTCTTGCGGCCTCCCAGGAAACTCAGTTCGATCAGAAAAGAGATTTCCAGAATACGGCCTCCCAATCGTTGCACGAGCAGCGCCGCGGCCGCGGCCGTCCCGCCGGTCGCCAGCAAATCGTCGATGAGGAGCACACGGCTGCCGGGCTTCAGCGCATCGGTGTGGACCGCCACACTCGCCGTGCCGTATTCCAGGTCGTACTGCTGTTCGTGCGTTTGAAAGGGCAGCTTGCCCTTTTTGCGAATCGGCACGAAGCCGGCTTGGAGTTTGACGGCCGCCGCGGCGGCGAAGATAAAACCGCGCGCGTCAATGCCCACCACGGCATCAACCGAGCCGGGCTGGAAGTTGTCTGCCAGCAAATCAATGCTGCCCGCCAGCAGTCGCGCGTCGGCGAGGACCGGCGTGATGTCTTTGAACTGAATACCCGGCTTGGGAAAGTCCGGGATAGTGCGGATAGCGCGTTCGATTTCGGAAGGCGTCGGGGCGGTCTGAGTCATCTGATTTTTGATTTTTAAATCGTGATTTTTGATGGCCGAGGTTACGCCGGAGGCCGGCGGGAAACAAATCAAAATCCAAATCAAAATCCAAAAATCATTTCTTCGTAGCTTCCATTTTCTCGATCATTTTGCGAAGTTTTCGCAGGGCGATGTTCTGGATCTGCCGCACCCGCTCGCGCGTCACGCCGAACTTCTGGCCGACTTCCTCGAGTGTTTTCTGCGGCCCGCCGTCCAATCCGAAACGGGCGCGCAGGATGGTAGCCTCGCGAGGATCGAGCGTTTTGACCATCTCTTGCAGCATGCGTGTGACCGTTTTCTCCTCGAGTTGCTCATAAGGTGTGTCCGCGCTCTCGTCCTGCACCACCTCCGCAAAATTATTTGAGTCCTCATCACCAATGGGGGCATCAAGCGAGGCCGGTCGGATGGCCGCCATGCGCATCTGGGCGACGCGGGAGGCGGTGATGCCTAACTCTTCGCCGAGTTCCTCGTCGGTAGGTTCGCGGCCGAATTCCTCCTGCAGCCGCATGGCCGTGCGCCGCATTTTCGAAATCTTGTCCACCAGGTGCACCGGCAAGCGGATCGTCTTGGATTGATTGGCCAGGGCGCGCTTGATGGATTGCTTGATCCACCAGGAACCGTAGGTGGAGAGCTTGCCGCCTTTGGCCGGGTCGAAGCGCTCGACCGCCTTCATCAGTCCGATATTGCCTTCGCTGATTAAATCCAGGAGCGGCAGTCCGATGCCCTCGTAATCGCGGGCGATTTTCACGACCAGCCGCAGGTTGGCCTTAATCATTTGCTCGCGTGCCTTCTTGTCGCCCTTTTTGATGCGCGCGGCTAGCTCGATTTCCTCCTGTGGCGTGAGCAGCTTGACCTGCCCGATCTCACGCAAATAAAGCTTAATTGCGGTATCCCCATCGTAGGCAGAACGTTCCCGCGCCGGTGGCTCGCTAGGCTCCTCGGGCTCGGGACTCACATTCGTGACGGCCTCGATCTCCTCGACCTTGACAGGTTGCGCCTCCTCTTTGGCGAGATCCTCCGGGCGGGGCTCTTCCAGTTCGGGCTCCTCTTCCTCTTCGACCGGCGCGCGCACCACGGGCAGCTTGGGAACCTCAGCGCCCTTGCGCGCCTGGGCGATCTGGCGCGGATGGTGCTTGCCTTGCGTGGACTTACTCTTTTTGCGATGTAGGGCAGATGCGACCATAAGCCGGTCAGGAGTTAAGCCGCGAAGCCGCGGACGCTCTCCCTGCACGATGTTTGGATTCTTTTTGCATGATTGGTAGCCATTACCAGAAAAGAACTGCGCCCGATATGGGCACTAGTACCCACCGCGACGCGTCTGCCGCTCCTATCCTTCACGCCCAGAAGAGGAACAAAGGCTGGCAGCCGTTCTCGCATCATATTCGAGCTTTCAAAGTCTGACGAACGGACTACGAAGTTTCTTCATGGCCTGTCCCAGACTCTCTAATCACAGACAATAGCGATCGTCGTGTTGTTCAATGAGCCAGTACCGTGCCATCCTCTTCCGGCAGGACAGGAAAGGCAAGTCCCGAGTTTCGGCTCGCCTTGACCGCCTTAACCTGACGCCTAGACTCCAAAGAGCCGGTCCCCTGCATCACCCAGCCCGGGGAGTATGTAGCCTTTATTGTTCAATCTGCGGTCAACCGCCGCGGTGAAGATCGGCAACCGGGGATAATGCGAGTGGAGGTGCCGAATGCCTTCTGGCGCAGCGACCAGGTTCACTAATCGCACGCGGCGGACATCCGACTCGGCCAGCAAATCCATGGCGGCCACGGCGCTACCGCCTGTCGCCAGCATGGGGTCAATCAGTATCACTTCGTAGGGGCTCAAATCGGGCGGCAAACTCTTGTGGTAAAAGGCGGCCCGCAAGGTCGTTTCTTCCCGTTTCAATCCAATAAAGCCGACCCGGGCGCGGGGGATCAACTGCAGGAGCGAGTCGAGCATCCCCAAGCCCGCGCGCAACACCGGAACCAGCACGACTTCGCGCTCGAGTTGAAAGCCACGGGCCCGCGCCAGGGGCGTCTTTACTGTCACCGACCGTAGGGCGAAGGATCGCGTGGCCTCGTAAAGCATTAAGGAGGCGACTTCGCTAAGCACGCGCCGGAATTCCTGGGGATCGGTTCGCTCGTCCCTGAGCCGGGTGAGATTATGCTGCACCAAAGGGTGCGTGATGATCGTCACTCCCTTCACGCGATTTGGAATTAGTGCGTGAAAGTGGGAGAGAGGAAATAAAGCTGGCCCGCCTGGAGCTTAGGCAAGTCCATGCCCAAATCTAGTTTCAGCACCCGGCCGCGCGAGGGCTCGGCCTGGCCGAAGATGCGCAAGAGGTCGGAAAGATCGTAGCGTTGCTGGTACTGGATCAAGTTAGCGGTCGAGATCCCAGCAATGGTTTTGGCCTGGTCCACCGCATCTTGGTAGCTACCCAATTGATCGACAAACCCCAGGTCGTAGGCCTGCTTGCCGGACAGCACCCGGCCGTCCGCGTAATCCGCCCAATCCGAACTGAGCGGCCGCCCTTTGTCTTTGTTTTTTTCGTGCGCGTACTTGCGTCCGTCAGCCACCACACTTTTGAATTTCTGGTAAGTCTCATCGATCAGCCCTTGGAGCATCTCGCGTTCTTCAGGCAGGATCTGGTCCGGCTCCTTGTCCCCGCTGAGCATGTCCTTAAACTTGCCGCTTTTATAAACTTCCGGGAGCAACCCCACCTTATCCATCAAATGCCGGTAATTGTAACTGTGGAGGATGACTCCGATGCTGCCAGTGAGACTCAACTCATTGGCCACGATCCAGCGGCACGGCGCGGAAACGTAATACCCACCGGAGGCGGCCAAGTCGCCCATCGAAACCACTACCGGTTTGTGCGTTTTATCCTGAAACCTGCTCAGTAAGTGGTTGATCTCGTCCGACGCGAGCACTTCGCCCCCGGGCGAATCCACCTTGAGGAGAACGGCTTTAACCTTGTCGTCCGCTTTGGCGCGGTCCAACTGCGCCTGGATCAAGTCCACCATGCTATAACCGCCCTGGTCGATAATCCGGCTCGTGATGATCCCGTTGATCTCGACCACGGCAATTTTATCGTTCGAATCTTTGTCTTCGAGGACGACTTCGTCGAGCCTGGGGCCGGCCGTGTGAGAGCCGGAGCTGATGCTCTTGCCATGGAAAAGGTTGTTCGCATAGTTGGAGAGGTTATAAAGCACGCTCACGGCCAGCAGCACCAGCAGGATTATCGCGAAGACCATCCAACCGCCGCCGCGGCGTGAGGGCGGAGTTGATGCCGGTGCGCTGAGAATCACGGGGGGCGGCGTAACTGGGGGCGGGGGCGGCGTTAGCGGCGGCGGCGTCACAGGCGGTGGAGCATGTCCGGACCGTGGCGCGCTGCCTAGCTCGGGGGCTACCCACGTGGGCATATCCGAGGGCGGTGTTTTTTCTTCCATATGCGCGAAAGCTAGCCCAAAGCGCCCGGACCGGCAAGTGGGATCGGCCTTTACTCCCCGAGGGCAACCTGCTCGTTGCGCACGCTCAGCCGGTATTCGGCCGGTGTCGTTTTGGCCACCCGTCGGAAGACCCGGCAGAAATAGGGCGTGTCACGGTAGCCGCATTGGGTCGCAATTTCGTCCAACTTTAAATCCAGGTTTCCTAGCAAACGCTTGGCCAGCTCCAACCGCACTTGCGTCAAGTAATCGCCAAAAGACATATTTCCGTGGAGCTGGAAGAGGCGGGACAGGTAATTGGGAGAGACCTTGAAATGGCGCGCTACCGCTTCGCGCGTCACGTCGTATTCATAGTGGTTCTGCAAATACAGGCACACCGAGTCCAACAGCCCCTGCCCGTGTCCGGTGCGACCGGGCTGGCGCCGGTAACCTAACTCCCCGATGCATCGCAGCAGGGCACGGGTAACGTCCGCCAACGCCTCTGGCGAACCACACGTGCTCTGGAGTTCCAGCAGCCCATTGAGCAGGTGCGGCAAAGGGCCGGTCCGCGGCCAGGGCACCGAGAATCTTCGCACCGCGATCGGCGGTGCCTCAGGTCCGCGCCCGGTAATCACGCTGACCGCCAGCCGTTGGCCGGCAAAAAGCAACGACATGACTTGGACATTGCAGCGCCATGTGGGCAATTCCCAGCAATAGGGCGCGGCCAACAGCGCCGCCCCGGGCCGGATCCGGGCCGTGAAGGTGCGCCCGCCCATCACGAACCGGCTCTCGTAGCAACCGGCGAGCGGCACTTCCAGGCGCGGGAAATGTGCGATCTGGCTGCATAGCGGTGGTGAGTGCCGGCCTTCGCAGACCCAAACTTGTGAGATTGGGCGCACACGCAATTGCCGCTCTGGCCACCAATCAAGTGAGCCACGGTCCTGCATATTTCACCTAATCGTCACCATAATGTGCGCTTACAAACAATCTTTTTCACTGTACATTACGGCGAACTTTGGCAATATGGGGTCTTACATGATGATGCTCGACTTCAATCTTGCTGGCGGGCGGGGGCTAATTGTGCTCGCCGTAGGGCTCGTTCTCGGTGCCAGCTCGGCCCACGCCCAGACAACCAATCGAATGCCGCTGCCCCCAGAGGCTCCGCCATCCCTCCTTCGTTCGGTTCCGGCAAACCTTCCGGGCCCGCGCCCGGACGGTTCAGTGCTCCTCCCCAATCAATGGTCGCTCCGGCCCGCCGGGCGCCAGGTAGATTTGGGAGATTTTCCCGTGAACATTGCCGTGCAGCCCTCGGGGCGCTTCGCCGCAATTGTCCACTCGGGCTTCGCCGCCCACCAGATCCTGGTGGTGGACCTGAACGCCGCGAAGGTCGTTTGCCGCCAACCCGTCCACGAGACGTTCTACGGCGTTGAGTTTTCCCACAGTGGCCGCCACCTTTATTGCAGCGGCGCCAGCGATGAAGTCGTGCATTGTTTCGATTTTCAGGATGGCCAGCTCCGTCCCGCACAAGACCTGCGGCTGCGTCCGGCTGCCCAGCGCGGCATCCCCTGCGGACTGGCCGTCTCTCCTGACGAACGCACCTTGTTCGCGGCCAATCTCTGGGGTCAGAGCGTCTCCCAAGTCGATTTGCTGGCCCACACGAATTACGCCGACCTGCTCCTTGGTCCCCACGCCGTAGCCCCGGCACCCACATTCACCGGCTCAAAAAGCGTCGATCCGGACTTGGCCGCCATCACCAAACGCGCCGACGCCGTCGCCGATCCCACCACGCCTGACGCGCCCTTCCCTTACGCCTGCCGCCTGGATGCCAAGCATCAACGCCTTTATGTGAGTTTATGGGCGCAAGCTCGCGTCGCGGTTGTGGACCTAAACTCGCGCGAGATCATCGCGCATTGGCCGGCGGGAGAGCATCCGAACGAAATGCTGCTGACCAAGTCTGGCCGGCTCCTCTACGTTGCGAACGCCAATGTGAACACAGTCACCCTAATCGATACTGTGACGGGGCAAACCATGGAAACGCTAGACGCCTCACTCTATCCTGGTGCCCTGCCCGGCTCGACGCCCAACAGCGTGGCCCTCTCGCCCGATGAGACCAAATTGTTCGTCGCGAATGCCTGCAACAATAATGTCGCGGTCTTCGATGTCAGCGCCGTGGGCAAGAGCCGCTCGCTCGGGTTCATCCCGGTAGGCTGGTATCCTACCTCAGTGCGCGTCACGCCTAATGGCCGACACCTGCTCGTGGCCAACGGCAAAGGCCTCTCCTCCCAGGCCAATCCCAAGGGACCGCAGCCGGGCAGATCGAGAAACGCTTCGACCCAGTCCATCAAGGACTTATTCCCCGGCACGTTAAGCATTATCGATCTGGCGAAGGGAAAAGATTTTGCCACGCAGATGTCCGATTTCACCGCGCAGGTTTACCGTTGTACGCCGCCGGGTTCAGGCGCGGGCCCGCCCCAGGCGACCGGAAGCGGGGTCGCGCCCTCACCCTCCAGACCAGGGCGTTCGCCGGACAATCCGGTGCCTGCCCAGGCCGGTCAACCCAGCCCGATTAAGTACTGCATCTACGTCATCAAGGAGAACCGCACTTACGATCAGATCCTGGGCGATCTTCCCCAGGGCAACGGCGATGCCAGCTTGTGCCTTTTTCCCGAGCGAGTCACGCCTAACTTCCATAAACTGGCCCGCGAATTCGTTTTGCTCGATAACTTCTATGTCGATGCCGAAGTTAGCGCCGACGGCCACGAGTGGTCCATGGGCGCCTACGCCAACGATTTTGTGGAGAAGACCTGGCCGTTAAATTATGGACATCCTCACAGCAAAAAATTCCCCTACCCGGCCGAGGGCAACTTCCCGATCGCTTTCCCCGCCAGCGGCTATTTGTGGGATCGCGCCCGGGAGGCGGGCGTGGGCTACCGCAGCTACGGCGAATTCGTGGCCGCCGGCAAAACCGCCAAGGACCCGGTGCACACGCGCGTGGCCTCGCTCCAGGACCATTTCGATCCTTGGTTCCACGGTTTCGACACCAGTTATCCCGACATCAAACGAGCCGAACGGTTTCTTGAAGAATTGAAACGCTTTGAAACCGAAGGCGACATGCCTCGGTTGCAAATTGTCCGATTACCCAACGACCATACCGCCGGCGCTCTGCCGGGCCGGTTGACGCCCACGGCTTACGTGGCGGACAACGACCGGGCGCTGGGGATGCTCGTCGAGGGCGTTAGCCGTTCAAAGTTCTGGCCGCAGACCGCCGTGTTCGTGCTGGAAGACGACGCTCAAGACGGCCCCGACCACGTGGATGCTCATCGCAGCCCGGCGTTCGTCCTTAGCCCCTTTACCCGCCGAGGCGGTGTCGTGGATTCCACGATGTATTCGACGAGCAGTCTGCTGCGCACCATCGAGCTGATCCTCGGCCTTCAGCCCATGACGCAATTCGATTCCGCCGCCACCCCGATGTTCAGCACCTTCCAATCCACGCCTGACACGCGGCCGTACGAAGCTCTGCCTGCCAACGTGGACCTTAAGGCCCGCAACACTCTTCTGAGCTGGGGCAGCACCGCCTCTCAGAGAATGGATTTCACCCGCGAGGACGCCGCCGATGACCATCTGCTCAATGAAATTGTCTGGCGCTCCGTGCGTGGCCCCAACCATCCGATGCCCGCCCCCGTCCACGCGGCCTTCGTCTTTCAGCCTCCCCGGGATAACGACGGCGACTAAGTATTTAAATGACCCAAACCTCGCCCCTTCAGTCTCCCTCCTCCCGCTCACCGATTGAGCAGCCAGGCGGACAAACCGACTGGGTGATTCGCCTGTGGGCCAAGCCCGCCACCCGCGCGATGTTGGCGTTGATCCTGGTGCTGCTCTTAGGCTGCCTCTGTAACGCCGATGGCGCGTTCTTCAAGCTCGGCACGCACCGCGATGCGTTGAGGCAGGCCTCGGTCTTCGGCATCCTCGCCTGCGGGATGACGCTCGTCATCATCAGCGGCGGCATCGACCTCGCCGTGGGCAGTGTCTTGGCGTTTTCGGCCGTGACCTTCTCGTTGATGAGCATTCACTGGGATTGGACGCCTTGGCTTTCGGTTCCGCTGTGTCTTTTTCTCGGCCTCGCCTGCGGCGGCGTTTCCGGCACGCTAACGGCCTCGTTCCGGCTTCAGCCATTCATTGCCACGCTGGCGATGATGGTCTTCGCCCGCGGCGTTGCCAAGACCGTCACAGGGGGCATGAAGGTCTCGACCGCCCTGGCCAACCCGGACGGCACCTACCGTTACGTGCCGGTGCCCACCTTCTTCCGCCTGATCGACAGCCGGGTCCTGGGAGGGAATGTAGCGGTCGTGAGCCTGATTTTTTTAACCTGCGCTGTGCTAGCTTGGCTGGTGCTTTCGCGTCATTGCTGGGGACGTTATATCTACGCTATTGGCGGCAACGAAGAAGCCGCCCGATTATCTGGCGTGCCGGTGAAGCTCACGAAAGTGCTGGCCTATGCCGCCAGCGGGTTGTTCGCCGCCGTGGCCGGCATTTGCCAGGCCGCCCAAGAGCAGCAAGGCGACCCTGAAGCAGGGCTCGGCTATGAGCTGACGGCCATCGCCATTGTGGTCATCGGCGGCACCACCCTTACGGGAGGGCGTGGCGGCATGGGGCTGACCATCCTGGGCACCTTAACGATCGGGTACCTGGAGAAGATTCTGAGCATTAACGCCGTCCCGGAAGCCAGCCGCCTCATGCTCACGGGCGTGATCATCGTCGTCGCCGTCCTCGCCCAGCGCCGCTCGCGGAAACTCTGAGACCTTTACATCCGGGAACCCGGCCTTATATTGGGCCGCACGGGTGGCCGATGTGGCGGAATTGGCAGACGCGCTAGACTCAAAATCTGGTAACCGTGAGGTTGTGTGGGTTCGACCCCCTCCATCGGCACCACTCGAAGCCAAGGGGCCGGCGGTCTTTAAGGCGCGGAGGAAGCCGGCGCTGATTCGCCACTTGGAGGCGCATTCGTGGACAAATTGACCGGCGTTGTCGGAACGACGTCCGCTCCAGCCAGTTCATCCGACAAAATTGCAACCGCAATACGACGGTTCTTCGCCCTCCCTTCCGCCGTTGCATTGTCGGCGAGCGGACGATACTCACCATATCCAACCGCGCCCATCCGGCGTGCATCTACCCCGGCTTGTTCGCTCAGGAAATGGACCGCCGCCAGCGCCCGGGCCGTCGAAAGTTCCCAGTTGCTTGCAAACCGGCTGCGCGCGGCCGCCCGGATCGGCACATTATCGGTGTGGCCGATCACGTGAATCTTAATCTCCGGATGCTTTGCCAGTAGGTCCGCGACCTTCTGCAACACCTCCTGCCCGTCCGGCTTAAGCACGGCCTCCCCGGAATCGAACATCACCCGATCCAGGATGTTCACGGTTAACTTCCCCTTCAAATTTGAGATCGTGACATCCTTCGATTCCAGGTCGGAGCGCAGTTCATTTTCCAGCCCCTTGGCCTGTTGCACGGTCTTCTTTTTGTCAGTTTCTAAATCAGCCACCTGCCCCTGCAGTGCCGCGGCTTGTTCGCGGCTCTTTTGGTTTTCCGCCTGCTCGTTGGCAAGGTTGGCGCTCGTTTCTGCCAGCCTCCGGCGCAGGCCATCCAGTTCCCGCCGATCGAATCGTGCAGCAAACCAGAGCCACAGAAACAGCCCCGCCACCAACATCATGGCGCCTGCTGCCATCCAGCCCAGCCTGGCAGTTTTGCCAACACTTTGCGCCGGAACCGCCTCGCCGGCAAAGGGATTGTCATCGCTCGTCATAACAGACCACACGATTCTAGTCCGCCTCAACTTTTAAATGCAACACGCGTGAAAAGCAGCAAAAAAGACCCGCTTGCCTGGGCTTGCAAACAATGGCACCGAAGCACTATTCTCCGAAGGATTGCCGGAGGCGAACAGCTCCCGGCGCGTTTGAATGATTATGAAAAACTCATCTCTCTCTGGCACCTCTCTTTCCCGGCGGACCTTCCTGGCCTTTACCGGCGTCATTCCCGCTGCTGTCGCCATGAAGGTCTCGGCCAGCGACTCGTCGGCCGACCCGGCGACGTCTGAGGCCGGAAAAACCAAGCGGTATCCCATTGGCTTGGAACTCTATTCTGTTCGAGGCGAACTGGCGCGCGACCTGCCCAACACGCTCAAGACAGTGGCAAAAATGGGCTACGAGGTGGTGGAGTTCTACTCCCCGTACTTCAAATGGACGCCGCCCTATGCCAAAGAGGTCCGCGCGCGAATGGACGATCTCGGCCTGCGCTGTTACTCGACCCATAACGGGTTCGAGTCGTTCACGCCGGCAGATAACTTGGCCCACGCTATCGAACTGAACCAGATTCTCGGAACCCGCTATTTAATCCTGGCCAGCGCCCCCGGCGGCATCGAGGGAGTTGAGGGATGGAAAGGCCTCTGCGAAAAGCTCACAGCCGCAGTCGAGCAGTTGAAGCCGCATGGGTTGAGTGCCGGCTACCACAATCATCAGGTCGAATGGGCCAAATTAGAAAACGGCCAGCGCATCCTCGAGGTCATTGCCGCCAACACGCCTAAAGAATTCGCCCTGCAGTTGGACGTCGGCACCTGCGAGGAAGCTGGCGCCGATCCGGTCGCCTGGGTCAAAGCCAACCCGGGCCGCATCAAGCTCATGCATCTCAAAGACTGGGCGCCCGGCTCGCACGCCGAGGAAAAGGGCTATCGCGTCCTGTTTGGCGAGGGCGCGACGCCCTGGAAAGATCTCCTCGCTGCGGCGGAATCCGTGGGCGGGCTTGAGTATCTTCTGATCGAGCAGGAGGGCAGCCGCTTTTCCGAGTTCGAAACGGCCAAGCGGTGCCTGGACAATTGGAAGGCGATGTTTGGGAAAACGTGAGCGAGTTAGCCTTTCGCGCCCCGTGAACAGTCTCATACCCGCCCTTGCCACCTCTCTCGTAATGGGTTGCCTAACCCAGGCCATCATTCCCATCCCTGCATGTGGCGCAGAGCATAGGCCGCCGCCGGCCCGGCTCACGACCGACCCCGGCACGCCCGCTCTGATCCCCGCGGGGCCGAACGCCGAGGCGCTCGCCAGGGCTGCGCAAAAAAAGGCGGCCTCCCCGAACGATGCGGCCTCCAACCCAACCGAAGCCACGCCCGGAGCGAATCCGCCGCCGAATGTTGACGGGAATTTTCTCATTGGCCCCGCTTACGTGCAGGCACCGGAGTTGGCCGTCGTCGCCGGCGTACCCGAAGGCAAGGTGCAACAGTTCAGCATGGATTCAGCGGACAGCAAATTCTACCCCGGGATTGCCAGAAACGCTTTTGGAACGGTTGACCCGAACAATCCCAAAACCCTCGTTGTGGAAACCCATCCGGCCCCGTACAGGCGCATCATAACTGTCTATGTCCCCAGCCAATGTGTTCCCGGCACTCCCGCGCCTTTTATTGTGACGCACGACGGCCCGCGCCTTGGGCAGCCGGACATGCTGCTGCCGCACGTCCTTGACAACCTGATTGCCCAGCACCGGCTTCCCGCGATGATTGCCATCATGATTGCCAACGGCGGTGGCGACGCCCAAGGCAGCGAGCGCGGCCTGGAATACGACACGATGTCCGGGAAACTCGCGGAGTTTATTGAGTCGGAGGTGCTGCCATTGGTGGAGAAGAACTGCCAAGTAAAGCTCACCAAGGATCCCGAGGGGCGCGCGGCCATGGGCGGCAGCTCAGGTGGCGCGGCGGCCTTGGAGATGGCGTGGTTCCATCCGGAATGGTACCACCGCGTTATTGCCTACTCTGGTACTTTTGTGAACCAGCAATGGCCGTTCAATCCGGAAACGCCCGATGGCGCCTGGGATTTCCACGAAAAGCTCATTCCTCAAAGCGCCCCGAAACCCATCCGCATTTGGATGGAAGTCGGTGACCATGACCTCATGAACCCGAATGTCATGCGAGACAATATGCACGATTGGGTCGCGGCCAACCATCGGATGGCCACGGTGCTGCGGTCCAAGGGCTACCATTATCAATACGTCCTTGCCCTCAACGCCGGGCACGTTGACCGTGCGGTCAGAACCCAAACGCTTCCCGAAGCCCTCGAATATGTCTGGCGGGGCTACTCGATTCGCAGGCACACCACGCCTTCCACGAAAGAGGCAAGCCAGTACTGAGGGCAGACAGCGATCGGAGCCTTCATCACGCCAACCGTGGCAGAAACAACGCCAAATCGGCCGCCAATTCCCGCGTGAGTTGGGCAGCCGGTATTTCTTTGCATCCCGTAGGATTCTGGCCTGACCAAAGAGGCGAGAAATCGCCCGAGCCACGGCTTTCGGCCTTGGCTCGCAAGAGCGCCAAGTCAGAAACCGCTAGAGGAAAAGCCGGCACAGACCCACTCATCGGACCTAGCCCTCTCATGATCCGGTTCACGATTCCCCGGGCCGGCCGGCCACTGAAAACGTTCGTCAACGCCGTGTGCCGCGCAGCCTCACTCTTGAGCGCCGAGCGATGCACTGCGCTGGTCGTTGCTTCCTGACAAAGCAAATAAGCTGTGCCCACTTGCACGCCGGCGGCGCCGAGCGCCAGGGCCGCCTTAACACCTTGGGCATCCGCAATCCCGCCGGCCGCGACGACCGGGACGTTTACTTCCCTCACAATCTGGGGCAAGAGCGCAAAAGTGCCCATCTGCGTCGTTAAATCCTCGGACAGAAAATTACCCCGATGGCCGCCCGCCTCAGCGCCTTGGGCGATGATGGCATCAACGCCTCGCGCTTCGAGCCAGCGCGCCTCCTCAACCGTTGTCGCCGAGGAGAGAACGAGTGAACCCAGGCCTTTCACCCGCGCCAGCAACTCGGCCGATGGCAATCCGAAATGAAAGCTCACGACTCGCGGTTTGAATTCCTCCAGCACATCGGCGCCTTCGTGAGTGAATGGCGCTCGCGTTGGCCCGGCAGCAATAGTTTCCACGTTGATTCCGAACTCTTTGTAATACGGGGCGAGCATCGCCCGCCAGGCCGCTTCGAGCGCGGGATCACGCGTAGGTGGTATGTGACAGAAGAAGTTGACGTTGAACGGCTTGCTCGCGCTCGCTCGGATCGCCGTTAGTTCCTTGCGCATGGCGTCCGGACTAAGCATCGCGCAGGGCAAGGACCCCAGCCCACCCGCATTGCAGACGGCGACAGCCAGCGCGCTGCCCTGCACGCCCGCCATCGGCGCTTGAATAATCGGCAACTGGACACCCAGGAGTTCTTGTAACGTTTTCATTCAGGGACCCAATCTACGCTTCAACCGCATGGTTGGGCAACTGGCCCGGACGGGCTCGACGGGCTCAGACCAGGGCGGGCAATCCCCTGCCCGCCGCCGAACCGGGGTGAGCGGTGGTACATTCTGAGGCGCACGAACGGAGCGCACGAAAGGGTGAAAATGAAAATCCGAATCTACCTGGCCTAAATGCTCGGCTCACGCGAGAATGAAAGATATTTTGAGTCGCACGTCGAAATCTTCGAGTGGCTTCGGGTGAGCCGCGATAATGTGCCGGGAGCGATCCTCTGCAGATTCACTGAAGCGCAAGCGCGCGCTTTCATGCTGCTGCATGTCTTCATGCACGAGCTCGGCCACCATTTCGATCGAATCAAGCTTCCTTCAGTTGTTGCCTCCGAGGCGAGAATAACCTTGAGTTTGTCCCAAGAAGCGGCAATGACCTTGGAATGAAGTGCAGCCATCCACCGGGATTCTTGGGCCTCGTCGGCGCTGCCTTTGCTATGTTCGCAAGCGGCTCTACCCTGGCCGCAGATTCCCCCGGCGCCCTGCTGCCCGCCGGCTTCCTGTGCACACGCGGTAGTCAGATCGTCGGTCCGGATGGCGCTCCCGTTCGCATCGCCAGTGTCGGATTGACTGGGATGAACGTAGTTGGCGGCCGCCTCCAACTGGCGGGGCCATTCAAAGGCATCGACGGCCACGTGGCCGCCATCCAGGCGATGGGCTTCAACTGCGTGCGCGTGGATTGGATCGACCGGACACTCGATGACCCCGGCGGGATGGCCCAACTCGACGCGTTCGTCGCCGCCTGCGAGAAGGCCCGAATCAAGGTGATCTTCGACAATCACAACAACGAGGCCACACCCGCCGACTGGGAAAATGCCGCCCAGCAGAAGAACGGGCTGTGGTTTGACACCGGCCCGGGAACGGACGGAACCGATGGCGCCGGCAACCGAGGCACTATTAGCGCCACGAGGTTCCAGCAGGACTGGGTGACTTTCGCCAGGCGTTGGGCGGGAAATTCAACCGTAATCGGGTTCGACCTCCGCAACGAGCCCTGCGCCCACACGAAAACCCCAGCCCTCTGGGGAGGCAAAGGTCCGACCGACATCCATGTAATGTACGAGGCGGTCGGCAATGCCATTTTGGCGGTGAACCCCGATGCGCTCATCATTTGTGAGGCGGTCATCAACTATAAAACCGGCGCGTATGAGGGCGACCTTTCCGTCGTCCACAGCCTTCCCATTGTGCTGAGCAATCCGGCGAAGCTCGTTTACTCAGTCCACGAATACCCCAAGGAAATTGGCGCCTACCCAGGGCCGGAGTCGGGCCCTGGCTATATCGCGCGGATGAATAAGAGGTGGGGTTGGCTCATCACTGAAAACGTCGCCCCCGTCTGGATTGGCGAAATGGGCGCGTCGATGCGATCCGCCGCCAGCAAAGCTTGGGGCCAGACGCTGCTCGACTACCTCAACGGGAAGGCGCCCGACGGCCCCGCGTTCTCAGGCACCCAGCAGCCGCTCGGCGGCGACTGGTGGGCCTGGGGTTGCCTCACCGGGCAGAACCCCAACGGCTGCGTTGGCGAGGACGGCCAGATGCGCCCCGAGCAAGCGCCCTTCATCCACCAAATGCTCTTCCATCCCTCCGCACGCCCTGGCTCAGACTAGGTAGCTAGGATGTAGCAACAGCATCGGGCCGGAGGAGATCAAGGCGTGCCGCGCGTAACCCAAGCGGCGGCTCGGCAGCAGCCTCGGTTTGCGGGGACAGACCTAAAAAATCGCTGCCGAAACGAATCGGCGGCGGCGGCCAAATTCCGGCGCTCCAGCCAGTGAGGCCAGGCACGGTTGCGAGCGGCATTTTCAGCGGCGGCGGCGAAGAAGCACGGAGCCGAGGCCCAGGGAGAGTAAAATCCAAGCCGACGGCTCGGGAACCGTGAGGTTCTTATCCTTGCTAATGACGAGGCTGCTGCCAACTTGTCCGGCGGGCGCAAGGCTTTTGTCCCATTCCAGCGCCCAAGTGACATCACCGGGACCGGCGCTCGTGTTATCATTCAAAGTGTAGCCCGGCGTCCCGTTCAACGAGTTAACCGTGTGCGGGTATATGGCTGCTTCCCCATGGTTGGCGCCCGGGGTATTGACCGTATCAACGGTCTCGTTCAGCGTAACCCCTGAACCCTGCTGGAGGGCTTCATCGTATAATCCAGCGCTGGGGCCGGCAGATATTTTCGAAAGCGTCACGGTGGAATTGCCTAAAAGGAAATGCGAGAACTGAAAGAAATGGAGATCCAGCGGGCTGGCGGTGGTGTTATTGATGGCCAGTTGCTCATTGATATCAGACAACCCGGATCCGGGGGTGCTGCCGGTCAGGAAGTAACTCACCGAGAGGCTGAACCCGGTGCCGGTATAGTTGGCGGTCAGGGAGTTCCCGGTGTTGTTGACAGTGCCAAGGGTGAGTGTGTCAATCGAGTTTTGCGGGGTGGCCGCTCCGATGCGGTACCAGAACCACTGCTGGGCCAAGTAATTATTGCCATCAACGTTCCATTGGTACATCCCGTTCTGGCTGCTCAAATCGATCGAGACCGAGGAGTTTTCAGCGGTCAAAGTTTGAATGTTGTCCGCGCGGCATGGGGTGGCAAAGCTCAGTAAGGCGAGCAGAGCTGCAGCGGGATAGATTGCGAGGAGTGGCTTGTTCAAAGTGGTCATAAAGCCCTTTATAATTGTCTCGGATTCTGGTTGTTGGATCGCGTTAAGGTTTCGTCGGTTAAGATTAAAGCGGAAATTTTCTGCCAAGTCAAGCCCTATTTAGCTTTTTTGCGCCTGCCGCCTGCCCTTTTTGAAATCCTCCATCGCGCAACGGGAACAGTTCCAAGGCGGTACGTAAGAAAACGCTAGCAGGATCCATGCCTTCATGAAGCCAGCACGGAGGCGGCGGAGGAACCAATTGGCCAGACCGCTCACCCGCAAGTCCGCCAACAACTGGGAATGGAGAAGTGCCCTTGGCGCTCACGAAGGGTGCGTTCTGGGGTTTTGCCAGCGATATTGGCCTTCTTTACCGGGTCGGCAAGGGAAGAAAGGGCGGCAGAAAGCCCTTCTCTGCCTCACAAATGGGGTGATCCGAAAAAAAAGTCGCTAAATGGCTGATTAGGGCTTGACTTGGTGGCGGAATTTGGTAACAATTGGAAAAAATTCGGGAAAAACAACCAAACCTGAAGGCAATTTTATGAAGGGCTTGAAAAAACCCCAAGCGAGTCATGTAGCGGCAGTTGCGCTGGCGCTCGCCGGACTCTGCTGCTTCGTCGCTCAGACCGACGCCCAGATTGTCACCATGACCGACGCCAACTCCTCGGCGACTGTCAATGTTGGCAGTCAGGCTGGCATGGATAACTGGACGGTCGATGGCCAGAATGAGTTAGCCCAGCAATGGTTCTGGCTGGCCCTGGGCAATGGGGCGCCCACAGCCATTAACAACATCAGTGCCGCCTCGGTGGTCCAACCCAGCAGCCGATTGCTTGAAACCACCTACGCCAGCACCGGCTACAGCGTGGAAGTGGACTACCTGCT
>Ga0209517_10003448_pt1 | contig 21458 bp, 12 predicted proteins | sample PeaSoiMetSII2010_FD_187695 | JGI IMG/M metagenome (GOLD analysis project Ga0209517, IMG submission 187695) | Peat soil microbial communities from Weissenstadt, Germany - SII-2010 (SPAdes) (version 2) | ecosystem: Environmental > Terrestrial > Soil > Wetlands > Peat | place: Germany...
CGTTTCTGCTGCCCCCTGTTGCCTAAAGGTTTTGGGGTTTTGGCAGCAATTCTCATTTTGGCATAGGCGTTGGCGGCCCTGAGCCCCTCCAGACCGATCCGGTCTCCTGCGAGCCGATAGCGGCGAAAAATATTTTCCTTTTTTTCTGGACTCAGTTTTCCCTTTCCGCTATTGGTTGGCTTATGGACCTGGAACTGTTCATTCAGGGGCGCACGATTGGCCCCGAGGATCTTGCTTTGATTCGAGCCGCCCTCGATGGACCTGCGGGGTCTAACCGAACCCGGTTATCCCGTGAGCTGTGTGCGGTTTGGAATTGGCGCAACGGCACCGGCAGGCTCAAGGATATGGCCTGCCGCACCCTGCTGCTCAAACTGGAGGCCCGCGGCTACATCCGGTTGCCTCCGCGCGTCACGGCCTCGGTTAATGGCCTGCGCAATCGCTCGGTGGGCCACCTGGAGCATGACCAAGCGCCCATTGAAGGCCCGCTGGGGTGCTCGCGGCCGATCCGACTGGAACCGGTGACCGAAGGCACGACCGAAGCCGTACTCTTCAAATTCCTGTTGCAGCGCTATCATTATCTTGGGCACCGCAACTGCGTCGGGCAGAACCTGAAGTACCTGGCTCGGGATCGGCGGGGCCGCCCGTTGGCCTGCCTGTTGTTCGGCGCGGCGGCTTGGAAGGCCGCGGCGCGGGACCGGTGGATTGGCTGGGATGCCCAAGAGCGTCAGCGCCACCTGGGCCTGGTGAGCAACAACGCGCGGTTCATAGTTTTGCCTTGGGTCCGGGTGCCGCACTTGGCCAGCCATCTCTTGGGGCGCGCGGCGGCTCGCCTCTCGGCGGATTGGCAGCAGAAGTACGGCCAGCCCATCTATCTGCTGGAAACGTTCGTGGAAGCGCGGCGTTTTGCCGGCACCTGCTACCGTGCGGCGGGTTGGATGCTGGTGGGCCAGACCACCGGGCGCACTCGCAATGACGACGGGCGCAGGCCCAGGACCGCCCCCAAAGCCCTCTACCTCAAGCCGCTCCGCGCCGACGTGCGCCAGCGATTGACCGCATGAGCGCCAACACCCTCAAAACCTGGGGCGAACACCTGCGGCATTTGCGCGGGGTGATGGGTGGGTTTTCTGACCGGCGCACGGGTGATAACCTCAAGTATTCGATGGAAGACATTGGCCTGGGAGCCTTTTCGGTCTTCTTTACCCAATGTCCCTCCTTCCTGGCCCACCAGAAGACCATGCAGCAGGCCAAGGGGCAGAGCAACGCCCAGAGTCTGTTCCACTTGGAGCAAATCCCTTGTGACAACCACATCCGGGAGATGCTCGATCCGGTCTCGCCCGAAAAACTCTTTCCCTGCTATGATCAGGTCTTTGAGAGTCTGCGCCAGGCCGGCCACCTGGAGAGTTGGCGCGTGTTGCAGGACAAGCTGCTCATCGCCCTGGATGGCACCTGGTACTACTCGTCGCAAAAAATCCATTGCCCCAACTGTTCCTGTATGGAACATAAGAGCGGCGAAAAAACCTATTACCATAGCGCGGTCACGCCCGTCATCGTCGCTCCCGGCCACCCGCAGGCCATCCCCTTACGCCCGGAGTTCATCACGCCCCAGGACGGCCACACTAAACAGGATTGCGAGATCGCCGCCGCCAAACGCTGGCTGGAAAACAACGCGGCCCAGTATGCTCCGCTGCGAGCGGTCCTGCTGGGCGACGACATTTACTCCCACCAACCCTTTTGCCGGCGCACCCAACTGCATGGCTTTGACTTTATCTTCGTCTGCAAGCCCGAGTCCCATACCACGCTCTACCAGTGGGTTAACCTGCTGCAGCGGCCGCACTTGGGCACCGTCACGGCGCGGGTCAAGGTCGGCGCCCACTTCCACACCTATGCCTACCGTTACGCCAACGACGTGCCGCTGGCCGAGGGCGGCGACGCCCTGAAGGTCAACTGGTGCGAAGTAACGGTGACCGACCACAAGGGGAAGGTGGTCTATCTCAATGGCTTTATCACCAATTTCAAAATCACCGACCAGAACGTAGCTGCCATCGTCGCTGCGGGACGCGCCCGGTGGAAAATCGAAAACGAGAACAACAACACGCTTAAGACCAAGGGCTACCACCTCGAACACAACTTCGGCCATGGCCAGGAGCATCTGTCCTCGATGCTGGCGGCGATGAACATCCTGGCCTTTCTCTACCACACCTTCCTGTCCTTTACCGACGAGCACTACCAGCTCATCCGCGCCACCCTCCCGACCCGCAAGACCTTCTTTGACGACCTGCGCGCCCTCACCCGCTACATGCTTTTTGCCAATTGGGACGCCCTCATGGACTTTATGATGCGGGGCCTGGAAATCGGTCCCTACGCCAAGCCGCGCCCCAATGGGCCCGAGAGGTGCGGTGTGTACTGATCTGGCGTAGCACCCCTAACAGCGCCCGCGCATAGGTATTTACCTTCCGCTCCGGAGTCCCCTTAAGCCTCGGCACCCCACCCGACGCCGTCCCCGACGCGGGTCATTCACCACACAGCCAGGAACCGGGCGGAGCGCGCGCCAAAATGAGAACTGCTGTTGTCGCTCGGTTTGGTGGTGTCCAATTCCGGACCCAGGTCGCCTTTTTCGCCGGGAGCGGAATGTGGCCAGAGTGGGATTGGGTCTGCGGCCAAGCAGGTGGTTGCTACGGCCAGCGAAAGGGACCAGATAAAAAAACGCATGGAGGTTTCATCCGGGATTAGCAGCCAAAAGGCAAGCACTTATCGGATTGAGGACGAGGTCTCGAGAAAGTCGCTACGCGACTGAAGGGCTTTCTGGGTTAGCTTCCGTGGACTCGAAGTCCACTAACTTCGGAGCATCGCTCCGCGATGAACGAAACGATCGGCGCGCGAAGTGGTTGGCTGAGGTTTCGGGCGTCCTTGGCTCTCGAAAGCGGCAGCAAGCTGCACGCACTCCATACGCTTCGCGAGGTACAGCCCAGGCGGCGAAGGCGGCTCTGGGCCGGAGTTTGCCCGTGACATAAGGAGCCGGAGGTCTCCGCTGCCCGGCGACCTCATCTTGTCCTACCGCCTGCGCCGGGCGAAAAACATTGCTGTACATCAACCGAGGCCACTAAGGTAGGCCGTGCCTGTTCGCCTTACGATTCTCGGAAGCGGTTCAGCCGGCAATTGCGCCTATGTCGAAACGGAGGAAACGCGAGTGCTCATCGACGCTGGCTTGAGCCTGCGGCAGATTCGCTTGCGGCTGGCGACCATCAGCCGCGCGCCGGAAAATCTCTCTGGAATTCTGGTGACGCACGAACACTCCGATCATATCCAGGGATTGATGGGGCTGGCGGAGAAGTTACGCATCCCGGTGTACTGCAACCGGCTGACGCAGGACGCAATCCAATACCAGCTTCAAACCCGCCTGCCCTGCCGACTCTTTGCCACCGGCGCCAGCTTCGAGGTCGGCGACATCGCGGTCGAGACGTTCACGGTTCCCCACGACGCACAGGACCCGGTCGGTTTTCTCCTTCGGACGGCCAGCGGGAACATCGGTTTCCTCACTGACCTAGGGCACGCCACCAAGCTGGTGGTGGAACGTGTTCGCACTGCACATGTCCTGCTCCTGGAGGCCAATCACGATATCAAGCTGTTGCAGGACTGCCCGCACCGACCGTGGAGCCTCAAGCAGCGCATCCTCAGCCGGCATGGCCATCTCTCCAACGAAGCGGCGGCCGAAGTCGCCGAACAAATCGTGTCTTCCAGCTTGCGTCACCTTTACCTGGGGCACCTCAGCCGCGACTGCAACCGGCCCGAAATCGCCCATCGCGCGGTAAACGACCGCCTCCAAAAAATCGGCGCGGCCCACGTGCGTCTCGAGTTGGCTTCCCAGCAGGTCCCCTGTCCCACCCTAACGCTATAGCATTGTTTCACGCGCAACCTATCGAATCCCTCGATCTGCCGGAGTTGGCCCCTTACCGCACGATGCGCCGGCAAATGGAGCATCGCCAGGAGGGCATCTTCGTTGCCGAAGGCGAGAAAGTCGTGCGCCGTCTGCTCGAAAGCCGCTTGACGGTCGTTTCGGTATTACTGCCGGAAAAGTGGCTGGTGGAGTTGGAGCCGTTGCTGCGCGCCCGTCCTGAAGAGGTTCGGGTGTTTGTCGCGGACAAGAAGCTCCTGGAGGCGCTCACCGGGTTCTCAATGTACCAGGGACTGCTGGCGGTAGGAAAGGTGCCCCCGCAGCCGGCCATTGAGGAGGTGCTTGGCCGGAACGCGCGCCCATGGCTGCTGGCAGCCGCCGACGCGCTTTCGAGCGCCGAAAACCTCGGGGCGCTCGTCCGCAATTGCCTGGCTTTCAACGTGCAGGCGTTGCTGGTGGGGGAGACTTCCAGCAGTCCCTTCTTGCGGCGCGCAGTGCGCAGTTCCATGGGAACCGTCTTTGAGTTGCCAATTATCGAGCCCCCCAACTTGGTCAACACCCTGCTAGATTTACGCCGGCGCTCCTTTCGATGCATTGCGGCCCACCCGCGTCCCCGGAGCCGGCCCCTGGCCGAGGCGGATTTCTCTGGTGACTGCTGCGTGGTTTTCGGCAGCGAAGGTTACGGCATCTCTCGCCCCGTGCTCGAGATATGCGACGAACAGATTGCCATTCCCATGCCGCCCGCGGTCGATTCCCTCAATATCGCCAGCGCCGCCGCCGCGTTCCTTTATGAAGCCAACCGCCAGCGGGGGACGTGGGGGCGTTGTTGATCTTCTGATTTCCAGTCACCGCGGCGGCTCTGCTTTCGGCAACAGCTTTGAGATGACGAACAAAAGGCCCGTGACGACAAGCGCCAACACTCCCCAGAAGATCAGGCTGTTGGTAACCGGGGGGTGACTTCCCGTCCGCGATGGTTCCCTCAATTGCTCCGCAGGGCGGAGTGATGCGGTCGATTGATCGGCCGCCAGCAATTGATCGGCAACCAGGCTCAAGTCATACCGGGGCGCCAAGGCTTGGGTGTTGCCGTAGTAAAGATAAATGCCATTGGCCCGTTGCGCTTTGAATACCATTCGCGTCACCGGGTAAAACAATTGGAAGCTTTCCAAATCGATGGGTGGGTTGTCTCCATTTTGCGTTTCCAAAATCAGAGTATCGGTTTGCGGAGGGCTGCTGAGAGCGAGCGCAAATTCGGTACGCGATTGATCCGGCTTCCGCGTCCATGACGCGCTCCCCAGCATTTGACGATGGTGTTCGCCATTCTCGTCGGCGAGCTCTTCAAACAGCGTAAGCTCCCGCTGGAACAGGGCTGTGTGAGCGCTGCACTGGAGCCGGGTCAGCGGCAAATTCGGTTGCGGCACTTTGATCTTCCACCGGCTGAGCGCTTTGTCTCTCGGGTCCGTGGTAGCGGTTACCTCCGGCTTCAGGGCGCGACTGATGGAAGTATGTTCGAGCAGGTAGGGGATTTGTTTTCCGCCGCTCAACAGCCGCAGATCACTCAGGGCCGGCTGAGCGCGTGAGAGGACTTCGGGATCCAATTCCAACCGCTGCGCGCCCTCACGGGCAAGTTGGACGGGCTTGCGGTAGCTCCACTGGGCGGCATCGAGTGCTGCGCCGATGGTCTCCAGGCCGGCCAGCACCTCCGGCGCTCGGTAATCAGGATTCAATGCCGGCGGTCCGACGGAGGCCCGGGTCAGCGCGACGGACTTGAGATTCACGGCCAAGGCGGCGAGATCGTATCGCGGCGCGACGCACCGGCTGTTGCCGGTGAGCAAATGAAATGTTCCCGGCGCACGAGCGAGGAAAACGAGGTAAACCGGACGGCGCTCGAAGCGCACGCCTGTGATCGGCAGCGGCGGACTGTCCTCGTTATCGATGAACAAGAGCAACTGACGCGAGCGAACGAGGTTCTCGAGCGGGATGGAAAGACTCTCGGAGGCTGGTTGGCCTTCAACGGCGATCTTGTAAATCACGCCCTGCCCGACGGTTTGCTCACGGATGGCCTCCTCAGAGACCTGCGGAACCGCGAAGGTAAGGTGGCGGGTGAAAAGCGGCTCGGACGTTTCGATTTGCACGCTCGCAACGCTCAGATTGGCCGCGCCGAGATTGAGCGCAAGCCGTGTCTGGCCGGGGTTTTCGTTGCGTTCGGAAATCGTGGCTGGCATCCATTCAGTGGGCGCCGGCTCGATTACCGTCGCTTTCACTCGCGCTCCGGTAAAGGGGATGGGCGCGGAGCGTTGATCACTGACGGTCAAGCGCAGGCGCGTCCAGAGCCCGGATGCGAATGAAACATCCAATTGACTGGCGCCGCTGGGCAGCCGAAAAATCGGCTGACCTTGCTCGAGCGTCTCCCACGTGGTTCCGTCGGCTGAGGCTTCCACCCGCACCGGTTTGAGAAAATCCCTCGCGGGAGTTTCGAGGGTGACCAGATCCAGCGGCTGTGCGAGTCCGGTTTCGATGGTGATCACCGTGGCACGCGATTGCATGGAAACCTGGAAGGACTTGACCTGGCGGATGATTTTGACCGCGGGCATGGGCCGTTCGATCCGGTAAGGGACTTCGCTGCCTTCATCAGTATAAAGCCTGAGGTCCTCGAGCGCGGGCCGCGCGGCATCCAGGGCTTCCATGGGCAGACTAACTTTGATTAGGCCGTTGGTGGCAACAGTGAAGGGCTGCTCGCGCTGCCAATCGGCGGGCAAAGTTGCCGCGTGGGCGCTGAGACAGCCAACGGCCGCGCCCAGGAGCGAGGCGCGCCAGCTAATGAACCGGTTCATTCTTGATTTCCTGTGGTTTGGCGCGGACGGAATAAAAACGTTGATAGGCAAAGGAGGCAAGCATTGCGATGATGGCCACGCCGACGAACGCCCCGATCCGATAAAGCTGCTCGAGGCTGGCCAGATCATGGAAGAACAGTTTCAGCAGCGTGACGCAGAGCAAGCCCAATGCGGCGTAGCGGGAAGGAGGAAGATTCTTGAAGATGCCGTAGGCCAGCAGTCCCAGGGCATAAAGGCCCCAGGCAATCGAGTAGGTCATATCCCGACGGAAGTTGCCTCGGAATTCAAAGGTCAGCGTGGAACCGGGCGCGCTGAAGTAATCCGCGATCTCAATGTTCAACAGGAAAAAAGCCAGGATGATCCCAAAGCTTGCAAGGATCGCACGCGGGTTCAGGCCGAGGATCTTCGCTCCGCCTGGCCGGAGCAAGCGCGTCCCTATGAACAAGCACGCCGTCGCGATGCCGTAAGTATAAAGATACCAGTTCCATATCGGTGTTGCCGCACGCGGATGATAACCCAAGACGGCAGGATTGAGGGCCAACCGGACGAAGGCGGCGGCCAGCAGGCCAACACCCGTGACCCGCAAACCCTCATGCGGCACCCGGTGGAATAGCCAGAGCAGGGCTGTACCTTCGAGCGCCCAGGCGATCGTGAGCCACTGTCGCTCGAATTGGATTGGAAAGATAAGCGTGATAAAGAACAGAGCCACTCCGCCGAACAAGGCCAGCTTAGGCAAGCGCAAGGTGCTTTGCGCGGGTTCGGACTTCAGGACTACGACCAGAGCGAGCAACGCCGGAATCGAAAACGCTGCCGGCAACAAACCCATTACCTCGTTGGGCCAGGCAAGCTTGACCAGACGATAGACGAAAAAGAACTGCGGCACACCTGCCAAGGCGGCGGTTCCCCAAGGCGCCATTCGTTCGGCGCCGCGCCTCAAGAACAAGAAGGGAAAGAGAATGAAGGCGGCGTAAAAAATCAGGTACCAGGCCAGCACGACACCCAGCGGCTGTTTCGGGTTTGCGGGATTCAGCCATTGGAAATGCCAGGCGCATTCCAGCGCCGTCACCCCGCCCAGGGCGATGGCCGGCATCCATTCGAAGGAAAACATCTCGGTCACACCGAGTGCCAGCACGACCAGTAAAAGCGCCAAGCCGAACACGGGGGAGGGATTCATCAACGGCAGCCGCAGGGTCGCCATGATGAGGAGCAGGAAGGGCAAGATAGCCGAGCAACCGGGGAGCACCGCCGCCACATCGGCCGACTTGGCCAGGTATCCTTGAGAACGCACGCCGGCTTGAGAAGCGTCGGGCGAGAACCTCCGAACCAACCACACGCTGGTCGCAAAGAAGAACACGGCGAAGCCACCCACCAGAAAGAAAGAGAGCGGCATTCCGGTGAGGTCCGAAGGAATCTTGAAAATAAGCTCGGCGGTCGCACCGAGGGTGAGCAGCAGTACCGCCACAACCGGGAGCAGCGTCGCCGTAAGCACCGCGAGCACGATGGCCAGGACGTCCACCAGCAGGATGAAGGGCCAGACGATGAATGAAAGTTCAGCGAGTTTGAAGATCGGGACAAGCACCAGCGCCAGGGTGAGAATTGGAAACACGTGGCCCGCCAAAGCCGTGGGTGCCACGCCGTGCCGATGTTGATACCAAACCGGCCACAACGAATGGCCAAGGGCGAAGACAAAATAAATCCCTAACGCGGAGTTAAGCAGCGCGGCGGAGAGGGACTGGGTCGTCCAGAAATTCAGCAATCCAAAAACCGCGAATCCGGTGAAGGACTGCGCGGGCGATACCTTTTCGTCCGCCAGGACCAACGCGGCGACGATGGCGTCAATGAGGAAGATGAAACCAAACGTCAGCACGGGACGCTGGGCGAGCGTTGGAAAATCGAGAAACCAAGCGCTAAATGCCAGTGCGACCGCGGCCAGGCCGAGCGTCGCGCCTGACAACCACCAGCCGAGGTCTTCCCGCCGCCTGGCCCCCCAATTGGCGGCCAGGAAAAGAGCGCTGAAGCCGAGGAGTACGCTGAAGGGGATGAGGATCTTGTTGCCTTCAAAGTATTTCTCCGCTTCGAAGAAACTGGCCGCCCAAGCAATTTGCATGATCGCCGTGCCCACCGCGGCCAGCGCCGGAAGGAAAAACCAGCGGCGATTGAGCGCCACCAAAATCAACCCCGCGTCGAGAATGGCCAGGTAGCCGAACAAGCCGAGCGGATTGTCCTGGCCGGTGGAGAGGAGGACGGGCGTTAAGAATCCGCCTAGCATCCCGAGAATGGCGACGACCAACGCATTAAGTCGCACTGCCGTAAGGAAGGCCGTCGCGGTGACCAGCACCATGAGCAAAAAGGTCGGCACCGTTCCAAAAAACCGGAAGTGGTAAATCGAATGGCAGGCGTAAGCGGAGGCGTACAGAATCACCACGCCGGTGGCGCATAAGGCCTGCGCGCCGACCTGGTACTGTTTACGGCGGTGCGCCAGCACGCCGCCAATCAGCAGGGCAAGCCCGGTCACAAATCCGATGGCCACGCGGATCTCCGGCGGGATGAGGTCGTGCTCGAAGGAGTATTTGACGAAAAACGCGACACCCAGGAATAAGGCCAACCCCCCAAGCCAGGCGAAGAGTTTGACCCCCATGAGCTGTTCCCAATCGATCTTGGGACCGGCCCCGCCCAAGGGCCACGCGCCTTCAGGTTCCGGCCTCATTGGGAAGGGAGGAGGGACTGCGGCTGTTTTTTGTGCGTAAATCGGCGGTGGCGGTTTGAGTTCTTCCACAAACGGAACTTGAGTCGCCAGGGCCGGGGATTCTGGAGCGCTTACGGCCGGGGTCTCCGTCAGGATGGGCGGCTCGGGTGAGATTTTCTCGGTCGATGGTTCGGCGGGGCTAGCCACTGGAACAGGAGGAGTTTGGAAAGCACCTGCCTCAGCCCACCGCGATCTTAACGCATGCACTTCCGCTTCCAGTCCGCCGAAGCGGCGACTCAGTTCCTCGATGCGAGCACGACTTTGGACGGCACGCACAATCAGCCAAATTGCCAACGCGAGCGGAACGCCGAGGACCAGGAGGACCAGCAATGGAATGATGTCGTTCATACACTGTCTTTCCAACTGCGGACACAGCCGTCGGCGGTGATAGTGGGAGTTAGTCCGGGCCGTAGCAAGCACCAATGAGGAGATCATGGGGTGTTTACCCTAGATGACAGTTTTCGTGGTGACATGATAAAAAAAGACGCATGTTGACGGGGATTGAATGGGAGTCGAATCTTCCGAGCCCTGAAGAACGGAGTCGAATTCTGGCGCAAGCACAACTGGTGCTCGGGCGTGCTCGTGCGCTTTTGTACCGTTTGGATCAGGATTCTAAGCGCGTCCCGTCCATTCACTGGCCCCCGCCCGGACCAGGGCAGTGCAAACCCCTTGGCGCGCAGCGTCCGAAGAGGAGCAGGGGGACACGCCCAATGGAACTGGAGCCTGCTCCTGTGAGCGTTGCTGTGGGCGATCACGCGCAAGCTGCGTGACCCTATCTTCGTCCCGCGGCCCGGCTGATTTAGGAACGGAGCACAGACAAAAAGGGCCGCGCCCTCTCGGGCGCGGCCCTTCACCTCCAAATACTGGCCACCGATCTGCGGGTTGCTCGGCTGAGCTCAGTGCTTACGCGGCCAGTCGGCGTTCCGACCCTTGCTGTGAGGCGGTCATATTGACGCTGGATTTGGCTAAGTCAGTCAGCTTCCGATCCGCTTGCTTTTCTTCTTCCAGGGTCCGGCTCAAGAGATCCTTGACGTCCTGGCGATTGAGCATGGAGGCCCAGCACACCACGCTGCCGTAGCTGGCAATTTCGTAGTGCTCAACTTTTTGGGCCGAGGCGATGATGGCGGCATCAAGCGTTTCGGGCGTGCCCTTTTCGCCCAGGGTGGTTTCGGCTTCATCCAGGATGCCTTGCATGCCCTGGCACTTCACGGCCTTGGGGGGCTGACCTAGCATTTCAAAGACTTGTTCCAGGCGATTAACGTGCTCTTCGGTCTCGGTCAAATGCTGTTCAATGGCATTTCGCAACTCGGACGAGGAAGCCTTTTTGATCACCTTTGGGAGTGCTTTAACCAATTGCTTCTCCGCGTGATACAAGTCTTTGATTTCGTGCAGAAGCAGACTTTCCAATGAATCTAATGTTTCCATAATCACCTTTCGTTTTTGTTTTCGTATAATTGGCATGCGGCTGCGAATGGATTGGCAGCACAGCCTCCGGCTGCCGCTCGTAAATCGCAACTTGAACGGCGGCCCCGAAGACCCTCATGATCTGAGTATCGGCCAGACGGCTTGCCTTACCATGGGGTACTTACCCAGGTTTTATTTTATTTTGAAAGCCTGCCGAAGAGATTATATGCACGTGATGCACAGGCGTTCTGCAGAACCTGTTCCAGGACTTCGATCCGGGGTTTGGGCGAAGCCTTCGTCGCTGTCTTTGGCGAGGCGCGTATTTTTCAACGAAGCGGTCGTAGCAGTTACGTCCTGTCTTCTGCTCGGTTTGTGTACCCGGGCTGCTCAGGCTGCCAGCGCCCAGCCGCTGTTCCCGAGCGAGGCGACGGTGGTCCTCCTGGCGGGGTTGCCCGGTGATGTGGAGAGCGAAACTGCCTATCGCGATCAGCTTCAGTCCTGGCTGGAAGTCCTGGCCCACAGCCTGCCGCTCCGGAACGTGTTTGTGCTTTGCGACAATCCCAACGCCGTGACTGCGTCCGCTCCACCACTCTTGACCAATCAACTCACTTCTTTCCAGGTCCTCAAAGCCAGTCGGGCGGCGTTTCTGGGTGTGAGCCAAACGCTTGCCTCCGGCACGAACCCGTTAGTCGTGGTCGCCTGGGGCCATGGCGGAAAGCAGGGAAGCACGCCGGTCCTACACGTAGCCGGTCCACGCCTGACTGCGGCCGACTTCTCCGTGCTGGCGGGGCCACACCGCCGGTCGCATTGGGTGCTGATTTTCCGCGGCAGCGGCTCCTTTGCGCGCCAGCTCGCTGGAACGCAACGCGACATCCTCTCTTCGGAAGCCGATACCATGTTCACGAGCGACCCCGTAGGCACGGCGTTGCTGCTGAAGCTTGTGCGCGCCGAGCCGGCCCGGTCCTTTGCGGACCTGGCCCAGGAGTTCGGAAACGCGGTCGCCTCCTGGTACAAAGACAGGAACCTGGCCCGCACCGAAGAGCCAACGTTCTGGGCTGAAGAGCAGCCGCCGCGGCTTTTAGCCGGCGAAGCAACGGCGGAGCCGGTGGGCTCGGTGGAGTCGGGGGCGGAGCCGCCCCCCAGCAAAAGCGCCAAGCCGGAGGTGGCTTCAGGCGAGTTGACCGCCGTCTGGAAGGAAATCATTCGCGTCGAGCCGCAACAGTATCCCGAAGCCGATGCGGTAGTGCTGCGCCAGCGGCTCAATTACACACTGGCTACTGCTCCGGCCATCGCCACGGAACAGGAGGAGTTCGTTCAGATCCTCACGCCCGAGGGTAAACACTTTGGGGATTTCGACATTTCCTATTCGCCGCCGTCGGAGGACATTTCTTTCCTGGAATGCGAAGTGTTGCGGCCGGACGGAAAGCTGGCGCGGCTGGATCCCGACGCCATTCGCGAGGCCCAGCAGGAATCGATGGGTGATTATCACCTGGGACACCGGAAGGTTTTCTCATTGCCGGGCGTTGTCCCCGGCGCCGTGCTCCATGTGCGCTACCGCACCGAGTGGAAAGATTTCCCGCTTCCGCATATTTCGCTGGAGATTCCGCTGGACGAGGAAGTGCCTGTGCGTGAGGCGGAGATCCAGGTGAGCCTGCCCAAGGAGGCGGCTTTTCATTTCGCCTTGGAGCGGTCCCCGACCGCCCTTTCGAGCCATCCGCAAGCACCACCTTCTCCCGACCCGGCGGTCACGCAAAGCAGTTACAGCACGACCTACACCTGGCATTTCGAAAACCTGGAGGCACACGAACCCGAGCTGCTTGCTGCGCCAGGGCGGCACTCCAGCCTGTTGATTTCGACGTTCCCTGACTGGGCGGACTTTGCGCAGTGGTACGGCCGCATCAGCCGGCTGACCGACGGAGTCACGCCGGAACTCCAGGCGAAGGCGACGGAACTAACCAAGGGTGCGCAGACCGATCGGGAGAAGGTGCTGGCGCTTTACAACTATGTCACCGGTCTTCGATACGTAGCGGTGCCGATGGGCGTGAATTCGTTCCGGCCCCACGGCGCCGCCAATGTGTTGGAAAATCAATTCGGCGACTGCAAAGACAAGGCCAATCTCCTTAATACGCTGCTGCACTGTGTCAACATTGAAGCGCGGCTGGTGCTGGTGCCGCGATTCAGCCAAGCGCACGACGAAATTCCCGGTCTGGCCTTCAACCATGCTATTTCGCGCGTGACCCTGGGCGGCCAAAACGTGTGGGTGGACACGACGGATGATGTTTGCCGATTTGGGATGTTGCCGCCCGGCGACCCGGGCCGCAAGGTGCTGGTCATCGACGGCCAGACCAGCGCGCTTACGCAACTGCCGACACCGGATCCCAAGGACCACCGGCTGAGACTCGACGGAAAAATGGACTGTTCTGATCCTCAGGTCCCGCTGCCCATTACCTTGAGCGCTATGGCTTTTGGTTATCCTGATTATGAGCTGCGGGCCGCCGCGCAGGAAACCAAGGGACATCAGGCGTCTCTGCCTTTGCTGGCTGCGCGCTTCCGGCCGGCGTCGGGCGCTTTTGCCTTGGACAAACAAAGCGCCACCTCGGCCGCGGCCTTGGATGAGAATTTCACCTGGCACGCCGAGGGCACTTTCGTCGGGCTGGCCTCGCTCATGGATTCAGGGCTGGCCAAGGGAACGTCCGAGGGAAGCAAAGCTCAGGAGGAGTCATCGTTGAGCACGGATCATTTACCTGGTACTAAAAACTCACCGGTTACTCTTCTGCACGCTCCTTTTTGGCTGCCCCGAGAATGGGATCTGGCGTTAAACCGGCGCAAGGCGGCGCTCTTTCTCAATGAAGGCTACCCGCTCACTCTGGACGAGGAATTCGAGCTGGTGCTGCCGGCCAAATCACGGCTCCTCGACTTGCCGCCTGTCAGCGAAAAGAGGGAAGGCCCACTGCGCTGGCGCATTGAATGGAAGCAGCGGGGCGAGAGGAGTTTGACGGCGCTCTTCCACGCCGAGCTCGCCAGCGGCGAAACCTCCGCCAGAGAAACTCCAGCCTTGCAGCAGGCATTGCGTGAATTGTTCGCGGGGATGAGCAGCAGCGCCGCCTTCCGGCGATGAGCGGAGAACGCTCGTGCTTGGGCAGGCATCGGGCATGGGGATGACCTCCAGTTCCATGAACGACTTATAGCGGCGCCGGGGCGCTGGTGCGCTGGGCGACCCAATTCCAATCCGGATCGGAAGCTCTCACAGTCAGAAGTCGAGGAGGCTGAGTCAAATAAAGATCTTTTGTCGCCCATTTGTGGAATTCGACGTGTCCGTCCGCGAACGTGATGATGCAGCCCATGTTGTGGAGGCTGCTCGGATAGTCAACCCACCTTGGTTCCTGGACGATAGTCGCGAAGGCCGCATCGTTGATGCTGTACGGGTCCTCTTCAGTCACCACAAGAAGGTTTGCGGGGGCTGGCACGATCACGTCAGCGGTCTTGCCGTAAGTTCGCCATGGGGCGTTATGGCGATTCGAGGGGTTACCGTTGAGCCATGGGGCATTGACCGGGAAAATCGGCGGGCCCGAGTGCCCGGTTTCATAGGCTGCAAAGAAGGCGTCAACTGTACCGACGGCTTGGCTCATAGAAATGGTTCTTGCTGCCGGCACAAGCTGGCCTTGCAATGTGGCGTTGGTGCCTTGGTAGAGGCCGGTCCGCGCATCGGCGGTGCAACGAAACAGAGTCACGTTGGTGTTGATGTAGCTCGTGATCAGGCAGGAACTCGGGTCGGCCAGGATATCGGGGTCGAACGTCTGTGCTCCGGGCGCAACGCCGGGTTGGCCTCCATAGACTTCGCCGACACACCAGGTGTACCCGGGGAGCATAGTGCCATCGTCGGGGTTGGGCGGGAAGAAGTCGTGGTAATCGTGCGCATACATCAGGAATGCGCCGGCGATTTGTTTGAGGTTGCTCACGCAACGAATGCTTTGGGACTTGGTCCTGGAGGCCGCAAAAGCGGGCAGAAAGGTCAAGGCGAGCATTGCGAGCAGAGCCAGGATGACCAGCAACTCGGTGAGCGTGAAAGCGCGTTGACCGCAGCGGCGGCATGCCCCTAACGGGTGCTGAGAGGGCACACGAACCCTTTTTGGATCTGCAGAGGAGACCGAACGCTCGAAGTGGCCGGCGGCAGGAATGCCAGGGCACGCTACATCGAGCTTGCTGATGCATCCGCGCACGCGGGAGGGTTCGAAAGCGGCAGCCCCGAAGGCATTCGGGGCACGCACCAAACGCTTCGCGCATTTCGATCGTCTCGAGACAAATGATGAACTGCGGCGTTTCATTGGCGGCCTTTTTTTGTCAAGGATAGATCGCATCTCTCTAATCAAAAAGCGTTGACATTCTACCTGAACTGTACCACTATGGCAACTAAATTATGAAAACAGGGTGGCTTGGGATGGCTGGCTTGGTCCTTTGCCTAAACACGAGTTGGGCGGGCAGTGTGGCCTCGCTTTCCTCCCTACGCTCGTTTGGCCTTGCCAGTAACGCGGCGGCCAATCCTTGCGCGGAGCTGACCGTGGGCACCAATGGAGTGCTTTACGGAACGACCAGCGCCGGTGGGAGCGCTGGGCAAGGGACGATTTTCGAGGTCAACACGGATGGCACCGGCTTTGCCTCGCTCAAGAGTTTCGGCACGGGGACGAATGACGGGGCGGTTCCCGTAGCAGGTCTCATCCAAGCCAGCGACGGACTGCTTTACGGAGCAACCAGTTTCGGGGGCGCCGCCGGCTATGGAACGGTGTTCCGCCTCGGCGCGGATGGCAGGGACTTCACAATATTGCGCAGCTTCACCAATAATGACGGTGCCTATCCAGAAGGGCGCCTTCTGGAGGCGAGCGACGGCTGGCTTTATGGGACGACTTCAGGCGGCGGGACCAATGATTTCGGCACGATCTTCCGGCTTGGCAAGGACGGTTCCGGCTTTCTGCCCCTGGTTTTTTTCTCCGGCACAAATGGCGCCAACCCGGAGGGGGGCCTGATCGAAGCCAGTGATGGCGCGCTTTACGGGACGACCTACTCCGGTGGCGCTACCACGAACGGCGGGACCGTCTTCACCCTTAACAAGGATGGGACCGGCTTTGCCGTCCTGAAAAACTTTACCAACAACGCCGGCTCACCGACCACCTATGAATCGGCCCCGTATGGCCGGTTGGTCGAGGGCACCAATGGGATGCTGTACGGAACGACCTCGATGGGTAGTAGCAATTGGTTTGGAAATGTTTACTGTTTGAACAAAGATGGAACGGGCTACAAAACCCTCAGGCTCGGCTTCGGAGCGAATATCAACGACGGAAGGATCCCCGTCTGTGAACTGATTCTTGGCAGCGACAACCTGCTCTACGGGACGACCTACGACGGCGGAACCAACGGCAACGGCTCGGTGTTCCGCATCGGCCAGGACGGCAGCAACTATGTCGAACTGTACGGTCTTTCGCTGGCAAAAGGGCCAGCCGCCGCGCTCGTCCAGGCGCCGGACGGCACGCTTTACGGCACGACCCAATTGGGAGGGGACTCGGGAGCCGGCGCGGTCTTCAGACTGCAGACCAATGGTAGCGGTTTTGCTGTGATCAAGAGCTTCGAGGCGACGGGTGGCGACGGTCAATCTTCGTACGGGCGCTTAACATTGGCGAGCGACGGCGCGCTGTACGGAACGACCCGGCTTGGGGGAAGCCAGGGAAGCGGGAGCATCTTCTCGATTCTCTTTGATGGGCTGGGCTATCGCATCGTCTCCAGCCTCAACCCCAGCAATTCAGGTGCGAGTCCCGTATCGGCAGTGCTCGAGGCCACCAACGGAGTCCTCTATGCCGGCACTCAATTTGGCGGCATTGGCGGAAACAACAGCGCACTGATCAGCGTCAACAAGGACGGAAGCGATCTTAATCTTCTCTACGACTTCACGAACGCAGACCAAGAGATTCGAGGGGCGCTGATCCAAGGCAAGGATGGGGCACTCTACGGCACGATCGCTTCGGGTTCGTACGGTCCTGTCGTTATTCCAATGGGGGTTCTATTTCGGATCAACCTGGACGGTTCCGGCTACACGAACATCGAACGGTTCTCTTTATACGTTCCTGCCGGCGCAAACCCAGTGGAGGCACTAACGCAAGGGAAGGATGGCGCGCTGTACGCGACCACCTACGACGGTGGAACCGACACCAACGGCCTGATTTTCAAGATCAACATTGATGGAACCGGCTACACGATCCTTAGATCATTCGGCGGCTCGCCTGATGGCGCTTATCCAATGTCCCCGCTGATGCAGGGCAGCGATGGCCTGCTTTACGGCACAACGCATTCGGGTGGCACCACCAACAGCGCCGGCACGGTTTTTAGCCTCAGCACCAACGGCACCAGCTTCGCGCTTCTCCATTCGTTCATCGGCGTGGCCGGGGACGCGCGGCTTCCGTGCGGGGACTTAGTCGAGGGCAGCGACGGCGCGCTCTATGGCACGAGTGAGCGCGGGGGAGTCAGCGATCAGGGGGCGTTATTCACGCTGCACAAGGACGGAAGAGGTTACGCGGTTCTCGCCAGCTTTGGCGCCGCGACGGGCGAGTATCCACGTGGTGGACTCATCATCGGACCGGACGGAGCGCTTTACGGCACGACGGACCAAGGGGGCGCCATGGGATTCGGCACCATCTTTCGGTACGGGGCACCGATCGAGGGAATAAGCGCCATACAGTTCCAGGGCTCGTACGCGAGTTTGATATGCGCCGGCTTGCCGGGAACGAACTACTTTATCGAACGCACGTCGCAACTTGGTCCCGTCGCAAGCTGGAGCGTGATTGCGACCACGAATGCGCCGGCCAACGGACAGTTCAGCGTGCCGGACCAAAATCCGCCGCCGACGGCGGCGTTTTACCGGCTGAGCCGGTGATCTCTGAGCTCAGTTGCGAGACTCCTTCCAAGCGCCACCGGGCGATGGCAACCTCGAGCACCGGCATCCAGCCTGCGATCTCCGCACGCGTGCCCGGTCGCAACTGCAAATAGCGCGTCAAATAGCTTCGGTGCAGCAGCGCACGCGAAACCTTGAATAACAAATGGATGCGCCGAGGTGTGGCGGCGGGGAGATTGGCTTTTTGGAATAGCAACGAGGTGAAGGCGACATCGGCCAACGCCTGGCCACGTGTGCCGTTGGACCAATCGATCACCATCGGGCCGCTTGGCGTCATCAGGATGTTCTCCGGATGAAAGTCCCCGTGGCAAAGCGCATTGCCTTCCGGGAACTGCGCCAGCAAGCGGCGCGCAGCGTTCCTTTTGTCCTCCGGGAGGTTCTTGGCCGCGCCGATCCAACCCTCGAGCTGCTGCCGCTGCGAGGGCAGATTGAGTGGCGCGGGGCATTGATGCAATTGGGCGTGCAGCTCACCCAGTTGCCGGGCGGCAGCGAACAGCGTCAAGGGTCTGGCCTCAACCTGCTTGAGCATCGTCACCCCGCGCAATCGTTCGAAGATGATTCCGGGCCGCCCCTGCAACTCCACCAATTCGTATGCTGCGGGGGCCGGAAATCCGGCAGCGCGGACGGCTTGGGTGACGGAGAATTCGCGTTCCACATCTGAGCGGGACCTTGAACTTGGGTAGAGCTTAAGCACGCGGCCTTCGTTCCAGGCATACACCTGTGCTGAGAGACCCTGGCCAATTAACGAGGCGTGGTCCAAGGTCAGTTCCATGGTTTTCTCGGTTGTCGTAACGATTCTTTTATGCCTTGCGGGATGGGGGCTGTCAACGCGCGGCGGTGCGCGGGTTTAGAGGATGGGTTGTTGGAATCCGACAACACGGGCGAGGCTCGGCAGACGTCGCTACCGCGACTCAAACCGATTGTCATGTGGCGCTCATCCGTGGGCTAAAGCCGCACGGCTAACTTCACATCATCGCTCCGCGATGGACAAGACTCTCGCGTGTTTGCTGCGAGAGAGGGAGAACTGCAAGCGTTCGATCCCGGTTTGACTTCCGGTTGCGGTTTTTCGAGACTGGGCGAGACGTTTGCCTGGCGTGGCGGGCGAGAGGCCTGTCCTGCGGGACGCGTAAGCATGTCATGAAATTATATTGTTGTTTGGGGGTAGCGGCGCTGTTGGCTTCAACCGTAACGCCCGCTTTAGCGGAAGCGCCTGCTCCCTTTGTTTATGAAACGCCGACGGAGTTTTTTGCCGGGGGCGATTTTCGCGGGATTGGCCGAACGGACCTGGTAATCGTGGACAAGGAGACCGGCCGATACCGGCTCGGCTATCAACAACCGTCGGGAGAGCTTTCCTGGGTGGAATGCCGGCCGAGCGGGCTAAGTGGCCTCACTGGCTTCAGCGCCGGCAAGTTGCTCGCTCCGGACCGTGACGCGCTGGCGTTCACCTCACCGGATGCCAGCCAACTTACTATCGTCGAAGCGGCCAGCGTGACGGCACCGGGTAAGCCGGTGGTAATCCCGTTCAGCGCCGCTTTGGGGCCGAGCCTCATCGTGCCCACGGCTCCGGGCGGCGGTGCCAGCCGCGGGGTCGCCGATCTTTATGTGGGCAGTATTTACAATTCGCCGGACGCGAACGAAGCGACATTTCTGAACAATGACGGCGCGCAGTTTCCGAAATTGGCAGACGAACCATTGCCTGGCGCGCCGGCGCGGGGCAACCTGGTGGCGCTTGAGCCGGGTCAACCAGCCCCGACGTGCCTGCTGGTGCATGACGAGAAAGGGGATACCTTGCGCCTGGAAGGCCTAAGCAACGGCAAGCCCGTTTTGCTGGGCGCAGCCAATGGTTTGCCGGCCGGCTCGGATTATACGGTCGGGGGTTTCGGCAACCCGCCCTCGCGGCAATTCATCATTTACAGACCGGGCTCGAGCGCCCTGGTGGTCCGTCCCGTCGAGGCCGCCGTCCCTGGGCAGGTCCGCTTCGCGGCGGGGGAGACCTTCGACTTAGGCCAGCCGGTGCGGCGCGTGGTGACCCTCGAGGACGGTGCCCAAGCGAAGCTGTTTGTCATTTTTGGGGATGGGGAGAGTGCCGGGGTGTACCAGTTCGATGGCCGCCAGGCGCCGGTGCTCGCACAGACCATCGTGGCCACGAACCAATGGATAACTTGCGCGGAAAGCCTGCCGGGGCGGTTCATCCTGTTTTCGGAACCGGCGAAGGCGAAGGTCTCGACGCGTTACCAGGTCTATACGGCCAGCCCGACGGGTTACCAGGCGGGTGTGTTCGGCTCGCTTCCCTCATTGGCGGAGAACGACAATATCACGATTGAGGACATCCACTCGCGGGTCGTGGCGGGAACGAGCGTGAAGACACAGGACGAGATGAAGCCGTACACCAACACGATCCCCGGCACGCACGCGAGCTATGCCATGGTGCCGATCCCCGGCGGCGAGTTCCTCATGGGCAGCCCGGAAAGCGAACCGCAGCGCAAGCCCGATGAAGGCCCGCAACATAAGGTGAAGGTTTCGCCTTTCTGGATGGGCCGATGCGAGGTGACGTGGAACGAATACGAGTTGTTCATGTACCCCGACGAGGAGCACCAAATGCGGGCGACGCTAGCGAGCGATCCGGCCGCAGACAAGCTGGCCGACGCCGTGACCCATCCCTCGCGGCCCTACGTGGAGATGAGCTTTGGCATGGGCAAAGACGGCTACCCGGCCATCAGCATGACGCAGCACGGCGCCAACAAGTATTGCCAATGGCTCAGCGCCAAGACCGGGCATTTTTATCGGCTGCCGACGGAAGCGGAGTGGGAGTATGCCGCTCGCGCCGGCACGACCAACACGTATTTCTTTGGAGACGATGCCAGCAAGCTGGGTGAGTATGCCTGGTTCGAGGACAACAGCGATTTCAAATACCAGAAGGTGGGGAAGAAGAAGCCCAATCCGTGGGGCCTATATGACATCTACGGCAACGTGGTTGAGTGGGTGCTTGATCAGTACGACCCGGATTACTACCAGCAATGCTCCTCGAAAGGAGAGAGTGTCGATCCGTGGAACAGAGCCGCCAAGCCTTACCCGCTGGCGGTGCGAGGCGGTTCCTGGACCGACGGGGCGGACCTATGCCGCAGCGCGGCCCGGCGCGGCTCGGACCGGTCCTGGAAAATGCAAGACCCGCAGTTGCCCAAAAGCACGTGGTATTTCACGGACGCCCAGTTTGTGGGCTTCCGGATTATCCGCCCGCTCAAGGTGCCCACCCAGGAAGAGATGCGGAGGTACTGGAACAGCGGAGTCGAGAAGGATTAGCTGGCCCTGCGGGAATGACGAATGGCGAACTCCGAAGGCTTTCGCGAGCAGGTGACGAAACCCGAAGGAATGACGAAGTCTCAAATCCGAGGCGAATAAGACCGAGCGGCATGATTTTTTGGGGGGGGTTCTCGGGTTGGTGGTGTGCGGGGATTTTTTTTGGTCGGATCTAGTCGGATCTAGTCGGATTTACCCGGATTTGGTCGGACGACGGCCGAACCAGATCCTGCGTTGGCCATGCGGCCAAGGGGCTGAAAGGAATCGATTTAACCACAGAGACACGGAGCGCACAGAACGGGGGATTTTTTAACCGCTAATCCACGCTGATGAAGGCTAATCGGGCTGGGG